>Ga0081455_10004667_pt1 | contig 15252 bp, 12 predicted proteins | sample TabmetS3T2R1_FD_70207 | JGI IMG/M metagenome (GOLD analysis project Ga0081455, IMG submission 70207) | Tabebuia heterophylla rhizosphere microbial communities from the University of Puerto Rico - S3T2R1 | ecosystem: Host-associated > Plants > Roots > Rhizosphere ... | reverse complement strand
GCCTGCTCGAACAGGTCGCGGACCCGGCTGGCGCCGACACCCACGAACATCTCGACGAAGTCGGAACCGGAGATGGAGTAGAACGGCACACCGGCCTCACCTGCGACCGCGCGGGCCAGCAGGGTCTTGCCGGTGCCGGGCTGGCCGTAGAGCAGCACGCCCTTGGGGATCTTGGCGCCGACGGCGTGGAACTTCGCCGGCTCGGAGAGGAACTCCTTGATCTCCTGCAGCTCCTCGACGGCCTCGTCGACACCGGCGACGTCGTTGAACGTCGTCTTCGGCATGTCCTTGGAGATCAGCTTCGCCTTCGACTTGGCGAACTGCATCACCCGGCCGCCGCCACCCTGGACGTGGTTGATCAGGAACAGGATCAGCAAGAAGATCAGCACGAACGGCAGCAGGTTGATCAGCAGGCTGCCGAGGATGCTCGGCTTCGGCACCTCGACGTTGAAGTTGTCGATCTCGCCGGCCTTCTGCTCTTCCTCGGCCCTGTTGACGAGCTGGAAGCCCTGTTCGCCGAGCCACTTGGCCTGGACCTGGTCACCGTTGTCGAGCGTGGCGCGAATCTCCTGGTCGCCCTCGACGAAGGTGATCTCGCTGACCGACCCGTCGTCGATGTGGTGGACCATCTCGGAGGTGTCGATCTCCTTGTAGCCGGAGCTCGACGAGACGTACTGCAGGATGGCGAGCACGGCAAAGACACCCAGCACGATCCAGAGCCAGGGCCCTCTAAAGATTCGTCTCACGTCCATGCTCGGGGTCGAAACCCCGTTCCTCCTACCACTTCCCGGAGCGAACCGGTTGGTGCCGGTCGCCAAACTGCGTCATCTGACGCTACACGTACTCAACGAACGAGACGCCTGGCTATGTTCCCCCATCGTCGCGCACCGAGGTGATGTAGCGCACCCCACGAGCGCTCGCCTGACCCGAATCGGACGTCTGCCCGGCTCTCAGGCGTAGACGTGCGGAGCCAAGGTCGCAATGTCGCGGAGATTGCGGTACTTCTCAGCGTAGTCAAGTCCGTAGCCAACCACGAACTCGTTGGGTATGTCGAAGCCGACGTACTTCACGTCGACGCTGCGCTGGAGGGCCTCCGGCTTGCGGAGGAGGGCGCAGATCTCGACCGACGCCGGCCCTCGTGACCGGAGGTTGGACACCAGCCAGGACAGCGTGAGACCGGTGTCGACGATGTCCTCGACGATCAGCACGTTGCGGTCGATGATGTCGGTGTCCAGGTCCTTGAGGATCCGCACGACACCGGACGACGTGGTGCCCGAGCCGTAAGACGAGATCGCCATCCAGTCCATCTCGACGTGCCGCCCCAGCGAACGGGCCAGGTCGGCCATCACCATCACCGCGCCTCGCAGGACGCCCACGAGCAGGAGGTCCTTGCCCTCGTAGTCGCGGCTGATCCGGTCGGCGATCTCGCTGACCCGCCGCCGCACCTGCTCCTCGGTCAGCAGGACCTTCTGCAGGTCGTCGTCGAGGTGCGAAGCGTCCACGCGGTCAGCCTGCCACACGGACGAACGAGATGCTTCCCGACTCCCGGCGGGCCACGACCCGGCCGGGCAGGTCGATTCCCCGCTGCCCGTGCCAGTCGGCCACCAGGCGGTCGAGGGCGGCGACATGGCCGGCCGTCAGGTCGGTGCCCGGGCAGCCGGCGGCCAGCGCGGCCCGGCGGAGCACCCGGCTACGCAGCGCGGGCGGCGCCGTCGCGAGGGCGGTCGCATCGAGGGAGCCGTCCGGGTCGGTGACCGACGCCGCGAGGTCAGCGGCCTGGGTGTCGAGGAGGTCGGCGTCGGCGCGGGCCAGGTCGGCCGTCCGGGCCAGCGCCTCGACGACGCCGGGACCGAGATCGGCCTCCAACGCCGGGAGCACCCGGGTCCGCACCCGTACCCGGGTCAGGGCGTCGTCCCGGTTGTGCGGGTCCTCCCACCACCCGAGTCCGAGCGCCTGACACACCGCCTCGGTCTCCGACCGCCGCAGGCGGAGGTACGGCCGCCGCCACAGGCCGTCATGTGGAGCGATGCCGGCCAGGGACCGGGGTCCGGAGCCGCGGGCCAGGCCCAACAGGACGGACTCCGCCTGGTCGTCGAGCGTGTGTCCGAGGAGTACCGCGGCTGCCGCGTGCTCCAGTGCAGCCGCCAGCAGGGCCGATCGACGGGCCACCCGCGCCGCCGCCTCGGGTCCGCCGTCGCCGGTCACCTCGACCCGGCGTACCTCGACCGGATCGGCACCGAGCTCGCGCGCCTGCCGGGCCGCTGTCGCCGCGACAGCGGCCGAGTCGGCCTGCAGCCCGTGGTCCACGACGACGGCGCCGCAGCGCAGTCCGGCCCGCGGCGCTTCGAAACACGCGGCTGCCAGCAGGGCGAGAGAGTCGGCGCCGCCGGACAGCCCGACCAGGACCACCGCACCCGGATCGAGGTCGTCGATCGCCTCGCGTACCGCTCGCCGGGCGTCGGCGACGACCGGTTCGAGCCGGGGCCGCGGTCCGTCGGCGGCCATGTCCTCACCCGTGTACGCGGCGCAGCCACGCCTCGGGATCGCCGATCTCCTTGGCGGTGGGCAACTGCTCGGGAGCCGTCCACACGGCGTTGAACCCGCCCATGCCGACCCGGTCCACGACCGCGTTGACGAAGGCGGCGCCATCGGAGTACTGCCGCATCTTCGCGTCGAGTCCGAGCAGCCGGCGCAACACGCGGTCGCCTGGTGAGCGGCCCTTGCGACGCTTGTCGAAGCGGGTACGGATCGTCGCCACCGACGGCACCACCGACGGTCCGACGCCGTCCATCACGACGTCGGCGTGGCCCTCCAGCAGCGACATCACCGCCGTCACCCGATCGATGATCTCGCGCTGTTGCGGGCTCGTGAACAGGTCGAGCAGGGAGGCCCCGGTGCTTCCGCGGACGACCTCGGTCAGCCGTCGAAAACCGTCGACCAGCATGCCCCGCAAGTGCTCCGGGTCGACGTCGGTGGCTTCGACGAAGGCGCCGATCTCACTGAGCAGGTGTCCGCGCAGCCAGGGCACGGCGGTGAACTGCACCCGGTGGGTCTCCTCGTGGAGGCACACCCACAACCGGAAATCCTCCGGGGGAACCTCCATCTCCTGCTCGGCGGCGACGATGTTGGGGGCGACCAGCAACAGCCGGCCGGGCCGATCGCCGGCATCGGCCGGGCCGCCGAACGGGTCGAACTGCCCGAGCACCTTGTGCGACAGGAACGCCAGCAAGGCACCTGCCTCGGCGCCGGTGACGCGGGCCCCCACGCTGCCCGCCATCCCGGCCAGCGAACGGCGCTGCGACTCGACCTTGTCGACCAGCGGCTGGACGACGCGGGAGAAGCCGTCGGCGTTGGCCTCCACCCAGCCCGGCCGGTCGACGATCAGCACCGGTGACGTCGGCCCGGTCGCGTCGAGGAGGGTGTGCTCCCGGACGTGATCCTCGGCCGTCGAGGCGCTCGTACGCAGGGTGTCGACGACCGCTTGAGTCTCGTCGGGCGACAGGAACGGACCGGGCCGGATCAGCCGGCGCGCGGTCAATACGGCGAAGTCCCAGTCGATCATCGCCGCTTCGCTCATGGCGACAACCGTACGCAAGTGACTCTCCCGTCAGCGGAGGGGTCAGCGGCGACATCCGCAGGACGCGACCGCGGCGGCGATGTCGTCGAGGATCTGGCGGGCGTCGAGGGTGTCCGGGAGCGGCACCCGGTCGACCAGCGCGACGAATGCCACGGCGACGCCGTCCCGATCGACCACCGTCCCGGCCAGGCCGTGGACGTGCGACAGCGTGCCGGTCTTGGCCCGGACCACCCCGAGCCCGGCATCGGACTGCTCGTCGAGGAACCGATAGGCCAGCGACCCGGAGTACCCGGCGATCGGCAGGCGCGTCACGGCGTCGCGCAGTTGCGGATTGCGCTCGTCGCTGGCCACCCGGAGCACGCCGAGCATGGCGTCGAGGGTGACCCGGTTGTCGCGGGACAGACCACTCCCGTCGTAGGTGTCAACGCCACGCATCGGCACACCGAGGCCGGTCAGCACCCTCCGTACGCTCTCCACGCCGCCCTTGAACGACCCCGGCCGCCCGGAGGCGACGGCGGCCTCGCGCAGCAGGATCTCGGCTCCGGCGTTGTCACTCACGTCGAGGATGTAGCCGACGATGTCGCGCAGCGGCGGGCTGTCCACGGCGCCCAGCGGCTGGCCGTTCGCGCGGCGCGCCTCGACCGGCTGGCCGACGACTTTGATGCCGCGCTCGGCCAGCTCGGCTCCGAACGCCTCGGTCGCGGAGCCCGCCGGATCGAGGGACGCGACGTACGTGCCAGGGTCGACGCCCTCGTCCACCCACAGCGGGCTGATCGGCGGAACCTCGTCGGGCACGTAGCCGGGCTCCCACGTCGGGTTGTCCGCCGGTCCGGTGTAGCGACTGACGTCGTATTCGAGCGACACCCGGTGTACGGCCTTGTCCTTCAGCGCGGCGGCCGTCTCGTCGGCGAGCTCGTCCAGGGTCGCCGGTTGCGGATAGACCTTCGCGGCCGCGTGCGGAGTCAGGCTCGACAGGAGCGGGTCGCCACCGCCCACGAGCACGACGCGAGACGGCTGGCCGCGACGCGCCGGTCGGAGCACCGTCGAGGTCGTGAACACGTGGTCACCGCCGACCGCCTCCAGCGCCGCCGTACTGGTGAACAGCTTGAGTGTCGACGCCGGGATGTACGGCGCGCCGCCGCCGCCGAAGGTCCACAGCGGCCGATCGTGGGTCAGGTCGTACGCCGCGAAACCGACATGACGCCCGAGATCGGCGTCGTTGAGCAGCGGCATGAGCTGTTTGCGGAACGCGGCGTTCCAGACCCGGGGACCGTGCGGGGAAGCCAGCACCGGCGCCGGCGGCCGAGCGGTCGGGAGCTCGAGGCCGGCTGGCGGTGGCACGTCGAGGGCCGACTCCACCGGTTCGTCGTCGCCGTCGAGCAGCCCGGCCCACCAGGTCAGTCCACCCCCGGTCGCGAGCACGACCAGCGCCAGTGCGACGGCGAGGATGATCCGACCCTTGCTCACGGTGGCCTGCTGTCCTTTCCAACGGATTCGGTGCGAGAGACTAGTGTCGCGTGTCGACGACGTGGTGATCGGAGGCGACCGGCGTGCAGTTCGACGTGTTCGTGGAGATCCCCAAGGGCAACCGCAACAAGTACGAGCTCGACCACGAGACCGGCCGGCTTCGGCTGGACCGTACCTTGTTCACCGCCACCCAGTATCCGGCCGACTACGGATTCATCGAAAACACCCTCGGCCTAGACGGCGATCCGCTCGACGCGCTGGTGCTGCTCGAGGAGCCGACCTTCCCCGGCTGCCTGATCACCTGCCGGGCCATCGGCATGTTCCGGATGAAGGACGAGGCCGGCGGCGACGACAAGGTGCTCTGCGTACCCGCGACCGATCCGCGTCAGGAGCACCTGCGCGACATCCATCACCTCCCGGAGTTCGATCGGTTGGAGATCCAGCACTTCTTCGAGGTCTACAAGGACCTGGAGCCGGGCAAGTCGGTCGAGGGCGCCACCTGGGTCGGGCGCAGCGAGGCCGAGGAGGAGATCGAGAACAGCCGCCGGCGACACCGCGAGAAGCACTGATGCCCAGGGCGATGACGGGTCAGACGCGGGTGTAGAAGTTCGGCAGGATCCAGTAGTAGATCGAGACGATCTCGACGCTACGGCCCGGCCGCGGCGCCTGGATCATCCGGCCGTTGCCGAGATACATCGCGACGTGGTAGATCGAGTCCGGGTCGCTGCTGTCCCCCCAGAACAGCAGGTCACCGCGGCGTAGCTGGGAGAACGAGATCGGTGTGGTCTCGTAGTACTGCGCCACGCTCCAGTGCGACAGCGACCGGCCCGCCCGGCGCCAGGACTTCATCGTGAGACCGGAGCAGTCCCACGAGTTCGGTCCGGCCGCGCCGTAGACGTAGGGCTCGCCCAGCTGTGCCTTCGCGAACCTGATCGCCGTCCGGGCCCGATGCGGCCGCGGCGGGCGGACGTGCTGCGGCGGGGCGGTGACCGCGTGGTGCGTCGCGTCGTTGCCTCCGCCGTTGCCGTTCGAGGTCGGTGGGTCGGTGTCCTCGGCCGGTGGGTCGGGGTTCTCGACCGGTGGGTCGGAGTTCTCGGCCGGTGGGTCGGGGTTCTCGACCGGAGGATCGGTCTCCTGCGTCGGCGGATCGGTCTGGTCCGTCGGGTCGGGCTGCTCGGCCGGCGGGTCGGTCTCCTCGGCCGGGGGGTCCGTCTCGGTCTGCTGCTCCTGCTGCTCCTGCTCGGCCTGCTGCTCCTGCTCGGCCTGCGCCGCGGCCTCGGCAGCCGCCTCCTTCGCCGCCTCTTCGGCAGCCTGCTGAGCCAGCGCCTGCTGCCGCTCGCGGGCCAGCGCGACCGAGATGTTCTGCAGCCGGGCGAGCTGGTGGACGAGCCGGTCCTTCTCGGCAGCGATCGACGTCACTGCGGCATCCGCCTCGGCGACGGCCGCCTCGGCCGCCTCCTTGGCCTCCTGAGCGGCCTCGGTCGCCGCTTCCTGTTCAGCCAGCGCGGTCTCGGCGCGCTCATGCAGGAGGTCGGCGATGACCTTGGCGGACTCATAGGCGTCGAGGTCGGACTGCAGAGCGCCGCTCACACCGGCATAGGCGTCCAGATGCTCGAGGAGTGCGTCCGGATCGGGATTGTTGACCAGGATGCCGAGGCTGGTGAGCGATCCGCCGTTCTCGAAGCCCGAGACGACCGACGACGCTAGTCGATCCTGGAGTCGGCGTACGTCGGCCGCGGCCCGCTCGGCCGTACGTTCGGCCCGGCGGGCCGCCTTCCGGGCGTGGCGCAACGTGTACCGAGCGCCGTTGTAGGCCTCCACAGCCTTGCCGGCCTCGATCGACACCATCTCGAGTCGCCGGTCGGCTGCGACGAGCGCCGCCTCGATCGCGTCGACCCGGTCGGCCGTCGACGCCACCCGCTCCTGGGCGTGGCGTACCCGCTCCCGGCTCGGATAGGGATCATCGTCATCGTCGACCGCGCCGGCGCCCGGCAGCGTGGCCAGACACAGCGCGGCGGCCCCCACCGATGCCGCGCCAAGGCGCCACCGACGGCTTCTCCCCGACGATCGCTGTCCGCCCACAGCCATCCCATCCGTCGGGTACGAACCGCTTCCTCATCGGCTCGTACACCTTCCGGTCCCGGCCCGAGTCGGGCGCGGATACCGCCTGTATGGGCGACCGTAATGCTCATGTGCCCCAGAAGGAACACCTTTCACAAAAAAAACATCAGCCACACGGCGCGTCGACTTGCGAACTACATCAGTGTGATTTAAGTGCAGCGATGCTTCGGTGCTCTACGGCAGTGGGTACGACGGATCTCAGACCCGGGCGTAGAGGTTGGGCAGGATCCAGTAGTACATCGAGACGATCTCGACCGAATTGCCCGGACTCGGCGCGTGGATCATCTTGCCGTGGCCGAGGTACATCGCGACGTGGTAGATCGTCGACGGGTCGTCGGAGTCGCCCCAGAACAACAGGTCGCCGCGCTGGAGATCGTCGAACGAGATCGGCGTCGCGTCGTAGTACTGCTGGACGCTCCAATGCGACAGCGACTCGCCGGCCGCCGCCCAGGCCTGCATGGTCAGACCCGAGCAGTCCCACGAGTCCGGACCCGAGGCGCCGTAGACGTACGGCTCGCCGAGCTGATCCTTCGCGTACTCGATGGCCGTATCGACGTCGCTGGACGGCGCCGGATCGTTGTTCCTGGGCTTGTGGTCGTTGCCACGCGACGGCCGGTTCGGCTCCGACTGTCGCTCCGCCTGCCGGGCACCCCGCCGCGCTTCGCGGCGAGCCTCGCGCCTGGCCTCACGTCGCGCCTCGCGCCTGGCCTCCGCCGCGGCCTGCTCGGCCAGGGCCTCCTGGCGCTGTCGCGCGAGGTCGACCGAGATGTTCTGGACCCGCGCCAGTTGGCGGATCAGCGTGTCCTTCTCATCGGCGATGCTCGACACCGCCGACTGCGCCCGATCGACGGCGGCCTCGGCCTGGTCCTTCGCCTCCGCGGCCCGGTCGGTCGCCTCCTCCTGCGCGTCCAGCGCCTTGTCCTTGCGCTTCTCCTTGACGTCCGCGTCGGCCTTCGCCACTTCGTAGCGCTCCCGATCGGACTGGAGCACACCGGTCACGACCTGGTAGGCATTCAGCTTCTCGAGGAGCGCGTTGGGATCCGGGTTCTCGAGCAGGATGCCGAGATTCGTCAGGGCGCGGCCGCCCTCGAAGTCGGCGACAATCGCCGAGGCGAGCTGCCGCTCACGTCGGTGGAGCAGAGCTGCCGCCTTGTCCGCCGCTCGCTGGGCCCGACGTGCGGCCGCCTTGGCCTCGCGAAGCTGGTAACGAGCGCCGTTGTACGCCTCGACCGCCTTGCCGGCCTCCAGGGACATCGATTGCAGGCGCTCGTCGGCCGCCGCCAGCCGATCCCTGATGGCGTCGACCCGGTCCTCGGTCGAACGGACCCGCTCCCGAGCGTCCTGCACCCGTTCCTTGCTCGGAACCGGATCGTCGGGATCGCTGGCACTGGCACCCGGCAGCAGGGCGATGCCCATCAAGGTGGCAGATCCAGCTGCCAAACCAAGGCGCCAACGGGGGTTTCGCAGCGTGGGTCGCTGTTCGCGCACAACCGTCCCATCGTCAGTACGTAGACAACGTCGGTCCGTCCCGAGACGGGCGCGGGTCTCCCGGCCCACCGAGCGTCATGCTCGGCAGCCCCCGAGGGCGCACTTCATCGAAAGATCAATCACACAGCGAGTCGAAGCTGCCCATGTGATGAACCACCCGCGCCATGGCCACCACGCCGAGGGACGCTAGTAGACATGCGGCTCCCTCACAACCCCCAGCGGTGAGCGGTTTGGGCGATTGGCGCTCAGTGACGGAACGTGGCGAATCGGTGACCCTTCGTTGCGAGACGTTCACCCGAGGGCGGCCGCAACGACGTCCTGGGCCTCAGCCAGGACCAGCGCGAGGTGGTCCTGGCTACGGAAGGACTCGGCGTAGATCTTGTAGATGTCCTCGGTCCCGGACGGCCGGGCCGCGAACCAGGCGTGTTCGGTGGCGACCTTGAGTCCGCCGATCGGCGCGGCGTTGCCGGGCGCGGTGGTGAGCTTGGCGGTGATCGGATCGCCGGCGAGCTCGGTGGCGTGCACGGCATCGGGGCTCAGATCGGCCAGCCGGGCCTTCTGCTCACGGTCGGCGGGCGCGTCCAGCCGGGCATACGCCGGCTGGCCGTGGATCGCGACCAGGTCGGCGTAGAGCTCGCTCGGACTGCGCCCGGTGACCGCACGGATCTCCGAGGCCAGCAGGGCGAGGATGATTCCGTCCTTGTCGGTGGTCCAGCATCCGCCGTCGCGCCGCAGGAACGACGCACCGGCACTCTCCTCGCCGCCGAACCCGACGGACCCGTCGAGCAGGCCGCGTACGAACCACTTGAAGCCGACCGGCACCTCCAACAGCCGGCGGCCGAGGCTGCGCGTCACCCGGTCGATCATGCTCGACGACACCAGAGTCTTGCCGATCGCGATCGACGCTCGCCAATCGCGATGCCGGATCAGGTAGTCGATGGCGACCGCGAGGAAGTCGTTGGGGTTCATCAGGCCGCCGTCGGGCGTGACGATCCCGTGCCGATCGGCGTCCGGGTCGTTGCCGGTGGCGATGTCGTAGGAATCGCGTTGGTCGACGAGGGAGGCCATCGCATACGGCGACGAGCAGTCCATCCGGATCTTGCCGTCGTGGTCGAGGGTCATGAACGCCCATTGCGGGTCGACCTCGGGGTTGACGACGTCGAGATCGAGACCGTGGGTGTTCGCGATGGCCGCCCAGTACTCGATGCTGGCGCCGCCCATCGGGTCGGCCCCGATCCGCAGCCCGGCGCCGCGAATCGCGTCGATGTCGATCACGGTCGACAGTTCGCTGACGTAGTTGCCGAGGAAGTCGTAGCGCCCGACCTGCTCGTACGCGCTGTCGAACGACATCCGCTGCACGCCGTCGAGGTCATCGGCCAGCAGGGCGTTGGCCCGGTCGGCGATCCAGCTCGTCGCGGTGGTGTCGGCCGGTCCGCCGTTCGGCGGGTTGTACTTGATGCCGCCGTCCGACGGCGGGTTGTGCGACGGCGTCACGACGATACCGTCGCAGCCGCCGGTGACCCGTTGCCGATTCAGCCTGAGGATCCCGTGGGACACCGCCGGGGTCGGCGTGTAGCCGTCGCGCTCGTCGACGAAGGCGGCGACATCATGGGCGACGAGTACCTCGAGGACGGTCTGCCAGGCCGGCTCGGACAGCGCATGAGTGTCGCGGCCGACGAGCAGCGGGCCGCTAATGTCCTGGGTTGCCCGGTATTCGCAGATCGCCTGACTGATCGCAGCGATGTGGGCTTCGTTGAACGACCCGGTGAGGCTGCTGCCGCGATGGCCGGAGGTCCCGAAGACGACCCGTTGACCGGGATCGTCGAGATCGGGCTTGTAGTCGACGTACGCATCGATCAACCGCTGCACGTCGACGAGATCGTCAGGTGCCGCTGGTTGTCCCGCCCGAGGGTGCATGGCAGGACCCTATCGACCCCCGGGCTGTCGGGCCACGGCGTCAGTGACCGCAGAGCATGAGCCGGATGGTGCGCGACATGACGTGGACCGACAGGCTCGGGTTGTTGGACCGGGCGACGCCGAGGCCGATGCCGAGGCTGAGCAGCGCTGTCGCGACGTCGTCGGCGCTCATCGCGGGCCGGAGCCCGAATCGATCGGCGGAGTCCGAGACCAGATGGGCGATGGCCTCCCGGATCGCCTGGTTGCGGACGCGTAGCTCTGAGGCGACGAACTCGGAATGCCGGGCCCGGGTCGCGAACTCCACCTCGAGGGCGGTCCAGCGGGGCTCACCGAGGTTGCCCTCGGCCCAAGCCTCGAAGGCGGCCAGCCGCTCGTCGAGACTGCCGTCGACCTCGAACGCCGCGACGACCTGGGCCAACTGCCGGGCGTGGATGTCGTCGAGCACGGCGAGGCACAACTCGTCCTTGTGCCGGAAGTTCGAGTAGACCGCGCCCTTCGAGAAGCCGGCCGCCTCGGCGACCCGGTCGAGTGACGTCGTGGCGTACCCGACGTCGAGGAAGAGGCCTTTCGCCGTGGCGATCAGAGCCTCGCGGGTGCGGGCCTGCCGCTCGGCGCGGGTCAAGGTCTGGCTGACCATCGCTCCCCTTCACACCGGTTCGGGACGCGACCCGATCGGCGTCATGTCGACGGACTACATCTTCCCTGATGATTCTAGATACCGTTAGTATCTGAAATCGAGAGCCACCCAAAGCGGTCACCGGCCCCGCCCGCACCCACCGGGACGAAGGAGATCCAGCCTCATGACGGCACATACGACCACCGACGTGCTCATCGTCGGAACCGGGTTCTCCGGCCTCGGCATGGCGATCCAGCTGCAGCGCAGCGGGCGCAACGACTTCGTCATCGTCGAGAAGGCCGACGCCATCGGCGGCACCTGGCGGGACAACACCTACCCCGGCATCGCCTGCGACATCCCGTCGCTCATGTACTCCTTCTCCTACGAGCAGAACCCCCGCTGGACCCGCGCCTACTCCAACGGGCAAGAGATCTGGGACTACCTCGAGGACGTCACCGACAAGTACGCCCTGCGCGATCGCATCCGCTTCGGCGTCGAGCTCAGCTCGGCCCGCTGGGACGCCGACGAAGGGGTCTGGCACGCGACGGCGACGAGCGGAGACACGTTCACCGCGCGCGTCCTCGTCTCGGGCATCGGTGCGCTGCACATCCCTCGGATCCCCGATCTCCCCGGACGCGAGGACTTCAAAGGCCCGGCGTTCCACACCGCACAGTGGGACCACAGCGTCGACCTCACCGGCAAGCGGGTGGCGGTGATCGGCACCGGCGCCAGCGCCATCCAGGTGATCCCGCAGATTGCCCCCGAGGTCGGCGAGCTTCGGGTCTTCCAGCGAACGGCGCCTTGGGTGATGCCACGGCCGGACCATCCGATCTCGCCGAAGATGCGCGACGTGTTCGAGCGGCTGCCAGCCGTCCAACGCGCCTATCGCTATGCGTGGTACCTATTCCTCGAGTCCCGGGCGATCGGGTTCAACGGCCATCCCAAGGTGCAGAGGATCGGCGAGCGGTTCGTCCAGAAGTACATGGTCCGCAAGGTCGCCGATCCCCACCTGCGCAGGAAGCTGACGCCGGACTACCGCATGGGGTGCAAGCGAGTGCTGCTGGCCAGCGACTACTTCCCGGTGTACGAACGGGACAACGTCCATCTGGTCACCGGCGGCGTCGAGCGACTGACCGACAAGGGCGTCGTCGACGCCGACGGAGTCGAGCACGAGGTCGACGCCGTCGTCTACGGCACCGGATTCCACGTCGTCGACAGCTTCCAGTACCTGAACCTCACCGGGGTCGGCGGGAAGGACCTCGCCAAGGAGTTCGACGAGCACGGCGTGGAGGCCTACCTCGGCATCAACGTCGCCGGCTTCCCGAACCTGTTCTTCCTCCTCGGACCGAACACCGGCCTCGGCCACAACTCGGTCGTCTTCATGATCGAGCAGCAGGCCAAGTACGTCGTACGGCTGCTCGACGAGATAGACCGGCGCGCCGTCCGTACCGTCGACGTCTCGAAGCCGGCCCAGGACACGTTCCAGCGGCGCATCCAGGACAAGCTGCGCAACGGCATCTGGACCACGGGCGGCTGCACGAGTTGGTATCTGGACTCCAAGGGGGTGAACCGCACGATCTGGCCGGGTTTCACGTTCTCGTACTGGTGGGAGACCCTGCGGGTGGACACCGACGCCTACGTGTGGGGTAACGCCGCTCGCGGTGCCGAGGCGCCCGATGACACGCCGCCGCGCGAGCGAGAGCGGACGACGGCATGACGGTCGCCGACGCGCAACGACGGGTCGACGAGCGCCTGGCCAAGATGCGGCCGCTGTCCCGCGAGGCGGCACCTCCGATCCCACGCGACCTGGTGCCGCCCGGCTCGCGGCTGCCGTTCCTGATCCAGACGTTCCTGATCTTCCGCTACCGGCATCGATTCATCCCGTGGCTGCACCGTCGCTACGGCGACGTCTTCACAGTCCGGATGGCGCCGGCCGGTCGTACCCTCGTCATGCTGCGACGGCCCGAGCACATCAAGGAGGTCTTCGCCGGCGATCCGCATGAGTTCCACGCCGGTGAGGGCAACGGCATCCTCGGGCCGGTCATGGGGGAGCATTCGCTGCTGCTCACCGACGGCGACCAGCATCAGCGAGCCCGCAAGCTCCTGATGCCGGCGTTCAACGGCGCGGCGCTGCGGCGCTACCAGAGTCTGGTGAGTGAGATCGCCCGTCGCGAAGCGGGGTCATGGACCGACGCCGGTTCGATCAGCGCGCTGCGACGCATGAACGCCGTCACGCTCGAGGTCATCCTCCAGGTCGTGTTCGGCGTGACCGACGAGGAGCGGCTGGCCCGGCTGCGGCCCCGCGTCACCGGCACGGTCGACATCCGGCCCTGGATGCTGCTCGGCTGGGTCTATCCCCAACTGCAGCGGATCCGGCCATGGCGGTCCTTCACCGACAACATGGTGGCGCTCGATGCCCTGCTCTACGACGAGATCGCCGAGCGACGCGAGGTCAGCGATCTCGACGGCCGCGACGACGTGCTGTCCCGGCTGCTCCAGGTCGGCGTCGACGAGGCCGGCGACACCCCACCGCTGACCGACCACGAGCTGCGCGACCAGTTGGTCACCCTGCTGCTCGCCGGTCACGAGACGACGGCCAGCGCGTTGTCGTGGACGCTGTTCGAACTCGGACGCGACGCAGACATCCGGCGCCGGGCCCATCAGGCGGCCGACGAGGGCGACGACGGTTACCTCGAAGCGCTGCTGAAGGAGGCCATGCGGCTGCACCCGGTGATCCCGATGGTCAACCGGGTCCTGAAGCAGCCACAGCGGATCGCGGGCCGGGACCTGCCGATCGGCACCATCGTGACGCCGTCGATCATCCTGGCCCACGACAACCCGGACTCCTTCCCGGAGCCGGACCGCTTCCGGCCCGAGCGGTTCCTCGACGGTCAGGTGCCGGCCAACGCCTGGATCCCGTTCGGTGGCGGGGTGCGGCGATGCATCGGCGCCGGGTTCTCCCTGATGGAGGGCGTGGCCGTGCTGCGCGAGGTACTGACCCGCTGGGATCTGGAGTCGACCGGGTCGCCGAAGCCGCGTACGCGCAACATCACTTCGATCCCCGCCGACGGGGCGCCGCTCACCGTACGCCGCCGACACTGACCCGGTCGGCCTGCATACTGCGTAGCCCGGCCGATCTCAGGTCGGCATCGTCGTGGCCAAACAGTCGCCGGGAGTCGCGCCGCGCGCTACCTTCGAATCAGACTCAAACTCAAGTCTGCAGGTGAGCTAGATGCAGCCGTGGATCGTATGGCTGATCATCGCCTTGGGCTTCGGCGCCGCCGAACTCCTCGCGGCGACACTCGATCTCGCGCTGATAGCCGGCGCGGCTCTGGTGACCGCCGGAGCCGCCGCGGCCGGCGTCGGGGTCGGGCTGCAGTTCGTCGTGTTCGCGATCACCACCGGGCTGATGATCGGCGTCGTACGTCCGATCGCCCGCCGGCACATCAACCACCCGCCGTTGATGCGATCCGGCACCGCTGCGCTCGTCGGACGCGAGGCCACCGCACTCACCGAGGTGACCAAACAGTCCGGCCGGATCCGGATCGGCGGCGAGGAGTGGACCGCCCGGCCTTACAACCCCGACGTCACCATCGAGAAGGGCGCCACAGTCGACGTCCTCGCCATCGAGGGCGCCACTGCTCTCGTACATCCCCAGGAGGAACCATGGCTGCACTGATCGTCGGCATCGTGCTGGCGTTGCTGGCAGTCGTCCTCGTCATCCGCACGGTGCGGATCATCCCGCAAGCCCGCGCGGCCAACGTCGAACGACTGGGCCGTTACCAGCGCACTCTCGAACCAGGTCTCAACATCGTCATCCCGTTCATCGACCGGGTGCGCAAGCAGATCGACCTTCGCGAGCAGGTCGTGTCCTTCGAGCCCCGCGCGGTCATCACCGAGGACAACCTGGTCGTCCACATCGACACCGTGCTCTACTTCCAGGTCACCAACCCACGCGATGCGGCGTACGAGATCGCCGACTACATCCAGGCCATCGAGCAGCTCACCGTCACGACGCTGCGCAACGTCATCGGCAGCATCGATCTGGAGAAGACGCTGACCTCAC
>Ga0081455_10004666_pt1 | contig 15254 bp, 14 predicted proteins | sample TabmetS3T2R1_FD_70207 | JGI IMG/M metagenome (GOLD analysis project Ga0081455, IMG submission 70207) | Tabebuia heterophylla rhizosphere microbial communities from the University of Puerto Rico - S3T2R1 | ecosystem: Host-associated > Plants > Roots > Rhizosphere ... | reverse complement strand
ACTGGAGTCTCTAATGTCGAACCGAACCATTGGTCGCGTCGTCGGCGGCCTCTTTCTTGCCGCGTTTGTCTGCTACGGCGTCGGCACCGCTCTGGTCGGCCGGCCGGTCGGCCCGCCTCTGATACTGCTCAACTCCGTCGTGGTGGTCACCATCGGTGGTCTGGTGTACCGAGTGTTTCGGCGCCGTCACCCCCGAACCGCGACGACATATCTCATCACCCGGGCACTCGAGGCAGCCCTCCTCGCCGTCGGAGTCTTCGGTTTGACCTCGATGGGATCAGCGGCGGGCAATGACCTTGCCTATCAGTTCGCCATGCTGATCCTCGGTGTCGGCAGTGTGCCGTTCTGCTGGGCGTTGCAGCGCGACCGATTCGTGCCAGTCTGGCTGGCCATCTGGGGGGTCGTGGGGTACGTCGTACTAGCAGCCGGTGCGTTGCTCGAGCTGATCGGCCTGAGTGTGGGTCTTGTGCTCACCATTCCCGGGGGTCTCTTCGAGGTCGCCTGCGGCCTGACCTTGATCGCCCGCGGCTTCCCCGACCGAGTCGCCCCGGCGCCGGCGACCGACCGGTACGCCACCGAGGATCGGCTCGGTGCCAGCGCATGACAGGCCTCACCGGGACCACCGGTACATCAATGCGCCGGGCTGCTCTGATTGCGGGCCTCAGCCTGCTGCTGATGAGCGTGCTGGCAGGCCTGGCCAACTTCGGGGTCCTGCAGCGGCTTGTTAGCGAAAGCGACGAAACCCGCACCACCAGCACCCTCCTCGAAGCGTTGGGCAGCTTCCGATTGGCGATCGTCGCGCTGTTCCTCGTCGCAGCTCTCGATGTCGTGGTCGCCTGGGCACTGTGGATCTTCTTCGACCGGGTGCACCACGGCCTCGCCGTGCTGGCCGCATGCTGCCGCGGACTCTACGCCGCGATCTTCGCTGTCGCGATCTTGCACCTGGTAGCCGCAGCACGGCTGCTCGGCGACTCACCATCCCATGGCCGAATCGATACCCGAGTAACGGGCCAGGTGCTGGCCGAGATTCAGCGGTTCGAGGACCTCTGGAGCCTCGCCTTGGGCCTATTCGGCGTCCACCTGTTGCTTGTCGGCTGGCTGGCGTTCACCTCTGGCTTCGTTCCGCGAGTCATCGGTGTCCTGGTTGTGATCGCCGGTGCCGGTTATCTGGCGGACTGTCTCGGTGATCTGCTATCCGCCAGGTACGCCATCGAGGTTGCTTCTTTCACCTTCGTTGGCGAGGTCGGGCTGATGGGCTGGCTGTTGGTGTTCGCTGCGCGCAGCCGGTTCCAGTCGAATGATCAACAGCTGACTGCCGTCAGCGACGCGACGACGATCCGTAGTAGCGGCCCAAGAAGTCGATCTTGAAGTCGGCGAACGCCCCAGCCTCGAGCTGAGTGCGGATGTCGTCAACCAGGCGCACGATGAACCGCTCGTTGTGGATGGTGCACAGCGTCGAGGCGAGCATCTCCCGGGCCTTGAACAGATGGTGCAGGTATGCCTGGGTGTAGTGCGTGCAGGTGTAGCAGTCGCAGTCTTCGTCGATCGGTGCGAAGTTCTTTCGCGAGGTCGCCGTGTTGACATTGAATCTGCCGCCTGAGGTATAGACAGCAGCGTTGCGAGCGACGCGTGATGGCGAGACACAGTCGAAGGTGTCCACACCGTTCTCGATTGCGGTGAAGATGTCATCGGGCTCGGAGATGCCGAGAAGATGACGAGTCCTGTCCTCGGGCAGTTCCTCGCAGACCCAACGGACAATTGCCCCGAGATTCTCCTTCTCCAGCGCCCCGCCGATGCCGTAGCCGTCGAACCCGCACCCGTCGATGGCCAGCGACTCAAGATCACGTGTCGCTTGCCGCCGCAGATCCTCATATTGAGCGCCCTGCACGACCGCGAAAAGCGCCTGAAAGTGCGCTGGCTTACGCTCCCGGGTCAAGCGCTGATGTTCGGTGAGGCAGCGGGCCGCCCACCGCTGCGTCCGGGCGACTGATCGCTCCTGGTAGTGCCGGGTGTTCATCAAGGTCGTGCATTCGTCAAAGGCGAAGATGATGTCGGCGCCCAGTCGGTGCTGGATCTGCATGGAGCCTTCAGGCGTGAAGCGATGCCGTGACCCGTCAACATGCGACGTGAACGTCACCCCATCCTCATCGACCTCCGCGAGCCGGGCCTTGCCCTCGGCGATCACATCGTCGTCCACCAGGCCATCGGTGTTCATGGCGAGCATCTTCTTGAAGCCGACACCGAGCGACATCACCTGGAAACCGCCGCTATCAGTGAAGGTCGGTCCCGGCCAGTTCATGAAATGGCCTAGCCCGCCGGCAGCTTCGATCACGTCTGCACCAGGCTGCAGGTAAAGGTGGTAGGCGTTCGCCAGCAAAGCTTGAGCGCCGAGCTCCGCCATGCTTTCGGGAAGGACCGCCTTGACCGTGGCCTTGGTACCGACGGCGACGAATGCCGGCGTCTTGATCTCTCCGTGCGGAGTGCTGATCACTCCGGATCGGCCGAGCTGGCCTGGTAGCGATACGCACGGCACGAAGCTGTATGGCAAGCGTGGGCGCGTGACCTGATGCGGGCTGAGCTTGTCGAAGCCCTCGTTCCCTTCGACAGGCTCAGGACGTATAGCAGCAGAAGGCTCAGGACGCGTAGCAGGAAGATCAGGGCGCAATTGATGGCTCCCGCCGTAATTTGAGCGCAGCGAGCGCGACTACCCCTGCCGTCGATGTCCGCAGAATCCCGTCGCTGATCGACACCGGCTGCGCACCAGCTCGCATCAGTTCGCTCAGCTCGTCGCCGGAGATACCGCCCTCGGGTCCGATGATGATCAGGATCGTGCCGGCTTCGGGAAGATCAACTTCCGCAATCGATTCATCGGCTTCCTCGTGCAGCAGCAAGGCGAGGTCAGCATTCGCTACCCGATGCACAAGCTGTCGAGTTGACACCGGCTCGGACACCTGCGGAACAGTGAGCCGCCGGGACTGCTTGGCGGCTTCGCGTACGGTCGAGCGCCACCTGCTCAGGGACCGGACGCCGCGCTCTTCGGACCAACGCACGATCGACCGAGATGCCTGCCAGGGCACAATCTCACTGATGCCCATTTCGGTCATCATCTCGACTGCCTGCTCGGACCTATCACCCTTAGCCAGCGCCTGTACTGCCACGAAGCGGCGAGACTCGGCAGCGGCCGCCAAGCACTCGGCGACCTCGGCAACCACGCTCGATGGACGAACTTCGATCACCTTGCCGCGTACGCCGCGGCCCCGGCCATCGCCGATCATGATCATCTCACCGGGGCGGATCCGGCGAACCGCTGCGGCGTGCCGTCCTTCACTCCCGTCGAGCACCAGGTGAGCGCCGGGCACCGGAAGCGGATCGGTCAGGTCATCCGACAGAAAGAGCGGATCCGTCATAGCCGGCCGCTCCTCTCATGACGCATCACTGGCCGGCGAACGCGTCCCGCAGCCGCCCGAATACGCCGCGGCTGTGCTTCTGCACCGTGACCTCGGGCCGGGTTTCGTCGCGAAGCTCGGCCAGCTGGCGCAACAGATCTCGCTGTTCGTCGTCGATGCGTGACGGAGTCTGGACCAGCAGAGTGACTCCAAGCTGGCCACGGCCGCTTCCCCGCAACCGCGGAACGCCTTTGCCGTCCATCGGAATCCGGGTGCCGGACTGCGTCCCGGAAGGCACCGCGATCCGTACCTCTCTGGCCTCTGGCGAGGAATCGTCGAGATCCGCCTCGAGAGTTGCCACCGTGACCTCGGTGCCCAGGGCAGCTGCGGTCATCGGAATCTTGACCACGACCTCAAGATCATCGCCGTCGCGTCGGAAAATCTCATGCGGCAGCACCTGGAGCTCTACGTAGAGATCACCAGCGGGGCCGCCGCCGGCGCCGACCTCACCCTGCGCCGAAAGGTGGATACGGTTCCCAGTGCTCACCCCGGCCGGAATCTTGACGTTGATGGTCCTGGTGGCGCGGACCCGGCCATCCCCCGAGCATTCCATGCATGGGTCCGGAATGACTGTGCCGTAGCCGTGACACGTTGGGCAGGGTTGGGTAGTCCGGATGTCACCAATGAATGACCGCTGGACATGAGTGACGTCGCCCTGCCCATGGCAGGTCGGACACCTGACTGGACGTGAGCCCTCCGATGCGCCCGAACCATTGCACCGCGGGCAAAGCACCGCTGTATCGACCCGAAGCGGCTTGGTGGTGCCGAACGCTGCCTCCGCTAGCTCAAGATCGAGTCGAACCAACGCGTCCTGGCCGCGGCGGACCCGCGACCGTGGGCCACGGGAGGTTTGCTGGCCAAACATCGCATCGACCAGGTTGGTGAAGTCGAAGCCGCCTGGGCCGAAACCTCCGTTGAAGCCGCCGATGCCACCGCCCAGCGGGTCGCCGCCTCGGTCGTAGAGATCACGCTTCTTGGGATCTTGCAACACCTCGTACGCCTCGGCGACGCTCTTGAACCGCTCGGCCGCATCCGGCTCCTGTGCCACATCGGGATGCAACTTCATCGCAAGCTGGCGGTAGGCCTTCTTGATCTGCTCAGGTGTTGCATCGCGCGGGACGCCCAGGATTTGGTAGTAGTCAGGGCTCATGCGAGTTGTACTCATCCTTCGGAGAGGAATCGGCCGACATAACGGGCAACAGCGCGGACCGATGCCATCGTGGATGGATAGTCCATTCGGGTCGGCCCGACCACGCCCAGAGTCGCGAACGTGTCGACCTGACTACCGTAGCCGCTCGCTACCACTGAGGTGGATCGGAGCTCCTTGTAGGGATTCTCCTGCCCGATCCGGACGGTGACCTCATCCGCCGTTGCTTCGCCGAGCAACTTCAGCAAAACCACCTGCTCCTCCAGCGCCTCCAAGACCGGCTGGACGGAGGTTTCGAATTCAGCGCCATAACGAGTGAGATTGGGCATGCCGCCGACCACCATCCTGCCTGACGCCTCGCTACTCACCATCTCCAGCAGTGTCGCGATCGCCGCCTGTCCAATCATCTGCAGTGACGGCGGCAAAGTCCCGCTCAACTTGCTCAACCGAACCGCGGCCTGGGGTGAGGTATTCCCAACTGTCGCAGCATTGAGATGCGCTCGCAGTTCGCCGAGCGTTTCCTCGTCATGCTCGGGGATCTCGAGCGCGCGTTGCTCGATTCTGCCCGTCGAGGTGATGAGAATGAGCAGCAGGCGAGACGGTGACATCGACACGATTTCGACGTGGCGTACGACAGAGTGGCTGAGGGTCGGATATTGCACGATGGCAACTTGCTGGGTGACCTGCGCCAGCAACCGGACTGTGCGGAACAGTATGTCGTCCAGGTCAATCGCTCCAGAGAGGAATGTCTGGATCGCGCGCTGCTCTGCAGCCGACAGCGGTTTGAGCGAGCCGAGGCGGTCGACGAACAACCGATAGCCCTTGTCAGTGGGGATCCGACCAGCGCTGGTGTGCGGCTGGGTGATGTAGCCCTCTTCTTCGAGCGCAGCCATGTCGTTGCGAACGGTCGCCGGCGAGACGCCAAGATCGTGACGCTCCACGAGCGACTTGGAACCCACGGGCTCTTGGCTTGAGACGTAATCGGTGACGATGGCGCGGAGCACGTCGAGTTTGCGGTCGTCCATGCGTCTCCTTTCTGGAACGTCTCTGCCGGGTGCAGGTTCGGCGACGTACGGTGCTTGGCACTCGCACAAACAGAGTGCCAGTCTAGCGTGATGACCGAGCCTCCATCGGCTGCCGAAGCGGCCGCGACGCCCGCGCTCGGGCCTTGGCGTGAGGTGCGATCAGGTGTCTATGTGGCTGTTGCTGAACCCGAGTCGGTGAACCTCGGACTCGTCGTTGGATCACAGCTGGCGCTGCTGGTTGACACCGGATCGAGCCTGGTGCAGGGCCGAGCGCTTCGCGCCTCACTCACGGCTGTCACGGACAGGCCGCTCAAGGCCGTCGTGGTCACTCACTGGCATTACGACCATGCGTTTGGACTCGCCGCCTTCGCAGACGTCCCACGGATCGCACACGAGTCGTTGCATGCCAGGCTTTCGTCAGCGGAAGCGGCTGCGGATGCACAGCGATTGGGCATCGAGCCTGCCGAGCTGGGACAGCCGAATGTCGAGATCGCGGTCGCGACAGCATTTGACCTAGGCGACCGACGGGTGGAGATCGCTCATCTCGGACGCGGGCACACCGATGGAGACCTGGTCGTCGTAGTCCCTGACGCCGATGTGCTGTTTGCCGGGGACTTGCTTGAATCGGCCGGCCCGCCGTCGTTCGGCCCTGACTCGGTTCCGGATGAATGGCCGGCCACCTTGGATGCGGTGATCGGGCTGATGACGGCCACGACGCTGGCGATTCCCGGCCATGGCGAACCGGTGGATCGGGCGTTCGTCTTCGAGCAGCGCGGCTGGATTGCGGCCCAGGCTGCGCAACGGGGTGCGCCGCCGGGTCCGACGCTCCCGCTGGTGTGACGACTCCGACTTGTCAGCATGTGTGGTCGCTATAGCGACCGTCAGCGCTGACAACTCGGTGAATCTAGGACGTTCAGCGCACCAAACCGGATTGGTAGGCGATCACCACCAGCTGGGCCCGATCGCGAGCCCGGAGTTTGATCATGGCCCGGCTGACATGGGTACGGGCGGTGGCCCGGCTCACCACCAACCGCTCGGCGATCTCATCGTTGCTCAAGCCCTCACCGATCAAGCCCAGAACCTCCCGCTCTCGATCAGTCAACTCTGACAGCTGCGGATGTGTCTTGCGAATGGCCGATCTTGAGGCAAACGACTCGATCACCCGCCGGGTCACCGATGGTGACAGCAGCGACTCCCCCGCCGCGACCAGCCGGATGGCGCGCAACATGTCGGCCGGCTCGGTGTCCTTGATCAGAAAGCCGGCCGCACCTGCCTGCAACGCCTCGAAGACGTACTCATCAAGCTCGAAGGTTGTCAACATGATGACCCGTACCCCGTCGAGCGCCGGATCCCCAACGATCATCCGTAGAGCGGCGATCCCGTCGAGCCTGGGCATCCGGACATCCATCAAGATCACATCCGGCCGAGTCCGCCGTACCAGATCCACCGCCTCGTGGCCATCTTCCGCCTCACCGGCCAGGACAAGATCATCTTCAGACTCGATCAACACCCGCAGGCCCATCCGTACCAGGGCTTGGTCATCAGCGAGCGCAACGGAGATGGTCATGAAACCTCTCCCTCCGAAAGCGGCAGCTCAGCCCTGACCAGCAACCCGCTCGGCTCCCGCACCGAGATTCGGACTGCGCCGCCGACCGCTCTGGCGCGCTCGCGCATACCACCTATCCCGTTCCCATCAGCCGGTACGCTCACGGCCGGGCCATCATCGCTCACCTCCGCGATCAGCATCCCTGCCTGCCGAGCCACTCGCACAGTGACGTGCGCCGCCGGAGCATGCCGGACGACATTGGTGAGCGACTCCTGGATGATCCGGAAGGCGGCTTGGTCGACCGCCGCCGGGAGGCCGCGAAGATCATCATCAGATTGCTCGTGAACCAATGTCACCTCTCGGCCGGCCGCGCGCAGCCCGTCGACAAGGTCGTCAAGGCGAGCCAGCCCAGGCAGTGGACTGAGCGGTTCATCGGAGTCGGATCGAAAGACCTGCAGCGTGGTGCGTAACTCTGCCAGCGCCTCCCGGCTTGTCTTCTTGATCGCCTCCAAAGAGGAAGTCACCTGATCCGGACGCGGGTGGGCAGCCCGCTCCTTGCCCAGTAGATGAAGCGCCACGCCGGCTTGCATGGTGATCACGGCAAGGCTGTGACCGACCACGTCGTGCACATCGCGGGCGATTCGGAGCCGTTCTTCGTAGGCGTACCTGTGCCGTTCCTGCTCACGGAGGTCTCGCTCACTCTCCCGGCGACTCCGTACCAGCAGCGCGATCATCGCCGGAAGTACAGCAATCGCGATCACACTGACCAGGCCACCGTAGAAGGCAGGATCGAGCAGCCCCAGGTAGGCCTCACGCCAGTGCCCTGCCATGATCATCGGCACCAGCAGAACGAGCAGCGGCCCCCAGCTGCGCGGCGGTGGCATCGCTGGTCGCGGAGCGCCGGTGGACTCCTTGCCAGCCAGGATCGAGGCGCCGCTCGCCATGGCATACACGGCAAGTGCAGGTCCTAGGAAGATCGGGGGGAACATTGCGCCGGCCGCCAGATAGATGCCGACGCCGACCACGGTCGCGACGAACGCCGTACGAGGCCAGAGCCGCCGAGTGGCGACACCAAACGCAACGATGAGCACCGCAGGCAGCACCCACGGAGACGGATCGACGATAGTGACCATGTGGCGTGGCGGTCCGTGACGCCAATCGGGCCGACCGTATCCGGCACCTGCCCACACGTAGAACGAAGCCATCCAGCTTGCCACCGCCAGTGCCAGTCCAATGGCGGAGTCGATGAGGAGTGCACGCCGGGCCTGGACCCGCATGATTCCTCCTCGATCTTTCAATGAAATGCAGCGTGTTTGTGAGCTGTCGCTGAGCTCGATCGCCGGGCGCGATCTTTCTCGACACTAGACCGGCCAGATGGGCTGCACATCCTGCCGACGCGGTATCCCGACTACGTCACGGAGCGTACTCAGAAAGCCGCTTTCCAGCCGATGTAGCCAACGGCCGCGCGCCCGCACAATGGATGCATGACCACCCCACTACTGATCCCACTCGAGGGCGGCTTCGGTCATCATCATCACCACCACTATCACGGCCCTCCGGTGGGAGCCGGTGAGCCCTCTGCGACATTCGCCAGCGGCGCAGTGCCGCCTTTCGCACCCTCGTTAGGAGCTGTCATGTTTTTCCTGTTGATGCTGCTCGTGCTGGGCACCTTGGTGTTCTTCCTGGTTCGGCACGGTCATCTTGGGTCCCCATCGTTGATCAGCGATCCCTCACCCGAAGCCGACGCCAAGAAGATCCTGGCTGAGCGCTTCGCACGCGGCGACATCACGAGCGACGAATTCATGGAGCGTGCCAGCGTATTGAACTGGACTCCAGGAAGCGATTCGTGGGACGTCGGAAAAGGCAAGAAGAAGCGCTGAGGGTGTGCTGAGCTGGGGCGTGGCCGGACAAAGCCCTCCCACGCTGAATTGTGCTCGCGCGTCGGGCCTCAGCCTCTCAATAGCCAGATCAAGGGTCCCACCCGCTAGTCTGACTAGAACGATTCAGCAGCTGGAGTAGGCGAGGCACCGATGGCGCGCATGACCGTCAAGACGCTCGCCGCTGCTCTCGGAGTCTCACCCGCGACAATTTCGAACGCGTACAACCGTCCCGACCAGTTGTCACCACAACTGCGAGAACGGATCCTGGCGACAGCTGAGGAGCTCGGCTATCCGGGTCCTGATGCCGCCGGGCGGACCCTACGCAGGGGCCGCGCCGACGCCGTCGGAGTGCTGCTCGCGGAGCGACTCTCGTACGCGTTCTCCGACCCGTTCGCAATCGAGTTCCTTACCGGTCTCAGCGAGTTCCTCGAGAAGCACGGGATCAGCATCGTGTTGATGCCGCTGTCGAAACCTGAAGCGGACTCGCCAGCGGCCGACGCGGACCAGAGTGATCTGACAGCCGTCCGGCACGCCAACATCGACGCACTTACCATCCACTCCCTTCCCACTGAGCACCCGGCGGCGATGCTAGCCAGGGCGCGCGGCATTCGCGTGGTGACGACCAGCGTCAGCAACGATCCTGATTCCAGCTGGGTGGCAATCGACGACTTCGGTGCGGGCCAGATGATCGGGGAGCATCTTGTCGGACTGGGTCACCGCGACATCACGGTTCTGGTCGACACCAACCAACCGGCAGGCAGTCCGGGACGACGCCTCGATGTTGCCGAGTTGACCTACCTTGACTACGCCGCCCGCATCAAGGGTCTCCGGAAGGCGATGCCAGGGCAGGTGACGATCGTCTCCGGTGGTCACAACTCCATCGAGTCCGGTGCCAGTGCCACCGAGTGGCTGCTCAACCGCGGCGAACTACCGACGGCGATCGTCTGCCTGAGCGACGTGCTGGCTCTCGGCGTGCTCCAGGCGTTGGCCGGTCGTGGGTTAGCTATCCCAGATCAGGTCTCGGTCTGTGGCTTCGACGACATCACCGCCGCGAAAGCCGCCAATCTGACGACGGTCCATCAACCCATCCGCGACAAGGGGCGACACGTCGGCCGGCTGCTGATCAACCCCGAGTCACGGCCACGCCAGGTGCTGTTGCCTGTCAGCTTGGTACCGCGCTCCAGTACCGGACCAGTCCCTCACTAGCCGTGCGGCGCTTCACATCTCTACTCCGCGTTGTCGCCAGGCCAGGGGGAGTCGAAGGCGAGCGCCGCCTGGCTGGTCAACTCCGACACTCCGGAAAGCAGGTCCGCCAACGAGGTCGAGCCCAGCAGCGCCAGCTGGTCGAGAGCATTGAGAGGTGAGATAGCGGCCAGCTGCCAGGCCGCTGCCACCGGGTTGGCGGCCAGCTCGATATCAGACGGCCAGACGTTTTCGGCGAACTCGCTGGCGACGGCAAGAGTGCGGCGTACCAGTTGTTCGGTTTCCTCGCGCATCTGCCAGAGACCGTTGTCCCACTCCAGCTCGGCCATCTCGCGTACCTCGGCGCGCGGATGCGGCGCGTCGTCCAGCCACTGTGTGACTTCGAAGCGTTGGCCGCCCTGAGCGACCAGGCCGACAAAGCCTTCTTGAGCACCCAGCCGGGTGATCTCGGCGATCGTGCCGACACTGAAGCGTTTCTCTCCACCGCCCACTTCCCGCCCCCGCTCGATCAGCACCACGCCGAATCGCGCATCCTCACTGCGCAGCAGCTCGGCAAGCATGATCAAGTAGCGTTCCTCGAAGACGCGCAGTCGCAGGGGCATATACGGGAACAGCACCGAATTCAGCGGGAATATCGCCAGGTCCGCCACTCCCCCAGGCAACCACCTGACTCCAACCGGTGGCACGTGCGCGCTGAGCCCGTCGACAAGCCCAGGACGGCACCTTTCGAAGCACGCTCGTGCCCTTCGACAAAGCTCAGGACACATACCCCTCAATGAAGCGGACGGTGCTCCTTCGACAAGCTCAGGGCACACCCCTCAATCCAGCAGATCACGGATCACGCCATCGGCAAGCAACCGTCCCTGCCGGGTCAAGATCAACATCTCGTTCTCGACGACTGCGAGTCTCCTCGCCAGAAGACCAGGAAGACGATCCCGCTCTGCCAGGGTGAGCAGCGACGTGCTGAGACCATCGGCGAGGCGGAGCTCGAGCAAGATCCGCTCCACCCGTCGGTCCGCTGCCGACAGCACTTCTCGCGCCTGGGCTGGGGAGACCCCCGCGGCAAGCCTGGACGCGTACGCCGCCGGATGCTTGACGTTCCACCACCGGACTCCACCGACGTGGCTGTGAGCACCCGGGCCGACGCCCCACCAATGATGACTGCGCCAGTAACCGAGATTGTGGCGACAGCGCGCAGCGGCGCTCATAGACCAGTTGCTCACCTCGTAGATCGTGTGGCCTGCGGCCGCGAGCCGTTCGTCGGCGATCAAGTACTTCTCAGCAAGATCATCATCATCGGGGGGTGGCAGCTCGCCGCGCCGGATCCGAGCCGCCAGCCGGGTGCCGTCCTCCACGATCAACGCATAGACGCTGATGTGCTCCGGGCCTGCTGACAGCGCTGCATCCAGGCTGGCCATCCAATCGGCAGCAGATTCCCCGGGCGTCCCGTAGATCAGGTCGAGACTGATGTTGCCGAACCCGGCCGCTTTCGCTTCGGCAACGGCCTGCAGGGGACGGCCAGGTGAGTGTGTGCGGTCGAGGGTTTCGAGCACGTGCGGCACAGCTGACTGCATACCGAAGGAGATCCGGTTGAAGCCCAGCTCGCGGAGTTGGTGCAGACCTGTGGAGTCAATCGACTCAGGATTGGATTCGGTGGTGACCTCGGCGTCCGCTGCCAGCCCGAAGTTGTCACGCACTGCCGTGATCAGCCGACCAAGATGATCGGGCGGCAGCACCGTCGGAGTGCCGCCTCCGACGAAGATAGTCGACACTGTCGGCGCCTCCGGACCCAGCACCCGAGCCGCCAATTTCAGCTCCTCGATCGCGGCGTCGATGTAGCCGGCCCTGCTGGCTCCCGGCTCCGTCCCCAGCTCGGCCGCGGTATAGGTATTGAAGTCGCAGTAGCCGCAGCGTGTTGTGCAGAAAGGGACATGGACGTATATGCCGAGAGGCCGGAGCGGGATCTCGGGCCACACCTGCTCAGGCAACGAGCCGTCGCTCGGCGCGGGCTCTCCTTCAGGCAAGACCGACGGCATACCTCGAGGCTAATGTTCGACGCCCTGGAACCTTCACTCCAGACGAACCAACAGCTTCACTTACGCCTGAGCTTGGCAGACAGGCTGCCGCTGGAGTGAACTTCCAGATTCTGGCCACCGACCTCGTCGACTTGAGTGAGTCAGGGAATCAGAACGAGCTTGCCCCGAGCGTGGCCGTCCTGGCTGATCTGGTGTGCTTCAGCGGCCCGTTCGAAGGGAAACGTCTGGAACTTGATCACCAGCTTGCTCTGTTCCAGCAGCTCGGCGGCCTCAGCGAGAGCCTTCACCGGCTGGCTCTCAGCAGCGCCGCCGCTGACCCGGGCACCGGCTGCGGCAGCTGCCCAGTTGGCGATGGAGACGACCTGGGATGCCTCTGGCGCAAGGCTGATCAGATCCTCGATCGGAGTCTTCCCTACGGCGTCGAGCACAGCGTCGATCTTGCCGATATCAAGTGCCCGCACCCGGTCCACCATCCCCGGACCGTAGACCACTGGAATGGCGCCGATCTCGCGGAGATAATCCTGGTTAGCCTCGCTCGCCGAAGCGATCACAGTCGCACCGCGAGCCTTCGCGATCTGCGTCGTAACAGAGCCGACCCCGCCGGCACCACCATCGATGAAGAGCGTGCTGCCTGAGGCGACACCGAGCAGCCGCAATACCCGCTCCGCGGTCTCCGCGACTGTGCCGGCCGCTGCTGCGACAGCCCAGTCCACCGATGCCGGCTTGTGAGCCCATGAATTGAGGACCGCGTACTCGGCGTGCGTGTTCTTGCCCAGACCAAACACGTCGTCGCCGACACTGACTCCAGTTACGCCCTCCCCGACCTCATCGACCACTCCGGCGGCGTCGAAGCCTGGATAGGTGGTGTCTTCCAACGGCTTGCCCTGAGCAAGTAGCCCCGACCGGATCTTCCAATCCATCGGATTGACGCTCGCGGCTCGTACCACGACTCGAATCTGTCCCGGTCCTGCATGCGGCTCCGGCGCCTCGCCCAGCCTGATGACCTCGGGCCCGCCGTACTCACTGAACTGAAGCGCAAACATAGGTTCTCCCCTTCCCTGAAGGCTCTGCAGGTTACTTCCGGTCAGCCTTTGCCGTCTCCGTGCCACTCGAGAGGGCAGCCACGAATGCCTCGGGCGGCACCTCGACACGGCCCACCATCTTCATTCGTTTCTTGCCCTCTTTCTGCTTTTCGAGCAGCTTCCGCTTGCGTGTGATGTCGCCTCCGTAACACTTGGCCAGAACATCCTTCCGCATTGCGCGAATGGTCTCGCGCGCGATCACCCGTGAACCGATGGCGGCCTGCACCGGAACTTCGAACTGCTGCCGGGGGATCAGCTCTTTGAGCTTGGCCGTCATCGTGACGCCGTACGAATAGGCCTTGTCTTTGTGCACGATTGCCGAGAACGCATCGACCGGCTCTCCTTGCAGCAAGATGTCAACCTTGACCAGGTCGGCAAGCTGTTCACCCGACGGCTCGTAATCCAAGCTCGCATAACCCCTGGTCCGAGACTTCAGGGCATCGAAGAAGTCGAAGACGATCTCCGACAGCGGCAGCGTGTAGCGGATCTCCACCCGATCTTCGGACAAGTAATCCATGCCATGCTGGATGCCGCGACGGTTCTGGCACAGCTCCAAGATGGTTCCGATATATGTTGCTGGAGCCAGAATGGTGGCCTTGACGATCGGCTCATAAACCTCGGCGATCTTGCCGCCGGTCGGATACTCCGACGGATTGGTCACCTCCAGCTGGTCGCCATTCTCCATGATCACCCGGTAGATCACGTTGGGTGCGGTGGAGATCAGGTCAAGGTCGAATTCGCGCTCCAGGCGCTCGCGCACGATCTCCATATGCAGCAAACCAAGAAACCCGATGCGAAATCCGAAGCCAAGCGCACTTGAGGTCTCCGGCTCGTAGCTCAGTGCCGCATCATTGAGCTGCAGCTTGTCCAAGGCCTCGCGCAGTTCGGGATAGTCGGCACCGTCGATTGGGTATAGGCCTGCGAACACCATCGGCTTCGGAGGCCGATAGCCACCCAGATCATGAGAGGCCGGCCGCTTCACCGACGTAACGGTGTCCCCCACCCGAGACTGCCGGACATCCTTGACGCCAGTGATCAAGTAGCCGACTTCACCAACTCCCAGCGAGGCCGCCTTGGTCGGCTCCGGCGAGATCACGCCAACCTCCAAGGTCTCGTGCGAGGCCTTGGTGGACATCATCAACACGCGCTCCCGGTGGGAGAGCGCCCCGTCAACAACGCGTACGTAGGTGACCACGCCGCGGTAGGTGTCGTAGACCGAATCGAAGATCAATGCTCTCGCCGGCGCGGTCGGATCGCCGACCGGCGCAGGAATCTGGGTGACGATCTCATCCAGCAGCCCTGCCACACCCTCGCCCGTCTTTGCCGACACCCGCAGCACCTCAGTCGGATCACAGCCAACGACTTTGGCCAACTCATTGGCGTATCTGTCCGACTGCGCGCTGGGCAGGTCGATCTTGTTCAGGACCGGAATCACGTGTAAGTCGGCCTCTAGAGCGAGATAGAGGTTGGCGAGAGTCTGTGCCTCTATGCCCTGTGCGGCATCGACGAGGAGCACAGCCCCCTCGCAGGCAGCCAGGGAGCGGGATACCTCGTAGGTGAAGTCCACGTGGCCCGGCGTGTCGATCATGTTCAGTACATGCGTCCCACCGGCATTCGGGTCATCCGCTCTACCACTAGCCCGCCAAGGCATCCGGACGGCTTGGGACTTGATGGTGATACCGCGCTCCCGCTCGATGTCCATGCGATCCAGGTATTGAGCACGCATCGAGCGCTCATCGACGACACCGGTCAACTGCAGCATCCGGTCGGCCAGGGTCGACTTGCCGTGGTCGATATGAGCGATGATGCAGAAGTTCCGGATGATCGACGGGTCAGTGCGGCCAGGCGGCGGCACGAACGCGCTACTCACAACAGCTATCCTCACCTGC
>Ga0081455_10004665_pt1 | contig 15258 bp, 17 predicted proteins | sample TabmetS3T2R1_FD_70207 | JGI IMG/M metagenome (GOLD analysis project Ga0081455, IMG submission 70207) | Tabebuia heterophylla rhizosphere microbial communities from the University of Puerto Rico - S3T2R1 | ecosystem: Host-associated > Plants > Roots > Rhizosphere ... | reverse complement strand
ACCGGGATCGCAGCAAGCCCTTCGGGGAAATCGGGAGCCGCGGCGTTTTCGTCAAAGAGCTCGAGGAGGCGCTGCTCGACGGCCGCATCGACGTCGCTGTCCACTCTGCGAAGGACATGACCTCCACAGACACGGTCGGACTGACCGTGGGCGCCTATCTGGAGCGAGAGGACCCACGGGATGCGCTCTGCGGCGTCGCGGAGCTCGAGCCGGGGCTCCGGATCGGCACGGCCTCGATCCGACGGAGAGCCCAGCTCCTCGCCCTGGAGCCGGAGCTCCGGATCGAGCCGCTCCGCGGGAACATCGACACGAGGCTTCGCAAGCGCGGTGAGCGCGGGCTCGACGGAGTCGTTCTGGCTGCGTGCGGCCTCGACCGCCTCGGGCTGGCGGACGAGATCGACCACCGGTTCGAGCCGGAGGAGGTGCTGCCGGAGGCGGGCCAGGGCGCACTCGCGCTGCAGGTTCGAGAGGGCGAGGAGGCCATCGTGACGCCCGCCGACCACGCAGAGACCCGGCGGCGGATCGAGGCGGAACGGGCCTGTGTCGCCGTAATCGGCGGAGGGTGCCTCGCGCCCGTGGCTGCCCACCACGACGGCTCTACGCTCACCGCGCTGGTCGCCGCCGAGGACGGGAGCTGGCTCGAGCGGCGTTCCGGCGCCGATCCCGAGGCGCTCGCCGCTGAGCTCGTCGCGCTCGTCCCTTGAGGGTTCTCCTCACGCGCCCTGAGGGGCGAAACGAGAAGCTTGCAGGCCGGCTTCGGGCGCTCGGGCACGATGTCGTCTGCGAGCCGCTGATTGCGGTCGAGCCACTCGGCGACGATCCGATCGAGCTCGAGGGCTATGACTGGGTGATCGTCACGAGCATCACCGGAGCACGCGAGCTCCGGCGCCGCGGCCGCGGGCGACCGCGTCGCACGGCGGCGATCGGACATGCGACCGCCGATGCCCTCGGCGGCGCGGATCTCGTCCCCGAGGTCTCGACGCAGGAGGGATTGCTGGAAGCGTTCCCCCGGCCCGCCGGGCGGGTGCTCTTCGCCGGCGCCGAAAGTGCACGACGCCTCCTGGTGGAGGAGATCGGTGCCGACTTCCAGCCGCTCTACCGAACACGGGAGCTCGTCCCGGACACACTTCCCCAGGCCGAACTGGCCGTCGTCGCCTCCGCCTCGGCGGCGAGGGCACTTGCCGCCCTCGATCTCGACATCCCCATCGTGTCGATCGGCCCCGAGACGACCAAGGCGGCCAAGGCGGCCGGTGTCCGCGTCGTGGAAGAGGCAACCACTCACGACCTGAGCGGCCTGGTCGACGCCGTAACGAGAGCAACGCGTTAGCGTCTCGGCCCGTGTTCGTGACTTTTCTGTCCGACTTCGGCGTCGAGGACGACTTCGCCGGCACCTGTCGCGGGGTCATCAAGCGAATCGCGCCCGAGGCCGACGTGATCGACATCACGCACGGGATCGAACCGCAGAGCGTGCTCCAGGGCGCCCTCGTGCTGGCGAACACGCTTCCCTACATGCCTGAGGGCATCCACCTCGCCGTGGTCGATCCTGAGGTCGGGACGCCGAGACGGGCCCTGGTGGTTCGCACCGGGGACGGCCGCTTGCTCGTAGGCCCCGACAACGGCCTGCTCATTCCCGCCGCCGAGCGCCTCGGCGGTGTCGCAGCGGCGTACGAGATCACGAACCGGGAGTACGCACTCGAGTCTGTCTCTGCCACTTTCCACGGGCGCGACATCTTTGCTCCCGCTACGGCGCACCTGTCGGCCGGGCTCGATCCGGGACGGCTCGGAGAGACGGTCGACGCCGACACGCTGGTCCGGCTCGAGATTCCCCAGCCGGAGATCGGCGAGCGGCGGATCCGAGCGAGGTGCCTGTACGTCGACCGCTTCGGGAACATCCAGCTCAATGTCCACGCCGACCAGCTCAAGCCGCTCGGCATCCTCCCCGGACGGCGGGTCGAGGTGGAGCTTGCGATGGACCGGTTCTACGCGCTCGCGGCGCGGACGTTCGCCGAGGCCGGCGCCGGGGACATCGTCCTCTACGAGGACGCCTACCGGAACATCGCCCTGGCGATCTCGCGGGGCAATGCGGCGGAGACCTTCGGAGTACGAGCCGGAATGGAGGTGCGGCTACGGGTCGAATCGGAGTAGCGCTCGGGCGGAACTTCGCCCGGCTGGTCACGAATGCCGTCGTGCGCTGGCCGCGGCTTTGGCCGCTGTTTCGGCCGCTGATGCGACGGCAGTTCGACCGGATCGCGCCGGTGTGGGACACCATGCGGATGGAGGACACGCTGGCGCCGTACGAGGCGGCGCTGGCGCGGGTCGCCGGCCCGATTCACCGCGCAGTCGATGTCGGGACCGGAACCGGATCCGGCGCGCGGGCGATCCGCGGGCGGTTTCCGAACGCTGACGTCGTCGGGGTGGACGTCGCGCCCGCGATGATCGCGGAGGCCCGCAAGCTCGTCCCAGAGGCCACGTTCGTCGAAGGGGACGCCTCCGAGCTGCCCTTCGACGACGGGTCGTTCGACCTCGCCGCCCACTCGAACATGATCCCGTTCCTGGACGAGACGGCCCGTGTGCTGCGACCCGGCGGCTGGACGCTCTTCGCGTTCTCGTCGGGCCCGGAGACGCCGATCTGGGTCGAGCCCGACCGCCTCCGAAAAGAGCTCGTGCGCCGCGGCTTCACGGACTTTGCGGAAATTTCGGCCGGGCGAGGCGTTGCCGTGGTTGCCCGCCGGCCCACGCCCAACTAGTGTCTTTTCCAACAGGGCGTTCGCGACGCGGTTGCACCGGTCCGGACGTCCTTTTTTTGCACGGTCCTGGCTACACTGGCCCTCTCGGGCGAGGTAGCTCAGTTGGTAGAGCACACGGCTGAAAACCGTGGTGTCGCCGGTTCGATTCCGGCCCTCGCCATCCCCGTCGAGCGAAGTCCGCCTCCGCTTTGCGGAGGCATGACGACTTCGCTCGAATCTCGCTCTCTAGGAGCCGCAGCGGCCGACGCCGGCTAAGCCGGCATCGGCGGCGTGGCTAAGCGTTCGCGCGCTGGGAATAGTTCTCTTTGATGGCTCGTCTCGACGCGTCTGTCGAGCGGCTCTTTCCTGCCGGGATTGCCCTCGCCTACCTCGCCGGCGTCGGCGTGGTTTTCGTCCAGGAGACGGAACCGCCGAATGCACTCGTCATTGCAGTTTTCTTCTTCTCGATGCTCGCCGGGCTTGCGATTCGGCGCTTCTCTGCTCTCGCGTTGCCGGTCGGCGCTGTCGCATGTGTGGCGGTCTTGTTGGGCATCGTCGACGAGGACGTCCCACTCGTCGCGCTGATCGGCGGCTTGTTGTTCGGCGTCGCCGTCGCCCGAACCCACGACCGCGTCGGCGCTACGAGGGACGCCCGGGCGCGCCGTTGGCCACTGCTCAAGCGTCTGCTCCGGCCCATCGTGACGAAGCAGACCTTCGAGGCGGTCGACGACATCCTCGACCGGTTGCGCTTTCGGATCGACACACTGCCGAACGGCCTCTATCAGCCCGTCCCGGGCGTACCGGCACGCGCGGCCCGCGGTTCGGGCTCCGAGTCCCGGTGGGCCGCGATGCTCCCGGTCGTCAAGGCGCACCGCGTCGAGAGCGCTGTGGACATCGGAGCATGCGAGGGGTACTTCTCGCTCATGCTCGGGGAAGAGAGCATCCCGACGATCGCCGTCGAGAACATGCCGAGCAACTATCGCACGGCGTTGTTCGCAGCCAGGAAGACCGACAATCGCAACATCGGAGTTCTCGCCCTGGAGGTTACGCCCGAGAACGTCTTCACGCTCCCCGACGCCGATTGCGTCCTGTGCCTGTCCGTCTGGCATCACTTCGTCCGCACGCACGGGCTGAGCGAGGCGACGGAGATGCTCGAGACCATCTGGCTCCACACGCGGAAGGTGATGGTCTTCGACACCGGCGAGGCCGAGATGACCCCGGACTTCCGCCTTCCCGCCATGACGCCGGATGCCCGCACTTGGCTGACGACCTATCTCGCCGACACATGCTCCGGCTCGCGAATCGAGCACCTCGGCTTCCACCGGGCGTTCGACCCTGCGGGCAAGCCGTGTGAGCGCAACCTCTTCGCGGTGATCCGAACCGGCTAGCCGGCGCTCAGTGCTGGCGGTCCTCTACGACATACACGGGAACGTCACGGCCCTCGACGAAGTGCTCGCCGAGGCCGCCGAGGCCGGTGCCGACCGCTACCTGCTCGGCGGCGACTACGGGACGCCGAGCCCGGCGCCGCTGGAGACGCTCGAGCGCCTACGTGCCCTTCCGAACGCCACGTGGATTCGCGGGAACGGCGAGCGCTGGCTTCGCGAGCCTCCCGTCGACCGGCCGGAGGTCATGGAGGTCTACGAGCACTTCGGCGGCGGTATCCCCGAGGACGAGATCGAGTGGCTCTATGGACTGCCCGAGAGGGCGGAACTGGATGGGATCCTCTACGTCCACGGTTCACCGCTTGCCGACGACGACAGCTTCGCGCCGGAGCCGCAGCAAGGGGAGGAGCGGCTCCTTGCCGGTGAACAGGACCGAACGATCGTCTTCGGCCACAGCCACCGGCAGTTCCGGCGTCCGGGCCCGAAGGGCACCGATCTCCTCAACCCCGGGAGCGTCGGGATGCCCCTGGACGGCGATGTCCGAGCCGCGTGGGCGACGTGGGACGGCGACTTCGACTTCCGCCGAACGGAGTACGACGTCGAGCGGGCCGCGGCGGCCTATCGATCGATGGCTGGCGACTTCGGCGAGTTCGCTGCCAAGCGGATCCTCAGAGGATCCGACTAGGCGAGCGATGCGTCGAACGACAAGCCGACGTTCCCCTTGAGCGCCTGAGAGACCGGACAGTTCTCCTTGGCCTCCTCGGCGGCCTTGCGGAAGCCCTCGTCGTCGAGGCCGTCGACCTGGCCGCGGATCGACAAGCGCATCGTCGTCAGGCGGAACCCGTCGGAAGTCTGGTCGAACGTCGCGGTTGCCTCGCTCTCGATCTTCGCCGCAGGGGTGCCTGCCTGAGCGAGACCGTGTGCCAGCGCCATCGAGACGCACGTGGCATGTGCCGCTGCGATCAGCTCCTCGGGGCTCGTGTTCTCGTCGGCCCGCTCGGCGCGGGAGCTCCACGTGACCGTCGCGTTGTCGAGTACGCCGCTCTGCGTCGAGACCGTTCCGGAGCCTCCCATGAGATCGCCTTCCCAGACCGCGTTTGCGCTGCGCTCAACCGCCATCGTCCTCCCCCTTCTCCTCGCCTGAACCGGACGGCCGATAGTACCGCCGCCCTTTCAGCTCGTCGGGCAGGTAGTCGACGTCGAAGCCGCGCGGGTCGGAGTGCGGATAGATGTAGCCCTCGCCGCGACCGAGCTTCCGCGCGCCGTAGTAGTGCGTGTCGCGCAGCGGCGTGGGCGGGCGGAGATGGCCGTGGTCGCGGACATCCTTCTGCGCCTCGCTCAATGCCGCGATCACGGCGTTCGACTTCGGCGCTCGGGCGAGGTAGATCGCGGCCTGGGCAAGGTTGAGTCGCGCCTCCGGGAGACCGACGTGCTCCACGGCCTGGGCGGCGGCGACTGCGACCTGCAGCGCTCGCGGATCGGCGTTGCCGATGTCCTCTGAGGCGAGGACGATCATCCGCCGCGCGATGTAGCGGGGATCCTCGCCGCCCTCGAGCATCGCCGCGAGGTAGTAGAGCGACGCGTTGGGATCGGACCCGCGCATCGACTTGATGAAGGCGGAGATGAAGTCGTAGTGCGCGTCGCCGCCCTTGTCGTAGACGAGCGGCCGCTTGCGCGCCGCGTCCTCGACGTGCTCCTCGGTGACCGCGGCGTCCTCGGCTTGGGCGGTCTGAGCCGCGAGCTCCAGGATGTTGAGCGCGTTTCGCGCGTCGCCGCCCGCCCGGCGCGCGATGAGCTCGACGATTTCGTCCGGCACTTCGGCCTCGAGCTCCGCGGCGCCGCGCCGCGCGACCGTCGCGAGCTCCGCATCCGACAGAGGCTCGAGCTCGTAGATCTGCGTTCGGGACAAGAGCGCCGAGTTGACCTCGACGTAGGGGTTCTCGGTCGTCGCTCCGATCAGCGTGACGACGCCCTCCTCGACCGCCGGCAAGAGCGCGTCCTGCTGGGCCTTGTTGAAGCGATGGATCTCGTCGAGGAAGAGGATCGTTCGTTGGCCATTCGCGCCGAGGCGCTCGCGTCCCCGTGCGATCGTCGCTCGGACGTCTGAAACCGTGGCCGAGACGGCGGAGAGCTCCTCGAACTCCGCGCCGGTTCGATTGGCGACGATGCGAGCCAGGGTGGTCTTGCCGCTTCCCGGCGGGCCGTAGAGGATCATCGAGCCGGCGCGGTCCTCCTCGATCGCCAGCCGCAGAGCAGAGCCCTCGCCGAGGACGTGCTCCTGACCGACGAAGTCCTCGAGGCGCTGCGGGCGAAGGCGGAGCGCGAGCGGCGCGACCTCCGGCAGCCGCTCATTGGCTGCATCTGAGAAGAGGTCGCTCATTGGACGGAAGTATGCTCCGCGCATGCCATTCGAAGAACTCAAAGAACGTCATGCTGTTGTGTGGGGCTCTGGCCCCTACCAGGGCATCACCGAGACGATCGCCGACCTCCACCAGGCAGTGCTCGAGCGCGTCGATCCGCGACCAGGAGAGCGGGTGCTCGATCTCGCGTGCGGTACCGGCGCAATGCCCGAGCTCGTCGCGGCGAGAGCGGTCGAGGTCGTCGGAATCGACATAGCGCCCGCGCTGATCGAGCAGGCGAAAGAGCGGGCGATCAAACGAGGGCTCGACATCGACTACCGCGTCGGCGACGCCGAGTCGCTCGACCTCGACGACGCGAGCTTCGATGTCGTCACTTCGACCTGCGGAGTGATGTTCACTCCAGATCACGCAGCCACGGCCAGAGAGCTCGCCCGCGTCACGAAACCGGCTGGCCGGATCGGCCTCGCCTGCTGGACCCCGGATTCCGGGCTCGCCAAGATCTTCGGGATCATGCGGCAGTACCAGCCGGCTTCTCCGGATGGCGTCGGCAATCCGTTCGATTGGGGCCGGGAGGACTACGTCCGCGATCTCCTCGGCGGTGACTTCGACCTCGAGTTCGAGATTCTCGACTCGCCGATCGAGATGGAGTCCGGAGAAGCAGTGTGGGAGCTCTGGGTTCGGGACTACGGGCCGACGAAGGTGTTGGCGGAGAGCCTCGACGACGACAAACGCGAGGAGCTGCACAGCGCGTTCGTGGAGTTGCAGGAAGAGTCGCGGACGAACGGCGGCATCAAGTCCTCGCGCACCTATCTGCTGACGGTCGGCACGCGCAAGTAGTGGCAACGATCTCGTTGCGGGACGAAGCCGCCCGCCTCCTTCAGGACCTCATCCGGCTCGACACTGTCAACCCGCCGGGGAACGAGACGCGCGCGGCCGAGCACCTGCGTTCGTATCTGGAGGCGAACGGCGTCGCGTGCGAGCTCTACGCGAGGGTGCCGGAGCGCGCGAACCTCGTCGCGCGGATTCCGGGCGTCGCCGATGGGCCACGGCTGCTCCTCCTGTCCCACACCGACACGGTTCTCGCCGACCCAGGCGAGTGGCAGCTCGACCCGTGGTCGGGCGAGCTCCGCGACGGGCAGGTCTGGGGCCGCGGCGCACTCGACATGAAGGGACAGGTGGCCGCAAGTGCCGTCGCCATCGCATCTCTGGCCCGCGAGGGCTTCGAGGCTCCGGGGGACCTGATCTTCGCCGCCTGCGCCGACGAGGAGGTCGGCGTCGGGTTCGGGCTTCAGTGGCTCGTCGAGGAGCACCCTGAGGCCGTCCGCGCCGAGTACTGCATCAACGAGGGCGGAGGCGACCGCCTCGTGCTCGACGGCCGCGCGTTCTACGTCTGCTCCACCGCGGAGAAGATGAGCGCGCCGTTCCGGATCACGGTTTACGGCCGAAGCGGCCACGCCTCGCGGCCGGGCATGGCCGACAACGCGCTGGTGAAGGCGGCGCCGATCATCGAGCGGCTGGGAGTCTTCCAGGACGCGCCGGAGGTCGGCCCCGAGGTCGCCGCGTTCCTCGAGGCCGTCTGCGGTGAGGTCCCTCAGCCGATGGAGGCCGTCAGCGTGGCCAGGGCCGTGCATCCCCTCGCCGGCGACATCGTCGAGCCGCTCCTCGGCACGACACTCTCGCCGACCGAGATCGAGGCCTCGAAGAAGCGCAACGTGATCCCGAATCGCTGCCAGATCACGGTCGATTGCCGGATCCTTCCCGGTCACACGCAAGCAGAGGTCGAGGCCAAGGTCGCAAATCTCCTCGACGGCGCGACGTACGACCTCGAGTGGATCGAGGCACAGGGCGGGACGCGCTCGCCGGTCGACTCACCGCTCTGGGACGTCGTCGAGTCGTTTGTCGCCGAGGTCGAGCCGGAGGCGCAGACCGTGCCCCTGCTCCTGTCCGGCTTCACCGACAGCCACTGGGTGCGCGAGGCGTTCGGGACGGTTGCGTACGGGTTCTTCCCGATGCGGACGATGGAACCGGAGATCGCCGCCCGCCTGATCCACTCGGCCGACGAGCGGATCGCCCTCGACGATCTGGAGCTGGGCATGAGCTTTCTTCGCCACGCGGCGAGCGCTCTCCCGTCGCTACCGTAATCACATGGCGGAAGAGAAGATTCGGCTCGGGGGCATGGCGCTCGCAAACGGCGTGCTCGTGCACGGGCCGAACGCGTGGGCGGCCGCGGTGCGGCTGCCTGACGGAACGCTCAAGCACGTCTCGGCGTTCAAACAGTTCCGCGCGAGTGGCGTCGAGCAGCCGCTGCTCCGCGGCCCGGCCCGGATCGTCGAGGCCTTCACGCTCCTGCCGGAGATCCGCCGCCGGCTTCCCGAGGCCCGCCTGCCCTTCGAGCGGCCCGTCGTGCTCGCTGCGATGGCGGGCGGGATGGTCGTCACGCAGCTCGTGCGCAACTCCGGCCTCGGCGCCGCGACGAAGGAGCTCATCGCCGGCGTCGCCTCGATGGCCCCTGCGGTCATTGCTCTCCGCGGCCAGGCACTCGCCGCGTACCACGGCGCGGAGCACATCTCGATCGGAACCTACGAGCACGGGGAGCGGCGCGAAAAGGAGCACGAGCGTTGCGGCTCCCATCTCATCGGCCCGCTCATGGTGACCATGGCCGCCGGGAACAGCCTCGCCGCCAAGGCGCCGCCACAGTTCCGCGGTCCGGCGCGGCTGGCTGCAGCGGTCGGCGCGGTGGCCACCTCGACGGAACTCTTCGCCTGGATGGCCCGAAATCCCGAGAGCAAGGTGTCGAAGCTGCTCGCGAAGCCCGGCCACGAGCTTCAGCACCGCCTGGCGACGGCGGAGCCGACTCCCGAGCAGCTCGAGGTCGCCGAGACGGCCCTCGCCGAGTGCCTGCGCCTCGAGGAAGAGGCCCGTGGCGCTCGAGACTAGAGAGCGCCGCAGGCGGCTTCCGCCAGAGATCTTCGACCTCCCGCTCGAGAAGATGCGGGAGGGCTACTACACGGACGAGTACTTCAACCAGACCCGGCGGGTCCTGCTCGAGGACGAGCGCCATCCGCGCGTGGTGATGCAGGTCTTCCAGCGGAAGCACGCGCTCCTGGCGGGAATGGACGAGGCGATCGCGATCCTCAAGCTCTGCTCGGACGACTGGGAGACCCTGACGGTCCACGCGCTCTACGACGGCGACGAGATCGCTCCGTGGGAAACGGCGATGACGATCGAGGGCGACTACACGGGATTCGCGCACCTGGAGACGGTCTACCTCGGCGTGCTCGCGCGGCGGACGATGATCGCCACGAACGTCAAACGGGTGGTCGAGGCGGCCGACGGCAAGTCGATCCTCTTCATGCCCGCCCGCTACGACCACCATCGCGTCCAGACCGGCGACGGCTACGCCGCGTACATCGCGGGCTCGTCGATCGGTGTCCCGATCGGCGTCACCACCGAGGCGAACGCGTCCTGGTGGGGCGGCCGGGCGATCGGAACCGTGCCGCATTCACTCATCACCTCGTACGGGGGAAACACCGTGCTCGCGGCGACGAAGTTCGCCGAGCACAGCGACCCGGACATGAACATCGTCGTGCTCGTCGACTTCGAGAACGACTCGATCGGAACGTCGCTCGAGGTGGCCCGCGCGCTCGGCGACCGCCTCTGGGGCGTCCGGCTCGACACGTCGCGCACGATGGTCGACCGCTCGCTCTGGCACGAGCAGGGCGACTTCGACCCGCGCGGTGTCAACGAGCGGCTCGTGCTGAAGGTCCGCGAAGCCCTCGACCGTGACGGGTTCGAGCGCATCAAGATCGTCGTCTCCGGCGGGATGAACGCAGAGCGGATCCGTGAGTTCGAGGAGAAGGGTGTGCCGGTCGACTCCTACGGCGTCGGCTCGGCGCTGATTCGCGGCGAGAACGACTTCACCGCCGACGTCGTCCTGACCGACGGTCGTCCGTCGGCCAAGGCCGGTCGCTGGTACCGGCCGAACGAGCGGCTCGAGCTCGTTACCTGACGAGCGCCGGAATTCCCGGCCAGCTCTCGATCGGCTCTGTCGAGCGGACGACGTGCATGCCCGCCGCTGCGAAGCGCTCGAAGGCCGCGTCGGCCTCGGCCGTGTAGTCCATCCCTGGGACAACGACCGGCGACGTGCAGTCCTCCAGCAGGTACGTCCGCGGCGCCAAGGCTCGCTCGCGCTCGTCGTCGCCCTCCAGGAGGTCGGCGATCGTCCAGGCGACGCAGTGGCTTTTCGCCTGGCCCCCGACGATGATCAGGTCGTAGAGCGACAGCTGCTGGATGAGGAGGTCGTTCTTGCCGGCGATCGTCTCCCCGCCCGGGCCCTGGGTGATCTCCGGGCCCAGCACCGAGTAGTGCTCGGTCAGCGGGTTGTCGCCCTTGACCTGGAAGGCCGGCTGGCTGTACCGCGCGATGGTGTGGAAGAAGATCGCCTCTTCGATGGCCGAGACGAGAGCGTGGCCGATCCCGCCGAGCATGGCGTGATACGGCCAGATCGTGAGGTCGTACTTGCCACCCTCTGCCAGTTTTCGCGTGTAGTCGAGCAGCTGGCGCTGGGCATAGTCGGCCTCGATGCCCGTGCTCTCGACTGCGGGCGGATTGACCCTCCAGCGGCCCGACTCGACATCCTCGGTCGTCACGAGCGTGTACGGCTCCGGATGCCGACCTTCGTCATCCACAAGCCACGCCGGGTGGAAGATCTGCATCGCTCGATGGGTGTCGAGCGTCGGGATGATCGCCGTGATCGCGCCGAGGTTCCGGTAGAGGAACTCGCATAGCCGCCGGTTGTCGTCCTCCGCTCCGCGGACGTAGAGCTCGTACTCGGGGATGCAGAAGGTGTTCTGGACATCGACGGCAACGAGGCAGATCCGCGGGCTGTCCTCGAGGGCCGGACGAAGCCCGTGTTCCTCGGCCCAGGCCTGTGCCTCTTCGGCGCGCTGCTGATAGGCGATCTGCCAGATCTCGCCGACACGCCTGCGCTTGAAGTGCGGTGGGATCGGAAGCTCGGCCACGCGGTTCTAGTCTGCCCTACAGCACCCGGGCTCGGCTGCCGATACGCAATTCATGCCGTTCGACGTGCTTGAGCTGCTGCGCTCATTCGAGAACATCGCGTTCGTCTGGCTTCCCATCGTCATGTTCTCGCTGATCATCTACCTGCTCTGGCGCAGCCTGTCGCTGATGCCGCGGGTGAAGACCACGCACGTCAAGCCGAGCTCGCGCAGCTCCGTCACCTGGGACGAGGTCGCCGGGCTCTCCGAGGCGAAGGCGGAGATGCGGGAGGTCGTCGACTTCCTGCGCCACCCGAAGCGCTTCGAGCGGCTCGGAGCCCGCGTGCCCAAGGGGATCCTCCTCTACGGGCCCCCCGGCACTGGTAAGACGCTGCTGGCGAAGGCAGTCGCCCACGAATCCGGCGCGAGCTTCTACTCTCAGAGCGCGTCGGCGTTCGTGGAGATGTTCGCCGGCCTCGGCGCGGCGCGCATCCGGAAGCTCTTCGAGCAGGCGCGGAACGACGCACCGGCCATCGTCTTCATCGACGAGCTCGATGCGGTCGGGACGAAGCGGATGGGCGCCGGCCTCAACCGCGAGCACGACCAGACGCTGAACCAGCTGCTCGTCGAGCTCGACGGGTTCTCGAAGAGCGAGGGCCAGGTGATCGTCATGGGCGCCTCGAACCGACTCGAGGATCTCGATCCGGCGCTGCTCCGCCCCGGGCGCTTCGACCGCCAGATTCTGGTCTCGGCTCCCGATCTCGCCGGTCGCGAGGAGATCCTGCGCGTGCACACGCGCGGGAAGCCACTCTCACCGGACGTCGACCTGCATCTCGTCGCGCGCCAGACCGCCGGGCTCACGGGTGCAGATCTCGCGAACGTGGCCAACGAAGCGGCCATCTTCGCGGCGCGCGAGAACCGCAACGACATCGCTCAGCTCAACTTCGAGTCGGCGATGGAGCGGGTCGTCGCGGGCCTCCAGCAGCGGCGCGTCGTGAGCGAGAAAGAGAAGCGGATTCTCGCCTACCACGAGGCCGGCCATGCGGTCATGGCCTACCTGATGGGCGAGCCCGTCCAGAAGGCAACGATCGTCGCGCGCGGCGACGCCCTCGGCTACACGTTCCACCTCCCCGACGAGGACCGCTACCTCCACACGCGGGAGGAGCTCATCGACTGGATGAAGATCGGCCTCGCGGGCCGCGCCGCGGAACAGGTCGTCTTCGACCGTGTCACGAACGGGGCGGCCAACGACCTCGAGAAGGTGACGGCGCTCGCCCGCGCGATGGTGTTCGAGTACGGCATGTCGGACGAAGTCGCCTCGCGGACGATGCGCGCCGACAACTACGCGCTCTCGGAGGAGACGAAGCGCCTCCGCGACAAGGAGCAGGCGCGGCTCACCGATGGCGCCTACGCCGAGGCGATCCGGCTGCTCGAGAAGCACCGCTCGGGGCTCGACCGCGTCGCGGGCGCGCTCCTCGACCGCGAGACGCTGAACCGCGACGACCTCGAGGCCCTGCTGCACGACGTCGCTCCCGAATCCCGCGCCAGCGAGACGGTCGGGACAATTCGAGTTCTGCCACAACTCGACGCGTAACTAGCATCCTTGGCGTGGAGGCGCTCCGAATTCACCACGTCGGAATGGCCGTCGACGACCTGGACGAGGCCGTCGACACGTACACGCGCCTCTTCGGCTCCTCGGTCGAGCGCCGGGCCACGGTCGAGGACCAGGGCGTCGAGGCTGCGTCGATGCGCATGGGCGAGGACCGTGTCGAGCTGATGGCTTCGCTCGGCGACGAGACGCCGGTCGGCAAGTTTCTGGCCAAGCGTGGCCCGGGCATGCACCACGTCGCCTACGAGGTCGCAGACCTTCCGGCCGCCCTCCGCGATCTCTCCGATCGCGGCGCGGAGCTGATCGACGAGGCGCCGCGCCCCGGCCTCTTCGGGCTGCAGGTTGCTTTCGTGCATCCGGACGCGGCGCACGGCGTACTCTCTGAGCTGGTGGCTCGATGAGCACGAACGAGGACGAAATCCGGATCGAGGTCGGCTTCGAGGGCAGCCAGGTCATGAGCGCCGTCGTGCCCTCCAAGGACGCGGACGAGCTCGAAGCGGCTCTCGCAGCGAGGAAGGACGGCTCCGTCGTGCTCGAGGCTGAGGACGGCCGCTACACGGTCGCACTCGACCGGGTCGTTTACCTGAAGCGGTTTCACCGCGAAGGCAGACTCGGCTTCTCAGGCTAGATCCCAGCGAGGCCGCGTTAGATTCTGAGCCCTCCGGGGCATGCCTTTCCCGTGCTCGCAAGTGCAAATGCGGCAATGTCGGCGATCCGGCGAGACGAGAACGGACGAGTCCGCGAGCTTGTCGAACGTGCGCAGCGCGGCGACCGGGGAGCGCTGGAGGAGCTCTACCTCCTCCACTTCGACCGGATCTACAGCTATCTGCACATGAGCGTCGGTAGCCGGCACGACGCCGAGGACCTGACCACGCAGACGTTCCTGCGGATGCTCGAGGCGATCGGGCGATTCCAGTGGCGCTCGGTGCCGTTCTCGGCGTGGCTCTTCCGCATCGCCCACAACCTCGCGATGGATCACTTCCGCGCCAACCGCCGCTGGCAGCCGGAGGAAGAGATCCCCGAGCACGTTCAGGGCGAGGAGACCTCGGCCGAGGAGCAGGCGCTGGCTTATCTCGGGGACACGAGCATGCTGACGCTGATCGAGCGGCTGTCCCCGGAACAGCGTCAGGTCCTGACGCTGAAGTTCGTCTTCCGGTTCTCGAACGGCGAGGCCGCGGCCATTCTCGGCAAGACCGAAGGCGCGGTGAAGTCGCTGCAGCATCGCGCGCTCGCCTCCCTGCAGAAGCACGTCACGCGCTAAAAGTTCACTCGATGTCCGTAGAGGTCGGGATTGTCGGGCTTCCCGGCACCGGGAAGAGCACCCTCTTTCGGGCGCTGACCGGAGCCGCTGCAGACCAGTACGGCACCGCCCACGTGGGAATGGCGCCGATCCCGGACGACCGCCTTTCGGAGGTCGCACGCATCGTCGGGTCGCCGAAGGCGACGCAGGCTGTGATCAGGGTCCTCGACCTGCCGGGAACCACGAGCGCCCAGCTCGGCGCGGCCCGCGCCGCGGATGCCCTCGTCGGGGTAGTGAGCGACGAAGCGGAGCTCGAGTCGTTGCAGCTGGAGCTCCTCGTCGCCGATCGCGACCATGTCGAGCGGCGGCTGGAGAAGGTGCGCAAGGACGCGAAGTCCGGCGACCCCAAGCTGCGGTCCGAGGTCGAGGAGCTCGAGCGCGTGCTCGCGCACCTGGACGCGGAGCGTCCGCTCGGCGACTTCGAGGGCGAGCTTCCGCGCGAGCTCGAGCCGCTGACGACGAAGCCGCTCGTCCCCGTCGTGAACGGACCGACCGGGACCGACCTCAAGCTCGAGGCCGAGCTGGCAGAGCTTCCTCCAGAGGAGGCGGCCGCGTTCCGGGACGGCGAGCCGTCCGCGCTGGACGAGCTCGTCCGCCGCCTGCAGGAATCGCTCGACCTCCTGACGTTCTTCACCGCGAACGAGAACGAGGCGCGCGCCTGGACGCTTCGCCGCGGCCAGACGGCGCTCGAGGCGGCCGGGACGATCCACTCGGACATGGCGCGCGGCTTTATCCGCTGTGAAGTCGTGCACTGGAGCGACCTCGCAGAAGCCGGCTCGCGCGCCGAGGCGTCCCGCCGCGGGCTTCAGCGTCTCGAGGGAAAGGAGTACGTTGTCGAGGACGGCGACCTACTGAACGTCAGATTTAACGTCTAAACCGTTCGG
>Ga0081455_10004664_pt1 | contig 15260 bp, 14 predicted proteins | sample TabmetS3T2R1_FD_70207 | JGI IMG/M metagenome (GOLD analysis project Ga0081455, IMG submission 70207) | Tabebuia heterophylla rhizosphere microbial communities from the University of Puerto Rico - S3T2R1 | ecosystem: Host-associated > Plants > Roots > Rhizosphere ... | reverse complement strand
CGCGCGAGCCGCCACGCGAGCGCGTGCTCGCGCCCGCCCGAGCCGACGACCAGCACCTTCATGTGATGGTCAGGCTCTGTTCGCGCCCCGGGCCGACCGAGACCACGCCTATCGGCACGTCCACGAGCTCCTCGACCCGCTCGAGGTACTTGCGCGCGGCCGCGGGCAGGTCGCCGAACGCGGTCGTGCGGCCGATCTCCTCGTCCCAGCCCTCGAGCTCCTCGTACACGGGCTCGGCCCGGTGGAACAGCGACTGGTGCGGCGGGAAGTCCTCGAACGTCTCCCCCTCGGCCCGGTAGGCCGTGCACACCCGCACCGTCGCGAACCCCGAGAGCACGTCCAGCTTGGTGACGAAGAGCTCGGTGAGGCCGTTCAGTCGCGCCGCGTACCGAAGGATCACCGCGTCGAACCACCCGCACCGGCGCTTGCGCCCGGTCACGGTCCCGAACTCCCTGCCGCGCTCCCCCAACCGGTCGCCGTCGGGGCCGAAGTCCTCGGTCGGGAACGGGCCGGCGCCCACGCGGGTCACGTAGGCCTTCGTGATGCCGATCACGCGCTCGACCTCACGCGGCCCGATCCCGGCCGACGCGAGCGCGTAGCCCGTGACCGGGTTCGAGGAGGTGACGAACGGATAGGTCCCCTTGTCCAGGTCGAGCATCGTGCCCTGGGCGCCCTCGAGCAGCACGTTCTTGCCCTCGCGCAGGGCGTCGTGCAGGAGCCTGGAGGTGTCGGTCACGTGGGGCCGCAGGCGCGTGGCGTAGCGCATGTAGTCGTCGACGATCGTGTCGGACACCAGCGGCAGGCGCCCGTAGATGCGCGTCAGGATCTGGTTCTTCTCGCGAAGGACCACGTCGAGCTTCTCGCGGAAGATCTTCTCGTCGAACAGGTCCTGGATCCGAAGGCCGATCCGCGCCGCCTTGTCGCCGTAGGCCGGCCCGATCCCACGCTTGGTCGTCCCGAGCGCGTTCTTGCCCAGGAAGCGTTCGGTCACGCGCTCGAGCTCGAGGTGGTACGGCATGATCATGTGGCAGTTGCCCGAGACCACGAGCCGCGAGGGGTCGACGCCCACCGCGGCGAGCCCGTCCATCTCGTCGATCAGCGCCTTCGGATCGACGACGACCCCGTCGGCGATCACCGAGGCGATGTGCGGGTACAGGATGCCCGAGGGGATCAGCTGGAGCTTCAGCGTGTGGCCCTCGGCCAGGATCGTGTGACCCGCGTTGTTGCCGCCCTGGTACCGCACGACCAGATCCATCCGGTCGGCCAGGTAGTCGGTGGCCTTGCCCTTGCCCTCGTCCCCCCACTGGGTCCCGACGACGATCGACGCCGGCACCTCGAACCGCCTAGCGCTCGATGCGGAAGCTGATCCGGACCTGCGTGTGGTACTCGGAGATCTTCCCGTCGGCCACCCGCGCGCTGGTCCCCAGGATGTCCATCGAGTCGATGCCGCGGATCGTCTTGGCCGCCTCGGTCAGCGCCTGATGCGCCGCGTCCCGCCAGGACTCCGTTGACACACCGACCAGGTCGATCGTCTTGATCACCGCCATGTGGATCCCCTCCCTATCCCTCGTTGTAGACGTCGATGAACCGACGGTAGTTGGCGGCGATCTGCTTGGCGGCCTCCTCGCGACCCAGGTCACCGTCCACGAACCCCTTCAGCGGGTCCCACCAGATCGACCGCCCGATCGCGAACCCGATGTACCCCGGCACGCCCGAGCCCGTACGCAGCCAGTGGTCGACCGCCGCGTCGTCGGCCCCGCGGCCGAGCACGACGCACGCGACCCCGTCCCGGCCGTCGCGACGGGTGGTGGCCGAGATCGTCTCGCAGTCCTCGCGGGCGTCGATCCCCTCGATCTTCCAGATGTCCGGCTCGACGCCCGCGTCCTGCAGCTCGCGGATCGCGGCGTCCATGAGCTTGGGACGCTCCCTGGAGTCCCACGTGTCCTCGCCGCCCGCGGCCTCGGTCTGCTCGGGCGTCGGGGGGACCAGCAGCTCGAACAGGAACCGGCGGTCGTGTTCGTGCAGCCAGTCGCCGAGCCGCTTGAGCCGTTCGGACTGCCGAACGTTCATGTCCTGGTTGGACTCGGGGTTGTAGCGCACGAGCACCTTGGAGAAGTCCGGGTCGAAGGCCTCGATGTGCTCGCCGAACGCCTCCCCGTACTGGAAGTCGAACTCATCCTGTCCGCTCTTCTCGACCGGCATCGCCAGCCGGAACCCCATGGCCTTGGCGTCGCGCGCGATGCTGGAGCCGAACTGCTCGTCCACCAGGACCCCCGCGAGCGCCGCGTCCACGCCCTCGTCCAGCGCGCGACGCGCACCCTCGTAGATCACGCGCTTGGCGTGCGAGATGCGGAAGGTCTCGTCCTCGTTCGGCTCGCCGGTCACCCCGAAGAACTTCTTCTGGAACGAGCCTCGGTGGTCGAACGCCAGGATGTACAGCGACGCGTCGTACCCGAGTGCCATCGGTCCTCCTCCTGTTCGCTGCCTCGGCGCTACGGTTGCTCGAACGGGTTCGTCGGATCCAGGATCTGCACCGGCACGGGCTCGGCCCCCTTCTTGAACAGCCCCGAGTGCGACGGCGAGCACACCACGAACCCGAAGTGCATCGGGACGGCCAGGCGCGGCTCCATCTTCTTCACGAAGCCGGCCGCCTCCTCCCAGTCCATCGTGTACGTGCCGCCGATCGGCACCATCGCGACGTCGGGGTCGAGGGTCTCCAGCTCGGGGAGCGCGTCGGTGTCGCCCGCGTGGTAGTAGGTCTGCCCGCCGAACTCGAAGACGTACCCGACCCAGCCGTTCTTCTTCGGGTGCATGTCGAGCCGCTCCTCGACCGTGTTGTAGGCGGGAACGGCCTGCACCTTCAGGCCGTCCACGTCGATCGCCTGCCCGGGTTCGATCACCGTGACCTCACCGGAGATCTCCTTGGCCACGTCCCGCGTGGCCACGACCTTGGTCGACGGCTTGCGCAGCTTGTCGATCTCGTGCGGCTGCAGATGATCGTGATGGGCGTGGGTGATCATGATGACGTCGGCGGGGACGTCGTCGGTGATCCCCCACGGGTCGACGTACACCACCGGGCCCTCGCCCTGCCACCGGAACGCCGCCTGCCGGAACCACGTGACTCCCTCGAGCATCGGTCCGCCTCCTTCGCCCGGGTCTGCCGCAAGTAGTCTTGCAAATCGTCGTGGAAGCGCGCGAACCGACCGAGCGCCTGGGGGGCTTCCGCGCCTCGGTCTCCCTGCTGAGGCGCAATCGGAACTTCCGCCGGCTGTACCTGGCCTCCGTGATCTCCCTGGGCGGGGACTGGTTCCTGCTGATCGCGCTGTTCGGCCTGGTGCTGGAGCTCACGGACGGCCAGGCCATCGCCGTGGCGTTCACGATCGCGGCGCAGGAGCTGACGTACTTCCTGGCGAGCCCGTTCGCCGGGGTGCTGGCCGACCGCATCGACCGGCGGAGGCTCATGATCGCGTGCGACCTGGCCAGGGCCGTGCTCGTCCTGGGGTTCCTGCTGGTCCGCACCGATGACCTGGTCTGGCTGATCTACGGGTTGCTCGCGCTCACGGCCGTGTTCGCGGCGGCGTTCGAGCCGGCCTCCATGGCCGCCATGCCCAACCTGGTCGACGAGCGTGACCTGTCGATCGCCAACGCGCTCTCGGGGTCGCTGTGGGGAACCATGTTGGCGGTCGGGGGCGCGCTCGGTGGCGTGGTGGCCGGGGTCTTCGGCACGGACACCTCCATCGTGATCGACTCGGTCTCGTTCGTGCTTTCGGCGTTGCTGATCCTGCGCATCAGGGTCTCGTTCGCCGAGGCCCGCGCGCCCGCCGAACGACCGACCCTGCGTCAGGACACCGTCGAGACCGTGCGGTACGCGCGCAGGGACCATCGGGTGCTCGCGCTGCTGGCGGTCAAGTTCGGCTGGGGGGTGGCGGGGGGCGTGCTCGTCCTGCTCCCGCTCCTGTCGCTGGGGAAGTTCGACGCGGGCGAGATCGGGCTCGGGCTGCTGATGGCCGCCCGCGGCGTGGGGGCGCTGATCGGGCCGTTCATCGGGCGCGCGCTCGCCGGGCCGCAGGACCGGCGGCTGTTCGGCGCGATCGGGGCCGCCCTGGCGACGTTCGGTGCGGGGTACGCGCTGCTGGGCCTCGCGCCGGCGCTGATCTTCGCGATGGGCGCCGTGCTGATCGCGCACACGGGTGGCGGCGCACAATGGACGCTGTCCTCCTACGGTCTGCAGCGGGTGGTGCCCGACCGGATCCGCGGGCGGATCTTCGCGGTCGACGGGATGCTGGTGACGCTCACGTTCGGCGCGTCGAGCATCCTGACGGGCTGGCTGGCCGACGCGATCGGGGCGCCGGCGACCGCGTTCGCGATGGGCGCGATCGCGTTCGGATGGGCGGTCGTGTGGACGCTGCTCACGGGCGACGTCCGGCGCGCGACGATGCTCGAGGGCTGCGGTCCCGCACCCGAGCTCGAACCCGCTTGAGAGCCGTCAGGCGTCAGGCGTCCCCGGCGGTGGCGGCGGCGTGCCGCTGGGCTCGGGGGACGGCGCGGGCGGCGCGGCCGACGGCACCTGCGGCCCCCCGAACGTCACGCCGGGCTGGTCCGCCCCGAACGCCACCTGCGGCGCGCCCGCTTCGCGGAGCGCGTCCTCGACCTCGAAGAACTCCTCTTCCTTGAAGCCGAACGACGACGCGATCACGACGGAGGGGAACTGCTTGACCCGCTGGTTGTAGTCGCGCACGTTCGCGTTGTAGAAGCGGCGCGCGGTCTGCAGCCGGTCCTCCGTGTTCGCGAGCTCCTGCTGCAGCGCGAGGAAGTTCTGGTTCGCCTTGAGATCCGGGTAGTTCTCCACCACGGCGAACAGCTGGCGCAGGGCCGCGACCAGCGGCCCCTCGGCGGCCGCCTGCTCGGCCGGCGATCCGGTGGCCGACGCGGCCGCTGCCCGGGCCCGTGTCACGTTCTCGAACACCGTCCGCTCGTGCGACGCGTAGCCGCGCACGGTCTCGACCAGGTTGGGGATGAGGTCGTACCGCCGGCGGAGCTCGGTGTCGATGTTCGCCCACGCGTCCTTGATCAGTTGGCGCTGCGAGACGAACCGGTTGTACGAGACGATCCCGAAGATGACGATCAGCAGGATGACCCCGCCGATGATGAGAAGGGTCCAGCCCACGGTCGTTCCTTTCTCCAGAGGTGCGGGGAAGCCTAGTCCCTCGGACGCCAGGCGGCGACCTTGGGCCCAGGCTAGACGGCGGCGTCCGGGCGCTCGGGCACCGTGGCCGGGGCCGCGCGCCGACGCGCGGCCTCCTCGATCAGCCGCCCGAACGCCTCCAGGCGCTCCAGCGGCTCCTCGATGCCCGCGGAGGGCGGCCCGTAGGCGAGCGCAAGCGAGCCGCTGACCTCGAACCCCCACGGCTCCTCGAGCTCGGACAGCCAGGCCACCATCTCCGGCCCGACGAGCGCGCCCGCGAGCTCGGGGTCCTGGCAGCGGACGGCCCAGCGGTCGGCGTCCACGCCCTCGACCTCGACGGTCCCGGGCGTGGGGGCGCCGAGCAGGCCCGCGAGCGTCGTCGACTCGACCACCAGTGGGAACACCGCGTACGCCGCCGGCGCGATCGCGCACGCGAACCGGGCGCCCTCGCCTCCGTCGTTCGGCGCACACGTCAGGTCGAAGCGCTTGACCTCGAGCGCGTGCCAGGTGCCCCAGCGAAGGCCGTCCACCTCCCCGCGCCCGCAGCGCCCGAACATGGCGAACGGATACGCCAGCAGCCCGAACGGGTCGCCGCGTTCGAGCCGCAGCCCCACGACCTCGCTGCGGAACGTGGCCCGCTCTCGCTTGACCCGTCCCTTCAGGCGCAGGTTGATCGCGGTGATCCCGCCCACGAACGCCAACAGGACGATCACCGGCGGTAGGAGCTTGAGGAACACCGCCGCGGCGACCGCGAGCACGAACAGGAGCAGGACCCGCATCCAGGGGTTCATGCCCCAGGTATCGGCCGCGTGGGCGCCCGGGGTTAGGCGGTCGGGGATTCGGCGATCGTGGGTTCGGCGGGCGCCGGAGCCGTCCGGAACGTCAGCGCCTCCCCCTGCGCGTCCACCACGACCGTGTCGCCCTCGTGGACCTCGCCCGCCAGCAGCCTCATCGCCAGCGGGTCCTGGACCTCGCGCTGGATCAGCCGCTTCAGCGGCCGCGCACCGAACGCCGGCTCGTAGCCCTTGCTCGCCAGCAGGTCCCTGGCCGTGTCGGTCAGCTCCAGCGAGAGCGAGCGATCGGCCAGGCGCCGCGAGAGCAGCCCGACCTGGATGTCGACGATCTCGCGGATCTGCTCGGGCCCGAGCGGCTCGAACACGACGATCTCGTCGATCCGGTTGACGAACTCGGGGCGGAAGAAGCCGCGCACGTCCTCCACGATGGCCTCGCGCCGCTTCTCCAGCGGGATCGACGTGTCCTGGAACGTCGAGCTGCCCAGGTTCGAGGTCATGATCACGACGGCGTTGCGGAAGTCGACGGTGCGGCCGTGCCCGTCGGTCAGGCGGCCGTCCTCGAGCAGCTGCAGCAGCACGTTGAACACGTCGGTGTGCGCTTTCTCGATCTCGTCCAGCAGCAGCACCGAGTACGGGCGCCGCCGGACGGCCTCGGTCAGCTGGCCGCCCTCCTCGAACCCGACGTAGCCGGGCGGCGCGCCCACCAGGCGCGAGACCGTGTGTCGCTCCTGGTACTCGCTCATGTCGATGCGCACGAGCGCCCGCTCGTCGTCGAACAGGAACTCGGCGAGCGCCCGCGCGAGCTCGGTCTTGCCCACGCCGGTGGGGCCCAGGAACAGGAACGAACCGATCGGCCGCATCGGGTCGGACAGCCCGGCACGCGAGCGGCGGATCGCGTTGGCGACCGAGGAGACGGCCTCGTCCTGGCCGACCACGCGCCGGTGCAGGGTCTCCTCCAGGTGCAGGAGCTTGGCCATCTCGCCCTCCATCAGGCGCGAGACCGGGATACCGGTCCACGTGGAGACGACCTCGGCCACGTCCTCCTCGGTGACCTCCTCGTTGAGCATCTTCTGGTCGCGCTGGACCTCCTCCAGCCGCGCGTTCTCCTGCTCGAGCGCCTTCTCGAGCTGGACCAGCGTGCCGAACCGCAGCTCGGCCGCGCGCTCGAGGTCGCCGTCGCGCTCGGCGCGTTCGAACGCGCCCCGGGCGGCCTCGATCTCGCCCTTCAGCGAGCGGATCGCGTCGATCCGCTCCTTCTCCTGGTCCCAGTGCCCGCGCATCGCCGCCGAACGCTCCTGCAGGTCCGCGAGCTCCTGCTCCAGCCGCTCGAGCCGCTCCTTCGAGGCCGCGTCGGTCTCCTTGCGCAGCGCCGCGCGCTCGATCTCCAGCTGCACGATCCGCCGCTCGACCTCGTCGATCTCGATCGGGACCGAGTCGATCTCCATGCGCAGGCGGCTCGCGGACTCGTCGACCAGGTCGATCGCCTTGTCCGGCAGGAAGCGGCCGCTCACGTAGCGGTCCGACAGGACCGCGGCCGCCACCAGCGCAGGGTCCTGGATCCGGACGCCGTGGTGGACCTCGTAGCGCTCCTTGAGGCCGCGCAGGATCGCGATCGTGTCCTCGACGCTCGGCTCGCCGACGAGCACCGGCTGGAACCGGCGCTCGAGCGCGGGGTCCTTCTCGATGTGCTCGCGGTACTCGTCCAGGGTCGTCGCGCCGATCGCGCGGAGCTCGCCGCGTGCGAGCATCGGCTTGAGCATGTTCCCGGCGTCCATCGCGCCCTCCGCGGCGCCGGCGCCCACGATCGTGTGCAGCTCGTCGATGAAGGTGACGACCTGGCCCTCGGACTCGGCGATCTCCTGCAGGACGGCCTTCAGGCGCTCCTCGAACTCGCCCCGGTACTTCGAGCCCGCGACCATCGCGCCCAGGTCGAGCGCGACGACGCGCTTGTCGCGCAGGGACTCGGGCACGTCCCCCGAGACGATCCGCTGCGCGAGGCCCTCGACGATCGCCGTCTTGCCCACGCCGGGCTCGCCGATCAGGACGGGGTTGTTCTTGGTCCGGCGCGACAGCACCTGGATCACGCGGCGGATCTCGTCGTCGCGGCCGATCACCGGATCGAGCGAGCCCTTGCGCGCGAGCTCGGTGAGGTCACGCCCGTAGCGCTCGAGCACCTGGACCTTGTCCTCGGGGTTCGGGTCGGTGACGCGGCGGCGGCCACGGACCTGCGCGAGCGAGGCCAGCAGCGCGTCGCGCTCGACGCCGGCCTCGCGCAGGATCCGCGCGGCGTTCGAGGTGCCCTCGAGCAGGCCGAGCAGCAGGTGCTCGGTCGAGACGTAGTCGTCGCCCATCGCCTCGGCCTCGCGGAACGCCGCGTCGAGCGCGGTCCCGAGCGCCGGGCCGATCCGAACCTCGACGCCCTGCGCGTACACCTTCGGCAGCCGGTCGAGCGCCGCATCGGCCTGGTCCCGCAGCGTCTTGGGCGCGATGCCCATGCCGTGCAGCACCGGGAACACGATGCCCTCGGGATCGGAGAGCAGCGCGAACAGCAGGTGCTCGGGCTCGATCGCCTGGTGGCTGCGCGCCGCCGCCTGCTGGCGCGCCGCCTCGAGCGCGGCCTGCGACTTCATCGTCAGCTTGCTCGCGTCCATCAGGCCCCCTCGCCGTCCGTCTCGTCCCTCCACGCGGCCTCGGTCAGGCCGTACATCGCGTAGTCGCGCGGGGGGCCGTCCAGATCGGGCATGTAGCTGTGCAGCACGCCCTCGAACGCGAAGCCCAGCCGCTCGAGCGCCCCTCGCATCGCGGCGTTGTCCAGGTCGGTTGTGGCCTGCACGCGGATCGCGCCCTCGTGCTCGAACAGGTAGCCGGACAGCAGCCCGACCGTCTGCGTCCCCAGCCCGCGCCCACGGTCGGCCTCGTCCCACACCTCGATCCCGATCTCCCACACGCCGGGAGGCATCGCGAACCGCGGGCAGCGCCCCTGGACGTCGCCCACCAGGCGGCCGTCGGTCTCGATCGCCAGCATGATCTCCCAGCCCCCGCGCTCACCCGAGCGCTCGATGCGCTCGCGCCGCTCGCGCCGCGTGTCGCGGTCCAGCTCGGAGGCGGGGATGGACTGCATCCGCTCCAGCGCGACGTCGACCTCGTCGGGCCGGAACCCGCGCAGGACCACCCCGTCGCCGCTCAGCTCGATCACGTGGCGGCGTCCTCCTCCTCGTCGCCCTCTGGCGCGTCCTCCCACGGCAGGGATCGGACGCTTCGCAGCGGGACGATCTCGGCGCCGGAGCCGCGGCGGCGCATCTGTTCGAGCAGCTCGCGTTCGAGCTCCTCGGTGCGCCGGCGCATCTGGGCGAGCTGCTCGCGCATCTCGATGAACAGCTTCACCCCGGCCAGGCTCACGCCGTCCCGCTGCGTGAGCTCCTGGATCATGTGGATGCGCGCGATGTCGCGCTCGGAGTACCGGCGCGTGTTGCCCGAGGTCCGCTTGGGTGCGAGCAGGCCCCTGCGCTCGTACATGCGCAGCGTCTGTGGGTGCACGCCCGAGAGCTCCGCCGCAACGCTGATGATGTACACGGCGCGCTCCTCGCCACTCCCGTCCTTGCGTTCGTCCCGTCGGTCGCTCACGGCGATCGTCTCCTCACGCGTCCACGCCCAGGCGCCGGCGCGGCGACTCCTTCTCCGTCTCGCGCAGCTGCTTGAGCAGTTCCTTCTCCGGCTTGGACAGCTTGCGGGGCACCTCGATGCGCGCGGTGACCAGCAGGTCCCCCCGGCCCGAACGCTTTGGCGCGCCCTTGCCCTTGAGCCGGAACGTCTTGCCGTTGGGCGTGCCGGCCGGAACCTTCATCGTCACCGGGCCGTTCAGGGTCGGGACCTTCACCTCGGCCCCGAGCGCGGCCTCCGCGTAGGTGACCGGCAGGTCCAGCGTCAGGTCCGGGCCTTTGCGGCCGAAGAACGCGTGCGCCCGAACCCGAACGCGCACGTACAGGTCGCCCGCCTGTCCACCCGCGGGACCGGGTTCGCCACGGCCGGCGAGCTTGATGCGTGCGCCGTCCTGAACGCCAGCCGGGATCTTGACCTGGAAGCGGCGCGTCCGGCGCTGACTCCCGGTGCCGCCGCAGGTCGGACACGGCGTCTCGACGATGCGTCCGGAGCCGTGGCAGTTCGGGCAGGTCTGGCTCATCTGGAACGGGCCCTGGTTCACGGCCACCGCCCCCGAGCCGCCGCACGTCGGGCACGTGATCGGGCTCGTGCCCGGGGCGGCCCCGCTGCCGTGACAGGTCTCGCACGGCGCGGGCCCCTGGATCCGGACCGGCACGGTCGTCCCCGACATCGCCTCGTCGAACCCGACCGTCACGGTCGTCTCGAGGTCGGTCCCACGGGTCGGACGCTGCGCGCCGCGACCGCCGCCGCCGCCGAACAGCCCGCCGAACAGGTCGCCGAGATCGCCGACGTCCTCGAACCGCACGCGCTGCCCACCCGGGAAACCGCCGGGGAAGCCGCCCGACCCGCCGCCGGGAAAGCCACCGCCGGGGAACCCGCCGGCGCCGAACCCGGACGAGGCCATCTCGCGCACCTGGTCGTACTGCGTGCGCTTGTCCTGGTCGCCCAGCACGTCGTAGGCGGCCGAGATCTCCTTGAACCGGTCCTCGGCCTCCTCGTTGCCCGGGTTCGTGTCCGGGTGGTTCTGCTGCGCGAGCTTGCGGTAGGCCTTCTTGATCTCGGTCGCGGAGGCGTTCTTGGGCACGCCGAGCACCTGGTAGTAGTCCTTCTCGAACCACTCGCGACGGACGTCGCCGTTCATCGGCCCCTTCCCATTCCCTGGCCCATTCCCTGGCCCATTCCCGGGCCCGTTCCCTGGCCCATCCTTGGGCTCAGTCCGACCGCTCCACGCGGACGCTCGCGGGGCGGATCACGGTCCCGCGCAACGTGTAGCCCTGACGGAACACCTCCGCCACGTGCGGCTCGCCCTCCCCCTCGCCGGTCTGCATCAGCGCCTCGTGCTCGTTGGGGTCGAACGCCTTGCCCTGAGCCTCGATCCGCTCCAGGCCCTCGGCCCGAAGGGTCTCGGCGAGCTTGGCGTACACGAGCTCGACGCCCTTGCGGAACGCCTCGAAGTCGGGCTGGCGCTCGGCCGCCATCAGCGCGAGGTCGAACTCGTCCAGCACCTCGAGCAGTCGCTGCACGAATCGCTGCAACTCGGCGTCGACCAGCCGCTCCTGCGACCGGGTCATGCGCTTGCGGTAGTTCTCGAACTCGGCCTGCAGGCGGACCAGGTGGTCGCGGTACTCGGCCGCCTCGGTCTGCGCGCGCTCCAGCTCGCCGGCGCCCTCGGCCCGCGAGGGGCGGGAGGCGCCCCTCGCGGCCTGGGTGGGCTCCGGTGATGCCGCGCCGGCCTCGGCCGGCGCGGCATCGCCCTCGCGGTAGCGGCGCTTGTCGACGACGCGGACCTTCGGCCGCTCCTCGTCGTGCTCGCGCTCGTCGTGGTCGCTCACTGGGCGTTCCCCTCGTCCACGATCTCGCCCTCGACCACGTCGTCCTCGCTCTCGGCCCCGGGCGTCCCGGCGGCCTCACCCGACGGTGCTCCGCCGGCTGCCTGCTGCGCGGTCTCGGCGCCCTGCGGGGTCTGCTGGTACATCGCCTGCCCGACCGCCTGGAACTTCTGCATCACGGCCTCCGTGCCGGCCTTGATCGCGTCGACGTCCTCGCCCTTGAGAGCCTCCTTCAGCTCGTCGTTCAGCTTCCTCAGCTCGTCGCGATCGGACTCGGGCACCTTGTCGCCCCACTCCTCCAGCGACTTGTCGATCTGGTACGAGAGCTGGTCGCCCGCGTTGCGGGACTCGGCGGCCTCGCGACGCTGGTGGTCCTCCGAGGCGAACTTCTCCGCGTCGGCCACCATCCGGTCGATGTCGTCCTTCGACAGGGCCGTGCCGCCGGTGATCGTCATGGCCTGCTCCTTGCCGGTGGCCATGTCCTTGGCCGACACGTTCACGATGCCGTTGGCGTCGATGTCGAACGCGACCTCGATCTGCGGCATGCCGCGAGGCGCCGGCGGGATCCCCGTCAGCATGAACTTGCCGAGCGAGCGCACGCCCGGCGAGTAGACGGTCTCGGCCTCGCCCTGTAGGACGTGGATCTCCACGTTGGTCTGATTGTCGTCGGCCGTCGTGAAGGTCTCGGCCTTGCGGGTCGGGATCGTCGTGTTGCGCTCGATCAGCTTGGTGAAGATCCCACCCTTGGTCTCGACGCCCAGCGTCAGCGGCGTGACGTCCAGGAGCAGGATGTCCTTCACGTCGCCCTTGAGGACGCCGGCCTGGATCGCGGCGCCGACCGCGACGACCTCGTCGGGGTTCACGCCCTTGTGCGGCTCCTTGCCGCCGGTCAGGTCCCTGACGAGCTCCTGGATCATCGGCATCCGCGTCGAGCCGCCGACCAGGATGATGTGGTCGATCGCCTCGACCGACTTGCCCCAGTCCTTGACGGCGAGGTCGAACGGCTCACGGGTGCGCTGCACCAGGTCCTCGGTCATGCGCTCGAACTCGCTGCGCGAGAGCTTCATCTCCAGGTGCAGCGGGCCCTCGGCGCCGGCCGAGATGAACGGCAGGTTGATCGTGGCCTCGGAGACCTGCGACAGCTCGATCTTGGCCTTCTCCGCGGCCTCCTTCAGCCGCTGGAGCGCCATCCGGTCGGCCCCCAGGTCGATGCCGTAGTTGTTCTTGAACTCCTTGACCATCCAGTCGATCACGCGCTGGTCCCAGTCGTCGCCGCCCAGCTGCGTGTCGCCGTGGGTGGCCTTGACCTCGAACACGCCCTCGCCGATCTCCAGCAGCGACACGTCGAACGTGCCGCCGCCCAGGTCGAACACGAGGATCGTCTGGTCGTGCTGCTTGTCGAGCCCGTAGGCCAGCGCGGCCGCCGTCGGCTCGTTGATGATCCGCAGCACCTCGAGGCCCGCGATCTGCCCGGCCTCCTTGGTGGCCTGGCGCTGCGAGTCGTCGAAGTACGCGGGGACCGTGATGACGGCCTGGGTCACGGTGTCGCCGAGATAGGCCTCGGCGTCGCGCTTGAGCTTGCCCAGGATCTGCGCCGAGATCTCCTGCGGCGTCCAGGTCTTGCCGTCCACGTCCGGACCCCAGTCCTTCTCGCCCATGTGGCGCTTGACGGACCGGACGGTCCGGTCGGGGTTCGTGATGGCCTGGCGCTTGGCGACCTCGCCGACCAGGATCTCGCCGTTCTTCGCGAACCCCACGACCGAGGGGGTCGTTCGCGAGCCCTCAGCGTTCGGGATGACGGCGGGCTCGCCGGCCTCGAGCACCGAGACCACCGAGTTCGTCGTCCCCAGATCGATCCCTACCGCACGTGCCATCGGGTATGCCTCCTTCTCCCGTTTCCGGCCCTCCGCCTCGATCGTTGGGGCCGCGTCCTCAGTGCACCCGAATATAGAACCTTGAGCGCTTCGGTATCAACTTCGTGCCTGGCCCTGGTATTCCGAGGCGGGGGGCGAACGGGAGCGGAGCGCGCCTAGGGCGCGGGAGGCCCGGGCAGGGCCGGGGCGGTCGGTCCGGGCGGCGCCGGCCTCGAGGAGCGGATCAGCACGATCGCCGCCGCGAGCAGGGCGACCCCGATGACCACGGCGGCGATCGCGCCGCCCTGGGAGTCGCCCAGGAGGTCGCCGACCAGGACGGCGACGCTGACCAGGAGCCCGACGATCGCCAGCCCCTGGACCGCGCGGTCGCCCAGCCACGTCCCCACGATCAGGCAGGCCGCGCTGGTGGCCAGGATCCACAGCTCGATCACCGTCGCGGTGGCCTGCGACGGCTCGCCCGACGACGCGAGGACGACGGGGGTCACCAGGACGGTGATCGTGCCCAGGACCAGGGCGGTTCGAGGTGGCCGCACGACGCTTCGAGACCCGAGGCCCATCCACGCCGCCCCGAACACCCACCACGCGATGGCCGGGCCCGCGAAGTCGGGCTGGCCGAACGGACCGAATTCGGGATACGTCGCCGCCGACAGGATCGAGAACAGGCCGAGGAAGGCACCGATCAGCTGCAGGCTCCGACGCAGCCCGAACCAGAGGGCCACGGCGGCGGCCGAGACCAGGACCGCGGTGAGCAGCTGACCGGATCGACCCGACACGTCGACCTCGATGACCACGAGGAACCCCTGGATCACGGCGGCCCACCCGAGCAGCGAGGCGAACCACAGGACGCTCCGCAGGCGCTGCGTGGACGAGCGAGCGTCACCGCTGATCGCCAGCCCGGCGCCGAACAACACCGCGGTCACCGCGATCGCGACGAGCAGGATCGTCGTCTCGGACGGATCGGCGGTCAGGGCGACGAGCGCGAACGTGCCAACCAGCCCCATGGCCACGCCGGCGTACGCGGCGACCTGCAGTCCGACGTCCAGGGACCACGCCCGAACGTCGGAGACAGCGGGCGACTCCGGCGAGGCACCCGTCGACGGTTGCACTGAGCCTCCCCCGTGTCTCGTCGTGGCACATCATGCGCCGGCCCGAGGCTCAGTCAAGCAAGGGATGCGGCGGATGCATCTGGGTATGCTCGCGACGATGCTCGCGCGGGCCGCCCTCCTCGCCGTGATGATCGGCATCGCCGGGGGCCTCGCGGCGCGTCGTGCCCGGCTGCTCACCCGGTTGGTGCGTCTCGGCCGGCCGGTCGAACGCTCGCAGGACGCCCCCACGCGGGTCGGGCGCGAGGGCACCGAGGTCCTCGGGCAGCGCAAGCTGTTCCAGCGTCCGATCCCCGGCCTGATGCACGCGCTGATCTTCTGGGGCTTCCTGATCCTGCTGACCACGATCGCCGAGGTCGCCGGACAGCTGATCGATCCCGCGTTCGAGCTGCCGCTGATCGGCCGCACGGCGTGGCTGGGTCTGATCCAGGACCTGTTCGCGTTCGGCGTGCTCGTCGGGGTCGCGCTCGCGCTCACGATCAGACTCGGGCAGCGGCCGGAGCGCTTCGTCGGCAGCCACCGGAGGGAGGCCTACCGGATCCTCGGCCTCATCTTCTGGATCATCCTCACGCTGTTCCTGGCGCGGGGCGCGCGCATCGCCGTGGGCTACGGGCAGGACTGGTGGTGGACGCCCGTCTCGACCGCGTCCTCGTACCTGTTCACGTGGATGTCCGAGGGCTGGCAGCGGACCTTGATGTGGGCGTTCCTGTGGCTGCACATGGCGATCATCCTGGCGTTCCTGGTGTACCTCGGCTACTCCAAGCACCTGCACATCGCGACGAGCGCGATCAACGTGTACTTCGCCAACACCCGCC
>Ga0081455_10004662_pt1 | contig 15265 bp, 9 predicted proteins | sample TabmetS3T2R1_FD_70207 | JGI IMG/M metagenome (GOLD analysis project Ga0081455, IMG submission 70207) | Tabebuia heterophylla rhizosphere microbial communities from the University of Puerto Rico - S3T2R1 | ecosystem: Host-associated > Plants > Roots > Rhizosphere ... | reverse complement strand
CGATCGAGAGAAGTGAAGAGAACTTCCCTCCCCTTTGCCTGCATTGGCAAGCCTAGCGCCGGGGCCGCCGACTGCCTGTCAAGGCCGCCAGCCGCGAAGCGGGGGCGCGGCACGCGCCCGCCTTGACAGGGCGGCGGCGGTCCGGCCCAATTGTAGGGAGCAGGCGCGCCTTCGCTGGGACTGCACTACAAGCTGAGCCCCCGGTTTCTTCCCAAGGTCCACTCGATGCCGCCGTCGTCGCGCTGCAGGCCGGCGATGTGCTGGCCGATGCGCTTCTCGAGGAGGGGCTGCCAGGGCACGAGCTGAAAGCCGACCCCGTTGTCAATCATTGCAAACCGCCCGCTGACGAGGCTGGTGACGCCGGCGAGGCGGCCGCTGACATATACACCCGCATTTGCTGGCAAGTAGGTTAGGCCGCGCTCTCGTGCCATCTGGTGGCCGACGCGCTCGACCTCCTGTCGCTCCAAAGTCGCCACAGTGCCGGCAGGGATGTGGATCTTGCCATCCTTGGCGGTCGCAATGCCCATCTCCAAAAGTTGCTGAGCCCGACGGCTGATGGCTTTGTTGACCTCTCTGCCAAAACCGCCATCCCTTGTTTGCGAACGATCGTCCGCAACAATCTGCCGGTCGAGCCAAGTCGCACCATCGCTGACAATCTGCCGGTCGAGGCTGATGGCCGAGAGCGTCCGTATCCTCAGCCCGTCGCCACCCTGGCTGAGGTCGTAGGCCTGCCCACGCTCGACGATGTCCTTCGAGACCTTCCAATTGTCGGTATCGATCCGCTCGACATGGCCTGCCCGGCGCAACGCCTCCAGTCGGCGGATATGGGAGCGGACGTAAGCCTCGGGGTCCTTACCCTGCCGCTCGAAGCTATCGCGGACACGATCCAGGTGCCGGCTCGGCCGGTAGATGCCGTTGTCCGCCTCTGCATTGCTGGCGATGTTGCGGTCGGCAGGTCTTGGGCCGGAAACAACGGGCGCGGCTTCGACGATCATGTCCCGGCCCACCTCTTCGATCCTGCTCGGATCCTTGAACTCGATATGATGGACCCGACCATCGATGCCATCGACAATCAGATGGACCCGCTCGCCCAACTCGTCCCCGGCAAGGCCTTTGGCCAGGACCCGACCAATGATCTTTTGGTCTGAGCCTTCGCCGTGAAGGGCGAATTGGCCAACGCCGCGCTCATCGGCGAGGCCATTCTTGGCAAGGGCCCGGTGGATCGAGTCCATGACCTCGTTACGGTGGTCCAGATCCTTCAGGACTTGCTCGGTGCGGTCGGAAACAACCCATCGTCCCGGCTCAAACTCGGTGGCAAGACCGTAGCGCTCCAGGTGCCTGACCCGGCCGATCATCAGGTTGCGGTTTTCGCGGACGAGCCAGGTCGCGCCCTCGCCTGGTCGCAGGTCGATCACGCCCTGCTCCTGCTGCTCGTTCAGGAGCATCTTGTCGAGCCGGGTCAGGCATTCGGCCTCGACCTCATTCTGCAGCTTGGTCTGAAGCTCAATCTCGCTCTGGTGGCCCAACTCCTGAGTCACCAGCTCGCTCGCCCGGTGGCGGACGCCATGGGCGATATAGTCGCCGGCAATATTGAGGATGCGGCCATCATCAAGCACACCGCGGACGATGATATGGGTATGGGGATGGCCGGTGTTGTGATGGTCGACTGCGATCCAGTCGAGGCGGGTCTCCAGATCCAGTTCCATCTGCCGCATAAGGTCACGGGTGAAGCCGCGAAGGTCAGCCATTTCAGCGGAATCTTCCGGCACCACGATGAAGCGAAACTGGTGCCGATCTCTCCGGCCGCGCTCCACGAAAGCCTTGCCGTCGGCCTCGTTCTCGAAGGCGGAAAATGCCTTGCCCCGCTCGCCGTCACGCGTGACCCCGTCGCGTTCGAGGTAGCGCAGGTGAGCATCGACGGCCTTGCTCATCGTCCCACGCATCTTCGGACCTCGCGAGCCCTGCCGTTGCGGATTGAGCCGGACCACTCTGGCCTTGACCACAACACGACGGGCTCGGAAGCGACCCGCGGAATCTCTCTGCCACCCACCGTTCGCGCCCTGCCGGGGAAGCGAGGCGACGATCTTCGCGCCCCGGCCGCGCGCGTTGAAGCGGCCCGTTCTTCCTCCTTCCCGGCCGCTGCCCGATCGCGCTCCCGAGCCTATCCGCCGAGGATCGCCGCCCGCCTTGCGGACTGCGATCTGGACCTGTTTGAAGAACGGTTGCGTCCGCGCATTGGTGCGTGCTCCCCCGTTTCGGGACCGGCCAGGTCTGATCCGGAAATTCTCACTGTCATCACGTGCCATGACGCAACGAATGACGTCGGAACGGGGCGACACAAGCACTGCCGAACCTCGATCGCATCACATCGCACCAACGCGCACGATAGCGAACAAACAGCGGGGCTCCCCTCGGGGCACATTGCGAGCGCCATCTCTCACAAGATTGAAGTTCATCAGGAAAATGCGAAGGGCGACACCTGCGCACCTTGCGCAGCGCCATTTTGAGGCCGTAAAAACTTGCAAAATCCAATGTGCAGACAAGCCTTTGCGACCGAAGGGAGTCAGCGAACGACAGTTCGCTTTATCTTGCCGTCACTCCGAGTCCTCATCGGCCAGCCAGTGCCTCTCGCCGTTCTCTCCAAATTGCATCGTGGCTCCGCGAGCGCCGGCGCAGCACCAGCGGAGCGGCGCGTTCCATCGCTCGGGGGTATGGGGGGATGGAACACCGTCGATGGAAGGGGCGATGGTAGGCGATAGAAGGACCGTTAACAGGGGCGTTCGAATGGGTGTTGGAAGCGATGGAAGACCGATCGAAGGGGCGATGGAAGTTCACCGGGGCGCTCGCTCGATATGCTTCCGGCGCTTTGACGCCGGACCGGTTTCCACGCTCACGATCCTTCCGGCCGTGAACAATCGTTCCATGGCGGCACGAAAAGCGTCTGCCGATACTCCATTCGCTTCGGGGTCGCCAGCTAGCTCAAACGGCGCACTTCCGCGGCCGGTACTTGGTCGGATGGGGCGGCCCTGAGCGATGCGCTTGTCGAGCAGTTTAAGGAAAAGCTCGTCGACATCGCGCTCGGCCGCCGCCCGGTAGGAGGAGCTTTCGGCCGACGTTGCCGGAACCAAGGTCAGGCCATTCCAGCGAAGTTTGATCTTTTCGCCAGCGCGCCCGTAGTTCGACTTCTTTACTTCAAGTTCTCGAATGTCCGGATCGTTTTTGTGGGCATCCGAAAGATGCAACATGGCACGGACGGAGTTGCGCCAGTCGACTGAATTTGCAGTTCCGGAACCGTCGGCCATACCGCGCACCGACGGGTGATCAAGCAGCACGATCGCTGCCTCGTTTTCGCGCGCGATCTTCCGCAACATTGCAAGAAAGCTGCGGACCTGGCGACGAGCGATAGCTTCGCCGTCGAACACGGCGGCTATCGAATCGATGACGACCAGGATCGGCCGGTGTGCACTGATCCAGACCTCGAGCTGCTGAAGAAGTGCAGTTCTCGTGATCTTGCCCAGTCGGTCCGCAGTCACGAGCCAGGTCGCCTCAAGGTCAGGGAAATGCAAGTGCAGATCCTCAATCGCGTGCGGGTCGATGTGACGATGCCTGCAGATGCGTTCGATCCGGTCGCGAACATTGGCCTCAGGCTCTTCGCAGCTGAGGAACAGCGCCGGTCCGGTCTCTACGACGCAACCCAACCAGTCGCCGAGCCCAGCGGTCACCGCGACCAGCAGCTGCACCGCCGTCTCCGTCTTGCCGGCGCCACCGTTGCCGGAATAGAGCGTGAGATCGCCGCGGGGAATGCGCGCTGCCGCGAGCCAGCGCTGTTTGAGCAGCTCGGTCCCCTTCCAGACCAGTGGTGTTTTGGTTTCAAGCGACGGCGGAGTCGGCAAGGGATCGTTGTTAGACCTGCTGTCGAACTGCACGGTCGGATGCAGCTCGAGCGGCAGGTTTGCCGACATCGCGATCCGCATAACCGCCGCTTCTTTATCGCTGCCGGGTTCACCAGTAAGCCCGTGCAACTCGGCGACCTCGAAGATCTTGTCTACAACAGCCGCCGGATTAAGCGAGCCGCTCCGCACATATTGGCGCAGATGATCGGCCATTTTCTGCAGAGCCTCGAGTCGCGCAGATGGTGTTGCCGGTGCTGTCGCTACGATACGGGCGGCGAACGAGAGCGTTTTCAGCGCATCCCTTATCGGCGTTGAAGTGCCTGCATCAAGGTTCATCCGATCTATTCCGGAGCATGGCCCTCCGGCTCGGAAGCCGCAAGCCGTGCCTCACGCTTAAGAACGTGATTGATCCTTTCGATCGGATGTAGCGCGGCCGCGGCGAGCCGCTTCCGCGGCCAGTCGCCGATCGATGTACTCGTTGATCGATTTGACCGTGATCCGTCGGGACTTGCCTTCCGTATAGCTCTCTAACTCACCCGCGTTGATGAGCTCGTACAGCTTCTTGCGCGAGACCTGGATGGCCCTCATGGCCTGGTTCGGCGATGCTACGAGCGGGGCTTCCAACGCGATGGAATTGGCGGACATGTGCGAAACATCCTGTTGTTTCCAGACGTTCCTGGAGCATGCGGGAGAACGATTTTTCCGCAAGCGTTCGTTCTACCGTGCGCATATTCGGCGGCTCCATCGCAAAATTCGATGCTCCGAGCCATCCCGGCGCTTACGGGGCAGAAGCGGACATCAACCGGCCGATGGCTCCCGCTCAAACCGTCGAGAGTGGACCCATTGCGGCCATAGGCCAGGTCGTGGTCCCGCAGCGCAGCAATCTTTTGGCAGCAATCAATACAGATTGAGCCGCTAAGCTGGTCGGGCGGCACAGTTTCCTGGCCGGGAGCGTTTATGCGCAGCTGTCGTTCGAGCGCCTCGAAATTTCGATGTGTCGATTGACTTGAATCAAGGGGGGATTTTGCCCGGCAACTAGGTTGCCCAAGCGAACTACGACTATTGCCCTTGCAACTATCATCTTCCTACTGCTGCTCAACCGGAAGGACGTATCAGCGACCGAGAACGACCGTCAATCCTACCTCAGGGAGACGCCTCATGACCGCAGAGCACACCCGACTTGATCAAGCTCGGAATCAGCAGGTGCCGTGGAAGAAGTGGGGCCCTTACCTCAGCGAACGACAGTGGGGCACCGTCCGCGAGGACTACAGCGAAGGCGGAAATGCCTGGGACTATCTTTCGCACGATCAGGCCCGCTCGCGCGCCTACCGCTGGGGCGAAGACGGCCTGGCTGGCATCTCCGACGATCGGCAACAACTCTGCTTCGCGCTCGCCTTGTGGAACGGCAAAGACCCGATCCTGAAAGAGCGCCTGTTCGGCCTGACCAACGGCGAGAGCAATCACGGCGAGGACGTCAAGGAGTGTTACTTCTACATCGACAGCACACCCACGCATTCGTACATGAAGTACCTCTACAAGTACCCGCAGGCGGCCTATCCGTACGACGATCTTATCAAGACCAGCCGTGCCCGCGGCCGCACCGAGTTCGAGTATGAGTTGCTCGATACCGGCGTGTTTGACGACAATCGCTACTTCGACGTGTTCGTGGAATACGCGAAGGAGTCGCCGGAGAACTTGTTGATTCAGATCACGGTCTACAACCGCGGGCCCGAGGCCGCGGAGTTGCACGTTCTACCGACGCTGTGGTTTCGCAATCAGTGGTCCTGGGGAGGCAGCGCCGATAGGCCGACCTTGCAGGCAGCTGGCAACGCCGTGAAGGCCGTGCATCCGGTCCTGGGCGAGCGCTATCTCTACTGCGACGGCGCTGCGACCCTGCTGTTCACCGAAAACGAAACCAACACCCAGCGCATCTTCGACGCGCCCAATCGCACCCCCTACGTCAAGGACAGCATCAACGACTATGTCGTCCACAACCAGAAGGATGCCGTCAATCCGGAGCAACGCGGCACGAAAGTGGCGGCCTACTACCGCGTAACCGTGGAGCCCGGCGGCAGCCAGGCGGTTCGGCTGCGCCTGTCGAAAGCTGCACCCGGCGAGAAGACGCCCCTTGGCGATTTCGACGACATCATGAAACTCCGCCACAAGGAAGCGGACGAGTTCTACGACACGGTCATTCCGCGGTCACTCACCGCCGACCACGCGAACATCATGCGCCAAGCCCTGGCGGGCATGATGTGGACCAAGCAGTTCTATCACTACGACGTGGACAAGTGGCTCGAAGAACGCGGCTGCGACGTCTTCAAGCCCAACCGCAAGCCGGCGCCGCGCAACGACGCTTGGCATCACATGTACAACGGCGACATCATCTCGATGCCGGACAAATGGGAATACCCCTGGTACGCGGCTTGGGACCTCGCTTTCCACGTGCTTGCCTTGACACTGGTGGACCCGGACTTCGGCAAGGAGCAATTGAGTCTGATGGTGGGCGACCGCTACCTGCACCCGAACGGACAAATCCCGGCCTACGAATGGAATTTCGGCGATGTGAACCCTCCGGTGCATGCCTGGGCCACGGTCTTTACCTATCAGCTCGAGAAGGCACTCAAGGGTGAAGGCGACGTTGTCTGGCTCAAGAAGTCCTTCCAGAAACTGCTTCTCAACCATTCCTGGTGGGTCAATCGCAAGGATCGCACAGGCCGGAACGTCTTCGAGGGCGGCTTCCTGGGGCTCGACAACATTGGCGTCTTCGATCGCAGCGCTCCCTTGCCGACCGGGGGCTATCTGGAACAGGCCGACGGCACCGCGTGGATGGCGCTATTCTCCCAGAACATGCTGGAGCTCTCCGTCGAGTTGGCCCTGACCGATACCGAATACATGGAAATGTGCCTCAAATTCCTTGAACACTACCTGTGGATCGCCTCGTCGATGGCACACTGTGGTGAGACAGGGATGTGGGATGAGGAGGACGGCTTCTTTTATGACGTTCTGCGGTGGCCCGATGGACGCGCCGATCGGCTCAAGGTGCGTTCGATGGTGGGGCTGTTGCCGCTTTGTGCCGTGACGGTTTTCGAGGGGAAAGTATTCGCGAAATACCCCGAGGCGCGTGAGCGCATGGATAGGTTCCTTGCCGCCCGTCCCGAAATGCAAGACGCCATTCACGAAACCATGAAGCCGGGAATAGGCGGTCGGTTGATGACCTCCATTCTCGATGAAAGGAAGCTCCGCCGCGTGCTGGCCAAGATGCTGGACGAGAACGAGTTCCTCAGTGAGTTTGGCATCCGCTCCCTGTCGCGATTCCACGCCGAGCATCCGTACGTCTTCCACGCCGGCGGCCAGGAGTATCGCGTCTCCTATCTGCCGACCGAGTCCGACACCGGCATGTTCGGCGGCAACTCCAACTGGCGCGGTCCGATCTGGATGCCTGTCAACGGCCTGATCATCCGTGCCCTGTTGCAGTACTACCTGTACTACGGCGACGATTTCAAAATCGAATGCCCGACCGGCTCGGGCCGCATGATGACGCTCTACGAGGTGGCCGAGGAGTTGTCTCGCCGGCTGGCGAACATTTTCCTAAAGGACAAGAACGGCCGTCGCCCCGTTTACGGTGGCACGCAAAAGTTCCAGGAAGATCCGCACTGGCGCGACCTGATCCTCTTCTACGAATATTTCCACGGCGATAACGGCGCGGGCCTCGGCGCCAGCCATCAAACTGGGTGGACCGGTATCGTCGCCCGCATGATGCACCTTTTCGCGACCACCACGGCCGAGCAGGCGCTTGAACGCGGCACGACTGCGGCGGTGATTGACGTGCGAAAGACCCCTACCAGGGAGGAGGCGCCTGCCATGGCCCATGCCAGCTGAGGCCAACATCGGCAGGAGGACCACATGGCTTCAGTCCGCTATCCATCGCTGTATCAAATAAACACCCGCGTTTGGTTGACCGCGTTGTCCCGCTCCCTCGGACGGCGCGCAACGCTGGATGACATTCCCGACGCCGAGCTGGACGCGCTCGCCAAGATGGGTTTCGACTGGGCGTGGTTCCTCAGCGTCTGGCAAACCGGACCGGCCGCGCAGAAAGTTTCGCGCAGCAATCCGGAGTGGCTCCGCGAATTTCAGGAGACGCTACCCGACCTTTGCGACGAAGACATTCCCGGCTCTGGATTCGCCATCACCGGCTATACAGTCCCCAACGACCTCGGCGGCGACGCTGCAATCGCCCGGTTGCGCGACCGCCTCAAGAAACGCGGCCTTAAGCTCATGCTCGATTTTGTCCCCAATCACATGGGGCTCGGGCATCCCTGGGTCGAGAGTCATCCCGAGCATTTCATCCACGGGACGGAACAGGACCTCGCCCGTGCTCCGCAGAATTACACGTGGGTCAAACGCAAGGAAGGCGACCTGCTACTTGCTTACGGCCGCGACCCGTATTTCGCGGGCTGGCCCGATACACTGCAACTCGATTACGCCAATCCGGCCACTCAGGAAGCGATGCTCGGCGAGCTCACGAAGATCGCCGGCCAGTGCGACGGCGTCCGCTGCGATATGGCTATGCTCGTCTTGCCCGATGTCTTCGAACGTACCTGGGGCCGGCGCGCTCCGCTGTTCTGGCCCAGCGCCATCACGCGTGTTCGCGAGCGTGTGCCTGGGTTTACGTTCATGGCCGAGGTGTACTGGGATATGGAATGGACGATGCAGGAACAAGGCTTCGACTACGCCTACGACAAACGGCTCTACGACCGCCTGCGCGAACATCACGCCCGCCCCGTGCGCGATCACTTTCGTGCCGGTCTCGATTACCAGGACAAGCTGGCCCGCTTTCTGGAGAACCACGACGAACCGCGGGCGGCAGCGACGTTCTCGCCCGAGGTTCATCAAGCAGCCGCGGTCATCACGTTCCTGTCGCCGGGGCTTCGGTTCTTCCACCAGGGTCAGTTCGAGGGGCGAACAAAGCGGATTTCGCCACACCTCGGTCGCGGCCCGGATGAACCCGTCAACCAGGATCTACAGAAATTTTACGATCGGCTGCGGACGGTGCTTCGTCAACCTGTGGTGCGCGACGGCCACTGGCAGTTGCTTGAATGCGTCCCCGCCTGGGAGGGCAACGGGACCCACGATTGCTTCCTCGCATTCGCCTGGCAAGGTCCCGCTGCCGAACGTCTTCTCGTGATCGTGAACTATGCGCCCAATCAAAGTCAGTGTCATGTCCGCCTGCCGTTCGCGGACCTTGGCGGCCAGCAATGGCGGATCGAGGACCTGCTCGACCCGGCCGGCTACGATTGGCACGGCGACGATTTGCAGTCTCGCGGTCTCTTCGTCGATTTGTCCCCGTGGAAGGCCTGCGTGTTCACTCTGGTGAAACGTGAATAGCGCTCCGTTTCGCGGCGCGCCGCCCGGTCGCGCGAGAAGCGGAACGGCCTGGAACTCCGATGAATCGTGGTGGTCCGGTCAATCGAGTCGGCAGGCGCTGACGGATCACTGCAGGTCTCCTCACCGGCCGACCCGCGCCCGGTGAAAATTACATTCCGCAAATGCGGTGCCAGCGGCACATTTCGGCGTCTTGGTCGTACGCCATCGACCGTTAGTCGCGAAGTCAACCGCAATGGAGGAGCGGACCGCTACCGAACTGCCGGGTCAGACCAGGCCGCTTGGGACCGGGTGGCGTCCCAAGCTTTGCAAGCTGGCTTGCCACCCGTTCTTGAGGCGATGCTACGGAACCCGGCCGATGCGATGATGGCGTTATGCGCAAATCTTAGCCGATACTTAAACAATTCACTCGGCCTTAGTTGCAGCTTCGGCAATTGTTCGTCTAGGTGCTTTTCGCGCAAGACTGTTGCCGCGCACCGCGGCTCGACGGCGCAATTATAGAGCCAGCGGCAATCTGACATGGAACACTGCACCGCGTCCCACTTGATTTTCTGCCCATATGCGACCGCGATGCGCTTGGACGATGGTGCGCGCAATCGATAGTCCAATTCCCATTCCCTTCTCTTTTGTGGAGAAGAACGGAGTGAAGATATCATTGAGCTTGTCGGTCGGTATGCCCGGTCCGGAATCGGAAACCGATACGTCCGCAAAATCTTCCATGCGCTTTGTCGCGATCATCAGCTTTCGTTGATCGCCAGGAAGTCGGGACATCGCATCCATGGCATTGATAATCAGGTTCAGCATAACCTGTTCAAGCTGAATCCGATTGCCTTTGACAGGCAATGGGATTGCAGCAATCGAGCTGCTCAAATCGACGCTTCGTGAACGCGCGAGTACCGATAAAAACTCAACGGCGTCTCGCACGGGATCATTGAAATCGACATCGTTGAATTCGGGAGGGGATCTTTTCAGCAAGCTTCGCAGATGCCGGATAACGTCAGATGCGCGATTGTCATCGCGACGAATGTCGGCGGCGATCGCTTTTAGCTCGGCCAGATCCGGCGCTGGCGATTGCAGCATGGCATCCAGCGCCTCGCTGTTGGTCAGAATGGCGCCGAGTGGCTGGTTGAGTTCATGCGCGATTGACGCGGTCAGCTCGCCGGCCATCGCAAAGCGATTGGCGTGAGCCAGCTCGGTCAACCGTTGCCGCAGTTGCACTTCAGCCAGTTGACGGCGGTGGCGCTCATGCAGCAGTCCCATGATCATTGCGCCCTGGATCGAGATCAATAAGCCCACCAGTACGATCTGCGTGCGATATCTGTTCCAGGCCGAAGGATCACGAAAATGGACCGAGCTACCCGGAGGCAGCAGGCTCTCGCCAATGTGCCAGCGTTGCAGTTGCCGCCAATCGTATTTTGGAGTTGCATACCCCAGCGGCGGGACCTTGATCTCGCCCGGTTTTTCTCCGCCAAGTATACGAATGGCCACAGCCGCCGCCTGCTGGCTCCCGTCAAAGACGGAGAACATCGGGCCGCCCACAATTTCGGCGCCAAAGTAAGCGTCGACAAAGGAAAAAATGGGAGCGTTGGCGACGGCGTGGAGCTTTTTGAGGGCAGTGTCTCCCTCGTAAGCAATCCCGGCGGCATCGACGCTCATGAGATGATAAAATATTGCGGTTTGCGGTGGAAATGCTGCCGCCTCCTTTGAGATGGTTTGAAACGGGGTGTTCTCGAACCACTGGAACTTGACGCGGCTTTCGAAACGCCTTGTTTCCCGTTGCAGTTCGCCCAACCAGAACTTTTCGTTGGCGGAAGCCCCGTTGATCACGGCTATCGTTTCAGTCTCCGGCAGCAGACGGAGAATGTTGTCGAAGATCGCCGGGAAATCGTGCGCCACCGCGACTACGGCATCGTTCTCGGTAAGGCTTTCGGACCGTATCCGACGATGTTCGACAGAAGTCAGCAACATCGGCGTCGCGGGAAAGAGCTCGCTGCGATGCCGCTGAACAAAATCGGCAGCGGGCGCACCAAGGCAAATGATCAGGTCAGGGGGACGACTGGCTCCGAGCGCGCTCAAGTACTGGACAAATACCGTTTCCGGATTGTCGTCATTGGACCGGCCGATGATCAGCGAATGATCCTGGATGCTCAGTGTCCACGGCGACTGCCGGTCCAGTTCGGCACGGATAGTTCTCGCGTAGTCGGCCCATGGCCGGAAGTCGCGGCCAAAGGAATGCAGGATCATCACACGCTTTGTTTCAGCCGCAAACCCGTTGGTAACCCCAGGCAGGCTCAACATCGCACAGGCGCAAATCGGGGCGAACCACTTCAGCCAGGATTTGAATCGCTTGCTGTCCACCGGAGGCAATCCCGCAGCGCAACAATATTTCTGCAACTTAAGAACCGACGCAACAGGCCGTCAATGGCTAACGGCGGCCCCAATGAAGCTGATCAATGAATATTTGCAATCATGCGATTTCAAAACTCAGCTTGTGGCATGTCGTTAGCCTCTGCCGAAGGTCCGTTAGCGGCCCATAGCCGATATGACGGCTCGACCTGCCCACGTCAGTTATCAGGAGCGGACGTGGAGCAGGGCAGGTCCGACTTCCGGTTTTAACCCAAAGCGGGCGGTGTTGCCGAGATCGCTCCGGAGAGCCTCCTTGATGGTCAAAGGATTTGGCGGCTCTGCGGTTGCGGCAGGCTTCCACCAAATGTCGCAGAAAGATTACGCCGGCGGCCGAGGCGAACTTCTGATCCGACCTTCGACACTTTTGGATTTCAGCGGATCGGGACGATCGCACGTCAGGCACCGCATGGTCGCAGTCCGCTTGCCGTCAGGCGGTGCGGCCAGAATCATTTTTCGTCCCCATCGCGGACAATTTGAATGTGCGGTCGCCAACGAATGCCCCTCAGCAGATGCGCTGCCGCCGGCAAGACCGCCCCGGCCGGGTAGGGGTGAGCTTGGCGGTCCCGCCGGCACACGACCATGCTTCGCGGGTGTGTCGCGGCAAGCTGTGGTCGCCATCGCATCGAAGCGCGAACCGGCAGCAGGCGCCATTGGTCCAACGTGCAGTAACCGGTCAGTGCAGTTGGCGGATCGAAAATGCGATTGTGTTCGGCTTCCACTGCTGGAGACGATCGCAGAGACCGACTGCTTGAGTGGCGTACCGGGCATGTGGAAGCGTAGTTGTCCGCAATCTGCGAGCCGCCTGTCGCCTATCGGCGCGTTTGCACGTGTCCTCAGATGCCGCCTCCATTGCGCTGTCAAGCTCGCGCAACCCTTGCACGACTGACTTAACAACGTATCGCCCCGCAACCTTTGTGTAGCGACGAAGTCGGTCAGATTCGAAGTTGGATGTCGAACATTTTCGTAAATGGACGTGACGCTTGATTTATATCAATACCGCGAGGCTCCCGCGCGCGAAGCTTCCCACTGTCCGCGGTTCGCCGGATCGCGATGGTGGTCCGCGGCTTTCCTCGCTCGAACAAGGAGAACGCTCATGTTGCGCCGAGTTCTCATCGCTTCGGCAGCCGCAGCCATGCTGCTGGTCAGCTTCACTCCCGACGACGCATTCGCCCGCCGCGGCGGCGGCGCGCGCGCTGGAGGCGGTCATGGCGGCGCGGTCGCAGCTAGTGGACACCGAGGCGGCGCGGTCGCAGCTCGGGGACACCGAGGCGGCGCGGTCGCTGCGCGCGGCGCGCGCGACGGCTATCGGGGTTCCTACGCACGGGCCGGCTATCGCTACGGTGTCGGGGCTGCGGCAGCGGGCGCGGCTGCGGTCGGCGCGGCTACGGCTTACCGCGGCAGCTGCTACGACACCTACGGCAACTGGATTTGCGCGAACCGGTATCCGTACTGACAAGCGCGAAGACCGTAGTTGACCGAATTGCGACACCTGTCGCGTTCGGTCAACCGGTCATGCACTGTTTGCTGCGGCAAGCCGATCTGTTCCACGAGGCGCGCTCCTCGAGCGTGGGCCAATCCTTGATTGATGTGCTGGCCTCGTCGACGCCGAAATCGTCGAATTGGAAGATTTTCGCCGCGGCACCGCTTGTTACGCCGAAATGGCCAGCTGTTTTGCCAAGGCGCCAGCAGTAAGGCGACTGCTGCCACGTTATACCCTGAATAGTCCTTGTGAGATTCAAAGGGCGCGCTTGATCCATAAACCTGCCAGCACACGGCCCCACCGGCCTGCGATTCAGAAAGTCGGATTGACCGGTCCATCGCACTGCGCGATGCTTTGCCAGCTCATGTGAGCAGCGCAAAGGCAACGGCGATGATCGCAACCAGTGACGCGCAGACTATCACCGCAGCAACGATCGGATCGCTCAGGTCATCGAGATGCTGGATTTGACGGCGAGCCCACATACTCCGTACCCCACTAAAGCAGTCCGCCTCCGCGATCGAAAAATCCTGCTGAAATAAACCCGATGCAAGTCAATACTTTCGATCCGTCAGTTGCACTGACCGATTGCTGCACGTTGGATCAATAGCCGTATTCCTCTGGTTCGCGCTTAGATGCGAGGGCGACTGGAGCTTGCCGCGACACACCCGCGAGCACGGTCGCGTGCCGGCAAGACCGTCAGCTCACCCAACCCGGCCGGGCGGTCTTGCCGGTAAGCTCCAGTGCATCTGCCAAGGGGCACTCGTTGGCGACTGCATATTCAAACTGTCCGAGATGCGGACGAAAAATGATCCTGGCCGCGCCGTCTGACGGCAAGGGGCCTGCAAGCATGCTGTGCCTAACGTGCGATCGTCCCGATCCGCTGAAATCCGAAACTGTGGAGGGCTGGATCAGAAGTTCGCTTCGGCCGCCGGCGTAACTGGCCAGCGTCGTTCGCCAAAGGCCATACGAGACGTTCTGAAAATGGAGATAATCGTCAACTGGAGTGGCGTTATTCTTTGGGGTTTGGGTTAGATGCCTTCGGGATCATTAGACTCCCCCCGCTCGCTGACCCTGCTCGCTTCCAAGGCAGATCCAAATCGCGCTCGGAGGAATAATCTACTTGGGCGAGTGGGGATTGAGGGTGCCCGCCGTCACGACAAGTCCTTGGTTAAGGTTCTCGTGCGCAAAAGCCTTGAGCTCGATCCGAAGGGTTCGAATTGGAGGAGCCGCCATGTCTGATACCAAGCTAGCTGATCAAGCTACGGATCTTCTCGCGACAGCTGCTGGCAAGTTGGCGGAGAACGCCGTCAGGTCGGTGGCCAAGCGGATTCGTAAAACAGCTGCGAAGAAGACGCCGAAGCCGGTAAAGCGGGCTGCCAAGGCGAGAGCGGCCACTACCAAGAAAAGGTCCAGTAAGGGAGGCGCAAGGGGTTCGACGAGGTCAACCAATCGGAGGACGAAGTCAAAGAAGGCGACAAAAAAGAAAGCCAAGAAATCGAAATCAAGAAGGTAGTGATCACTGCGCGAGAGCCGGAAAGGTCGTTCCACCTATTCGGGCGGTTATACAGACTCGCGGATAGCCGTTGCCAAAATAGTTAGGAGAAGCTCTCAACAGTCAGTGCATCCATCCCTTTGCTCCCTGGACCGTTGCCAGCTGACTTCACGTCGCAAAGCGACCTTCGGGCGGACCGCTGAGAAAAGCCATCGCTCAATCTCTTGCGAGTTAGAGCCTTTGCAATATATCGCCCGCCGGTCTACTGACCGAACCAAATTTCCGCGCACGCGCGAAGTTTTTCTGCTGCGTGTTTTGCGTTTTCATCGTTGGCCACCAGAGATGCAATTGTTAGTCGAGCCCGTTCATCGTTGATGTCCATCGGCGTGGCGAGCATGACCGCATCATCAGCTGCTGCGCTTTGGCAGCCAATTTGATAGTGCTGGGCCTTTGCCTGAAGGCCTAAAGCCCGGCAGTTCATGGCATTACCATCAGGCTCTAGAGCGTTCAGTGTCATTCCGACTTTGCACACCTTTCTCAAATCGCTCTCAGCTCTTGCTGATGAGGTTGCGAAGTCGAGCGATAGCACCGCGCAGAGAACAATTCGTG
>Ga0081455_10004661_pt1 | contig 15266 bp, 12 predicted proteins | sample TabmetS3T2R1_FD_70207 | JGI IMG/M metagenome (GOLD analysis project Ga0081455, IMG submission 70207) | Tabebuia heterophylla rhizosphere microbial communities from the University of Puerto Rico - S3T2R1 | ecosystem: Host-associated > Plants > Roots > Rhizosphere ... | reverse complement strand
CACGAGAATCAGATTCTCATATTTCGCTAATAGGTTTCCACTTTTTCGGCAATTGGTCAATGCCAGAGGCCAGAACCAGTGGTCACGGCGGTGCCCGCCAGAGTGCAACGGTGCTGCCAGATGCCTATGGGGTGGGTTTCGGACGTTGATTCTCGTACTATGAGAAGATAGTTTCCTCAGATAGAGAACATCACTGGTCCATAGACGCCGGGACGCGACGGAAGGAACAGGCCATGAATAAGGAAGACATGATCCTGATCAGCGTGGACGATCATGTTGTCGAGCCGCCGGATATGTTCAAGAACCATCTGTCGAAGAAGTATTTGGATGAGGCGCCGCGGTTGGTGCACAACCCCGATGGCAGTGATACGTGGCAGTTTCGTGATGTGGTGATCCCCAATGTGGCGCTCAATGCGGTGGCGGGTCGGCCCAAGGAGGAGTACGGGCTAGAACCGCAGGGGCTTGATGAGATCCGGCCGGGCTGTTGGCAGGTCGATGAGCGGGTCAAGGATATGAATGCCGGCGGGATCTTGGGGTCGATCTGTTTTCCGTCGTTTCCGGGTTTTGCCGGGCGGTTGTTTGCCACCGAGGATCCCGAGTTCAGTCTGGCGTTGTTGCAGGCCTACAACGATTGGCATGTGGAGGAGTGGTGCGGGGCCTATCCGGCGCGGTTCATCCCGATGTGTCTGCCGGTGATCTGGGACGCCGCGGCGTGTGCTCAAGAGGTGCGCCGCAACGCTGAACGCGGGGTGCATGCGTTGACGTTCACCGAGAACCCCGCGGCGATGGGGTATCCGAGTTTTCACGATGACTACTGGACGCCGTTGTGGGAGGCGTTGGTGGATACCGACACGGTGATGAATGTGCACATCGGCTCCTCGGGCCGGTTGGCGATCACCGCGCCGGATGCCCCGATGGATGTGATGATCACCCTGCAGCCGATGAACATCGTGCAGGCCGCGGCCGATCTGTTGTGGTCCAAGCCGATCAAGCGCTACCCCGACCTCAAGATCGCGTTGAGTGAGGGGGGCACCGGGTGGATTCCGTATTTCCTGGAGCGCGCCGATCGCACCTATGAGATGCATTCGACCTGGACCGGTCAGGACTTCGGCGGCAAGCTGCCTTCCGAGGTGTTCCGGGAGCACTTCTTGACCTGCTTTATCTCCGACCCGGTGGGCGTCAAGCTGCGCAACGACATCGGCATCGACAACATCTGCTGGGAAGCCGACTACCCGCACTCCGATTCCATGTGGCCCGGCGCCCCCGAACAACTGCACGAGGTGCTGGAAAACAACAGTGTGCCCGATGACGAGGTCAACAAGATGACCTACCAAAACGCCATGCGCTGGTATCACTGGGACCCGTTTGGCCACATCGCCAAGGAACAAGCCACCGTCGGCGCCCTACGCAAAGCCGCCGAAGGCCACGACGTCTCCATCCAAGCGCGCAGCCACCACAAGAAGGATTCGAGCCTCGGAGCCCATACCTTGCAGGCACAACTGGACAGGGCCACTGCCTCTCAGAAATGAGCCTGTTGGACTGGGCCACCCAGCGGATTGCTACGCGAGACATAGCTGACTCTTAGATTGCCTTCCTAACCTCGCGTATGGGTCGGGGCGCTATCGACGCGCGAAAGGCCAGGTTATGAAGCTCAAACAAGCGGTCGCCGGAGCAGCGATCGGCTGCACTCTTGGCGTTACCGGAATCGGCTTAGGATCTGGCGTTGCCAGCGCCGCACCTTGTATGCCAGCTCCAGGGGCTCAGTGCGGCGGCCCCGGTGGTCCAGGCGGTCCAGGCGGGCCTCCGCCGCAGCGCGGACCCAGCGGTCCCCCGCAGGGCGACCCCCGCGGCCCGGGCGGTCCGGGCGGCGCAGGTCGCGCCCACGGTCGGCGGCCGGGCCGAGCTCATGCTGCTGGCCGCCGCGCACGACCCCTCGGTACGCCTGGACGCCGCCGCAGCAGCCGCCGATGCCGGGCTGGACGGCGAGGTCGTCCGCCTACTCACCGATGCCCCGACCCGCACGACCTCCGGGACCGCTGCGTCCGAGACGGACGTGACCGCTGGAGCAGCAACGGCCGAGGCGGTGGCCGCTGCGATGGACCCACCGGTTCGTCTCGCCTCGGCGGAGGGCGACGTCGTGGCCGTACGCCGGGCCGTGCTGCTGGCCGAGGCGCTGACCCGGCGTGGTGAGGCGGCGCGGGCCGGCGAGCTGCTGCGGGCCGTGGCCGGGCGGGTGCCGCCGGAGCGGACCGCGCAGCACGCCACCGCTTCGGTGCTGGCCGCCGCCGCGGACGACCCGGAGGTGGCCTGCGCGCTGGCCGAGTATTCCGGCGCCGCCGACCCGGGCGCGCCGCCGGCCCTGGTCGCCGCGTACGGGCTGGCCCTGCTCGGCGCCGGCCGGCCCGGCTGGGAGGGTGCCCTGGGCCGCGCGCTGGTCGCGCCCGAGGTGACCGGCGCGGACCGGCTCCGGCTCGCCGCGGCCCTGGTCGCGGGCCTGCGCGAGGCATGCCGGACGACCGAGGCCGGCGAGGTCGCGGCAGCGTTCGTGGCCGAGTGTGCCGAGCAGCAGGCGTACGGCTGGGAGGTGCGCTTCCGGGCCGAGTTGCTGTGGGCGTCGCTGCTGCGGGCCGAGGACGCCGGGCCGGACACGCGGGTGCGGGAGGCGGTCGCGCTGCTGGACCGGTCGGCGCCGGCGGCCGCGCGTACGCTGCTCGCCGCGACCGTGGGCCTGGCGCACGCCGACGCCGGGGCGACCGCCGCCGCCCGGCGGGCACTGCGCCGCGGGCCCGGCCGGCTGACCTCCTGGGTGGCCGCGGAGACCGCGTGGCTGTCCGGCGGCCCGGCCGACGCCGGCACGCTCGCCGCGGCGCTGGCCAGCCCGGACGCCGCCGCCGACCTGGCCGCCGATTTCGCCGCGGTCACCGCGAGCTGGGCCGCCGCCGACACCGACCAGCCGCCACCGGCCACCGCCGCCCCGACGACCCGGCCGGCCGTTGCCGCCACGCTGGCCGCCTGGCGCAGCGGCGAGTTCGCCTCGGCCGCGCGGCAGTGGGCCGGGTCCGTACGCCGCGAGCAGGTGCGCTGCCTGCTGGCCACCGGCGACAAGGACGCGCTGCTGGACGCCGAGCGGCTGGCCGAGGAGGCGGGGCTGACCGTCCTGCTCGCCCGGGTACGCCGCGCGCTGCGGACCCTGGGCATCACCCGCCGCGCCCCCGAGGTCGCCGTCTCTGGCCTGTCCCCGCGCGAGTACGAGGTGCTGCGACTGGTCGGCCAGGGCCTGCCCACGCACCGCATCGCCGAGCTGATCGGGATCAGCCGGCACACCGCCGAGGGCTACATCAAGCAGGCGATGGGCAAGCTGGGCGCGCGTACGCGGACCGAGGCCGCGGTGCTGGCCGCCGCGCTGACCGAGGCGGCCGCCCGGTGAGCCCGCCGCGGCAGGTGCTGGCCGACCCGGCCGAGCTGGGCCCGGCGGCCCGGGAGCTGACCGCGGCCGGCTGGCGGGTGCACCGCGGGTTCGCGGTGCCGGACGAGCCGTGGGACCTGGCCCCGGCCCGGCTGGTGCTGTCCGGGGCGGTCAACAGCGAGGGTGAGGCGCGGGCGGCGCTGGTCGGCGCGGTTCGCGGCGCGGGCCTGCTGGTCTCGGTGGACCGGACCGCGCCCTGGGCCGGGACGTTCCTGGCCGACCTGGCCCGGCTCACCGAGCCGGACGCCCCGCCACCGGACCGGGAGCCCGACGCCGCGGCCGACCTGCTCAGCGCCGAGCAGCGGCAGATCCTGGACCTGCTGGCCGGGGGCGCCTCGATCGCGCAGGCGGCCCGGCAGCTGTTCTGGTCGCTGCGGACCGCCAACCGCAGGGTGGCCGCCGCCCGCGACGCGCTCGGGGTGTCCACCACGCAGGAGGCGGTGGTCGCCTACTCGCGGCTGCGCGGCCGGTAGCTACTTCCCGAAGTTGGTGCTCCACCAGTCGCGCAGCTTGGAGATGCTGAGCTTGTTCTTGGGCACGGTGGCGAACGCGTAGATCAGCGTGCGGTCGTCGTACCAGAACAGGGCGACGATGTCGGCGGTGCCGGTGTACTCGTCGACCACGCCGTGCGCCCAGGTGTTCTTCTTCTGGTTCAGCCCGGCCTCGGGCAGCCCGGCGGCGATGGTGCCGCGGAAGGCCTCGATCGACTCCACGCTGCCGGCCTTGGCGAACGCGGCCTGCACGCCGTTGCCGTACACGCAGGTGGTCGTGTACGGGACCGGTGGCAACCCGGCGGTCGAGCCGTTGTTGCTGGTGGTGAACCCGCGTTGGCACCGATCGATGCTCGGGAACGTCGGCCGTACGTACCCCAGCACCACATCGTCGTCGAAGTACTGGTCCAGCGCCGAGGCCGAGGTGTTGCCGCTGCTGCTGCTGTTGGCGCCCGGGTTCCCGCCCCCGCCGCCCTTGGTGGCGTAGAGGATCGCGACCGTGGCCAGTACGCCCGCGAGGACGACCGCGACGGCGCCGATGGCCAGCCCGCGGCGGCTGCCCGGCTTGGTCGGCGGTGCCGCCACGCGGCCCGGGGTGAGCAGCCCGGGACCGCCGGGGTGGCTGTTGAGGCCGTGCGGCGCGTCGAGGGGCCGCAGTTGGCTGGCCGGGACCGCGGAGCGCACGTTCAGCTGCGGAAGCGGCGCGTTGGGGTTGGCGACCTGCTGGCCGCCGCTCGGGTAGCCGGCGGCCGGCGGACCGGCCGTGTGGACCGGCTGCGGGCCGCTCGGGTAGCCGGGCTGGAACGGTGGCATGGCCGGGTAGCCGCCCTGCGCCGGCACGGGACCGCTCGGCATCCCGGTGGGCATGCCCGGCGGCGGCGCGACCGGTCCGGCGGCCGCGGGCGCCTGCGCCCCGACCGGCAGGTAGAGCGCACCGGTCACCACACTGGTCTCCGGCTGGTCCAGCGTGGTCGGCGTGACGCCCAGCCCCTGCTGGATCAGCCGCGCCACCAGCGGGATCCGGGACGAGCCGCCGACCAGGTACACCCCGGCCAGCTGCCGCGGGTCGTACCCGGCGTCGGCGATGGTGCGCGCCATCAGGTCCACGCTGCGCTGCAGGTTCGGCCGGATCAGGTCCTCGAACTCCGAGCGGGTCAGGTGCACGTCCGGGAACGGCTGCGGCAGCGCGATGTCCACGTGCGGGTAGCGGGACAGGGCTTCCTTGCCGTCGCGTACGTCGCTGGCCAGCACCCGGGCCTGCCGCCGGCTGGCCGCGTCGGTCGGCTGGAGCAGCCGCTGCCAGGCGGCCGGGTCGTGTTCGGTGGCGTGGGTGGCGCCGATGTGCTCGGTGATCGCGTTGTCGAAGTCCAGCCCGCCCAGGTCCGGCAGCCCGGCCTCGGCGATCACCTCGTAGTCGCCGCCGCGCCGCGCCACCACCGCGATGTCGAAGGTGCCGCCGCCCAGGTCGTACACGGCCAGCGCCTGGCCGTCCTGCAGGCCGCCGCCGGTGAGGGTGCTGGCGAAGTGGGTGGCCGCCGCGACCGGCTCCGGGATCAGCACCAGGTCGTGCCCGAACCCGGCCTCGTTGGCCGCGGCGATCAGCGTGTCCCGGCGGCGCTGCCCCCACCGCGCCGGGTGGGTGAGGCGTACCTGGTCCGGCTCGCCGCCCAGCTGCCGGCGTACCTCGCCGTGGACGCGCTTGAGCACCTCGGAGATGACCATGGTGACCGGCAGGGCGGCCGCGCCGAGCAGGATGAAGCCGTCGTCGATGCGCCGCTTCGGGTTGGGTTCGTACCGGCTGGGGTCGATCCTGGCCTGCCGGTCGGCGTCGCGACCGACCGCGAGCGTCCCGTCGTCGGTCAGGAACACCGAGGACGGTACGAGGGGCGACCCGTCGATCGTGACCAGCCGGGGCGCGCCCCCATCCACCCCCAACGCGGCCACGGTGTTCGACGTGCCGAAGTCGACGGCTAGTACCCGCATCCGGCTCCTTCTTCGGCGGGCTGAGATCCCGGTGACGCCCGCCGGTCATCCACGCGAGGGCCGCCCGACGCCCCCGACTCGTCCCGAATCCTGCCACGTTACGGCGCCCGGCACCCCCCAGCGCTTCGGTTGAGAGGATGCCACCATGTCCAGTGATACGCCGTACCGGGTCTGCTTTGTGTGCACCGGCAACATTTGCCGGTCGCCGATGGCCGAGGCGGTGCTGCGCCGCATGGTCGCCGAGGCGGGCCTGGCCGGCCGGGTCGAGGTCTGGAGCGCCGGCACCGGGGACTGGCACGTCGGGGATGACGCCGATCCGCGCACGCTGACCACCCTGCGTGACCGTGGGTACGAGCTGGCGCACAGCGCAAAACAGTGGCAACCGGACGATTTCGACCGCGCCGACCTGATCCTCGCCCTGGACCGCGGGCACTACCGCGCGTTGCAGCGCGCCGCCCCGGACGCCGCCGACCGGACGAAGGTGCGCCTGCTGAGGTCGTACGACGAGCTGCCCGGCGACGATCTGGACGTACCCGACCCGTACTACGGGGACGTGGCCGGTTTCGGACGGGTGCTGGATCTGGTCGAGGCGGCGTGCGCCGGCGTGCTGAAGGAGATCCGCGAGGCGCTGTGAACCGTTCATCCCGGGGCCATTCCGGCCGATTGATCGGCGCAACGGCGACTAACCGGGAGGGCGCGTGCGCGAACGGCGGGGACGGGCCGTCCGGCGCCAGCTGTCCACGGTCTTCATCAGCTCCTTCCTGACCATCGGCAGCGCGCTGTGCGCGCTCGGGCTGGCCACGCCCGGCTTCGTCCAGGCGAACTCCCGGCTGGGCATGATGGCCGCCGCCGCCGGTCTGGTGGTCGCCGCGACCGTCGTGTGGGTACGCCGCGGGGTCAGCGTGCGGACCGAGAAGATCCTCGTGTACGCGATCACCGCGCTCATCGGGCTGGCCAGCCTGATGATCCAGGACGGCAGCGGGGCGCGCCTGATCACCGGCCTGTACGCGATCAGCCTGCTGTTCGCCTCGCTGTTCTTCGGCACGCTGGACATGGCCGTCCTGCTGCTGCTGGCCGCGTCCGGCTGCGTCTACAGCATGCGGCACAACGGCGACAACTGGCGGCTCACCGTCATCCACGCCGCGCTGGTCCTGGTCGGCACGATCAGCCCCTGCATCATGGTCACCGCGCTGCGCAGCCAGCTGGCCGGCGCGCTCGAGCGCTCCCTGCACCAGGCCAACACCGACCCGCTCACCGGGCTCGCCAACCGGCGCGGGCTGGAGGAGCGGCTGCCGACGCTGCTGCACCGGGCGGAGCGGCACGGCGGGCTGGTCGGGCTGCTGATGGTCGACATCGACCACTTCAAGGCGATCAACGACAGCTACGGGCACCAGATCGGCGACGAGGTGCTGCGCGACGTGGCCCGCGCGATGCGCAGCTGCGTCCGCGGCGAGGACCTGCTCGTCCGGATCGGCGGTGAGGAGATGATGGTGCTGGCCTCGATGCCCGCCCAGCACCTGGTCCGGCTGGGCGAGCGCATCCGGGAGTCGGTGGCCCGCGACTGCGCCGTCACCGTCAGCGTCGGGGTGGCGTGGTCGGTGCCCGAGGCGGACGGCAACCCGGACGACTTCCTGACCGAGCTGGCCGAGACCGCCGACACCTACCTGTACGCGGCCAAGCACGCCGGCCGCAACCGCGTGTCCCACCCCGAACTGGTGGCCTGAACACTTCACCACCGCCCGCGGCGGCCGATGGGGGGACAACAGCCGGCCGAGTACCCGAAGGAGCAGCGGTGCGGGAGCGGTTCAGCCTGCGTGCGCCTGTGCCGGCGGCCCGGCGTACGCGCGGCGCGCCCGACCCGCGCAGCCGGCAGCTCACCACCGTGTTCCTGATGTCCTACCTCGCCATGGCCGGCCTGCTGAGCGTGCTGTCCCTGCTCGCGCCCGGCTACCTGCGCCCGGGCGGCTGGCGTACCGGCATGGTGATCATCTGCGCACTGGACCTGCTCGCCGTGGTCAAGCTGTGGTTCTGGGGCGAGCTGAGCCTGCTCGAGGAGAAGATCTGGACCTACCTGGCGACGGCGGCCCTGCTGGTCGCCGTACTGACCGTGGCCGACCCGGTCGGCGCCCGGCTCACCACCTCGATGTACATCCTCAGCGGCCTGTTCGGCGCCCTGTGCCTGTCCGCGGTCGAACTGGTCGCCCTGCTGGTCATGGTGCTGGCCGAGACCACGTACCTGATGTGGCACATCGGTGACACCGGCTGGGCGCTGGTCATGCACGCCTCGATCGTGGTGACCTGCACCATCGGGCCCGTCATCATGATCGCGCTGCTGCGCAAACACCTGGCCGGCGCGCTGGAACGCTCGCTGCACCAGGCCAGCACCGACCCGCTGACCGGGCTGGCCAACCGGCGCGGCATGCGCGAGGCCGCGCCCGTGGTCCTCAACCAGGCCCGCCGGTCCGGGGCCGCGGTCGGGCTGCTGCTGGTCGACATCGACCACTTCAAGACCGTCAACGACACCTACGGGCACCAGGTGGGCGACGAGGTGCTGCGCGATGTCGCCGCGGCCATCCGGGACTGCGTCCGCGGCGAGGACGTGGTGGTACGGATGGGTGGCGAGGAGATCGCCGTGCTGACCGCGCTGCCCCGCTCCGGGCTGATCGCGCTCGCCGAGCGCATCCGGGTCGCGGTCGTCCGGGACTGCGCGGTGACCGTCAGCGTCGGCGTCGCCTGGTCGACCCCGGACGGCGCCGACCCGGACTCGGTGCTGAAGGCGCTCACCGAGGCCGCGGACGAGCAGCTGTACGCGGCCAAGGACGGCGGGCGCAACCAGGTCCGCGCGCCGAGCCTGTCAGGCTGACCGGCTACTTTTGGCACGTGGCTGATCCGAATTCCGGTGGGCTGACCGCCGCGTGGGTGTCCCGCTGGGCCGCCGAGCCGGACCGCCCGGTGGTGTGGACGCCGCCGACCGGCTGGCTGACCGGCGCCGACCTGGCCGACCGCTCCGCCGACGCGGCGTACCGGCTGGCCGGCGCCGGGGTACGGCCGGGCGACCGGGTGCTGCTGTCCGGGGCGCCGTCCGCGGCGCTGCTGGCCGGCTACCTCGGCATCCTGCGGCTCGGCGCGGTGGTGGTCCCGGCGAACACCGCGTACACCGAGCGGGAGCTGGCGCACATCACCGGGGACGTACGGCCCACGCTGGCGTTGCTGGACCAGCCGCGGGCGCTGCCGGGCGTACCCGCCGTGTCCGGGTTGGAGGACCTGGCCGACCTGCCCGCGCTGCCGGTGGTGCTGGATGCCGCGGGGGCGGCCGATCCGGCGCTGATCGGCTTCACCTCGGGTACGACCGGGGCGCCGAAGGGCGCGGTGCTGAGCCACGCGAACCTGCTGGCCGGCGCGGCGGCGCTGGTCGAGGCGTGGCAGTGGACGCCCGAGGACCGGCTGGTGTGCGCGCTGCCGCTGTTCCACATGCACGGGCTCGGGGTGGCGCTGAACGGGACGCTGCTGGCCGGCGCCTCGGTCGCGCTGCTGCCGCGGTTCGGGGTGGCGGAGGTGCTGGACGCGGTGGATGCGCACGGCGCGAGCCTGTTCTTCGGCGTACCGACGATGTATTCGCGGCTGGCCGCCGCGCCGCGGGCCGGCGAGCTGGGGGCGCTGCGGCTGGCGGTGTCCGGGTCGGCGCCGCTGCCGGCCGAGCTGTGGCACGCGCTCGCGGCGGTGACCGGGCAGCGGGTGCTGGAACGGTACGGGATGACCGAGACGGTGATGCTCACCTCCAACCCGGTCGCGGGTGAGCGGCGGCCGGGGACGGTGGGCCTGCCGCTGCCCGGGGTGTCGGTGCGGCTGGCGCCGGGGTCCGGGGCGGTGGAGGTACGGGGCGCGAACGTGTTCGGCGGGTACTGGGAGCGGCCGGAGGCGTCCGCGGCGGCGTTCACCGGGGACGGCTGGTTCCGGACCGGGGACGTGGGGGAGTGGTCGGCGGACGGGTACCTGTCGCTGGTCGGCCGCGCCACCGAGCTGATCATCACCGGCGGGTTCAACGTCTACCCGCGCGAGGTCGAGGACGTGCTGCGCGGGCACCCGGCCATCCGCGACATCGCCGTGGTCGGCCAGCCCGACCCGGAGTGGGGCGAGGTGGTGACCGCGTACTGCGTGGGCGACCGCGTCCCCGACGAGGACCTGGCCGCCTGGTGCGCCGACCGGCTCGCCGCGTTCAAGCGGCCGCGGCGCTGGCGCTGGGTGGACGACCTGCCCCGCAACGCCATGGGGAAGGTCGTCCGCGCCGACCTGCGTTAGCGCCGGTTCCCGTACACGCTGCCGAGGGATGGCATCGTGGTGATCAGGGCCGCGGCGACGTGGGTGAAGTTGACCACGACGCTGCTGCCGTCGGCGCAGGTGATCGGCTGCGGCGCGTCGGCGAGCAGCAGCTTGGGCAGGTCGTCGTTCAGCTTGTCCGCGCTGTCGGCCGGGACCGCGATCCAGATCGGCTCCCCGCCTCCGGCCAGGTGCAGGACCAGCGCGCGCCTCGATTCGCTCATCTGCTCACGTCATCACGCCGGCCCGGGGCTGATCAAGATCGTTTCGCGCTGGGCGTAGCGTGCCGTGTCATGGACGCCGACCGGCTGGGCCGCCTGCTGGGTGCGGCGGTGGCCGAGGTAAGGCCGGTGACCGGCGGCGACATCTGCGCCGCGTACCAGGTGCGGCTGCGGGACGGGCGTACGGTCTTCGCCAAGACCGCCTCGGTGTCGCCGGACTTCTTCGCGGCCGAGGCGCGCGGGCTGGACTGGCTGGCGGCCGGCGGCGCTCCGGTGCCCGCGGTCCTCGGGTACGACGCGGAGGCACTGATCCTGTCGTGGCTGCCGCCGGGCTCGCCCACGCCGGCCGGTGCCGCCCGCGCCGGCGCCGACCTCGCCGCGCTGCACCTGTCCGGCGCGCCGACCTTCGGGGCCGGCTGGCCGGGCTACATCGGCTCGCTGCCGATGGACAACGGCGCCGAGCCGTCCTGGCCGGAGTTCTACGCGCTGCGCCGCATCGAGCCGTACGTCCGGCGGCTGCGCGATCGCGGGGCGCTGGCGGACACCGGGCCCTTCGACCGGCTGGCCGCCCGGCTGCCGGAGTTGGCCGGCCCGCCGGAGCCGCCGGCCCGCCTGCACGGGGACCTGTGGAGCGGCAACCTGCTCTGGTCGGCGTCCGGTCGGGCGTACCTGGTGGATCCCGCCGCGCACGGTGGGCACCGCGAAACAGACCTGGCCATGCTCGACCTTTTCGGTGCGCCGCTACTCGACCGCATCCTCGACTCGTACGCCAATGCGGCGGCCGAACGGGGCAGCCCACTGGCACCCGGTTGGCCGGATCGGGTGCCCCTGCACCAACTATTCCCCCTGCTCGTGCACGCCGTGCTGTTTGGCGGCGGGTATCGGGATAGGGCGGTGGCGGTGGCACGCCGATACGCCGGCTGAGGGACGAAGTTCGTCCCGCCGCCGGGTCCCATTTCGCTCGCAAATGGTGTAGACCAGTGTTGAGCGAAACGAAATCAGGTTCGACCGCGTCTGTAAGGCACCCGATGGGGCCTGCGGACGTATCAGGGTCAACCCAACGGGGGTCGTTTCCGAGCGTCTGCTCCCTTCCCGTCAGGGAGCAGCACGAGCCGCCCAGGGCGCGTGGGCGGCTCACCGGAGGGCTCGACCCCGAAAGGGGCCGGGCCCTCCCCCTATTTATCGGACAAATGTGTTTCGCTCCCTTTGCCGAATTCTGTTGTCCTGACCGGCGTACAGGAGTCTGATGACACTCATGTCACGGGTGGACCTGCCAGTTGCCGAAATGGGCGCAACCTACCCACGGTGTTGGTTGCGTGACCGGTTCCGGACAAGCAGATGACAGCTCTGTCCGAGAACCCCTTCGACTACCAGATCACCAAGGCCCGGACGGTGCTGATCAGCCGCGCCGGGCGGCAGGTGGCGATCGTGTCCGGGTCCCGTGCCGAACGCCTGATCGCCCGGCTGGAAGCGGGCGATGAGGAGGAGCGGCAGCTGGCGCTGGCGCGGATCACCGGCAACTACCGTCGCGGCAACGAGAAGCGCCCGACCCGCGATTGATCTGTTTCGCCCCTTCTGGCGCTGCGCATCCCCGCCCAGACCATCCACAATGGACTGGCGCAGTGGCCGGGCCTGGCCCGGACGGGGATGTGGAGGACCGGATGGGTCGGCCGAGGATCAGGCCTGTGCTGTGGACACCGCCGGTCGCGCCGGCCCGGTCCCGCGCCACGACCGGTACGCGCCCGCTGCCGCCGCTGCGCCGCATCGAACTGCCGGGCGCCGGCCCCGAGGACGTCCTGGTCGCGCCGTCGGGGGAGGCGTACACGGGGCTGGCGGACGGCCGGATCCTGCGGGTCGACGCCGACGCCACCCGCATCGAGACCATCGCCGACACCGGTGGCCGCCCGCTGGGCCTGGAATGGCTGCCGGACGGCACGCTGCTGGTGTGCGACGCGTACCGCGGGCTGCTCCGGGTCGCTGGCCAGTCCGTGGAAGTACTGTCCGAGGGGCACGTGTTCTGCAACAACGCCGCGGTCGCGCCGGACGGCACCGTCTACTTCAGCGACTCCTCGACCCGGTTCGGCGTGGACAACTGGCGGGCCGACCTGATCGAGCACTCCGCCACCGGCCGGCTGCTGGTCCGCACCCCCGGCGGCAAGGTGGAGACGCTGCTGTCCGGCCTGGCGATGGCCAACGGCGTGGCGCTCACCCCGGACGGCTCGGCGGTGCTGGTGGCCGAAACCGGCGCGTACCGGATCACCCGGCTGTGGCTGAGCGGCCCGCGCGCCGGCAGCTCCGACACCTTCGTCGACAACCTGCCCGGCTTCCCCGACAACATCTCCACCGGCACCGACGGGCTGATCTGGGTGACCCAGGCATCGCGCCGGGACGCGGCGCTGGACCGGCTCTTACCCCGCAGCCCCGCGCTGCGCCAGCTCGTCTGGGCGCTGCCCCAACGCCTCCAGCCGCAGCCCCAGCGCACGGTCTGGGTGCTCGCCTACCGCCCCGACGGCACCCTCGTCCACGACCTGCAGGGCCCCGGCACCCACTACCACCTGGTCACCGGCGTACGCGAACACCACGGCCGCGTCTGGCTCGGCAGCCTCACCGAGACCGCCCTCGCCCACCTCACCCTGCGCTAGCCGCCCTGCTGCATGTCCACGAACCGGCTGTAGTGCCCCTGGAACGCCACGGTCACCGTCCCGGTCGGCCCGTTACGGTTCTTCGCCAGGATCAGGTCCGCCTCCCCGGCCCGCGGCGACTCCCGCTCGTACGCATCCTCGCGGTGCAGCAGGATCACCATGTCGGCATCCTGTTCCAGCGAGCCCGACTCGCGTAGGTCGGAGAGCATGGGCTTTTTGTCCGTACGTTGTTCGGGGCCGCGGTTGAGCTGCGAGAGCGCGACCACCGGGACCTCGAGCTCCTTGGCGAGCAGCTTCAGGGCGCGGGAGAACTCGCTGACCTCCTGCTGGCGGCTCTCGACGCGGCGGCCGCTGTTCATGAGCTGGAGGTAGTCCACCACGACCAGGCGCAGGTTGTGGCGCTGCTTGAGGCGGCGGGCCTTGGCGCGGATCTCCATCAGGGTCAGGTTCGGCGAGTCGTCGATGTAGAGCGGCGCCTCCGCGACCTCGCCCATCCGGCGGGCCAGCCGGGCCCAGTCCTCATCGCTCATCCGCCCGGACCGCATGTGGTGCAGCGGTACCTTCGCCTCGGCCGACAGCAACCGCATGGTGATCTCCGTACGGCTCATCTCCAGCGAGAAGATGACTGCCGACTCCCCGTTCTTGATCGCCGCCGCCCGAGCCAGATCCAACGCCAGCGTCGAGTTGTGCGTCGGGATCATCGACCGCCCGGCCAGGTACAGGTGATCGGCGCTGTCCACCTGCACGCACCGCACCGGCACGCTGGCGGTCGAGCGTACGGCGACGATGTACCGGCCAGCCGTCCGGGTGGCGTACCGCGGTCCGCGGCGGGCGAGGTGTGCCTCCCGCTTGCGGGACAGCCGAAACACCTCGTCGGGCGTGGTGAAGGTGATCGTGTACGCGACGGACCGGCCAGCCCGCCCCGCGACCCGTCGCTCGCTGAGGCCGCACCGGTAACCGAGGCTGACCACCAGCTCCCGTACGTCTGCCGCGAGCCGCCGGTCGGTGCTGGTGAACTGCACGTTCCCCGTACCGGTCACGGTCCCGTCGGTGTCCAGCAGCCCCGCAAGCAGATCCCGCCGCTGACCTTCCGAGGCGCGCAGGTACGCCACCGGGATGTGCTTGTTGCCCAACACCCCAAGCTCCCGGAGCCGCCCCTGAACCGTTCCTAGGCGCCGCAGGTGGTCCGCGATTTCCGGGTCGGCCGAGGTAAGTCGCGCGCTCGCGCTATGGCCGTCGCCGAGCCATACGCCCAGCAGATACGGGGTGAGTGGCAGGTCCAGATGCGGTAGCTGGAGGGGGGCGGCCTGCTCGACCAAGTGGTTGAACCGGCGGTCCGGACAGCGAACGCTGGCCGCGATCTCCCTGGTGGTCACCGGCCGGTTATGGTCGCGCCGTCGGGCGGCGGCCCTGGGGCGGGCCGCCCGGCTCAACAGCCCGGCCAGCAGTGCGTGCCGGGAGTAGACGGGCACAGGGAACTCGTAGTCCGCCGTGGCCCGGCCGGTGCGGTCGCGCACCGTACGGGTGGCGGGACGTAGCTGCCGGCCGGCGCTGGACAAGTCCCGGATGATGCGGCCGCGGAGCGCCGCCTCGAATCCGGCGCCCACGTCCGTCAGCAGCTCGGTAACACTGACCAGCCGATCCGGTTGAGCCAGCGAGCAAGCCGCGACCGTACGGAGGTGGTCGAGTTCGCCGCCGGTCCAGTGATAGCTGCTCGGGCGGCTGGCAGCGAGCTGGCGGCGGCTGGCTCGGGTTGTGGTCTGCCAGAGGTGTTCGGCGTCGGCGACGATGATCTCGCCGTCGCTGAACTCGACCTCGTAGCAGGGGCGGTCACGCATGACCTCGGTGGCCGCGAGGACGATGGTCGGTCTGCCGTCGGCGCCCAGGAGGGCGTCGCCCACCTGGACCTCGCCCATGGTGGTCCAGCCGGTGGGGGTGGGGAGGGGGGTGTCGAGTGCGAGGGCTTTGCCGAGGGCGGGGCGGGCGGCGATGATGATCATTTGGCCGGGGTGGAGGCCGTTGGTCAGGCCGTCGAGGTCGGCGAAGCCGGTGGGGACGCCGGTGCTGACGCCGCCGTGGGAGGAGATCAGGTCGATCTCGTCCATGGTCTCGGTGAGCAGTTGTTCGAGGCGGACGTAGTCCTCGG
>Ga0081455_10004660_pt1 | contig 15267 bp, 14 predicted proteins | sample TabmetS3T2R1_FD_70207 | JGI IMG/M metagenome (GOLD analysis project Ga0081455, IMG submission 70207) | Tabebuia heterophylla rhizosphere microbial communities from the University of Puerto Rico - S3T2R1 | ecosystem: Host-associated > Plants > Roots > Rhizosphere ... | reverse complement strand
ACCGGCGCCCGGGTCGCTCGCGAGAAGATCAGGCAGTAGCTGGCTGATCACTCCGTACGCCAGATCGGTTTCGTTCTCGTCGCCGCTCGCCCATAGCACACGTACACCGGAAAGATCGGCGACGAACCGCCGCACTAGCGACGTCTTGCCGATGCCCGCCTCGCCGGTCAACCACACCAGCCGTGGCTCACCGCTGCGAACCCGCTGCATCTCTGCAGTGAGCAGGGCTAACTCGTCGGCCCGCCCTACGAACGGGTCGTCTGTCGGCATGCCTCATTCTGGCTGAAATGCTGGTCGGCGGCAGTAGCCAACTCGTGACCAGGAGCTGCCGGTGTCGTCCTTGACGTCACGCTGCGGTGTCACAACAGCGGGTTCCGGTATCGGATGCTGCGCCACTGGGAGCGTCGCCTCTCTCACTCACGCGATGACCTGGATCTTGATGTGGTCGGGGCTTTTCGCGGCCTCGAGTGCTTGCGCGTAATCCTCCAGCGTGAAGGTGGCGGTGATCATGCTGACGACTTCGCTTTGCAAGTCGACCATCCGCTCTAGGTCGGCGATTCCCGTACCACCCTAGGCTGGGCTCTGTCTAAACTGTTCAGACAGTGTCGTCTGACAGGGTTGGGCGTCTGCCGCAACACGATTGCGATATGGAGGTGGCATGACGCAAGCGATCGAACGGACCTCGCCCGTCCCGTATTACGAGCAGTTGTTCGGGATTCTGAAAGACCGTATCGTCAGCGGAGTTTTTCCGGTCGACGAGCGCTTGCCCAGCGAGCTGGAACTCAGCCGAGAGTTCGGTCTTGCCCGCGCGACAGTGCGCCAGACTCTGTCGAAACTGGAGTCTGAAGGGTATGCCCGGCGCGTGCCGCGTCGGGGTGTGTTCGTCGCGAGTCCCGACACCTCATCCGGCTGGATGGTGCAAGACGCCGAGGGATTCCTCGAATCTCAGCTCCGCCATGGGCGTACCGGGGTCGAAACGTCTGTGCTCGAAGCTGGATTCCTCACGGCGCCGCCGCATGTGTCGGAAGCTCTGCGTCTGGCCCCAGACGAGAAGGTATTCGCGCTCAAGCGGGCGCGTTCACTCGACGGTAAACCCGCGGTTTTCAGCACTAACTGGTTCCCCGTCGACGTCGGCGCTTTGATCGTCACGGCCTCGGATGTACTCGATGGCACCGGATCGTTGAACAGCACGCTGCGCGAAGCCGGTTTCGTCATCCACGGCGCGCGGCGGGTCATCCACGCGATGCGGGCGCCAAAGGAAGTCGCCCAGCATCTCGGGATCAGACCCGGCGCCCCCGCCCTGCGCATCCGTTCGTTGTCGTGGGATCAGCACGACCGGCGCTTTGACTACTACGAGACCTGGGTGCTCACCGAGACGGTGCCTCTTGAGGTGAATATCGTCGCGACCTGAGCTGGGCTACCGAGGCCTGACGCCGGAAGTCCCTCCCAGCGCCGTGGCTGCGTTTGGTTCCCATCCGCGGGCGGTTGCGGCTAAGAGCGCTGCACCCACGGCGGTGACTTCCGGCTCGCCGATGGGCTCGGCGCGGTACCCGTTGGAGGCCTCCTTGATCTCGAGCCAACCGGGCGAGCGTACCCAGCCTCCTGCCAGTCGCACGGTGTGAGGATCGGCGGCGCCTCCGCGAACGGCGTTCACCGACTCGCGTCCTGCACAAGCGAGGGCGCCGAGCACGGCTGATGCTCTGGTGCGCGGGTCGCGCGGGGCATCCAGCGCGTAAGATGGCGGGTTGCTGCCATGACGACCGGGACGGAAATATCCCGCCTCGAGTACGGGCTCGGGGTGCGCCGGGCCGTCGAGCAGGGCCTGGATCCACCGGGCGACAGCGGGATCCCGTGCCGCCCACGCCACGTTGCGGGCGAGCTCTACTACCCGTAGCAAGGTCGTTCCAGTCGAACCGATACCGGGTGCGATATCGACGTGTTCGCCTCGAACAGAGGGTGCCGACGGGGATTGGGCGACGACGACCTCGGCCGTCCCCATTGAGTCCAGCACGGCGCCCGGCACCATCCGGTCGACAACCCACCCGCCGACGGGATGATCATGCCCGCCGACGACCACAATCGCGTCGCCCACGACGGCGCCCGCCGACTGCAGATACTCAGACGTCACCGTCCCGACGACATCTCCGGCCGGCATCACCATCGGCAGCAGCTTCTCGGATCCGAGCGATGCCGCCACGCGATCGGACGCCCACGTCCTGCCGCTCGCACGCCAGGCACCTGTCCGGGACGCGAGTGTGTCGCTGAGGAATGGCCGGCCGGTCCACAGCACTGCGGGCAAGTCGGCGACCGCGATCCAGGTCCGCGCCGCCTTCGAACTCGGTTGCTGCCGCGCCCATAGCCAGCCGACGATTGTTCGAGCAGCGTCGCTAGCGGCGTCGAACACCTCCTCATCGTTGAACTGTGTGCGCAGAGTACGGAGAATCCCCTCACGTCGCGGATCGAACCAAGCCAGCGCTGCCGTGAGCGGACGGAGGTCGGCGTCCATGAGCAACCCATCTTCGCCGACGCCCACGGTACAGAGAGCGTGCGCCTCGTAGCCATCCGCGCATGCCTCGACAATCAGCGCCTCGACTACGTCGAACAGCACCGTTCCCTCTATGGAGAGCCCCCGCGAGTCGCGCGGCGTCGGTCGACTCGCTCGCGCGCGAACTGCCCCTTCGCAGTCGATAGCGACGACCTTGACGTTGGTGCTGCCGATGTCGACACCGCACGCGACAGGTTCCCGCGTGTTGCTGCGCACGGACCTTGCCTCCTTCGCGGTGGACGACCACCGCGGCGGAGTCAAACATACTTACCGGGGCGCTGGGTTGAGGTAACCAAGGTCAGCCATCGCAGCCTTGTGCTGCTGACCGATCCGCTCCTCGAGCGGGATCTGCGGCAGTGCCTCGACTGCTGCCGTCCATGTGGGAAAAGATCCCGTCAACGCCGAGGCCGCCTGCATCGCAGCACCTTTGGTGACGTACTCATCGAGTTCCGGGATCACGACGGGCACGTCGACCATCTGCGCAAGGATGGTTTGCACGGCGCTGCTCGCTGCGGCGCCGCCGATGAGCATCAGTCGCTTTGCTCGCAGGCCGCAGGCCTCCATCGCCTCCAACATCGCCACTTGACTGGCCACCGTTCCCTCGATCACGGCGCGCGCGAAGTTCGGCCGTGTGAAGTTGGCCAACGAGACGTCATGCAGGGAGGCGCGGGCGTGGGGGAGATCCGGCGTCCGCTCGCCCTCGAAGAAGGGTAGAAGGGTAAGACCATCTGCCCCCGGGCGTGCTTGCAGCGCCATTTCTGAGAGTTCGGCGTACGTGCATCCGAGCAGTGCCGCGCCGGCGTCGAAGTTGCGTGCGGCGTTGAGCGTTGCAACCAGCGGCAGATGGTGCCCTGTCGCATCGGCGTAGCTGCAGACGTACCCGTTCAGGTCGTGCACCGGTGCGCATGAGCGCGTGTACACGACGCCGGAGGTTCCCAAGGACATCACCGCGTCGCCGCCGACGATGTCGAGTGCGAGTGCGGCCGCTGCATTGTCGCCACCGCCGACGCCGATCGGGATACCCGCCGGGATGCCGGGAATTCCTCGCGCAGTTGCTCCCGCCCGGTCGAGCGGGCCGAGGATGCGGGGGAGCACGGCGGTCTTACCGAACGCGTGCACGAACAGGTCGACGCAATACTCACCGGTGTCACCGGACCAGTACGCGGTGCCGCTGGCTTCGGAGCGATCCGTGGTGAGCTGATCGATGCCACCCGTTCCCGACCCGTATCCCATGAGGCGCCAGGTGAGCCAGTCGTGCACCACGGCGACCGCGGCGGTACGGCGAGCGGACTCCGGATCGGTGTCACGCAGCCAGCGCAGCTTGGTGGCGGTGTCGGACAGGGTGAGCGGCAGCCCGGTGCGGCGGATCCATTCCTCTCTGCCGAGCTCGGAGTTCAGCGCCACCATGTGCGTATGCGAGCCGGTGTCGTTCCACAGCGGCGAATCGCACACGACGTCGCCGGTCGCATCGAGGAAGATCGGGGTGTGCTGCTGCCCGCTCACAGAAACCGCCGCGACGTCGTCGATGCCGCCGGCGCGTTGCACAGCGATGAGCAGAGCCTCCCACCAGGCGTTCGGATCCACGATCGTCTGTGGCGGGTGTGAGGCTTTGCCGTGACGCACCTGCTCGCCGGTGGCCAGGTCGCGGACGGTCACCTTGCAGCTCTGGGTGGAGGAGTCGATGCCGGCGACCATTGTCCTCGTCCTGCCTCCCGCACCCAGCGCCGCTCGCCTGGCGCTCATGATGGAAAGCCCTTCAGATGCTGCCACTGCGCGCGAACGTCGGTGCGCCATTCGGTCAGGCGCGCGTGCCGCGTCGGATCATGGTCCACATCGTGGGGCCCGGTCTCCTCCCAAGCACTGGCCACTCCGGCCGCGAGGGCTTGGGCACCGCGTGAGACGACCTCCGGGAAGCGTGATGCGACGAGAGGTGTGCCAAGCATGTCGGCCTTGAGCTGCAGCCACAGTGGGTTACCGCTGGCCGGGCCGATCACCTTAACTCGTTCCGTTGACACTCGAAACAGCTCGAGCACGTCATTGAACTGCAATGCCATGCCGAGAAAGCAGCCGAAGACAATGTCCTCCACCCGGGTGTCCGTGCGGAGACCAGAGATCAGGCCACGGGCCGAAGGGCTCTTCGTCGGAGGTGGGCTGCCCCGAAACTGCGGCAGCACGAGCGGCACAGCGTACAGATCGATCTGATCACTGACATAGCGCGCGTGAAGGTCGGAGAGGCAGGCAGTGAGCCGGTCCGCATCGACGCCTAGCATCTGTTGCAGCGTCGCAAAGGTCGATCCGCCGGTTGGGATCGACGCGAAAAGGGTGTAGTCAGTGCCGGCACACGCCAGTCCGTTGGCGAGCTTGGAGTGCTCCGCGTGTTCGTCCAGGCGCGGGGCGTCGCGTAGGAACAGCAAGCCCTCGGTGGTGCCGGTGGAGTTCAACAGCTCACCAGGTTGCAGCCCGGCTCCCACCGCGCCGACCATGTGGTCGTGGCCGGCCACGTGAACGCGGACCCCGGTATCGAGCCCCACCTCTTCTGCGAATGCGGCGGTGATCGGGAAGCCCTCGGCGGCCGAGCGCAGCTCGGGGAACACGCTGACGTCCAGCCCGACCAGCCCGCACACCTCGGCAGACCAGCCACCGCTGGCGAGGTCCAGAGCCATAGTCCGGCTGGCGAGTGAGGGCTCGGACCGGCGCTCACCGCTCATCAGGGCGGCCAGATACTCTGCGATATTCAGCCATCGCACGTCGCCGGTGGCTCCGCCCATCCGCTCCACAGCCCACGCCGTCTTCGACAACCCATAGTTGCCGCTCACCGGCAGTCCGGTGACCCGGTAGATCAGGCTGCGCTCTTCGGCAGTCAACCGGGCGAGGTAGCCTGCGCCTCGCTGGTCGTGCCAGAGAATCATCGGTGATGCCAGGGAGAGATCGGAGTGAACCAGACCTCCCGACTCGCCCACCCCCGCAATAGCGATCCGCTGAACGAGCCCGCGCAGCGTCGGCCGAAGGTCCTGGATGAACTGCTTGACGTCGCGGAGAAGAGTGGGGAGATCGTAGATCTCACCCGTGCCGTCTGTTGCGGTAGGGGTCGCATGCCGCGCGGAGGCGACGAGTTCAGCACTCGAATCGAACAGACACAGCTTCACGCTAGTCGTTCCGACGTCGACCGTGATCGTGGGGAGCACCACCGTCCAGCCGTCCTTGGCTACTTCGCGGACGGATTGAACATGCGGATGCGGCGCTCCACGACGTCGGCAATGGCTACGACCGAATTCTGAGAAACGCGGATCAGCGACGCCTCCTTGGGGTTCGCACGGTACGCCTCGCCAAACGTACGGATCATGGCGTTGCGCAGGTCACTAGCGATGTTGACCTTGACCACATTGAATTCGTGTAACCGGCCGAACTGCTCCTCGGGGAGACCGGATCCGCCGTGGATGACCAACGGCGCCGGGCTTACGTCACGGACCGCGCCCAGCAACTCGAAGTCGATGCGAGCGTCCGCTGAATAGCCGTGCACATTGCCTACCGACACGGCGAGCATGTCGCATTGAACAGCCTCGACAAAGCCGGCGACCTGCGCTGGGTCTGTAGAGCTGGCCTGATCTGGCCCAACCTCGTCCTCCTTGCCGCCGATGCTGCCGAGTTCAGCCTCGAGGGCAATGTTTGGGCCACACATCTCGCGCGCCCTGGCAGACGTAGCGATGTTGTCCTCGTACGGCTCTTCGGAGGCATCGATCATGATGGAAGTGAACTTCGCCGCCAGTGCCTCCTCGACCGCTTGCAGCGACTTTCCGTGGTCGAGATGCAGTGCGACGCGCACGTCGCAGGTTTCCAGGCGCCTGGAGACCATGTCGTAGATGTACTCGAAACTGGATAGTGCGGCGTTGGTGGGTGCGCACTGGATGAACGTCGGAACGCCGACGCGCTCGATCGCCTTGACGATGCCCATCGTCGTTTCGATGTTGGTGGTATTGAACGCGCCCGCTACGAGGCCGCGAGACGTGCATTCAGCGATGACTTCGTGTCCACTGACCAGAGGCATTGCCAGTCCTTTCGAGGCCGCGATGAGCAGCGGCCGTTGTCGGTGTTCGTGCTAGCGATCCTTATCAGAGTTCAGTCATCCGCGGTCTGCTGCTGTGCGGGTCGGGACACTTGACATGAGATAGCTGGCTCAATCATGATACATACTGTACATACAATCCGTACATTACAGACACTTCCGAAGGATGGAACAATGCTCGGTCAGCACCTTCGCGCAATTGCCTACCTGACCCTCACGCTCGCAGCAGGCGTCGCCCTCACTGCTTGCGGCGGTAACGGCAACTCCGGCGCACCCGCAGCCAGTGGAAGCGACACCAGCGACAAGATCGCCGCCACCTTGATCACGAAAGACAACATCAACCCCTTCTTCATCACGATGCAGCAGGGCGCGAAGGAAGCCGGCAGCAAGAACGGCGTTGACATCACCTTGGCGGCCGGCGCCAAGGACGGCGACGAAGAGGGACAAGTCAAGGCGATCGAGGCCGCCGTCGCGCGCGGCGACCAGGGCATCTTGATCACCCCGAGTGGGCCCGGCGTCAACTCCGCCATCGAGAGTGCGCGGGCGGCAGGGCTATACGTGATCGCCTTGGACACTCCACCCAATCCGGCGGACACGGTAGACATCACATTTGCCACGGACAACTTCAAAGCTGGCGAGCTGATCGGCAAATGGGCAGCGGCCCAGCAAGACGGCAAGCCGGCCAAGATTGCGCTCCTCAACCAGTTCAACGACAAGGTCGTCTCCGTCGACGTGGCGCGCGACCAGGGCTTCCTGACCGGCATGGGCATAGACACCAAGGACAAGGCCAAGAATGGCGATGAGGACCAGACTGGCCGCTATGCAGGTGGCAAGGGAGGGAACTACCAGATCGTTTGTAATGAGCCCACCGGCGGTGCCCAGGATGAGGGCAAGACCGCAATGGAGACCTGCCTGGCCAAAACCAAGGACATCAACCTCGTCTACACGATCAACGAACCCGCCGCCGGTGGGGCCGAGCAAGCCCTCAAGGACGCCGGCGTCACTGCGACGATTGTCTCCGTGGACGGAGCCTGCAGTCCTGGCCTCGAGTTAGTGAAGAGTGGTGCGATCGGTGCAACATCCCAGCAGTACCCGTTGAAGATGGCTCAGCTCGGCGTCGAGGCGATCGCCAAGATCGCGCGCGGCGAAGAGAAACCAGCCGTAACCCCCGGACTCGACTTCTACGACACCGGTGTCGCGCTGGTAACGGACAAGAAGGTCGAAGGCCTTGACAGCATCAGCGTCGCGGAAGGCGACAAGCTGTGCTGGGGCAGCAGTAAGTAAGACTCGGTTCGCAGCAAGCAGGATCGTCGGAGGCGAACGGCGCAGGTTGCCCGACGCAACTGGCGATCCTGCTAACGCCTGAGAGTCCAAACTGGGGCACTGCAGACCTGAGATCAGCTGGCTGCTTCGTGTGCCGCAGGAGCCCCGCTCAGCCTCTCCAGATCATCCAGAAACATCCGCGCCCACTTGTCGATGTCGTGTTCAAAGACCTGGCGGCGCATTGCCTTCATCCGTTGAGCCTTGCTGCGTGGAGCATCGCTCATGGCTTCCACCAGCTGATCTTTGAGGCCATCAATGTCATGGGGATTGACTAGGTACGCCTGACGCAGTTCACGCGCCGCACCGGTGAACTCGCTGAGCACCAGCGCGCCGTCGTCTCGCTGACGGCATGCCACATACTCCTTGGCCACCAAATTCATACCGTCGCGCAGAGGTGTCACCACCATGATGTCGGCGGCTCGATAGAACGCTGCTATTTCCAGCCTCGGATACGAAACATGGAGATAGATGATGGGCGGTCGGCCGACACGTTGGATCTCACCATTGATCCGGCCAACCAGCCGGTCGATATCGTCTCTGAGCTGCCGGTATTGCTCGACCCGCTGGCGCGAAGGAATCGCAAGCTGAAGCAGGACGACTTCATCCGGGTCGAGTCGTCCCTCAGCCATCAGTTCGCCGAAGGCTTGAATTCGTTCCGGTATCCCTTTGGTGTAGTCGAGGCGGTCGACGCCGAGGAACAGCACGCGCGGGTCGCCGAGATCGTGACGGATCTCAGCAGCCCGCTCCGCGGCCTCATCGCTGGCGGCCAGGTCATGGAGGCTCTTGGCATCGATCGAAATCGGATAGGCCCGGGCGAACACCTCACGTCCGTCGCGCGTCCGGATCCGATCGCGGAGCGTGTCCAGACCGAGCCGGTCGCGAACAAGGCGAAGAAAGTTCCGGGCGCCGCCTGGGAGCTGGAAGCCGACGATGTCCGCGCCAAGCAGCCCTTCCAAGATCTGTCGTCGCCACGGCAGTTGGACGTAGAGCTCCGTGGGCGGAAAGGGGATGTGCAGAAAGAACCCGATCCTCACGTCCGGTCGCTGCAGACGCAGCATCTGCGGAACGAGTTGCAGGTGATAGTCCTGAACCCATACCACCGCGCCTTCGGCAGCAACTTCGGCGGCATGGTCAGCAAACCGCTGATTGACGATGACGTAGGTGTCCCACCACTCGCGCCGGAACTGCGGCGGCGCGATGGCATCGTGATACAGCGGCCACAGCGTGGCATTGGCGAAGCCCTCGTAATAGTCCTCGACCTCAGAGGATGAAAGCCGAACCGGCTCCAGCGTCAGCCCCTCGTGTTCAAATGGCTCCACTTCCTCATCGGCCGCTCCATGCCATCCCACCCAGGCTCCGTGGCGGCGACGCATGATCGGCTCGAATGCGGTGACCAATCCGCCGGGAGATGGCCGCCAGTCCGCGGTTCCATCTGGATGCTCGACCCGGTCGACTGGGAGCCGATTTGCTACCACAACGAAGGAGGCCGGATCGAGTTTCGATTTCTTGGATTTCGAATTCATGAACGTCGCGGCCTCCTACGGCGTTTCCTCGACCTTAGCCGCACAGCGTGGCGAAGCGCCATCGAGGTCAGCTGGCACAAGACCGAGATGGCGCCTAGGGCCGGGCTTCAACCGCTCAGGGTGTGGCCAAGCCGACACCATGTGACAGGCTCGACTCATGAGGCTTCCCGAACCGCTTTCGGCTGAGGGTAGTCAGGCTCTGCGAGCCATCATCGCTGCACCATCGGAGACACTCATCGCAACCGACTTCGATGGCACTCTCGCCCCGATCGTCGATGATCCGGAGCAGGCTTACGCCGATCCGGCTGCTGTGGCGGCACTTGGCCGACTGGGAAGTTTGGTGGGTGCGGTCGCCGTGATCACCGGCCGTCCGGCTCGTACGGTGGTGCGTCTCGGTCGGTTTCGGGAAGCGCCCGGTCTGCGTTCCATGATCGTTTTGGGCCAGTACGGCGTCGAGCGCTGGAACGCCGCGGACGACCAGTACGTCATTCCGCCGGATCCACCGCAGATCAGCAGGATCGAGATGGAACTGCCAGGGCTTCTGGACTCGCTTGGCCTTGCCGGCGCCAGGATCGAGGACAAGGGCCGCGCGATTGCCGTGCACACGCGTTCGCTGCCGGATCCGCATGCTGCGTTCAGCACGCTGACGGAGCCGCTGGATGAGCTCGCGGCCCGGCACGAGTTGGTCGTTGAGCAAGGCAAGAATGTCTGGGAAATCCGGGCGCCAGGCACCGACAAGGGCGCAGCGATGCGTTCCATCGTCGAGGAGGCCGGAGCTCGTCTGGTGGTGTTCGCGGGCGACGACCTCGGTGACCTAGCTGCGTTTCGCGCCGTACGCGATCTGGCAGCGGTTGGTGTGACAGGTCTGCTGGTGTGCTCGGCATCGAACGAGGAAGAGGCGCTCGCTGAGTTGTCCGATGTCATCGTCGATGGTCCAGCTGGGCTGGCGGCGTGGCTGACTGAGCTCGCCGAGCGGATGGAAGGCCGAGCGTGAGCGGTTCGCCTGCGTCCTCGAAGCGCGCCAGCAGCGTCGAGGAGCCCGCAGAGCAGCGGCGGACGCTCATTGTCCTGCTCTCCGCCCAGATCTTGAGTGGCCTCGGTCTGGCGGCTGGCATAACTGTCGGTGCGCTGCTCGCCGAGCAGATGTTGGGCTCGAGCCGCTTCTCTGGGCTGCCCACCGTCTTCTTCACCATCGGCTCGGCGGTCGCTGCCGTGGCCGTTGGCCGGATCAGTCAACGCTGGGGCCGTCGGGCAGGGTTGAGCGCCGGCTACTTCACAGGTGCTCTCGGCAGCTTGGGAGTCGTGATCGCAGCGAGCATCAACAGTGTTGTCCTGCTGTTCGCATCCATGCTGGTCTACGGCGCCGGCGTCTCCACCAATCTGCAGGCGCGCTACGCAGGGGCAGATCTAGCGGCGCCGTCGCGCCGCGGCCGGGCGGTCAGCATCGTCCTTGTCGCGACAGCCGTCGGCGCGATCATTGGTCCGAACCTGGTCAGCCTGACCGGAGACTTGGCCGGCCAGGTGGGCATACCACATCTCGCCGGGCCGTTCATCCTAGGGATCGGGGCGTATGCCTCAGCCGGCCTCGTGCTCTGGCTGCTGTTGCGTCCCGATCCACTGCTCCTGGCACGTCGCATTGCCGCCGCATCGGCCGTGGATGACGCTCCTCGCAGCGATAGCTCAACGGGGACTGATGCTGCCGTCCGGAGCTCGTCTCAGACGCAGCGAACCTGGTCACGGGGCGTCGCAAGCGGTGCCGGCATCATGATCATCACCCAAGTGGTCATGGTCGCGATCATGACGATGACCCCGATCCACATCGAGCATTACGGACACAGCCTGGCCATTACCGGCGTAGTCATCGCCGCCCACGTGGCTGGCATGTTCCTACCATCGCCCTTCTCCGGCTGGCTGGTCGACCGTTTCGGAGACCTTCCGATCGCGGTGGCCGCGGGAGTGATCTTGTTGGCCGCGGGCTTGCTCGCCGCCTGGGCGCCGGTCGACACGGTTGGCATGTTGGTGCTTGCCCTGGTGCTGCTCGGATTGGGATGGAACCTCGGCTTGGTCAGCGGCACCACCTTGGTTACCGACGCGGCCCCGTTGGCTACGCGTGCTCGGACCCAAGGCATGGTCGATCTCGGCATCGCCCTCGCCGGCGCTGGTGGCGGATTGAGCTCGGGATTGATCATTACGGCTTCCAGCTATGCCACGCTCACCATCGCCGGCGGAATCCTCGGCCTGTTGATCATTCCCATTGCCGCGGTCGCACAACGGCCGGGAGCGCGTCAGCCGTTGACGAAATGAGGCCGCGCCGATCCTCAGCATCGCACGATGATGAGGTCAGTCGAGTGCAGGAGCTGGTGACGGCGGCTCGGCAGGCGGGTGTGGACGACCCGCGCGTACTCGAGGCGATGCGCAGGGTGCCGCGGGCGGCCTTCATCCCAGTCGATCAGGTCGGGTTGGCATACCACGACCAGCCCGTACGGATTCCGCATGACCAGGTGACTACTCAACCCTCCCTGTCCGCCCGCATGATTCAGGCGCTCCGGCTCGCCGGAACCGAGCAGGTACTCGAGGTTGGCACCGGGTACGGCTACCAGACCGCGCTGTTGGCCGAGTTGGCGTCGTTCGTCACGAGCATCGAACGATGGCCCGAGCTGGCCGAGATGGCTCGCCGGCACCTTGCGGCCCAAAAGATCAACAACGTACGCGTCGTCGACGGCGACGGCACCGAAGGCGTTCCGTCACAAGCGCCGTATGACGCGATCCTGGTATCGGCGGCGTTCCCAGAGGTCCCCGAACCGCTCGTCAGTCAGCTCAGGGTCGGCGGGCGTCTGGTGCAGCCGATCGGATCGGGTGGAGCCGATCAGGTAACTGTGTTCGAGCGCAATGTCGCCGGCCTGGTATCACCGGAGATGGTGTGCCACGCCAGGTTCGTGCGCCTCTATGGCCGCCATGGCTTCGGGTGAAAGGCAACTGACTTACCCCTGGTCCGGTATTTGGCACACGAGAACTGCAGTGACCCCAGCGGGTCACGGAATCCGTCGTTGTTGTTGCATTTACGGATGAAGAAGATCGGGTTTCTGTCATTCGGTCACTGGACGCCGTCGCCACAGTCGCAGACACGTTCTGCCTCCGATGCACTGCTCCAGTCCATCGAGCTTGCAGTCGCGACCGAAGAGCTTGGGGCCGACGGCGCGTTTTTCCGGGTACACCACTTCGCGCGTCAGCTGTCCTCGCCCTTCGCGCTACTCGCCGCTATCGGAGCCAGGACCAGCCGGATCGACATCGGAACCGGCGTGATCGACATGCGCTATGAGAACCCCCTCTACATGGCCGAAGACGCCGGCGCAGCGGACCTGATCTCCAATGGACGGCTTCAACTGGGTATCAGCCGAGGGTCACCGGAGCAGGTTGTCGACGGATTTCGCTACTTCGGCTACGCGCCGGCCGAGGGCTCTGATCACGCTGTCATGGCTCGTGAGCACACTGCGGTGTTCCTCGAGGTGATCAAGGGGGAGGGGTTCGCACAGCCCAGCCCACGGCCGATGTTCCCGAACCCGCCTGGCTTGCTGCGGATAGAACCGCACTCGCCAGGACTACGCGACAGGATTTGGTGGGGAGCCGGATCGCGCCAGACGGCCGAATGGGCCGCGGAGCAGGGCATGAACCTCATGAGTTCGACGCTGCTCACCGAGGACACCGGCGTACCGTTCCACCGCCTCCAGGCCGAGCAGATCGAGCGATTCTTGAATGCGTGGAAGGCCGCCGGCTATGAGCGCGAGCCGCGAATCTCGGTGAGCCGCAGCATTTTCCCGGTCGTCAGCGACCTCGACCGTGCCTACTTCGCTGACGCGGCTGGTAGTCAGGACCAGGTTGGTTACCTGGACGGCGGGCTAGCCCGGTTCGGCAAGACCTACGCAGGCGAGCCGGATCAGCTTGTCAAGGAACTCGCCGAGGACGAGGCAATCGCGGCGGCGGACACACTTATGCTTACGGTGCCGAATCAGCTTGGAGTCGACTACAACGCGCACGTGATCGACAGTGTGCTGCGCGACCTCGCGCCAGAGCTCGGCTGGCGCTGATTGCCACGCCAGCACTTCCGGACGAGATCAAGATCTTTTGAAAAGTCGAGATCAAGATCAATAGCGTGACCGGATAAGCGGCTGAGCACCCTTCTGGCGCTCGAATGAGCGATAGGCTGCCCTGCCATGACCTTCAGCGAGGCCATGGAATACGTGGCCCAATTCTTCGAGGCGATCGGCGCGCTCGTGCTGGTGGTCGGGCTGCTCTTCTGTTTCACGCTTTCAATCCGTGCCTACCGTCAATCGGGCAGTGGCCGCCGGGCTTATCAAGTACTGCGCGAGTCTTTCGGCGGCGTCATTCTGCTTGGCATCGAGATCCTGGTCGCCGCCGACCTAGTACGGACTGTTGCGGTCGCCACGACACTAGAGAATGTCGTGATTCTGGGTCTCATTGTGCTGATTCGAACGATTCTCAGTTTCTCCCTGGAGGTCGAAATCGAGGGAGTGGCACCGTGGCGGCGGGCAATGGTCAGCGGAGCGGGTCGGATAAGGCAGGCAACGGCGAACAGCAGCGCAGAGTCCTTGGGCTCATCAAATCCGACGACCTAGACGGGGCCGAGATCGGCGCAGGCTGTATTCAGCGACAGGAACAGCGTCGGGCTGGTGTGACTGATTTCGACAGCCGTTTCGGCAAGCCTTGGGTTGACCTGCGAAAGGCTAGGGTGAACCGACACCCTGGAGGAACTAATGACCCAGTTACCGCTGGAGCAGCAGCCAGCCGATCTGGTCGGCAGCGGCGCCAACAAACAAGCACCGGAGGAAGCGCGGCTCGTCGAGGAGGTCGTCGATGATCATCGGCGGCGCATTGGTCGCTATTGCCGGCGTCATCCTGATCCTCATCGCATGGGACGGCGACACCGGCCTTGACGTTGGAGGGTCGGCAGTGCCGCCCTACATCTTCATCTTCACCGGCCTGAGCCTGCTCTTTGTTGGCGCAACAACCGCACTTGCCACTTTGATTGTGTCGGCGCGACGCCGCTAGCAAGTGCAGGTTGTCATGAGTCCGTAAGACGCCCAGCAGAGCTTCGGCCTGAACCGGAGCCCGTGTCAAGGATCAACCGGGCCTGGTGTCAACCATCAGTCGAAGCTGTGTAAGCATCAACCGGAACCGAAACGTCAATAATCAAGCGGAGCAAACAAGAAGTGGTGGGGCGGGCGGGACTTGAACCCGCGACCGGAGGATTATGAGTCCCCTGCTCTAACCGGCTGAGCTACCGCCCCAAGGCGCTAAGCAACCAACGACTGGTCGAGCCTGATGATAGCCACGATGCCGGCTGCAAAGCTCAAGGCATATGGAATGCGGCTCTGACGTCGTTGTCGATAGAGTCGCGGCAGCCTGCAGGCACAAAAGCCAGAAAGGACAGGAGGATCCATGGCTGATCTCATCCCCGCTGAGTTTGAGGTACTGGATCCGAGTTTTGCCGGCGTCGGAGGCGACCGCTCCGTCGCAAGGCTCTTCTCTGGTGGCCGGTGGTTGGAAGGACCCGGTTATCACCCCGCTGGCCGGTTCGTGCTGTTCAGCGACATCCCTAACGATCGGATACTTCGTTATGACGAGGTGAGCGAGCGTACGGAGGTCTTTCTCACACCAGCCGGCTTCACGAACGGTCGTACGGTGGACCGGCAGGGCCGATTCGTGACCTGTCAGCATGGTGAACGCCGCGTAATCCGAACCGAGCACGACGGCTCGGTCAAGGTCTTGGCAGACTCCTACAACGGTGATCGGCT
>Ga0081455_10004659_pt1 | contig 15268 bp, 15 predicted proteins | sample TabmetS3T2R1_FD_70207 | JGI IMG/M metagenome (GOLD analysis project Ga0081455, IMG submission 70207) | Tabebuia heterophylla rhizosphere microbial communities from the University of Puerto Rico - S3T2R1 | ecosystem: Host-associated > Plants > Roots > Rhizosphere ... | reverse complement strand
GTGATCATACGTGAAGCTGCCAATTCGCGCGATCTTTCCAGCGAGATCGAGTTGTGCATTGCGTTCCGCGAGGCGAGCCTCGGCACGCTTGCGGTCGGTTATGTCCTGAATTGCGGAGACGAAATAGTCGACGATGCCGTCAGCCTTCCGCACGCAGCCGACGGTGAGATTTGCCCAGACGATGCCGCCATCCTTGCGGACATAGCGCTTCTCGATGCCGTAGCTTTCGGTTTCGCCAACGAGTGCCTTGTTGAACAAGGTGAGATTGGTCGTAAGATCGTCTGGGTGTGTAAGCTCTTGGAAGGTCCTCGTCTTGAGTTCCTCGACGGAATAGCCAAGCATCCGGGCCAAGCTGTTGTTGGCGCGCAGAATTGATCCGTCGGGACCCACTATCGCAACGCCCACCGCCGCATTTTCGAACGTTGCCCGGAAGCGTGCCTCGCTATCGATAAGCGCGCGCCGCGCCTCGACCTGCTCCGTCCTGAGCTCAGAGAACAAGAGCGCGCCGCCGATACTTCCATCAGCCCGGCGCCAGGGAGCCATGGACCAGCGCACCCAGTGGGTGAAGCCGTCCTGGCGCGTGAATTGGTCTTCCGCCTGCGACAACTCCTCACCGGCCAGCACGCGGGCATGAACGTCGCGCCAGCGCTGCGGGATGTCGGGAAACACCTCGTAATGCGACCGACCAATGAGCTGTGCGTCTTGGGGGAGACGGAAATCAAAAATGTATCGACGCGAGACGGCGAGGTAGCACATCTCGCGATCGAACATGGCAATCGCTGCCGGCGCGTGCTCGACGAACACCGCCAGCTGCGCCTTTCGTTCTGCGAGGTCCGCTTCAGCCCGCTTGCGCTCGGTGATGTCGCGCGCAATCTTCGATGCGCCGATGACTTCGCCCGCGGCGTTCCTCACAGGTGACACGCTGACGGAAACGTCAACGAGGCTGCCGTCCCTGCGCTTTCTTACAGTCTCATAGGGATCAACGCGCTCGCCGCGCCGGATACACGTAAGTATTCGGACTTCCTCGTGATAACGATCCGGTGGAATCAGTGTCGTGATCGACTTGCCAATCATCTCGGAGGCGGCATAACCGAACAATCGCTCCGCCCCGCGATTCCATGTCGTGATGATGCCGTTCAGGTCTTTACTCACAATGGCGTCGTGAGACGAGTCGACGATCGCGGCCAACCGCTGGTCAGTCAGTTCTGCTTGCTTGCGTTCGATCAAATCTGCCGCCTGCCGAGCCAGCACGTCCAACAGGCGGAGGTCACGTTCCGATGGTTGGTGGCGGTTGCGCCAGTGTGTGGAGATCATGCCCAGCAGGCGGCCGGCGCGGGAGACCAGCGGCGTGGACTGCACGGCGCGAATACCGGTTTGGCGATAAGTTTCGAGGTCCTCAGAGCCCGCCATGAAATCGCTCAATTCGATGTCCGGCACGATCGATCGATTGCCGGTCGCCAGCGCGGCGCCGCACGTGCTGCCCGATCCTGGCCGCACCCACTCCCAGAACGCCGCCGCTGTTGGATTAAATCCGCGATAGGCCAGGAGCCGAAGTTCGCCCCGCTCCGGGTAGAACATCTGCATGCTCGCGAAGTCGGAACGCATGATGGCCACAGCGGCGTCGAGGATCTCTTCGTACAGCACCTCAGCATCGCTGGCGTGGATCAAATGGGTGCTGATTTTCTGGAGCTGTCGGGCGGCGGTGAGTTCCGACACCAATTGCCTTTGGGTCGCACGCAATGCTTCCTCGGTCCTTCTCCTCTCCAAACTGAAGCCGAGCTGGCGAGCGATGGTGAGAGCAAGTGCTAGCTCCGCATCGGTGAACACGTGGCAAGCGTCATAGTACGTCATGAACTTGCCAATGAGTGCGTCGTTCACGACGATTGGGAAGAACGCAAGAGCTCCAATCTGTTCCGCATTGATGGTGTCTTTGAGAGATTCCGGGAAGTCCGTTGTGTGGACATCGTGGATGCAAATAGGCTGCGGGTCTTTGACATCGCGCGGCCAGGGTGAGTGACCTTCAACAGCGCGGCGATAAGCATCCGACAAGCCGCGCCAGGCGGCAAAGCGCATGATGCCGGTATCATCGGACAGCAGAACGGAGGCTCGGCCGCAGCCTAGCGCGCGGGTAATGGCATCCAGAGCAGCTTCGTAAACGTCGTTTGGGGTTTCGGCGCGGTACAATCTGTCGGTGAGCAGATACAGCTCCTCGACAGGCGTGCCCTCCTCGCCCCTGGCCGCCGCTCCCATGCCTCTAATGGGGTGCCTTTCGCTAAGCGTTATGGCCATAGGGCTATGATCCTGTGAGAGGGCGGGCCATCCACTGGTTGACTTGCTCTCGCCGAGCCGGGGCGACCGCCCCGCGCAGCTAGCAGTCTCGTTGCAAAGGTGATGCGCTCTTCCGCAGGAAGGGCCTCAATCGCCTCAGGAGACAAACCACTGACCTCACCCAAGATGCTGGGTCGTGTCTTACGGTTCGCTGAGGGCGTATTTTTTGGCAGTGCCCCGACCCCTCTCAGTGCTGACTTTGCGGCGTCAACCTAAGACTGAATCCCTAAGGATGCTACGCGTGAGTCCCTACGGACACTACGCGAGACGTACTGGATAGTTAAGGACGTTGTCCGTCCCGCATCCCGTGCCGGCTCGCTATTGTCCAACTCATACGACAGTCAATATTCTATTCTGCATCCCCGTTTTGAGGGAGGCTTAAGCGAGCAGTAGGCGTCCAAAATATACAAAAAAGCCTCCTCCGCTTCAGCTTGAAAGTGAGGCCTGTTCGTCAGCATCGTTCGGGATACGCAATGACGCATCTGGTCGCGATACTGCCTAGCGCGATGGCCGCCGCAGGCAGTGCGGCTTCGGCTGCTATGGGTCTTGGTTGTGCGAAAACGTAAGGACTGACCAGGGTCAGGTGGGCGACAGTGCAACAGCATCGATGCATCTAGCTTAGCTAGCTGCTCGCCTCTTCCATTATGCGCGTATCTCGTCGACTTTCGTTCTCCTCAACCACTTGGTTGGTATTTCCAATTTGCACCGCACTCCGTCAGCCGCGAGCACGTAGTCGACGGCTCCGCCGAGCTCATAAGGGATCAAATCGCAAATCACGCTGGTCCCATATCCGGGTACCGAAGGCGTCACGACGGGCGGTCCTCCTGTCTCGCACCACTCAAGGATCAGGCCGTCACGCGAGCCACCATCGGGCTGCCAATGCCAGGGAACTGATATCAGGCCGCCACATTCGAAAGTGCGCCATACTTGGCAGCGTTGGTAGTTAACTCGTGAAGAACTATGGCAATGGTCTGAACTGAATCTGCGCCCACATCGATGGCCGGCCCGTCGATGATCGTGTTGCCATCCCTCATGCAGGACGCGAGTTCGCTGCGAACGAGTTCGGCAAGATCAACGCCCTGCCATCGATTGAGGCTTAGTAGGCCATGCGTATTCGCCAATGACCGAATACGCCCTCTGAGCACATGTAGGAATTCGTCAATCGAGTTACTGGTCGCGCGGGTCTGCTCGGCAATTGCGGCGACGTAAGCCAGCGTGTTCTTCACGCGGTGATCGAGTTCTGCAATCAGCAAGCTCTTCTGATCCTCAGCTTGCTTGCGCTCGGTGATGTCGATGCAAGTGCCAATGTAACCCGCAAACTCTCCCTTGGGCTCCCAAAGCTGAATGCCGCTATCCAGCACCCAGCGATACTCACCGTCGTGTCGACGCAACCTGTATTCCATGGAGAAGGTCTGGCGCGCGTCGAAAGCATCGACATATGTCTTCAGGCAACTGTCGAAGTCATCGGGATGGACGTTCTCAGACCACCCATTGCCGAGTTCTTGCTCCATTTTGCGACCGACGAACTTTAGCCATTGCTTGTTAACCCAGGTGCACCGCTTGTCGATGCCGCTTATCCAGAGCATGACTGGCGCAGCATCGGCAGTGAGCCGGAAACGCCCTTCACTTTCCTTGAGCATCGCTTCACTGCGTCGCCTCTCAGCAAACAATGCAGTTAGCATGAGAGTGAAGAGTGTCACCACCATCATCGCCGCTTGGGCACCTTTCACGCGCTCCGAGATGGCGGCACTGGCGTCACCAAAGCGGCCGATGCCGAAGGTCGTCCCTAACAAGACTGTTGCGGACGCAATGAATGCCCCAACTATCCCGAACGCCGGCCGGCAGCGCGCTGTCACCCACAGCAGGAACGGCAGCACAAGTGCACCTGGAATGAATGAGACCCAGGAACCGGTTGGGTGGTTCACGACGTAGACGCTGGTCAAGGTCAGAAGGGCGAGCACGCCTACGCCCTCAGTCCACTCTCCTTGGGACGGTCGCTCGCGCCGAAGCTGACTGAGCCCAATCACCAGCGGCGAGCTCTCGCCGTCGAGCAGCACGAGCGCTGGCAGGAGGTTCACCGCTACCTCAACATGGCATTCCTGAAAGAGGCGCAACGGGAGAGATTGAAGACGGCCGCCTGAGGATGAGCTCAGGTCCACCACGGGGATGGACGCCACACCCGCTCCGCCAACCCTCGCTCTTCAGTGTTTGGGAAAGAGCGAGGGTGGCTCCGCGGGGATGGCTTTACCGGACCCCATGATTAATTTGCAGGACTTGACGCACACAACTAAATCTGGTGGCGAGCGTGGGCGTAAACTAGCGGAGAAAAATGCCTGGGTAAGCACGGTGTAAGCAATGGCGCTCAGTGACTTTCGGGGGCCTTTAGCTATCGCCATTCCAGGCATTCCCAGTCTCGTGGATTGCCCCAAAATTCGGAACCGCCTTCGGCTTATGCGCTAGAGAATCGGCTAAGGGCGTGCCGGGGCAAGATTGCCCTAAAGAGCTTCGCCGACTTGCTGGAGGCGCAGCGGCGCCAGAAGCCGCGAGCCGCTACGGCTATGTATCGCCACCAACTCCTCGCCGTCGAAGTGGAAGGGCTCTACTTGCGCCGGCTTGCCGAGGGAGCGCGCAAGTTTGGTCTGCGGAAGTCCATCATCCATGACGTCGAACATCGGCGGCAAGTGAGCGAGCGCAGCATCCGCACCGCCTTGGCACGCTACGGCAGCGAAGCGCACAGCGCACTCAAAAAGTACTTCCCTTAAAAACCGCTGCAACGAATTCGTCGCAGAGCCTTATGGGGCGCAATCGCAAGTGATCTTAACGTCGCTGCTTGGTCCGCCCGAGGTCGAGGCGGTCGCGCTCGGATCCAACGGGCTGATCGAGGGGATCGAGAAGGAGACCATCAGCGTGGCAGCATCCGTAAGAGAGGGTCAAGATTCCCTAGTGACGGCTCGAGCGTGCCGACACCGTGCTGATGGATGAGGCGGACGATCATGTGGTTGAAGGGTGTCTTCACACCCAGCCGATGCCCTTGGTCAACGACGTAGCCGTTGAGGTAGTCGATCTCGGTGCGCCGGCCACGCATAACATCCTGGAGCATAGACGGCCGCCCTCCGGCCAGCCCCTTGGCGCTGGCGGCCATGTCCGCCAGCAGCTGGTCTGTGCCGCGGCCAGCAGCCGCGTCAACGAATCGCTGGGTTTCAATGCCGTAGATCGGCTCGACCTCGAACCCGCACCCACGCCCGACGCCGATCGCCTCTGCGGCTAGTTGGATGGCAATGCGCGCTGCCCCCGGCACACTGCGGACCTCGGCCGAGCCGAGGCCACTAAGGCCGGCGATTGGGTTCGCCATGCAGTTTACCGTGAGTTTCGACCAGCGCTCGCCATAGAGATTGGTCGTCACCTTGGCACCGGCCACGTCGTTCATCACGCTAGCCAATCGTTGGGCGCGCTCGCTATCCTTGCCATCCAGCTCGCCAATCTTGAAACCGATCGGCTGCGTATCAGTGCGCATGGCGTGACCGGCCTCGTAGAGACCGGCGCCGATCGTGATGACACAACCAAGCGTCCCACTGCGCCCAGCCACTGCTGCAACCCGCTCGTCGTTGATCCCGTTCTGGAAATCCACGACGACGCCGTCGGGCCGGGCCAGATACGGCAGCACCAGCGCCGTCGCCCACTCGGTGTCGTATGATTTCACCGCCACGAATGCGGCGTCGAACGGCTGGGTGATCGACTGCAGCTCGTGTACGTGAATAGCCTTCACGCGGATAACGTGATCGCCACAGGTTCCAGATAGTCGCAGTCCCTGCCGTCGCATTGCTTCCACGTGCTCCGGCCATTGGTCAATCAGTGTGACGTCGCGCCCAACCTTTGCCAGCAAGCCGCCGACCACACTGCCGATCGCCCCTGCGCCGATGATTCCGATTCTCATGACGAGCCTCCCGGTTGGCTAATGGGAGTGTAGCACTGCTATGCTACCGCGGTCCTGCCCCCGCTGCTGGACCCCATGGTTTTCCGGCACGTCGGGTGACCGTCCGATTCCCGACAAGGCGCCACGACACGCCCGGTGATCCGTCCGTGCCATAAGCTGGTGCAGCAAGGCATTCGTACGGAGCCAATTTTACTCGATCACCTCATCCGCGCGGGCAAGCAGGGCGGGTGGAATATTGATCCCGAGCGCTTTCGCGGTCTTGACGTTGATAATTAGCTCGAACTTGGTCGGCCGTTGGACCGGGAGATCAGCCGGCTTCGCGCCCTTGAGAATCTTGTCCACGTACGTTGCCGAACGCCGGAACAGGTCCCGAAAATCTGGCCCGTATGACATGAGCCTTGCCGCGCCCACTATGAATCCACTTTGGTGGTAGATCGCCGGCAACCGGCGCTTGGCGACAAAGTCCACGAGATCGGTTCTGTGCGCGTAGAAAAGAGCTGAAGACGAGACTACGAGGGCTTCAGCCCGATTCTTGTCCAACTCCGCAAACGCGCCGACGAAATCCTCCAAGCTTTCCACGTTCACGACCTGGAGCTGCATGTCGAGCGAGCGAGCCGCTGCCTCGGACGCTTTTAATTGGACGGATCCGTCGTATGAGGCCGTGGGACGAATCTCCTTGATGAGCTCCATCCATTTGCCTGGCAGCTCCTCATTCTGGGTTGCGAAGCCGGTTGCGTTCCCGCCAGGTCGCGCGAGGCTAGCCACCAGACCGAGCCTCACGGGATCGGTGATGATCGGCATGACAATGGGGATCTCACTCGTCGCTTGTTTGGCAGCGATGGCTGCCTGGCTACTCGCAACGATGACGTCAACCTTGAGCTCCACCAGGTCAGCGGCGAGACTAGAATACCGCTCGGTCTGCCCCTCCACCCAACGGTATTCGACGTTGATGTTGTCGCCCTCGATATAGCCGAGCTCGCGAAGTCCCAGCTTGAAAGCGTGGACCAGCGGGTCGGAAGAGGTGCTCGAGATCATGCCGATGCGAGCGACTTTGCCGGTCCGTTGTTGTGCTACCGCAACGAGGGGGTAGACAGTCGCCACGCCACCAAGCAAGCCAAGAACGTCGCGTCGGGTCGGGATCACTCGATCACCTCGTCGGCGCGAGCGATCAGTGAGGGCGGAATGGTGAGGCCAAGCGCCTTAGCTGTCTTGAGATTAACTGCCAAATGGAACTTCGTCGGTCGCTCGACGGGCAGGTCTGCGGGTTTAGCACCTTTCAGAATTTTATCGACAAAGACAGCTGCTCGGTAACAATGGCCTTGGAATTTCCCAGGAGTATCGGGTCTTCGTTCAACGCTACCGCATCGATGCCCCGTCCGACCATCGCAGCGAACGCGCTCTCGAACTCCTCGGGGCCTCGGACTGGAGACTCCAGAAGCTCTACTCCCAATGATGCCGCGGTGGACCGCATTGCCTCGACTGCAGCCACAGCACCAACCGCAGGCACAGCACCCCTTGTTGGAATGAAAACAACAGCGACGCGCTTGATTTGAGGAAATGCCTCCTTGAGGAGCTCGACTCGTTTCGATGCCAGCTCCGGATAGAAGAAGGTCGACCCGGTAATATTCCCCCCAGGATGCGCAAGGCTTTGTACCGCCCCTTGACCAACCGCATCGCCCAATGCTGCCATGACAATAGGTATCGTTTTCGTTGCCCTTTGGGCGGCCAGGACGCCACGAGCCTGCGTAATGATAATATCGACGTTGAGTGCAACGAGCTCCGCTGACAACGCAGGCAGGCGCTCGTACTGACCATCGGCCCAGCGAAATTCAATGACAATGTTTTTGCCTTCCGCATAGCCAACGTCGCGCAGGCCGGCACGCAGCGCGTCGACTTTGTCTGCCCAGCCAGTGGCCGAGGAAGTACCGAGAAAGCCAATTCGGCGCATCTGCTCGGCCTGTTGCGCGCGCACCGCGAGCGGCACGTTGCTGCCCCGACAACAAGCCCAATGAAGTCCCGCCTCCTCACTTGCCCTCTCATCCAGGATGCCGGTTGGATTATATCAGATCACCTCACGTAGGGCGTACTGCAGTTGCTGCGTCGCAATCGGGCACCTAGGCCGGGGTCGGTTGAGGGTCAGACACGGCCGCCGTGAACGGATCAAAAAACCCATGCAAAAGGGTGGGGAGTCCGGACGCAAGTGCGCGGCAGCGCCGATGTTCGCGATTTGCCAGCGGACGAAATCGCTATCGCGATAGCCCGCTGCGCGGGGGTGCCTTGCTGATAGCGTTGCGACTGAGGAGATCATGTATAGCGGCGAGGGCAGTGCCATCCATTACGACGGTGCCACCAGCCAAGTCTTCTTCGACCGTCGAGTATGAGCTACGATGCTTCGGCCGGTCGCGGAGATCGCCGGCCTCAACTTTGTCTGAGATCATGTGGAACGCTGTCTCGGAAGCAACTCGGGTGCCACAGCGCGCTTCGCGTCACCGTCGTTCCGTGCACGTCAGCCATTCGTGCTTTGCCGGTCTTCAGCGTCGGTCACCATCCGGCTCACAACTTCCGGGTGAAATGCAGGTGTTGCCATTTTGCTCAAGTCACAAAACCAGACGCGTGCAACGCGGCAAGACCTGCCTATTCGGTCACCGCGTCGGCGTGAGCAGGTTCAAGGCATTCAAGGATTCCTCTTACGCTGCAGCGCTTGGGCGGCTCGATACCCTCTCGTACCAGCGGGTCAAATGGGTCAACTCGGGTTCTATTTTTATATCCGCGAGGCGGCCACCGATGTCGATGGCGACCAACGCAGTGATGTCGGCAATAGTGAAACGATCGCCGGCAACAAATTCATGGCCGTTGAGTTCGCGGTCCATCCGTTCGAGTCGCTGATAGACTAACGCGCGCTGTGTCTCTCCGTATTGCGGAAATTGCTTGAGACGATCTTGAAAGATTGGGCTGGTATGTTGAAAAGTACGTCCGATCGCAGCGAACAATTCGATTTCCATCCGACGGTTCCACCTCTCGATCTCTGCTTGCTCACGGAGGTCGCGCCCTAACAGGTTCGGCTCGGGATGGCCTCCCTCGAGATACCGACAGATCGCAACCGACTCAGAAAGATGTGAACCGTCATCCAGTTCCAGTACCGGCACTGCACCTGACGAGTTCTTTGCAAGGAATTCGGGCGTGCGGCATTGTCCAGCCAAAATATCAACCTCTTCCAGCATAAGTTCGATACCTTTTTCTGCCGCAAAGATGCGAACCCGACGCGGATTCGGCGCCAGAGAATGATTGTAGAGCTTCATGGGACGCGCCATTTCAAATCCTCCAAGATCCAATAGAACGACTTCATTGTGACTTATCATATGGCCACGGTTCCCCACGTACGAAACGAGGGGAGACCACGGGTCCAAAGCCTCGTTAACCGCGTCCACTCTCATAGCAAACGAGGCCTGGTTTGGGTCAACAACCCGTCCAGGCATCTTGGTCTGCTTCTGGAGTCGAGCGGCTTAGGGTACTACGCCAGCCCGACCCGACAGCTCCGGGCACGTATAGGACCTATTCGATCACCCCGTCGGCGCGGGCAAGCAACGGCGGCGGGAAGGTCATGCTCAGAGCTTTGGCTGTTTTGAGATTGATGAAAAGTTCGAGTTTTGTGACTTGCTGCACCGGAAGATTCGTGGGCTTCTCACCCTTAATAATGCGTCCGGTGTAGACGCCAGCCTGACGGTGCGATTCTGGATAACTACCTCCGTAGCTCATCAGACCGCCAGCGATCGTGAAGTCGCGGGATTGGTGGATCGCTGGCACTCCGTGACTAGCGGTCAATGCGGCAAGCCGCAGGCCGTGGGTGGCAAAGAACGTATCGGACGCGATCACGAGCCCGTCCGTGCGCAATTGGAGCAAGGTAGCGAACACTGCATCGAAATCTCGTTCGATGCTGGCATGCAGAACGTGGAGTTGCACCCCCATAGGGTGCGCCGCCGTGCGCAGGTTTCTCAATTGGGAATCGGCAGTGGGACTAGTAGGATTAACGAGAACAGCGAACGCGGCGGCCTCGGGGACCACCTCGTGCAAAATTTCCAGCCGCTTCGGCCCTACCTCCACATTTAAGCTCGTCACTCCCGTGATGTTGGCTTCCGGCTGGTTGAGACTACGTACAAGTCCAATTGCGATTGGATCGGCACCCATCTCGAAGACAATTGGGATTGCTGCGGTCGCCGATTTCGCCGCGAGAGCTGCAGGAGCTCCTCCGGGCGCGACGATCACCGTCACCTGACGAGCTACCAGATCTGCCGCCAAGGCCGGCAACCTTTCGTGGCGGCCTTCCGCCCATCGGAATTCGATGGCAATGTTCCGACCCTCGACGTAGCCGGTCTCGCCTAGCCCTTCACGAAACGCGTTTACACGACTGGCGAACGCGGCAGGTGACCCGGCGCCTAGGTATCCGATCACCGGCATCGTCGACTGCTGCCCGCGCGCGGCGAGCGGCCACGTCGCTGCGCAGCCAAGCAAAGATAAAAAATCGCGCCGCCTCATGAATTTCACCAGGAGTTTTTGAGGAGACAAGTATCCGCTTAAACAACGGAGATGGCATAGATTGATCCAGGCGCGCGGAGGTGTCTGTGCTGTAGAACACTTCCACGTTCCCGGGAGAAGGTTGGGCAGACAGACGATCTAAAGCGCAGTTAGCAAACGGAGGATGTCGATCCGGAACCATGTCTCGATAAACGGTAAGCTTACCTGGATAAAGACAGTCCACCAGATGCCCGAAGATCCCGCGGGGGTGACCTCCTGTCTCGTAGAGGTGAGACGCCACGTTGCTACCCGGCATCGCGCGTGTGACGATCGAGCCGGCGATGCTGCAAATAACGATGTGCTGAGTGTGGGATGGCGCTTGCCAATGTCCCCGTCCTGGGAACGGAGCCCGCACCATGATACGCATTGGCACGATTGTCGCTGGATCGGCCTATCCACTGGAAGACTTCAAATTGGGGCTTCGGGACCTTGGCTGGCTTTGAAGGGGGAAACATCGGCTTCGAGCTTCGTGCGGCCGAGGGAGAGCTACGTCGGTTGCCTGAGTTCGCCAACCAAATTGTGAGCGCTGGTGTCGATGCGATTGCCGTCATCGGAGCAGTTACCCTACGAGCCGTCAAACAGGCTACCTCAAACATTCCCATCGTTTTCGCGGTCGTGGTCGAACCGATCAGTGATGGGCTCGCCAACAACCTCCACCGTCCCGGTGGAAACGTCACTGGGGTGACTACCTTCGACCCGGAACAAGCCGGAAGGCAGCTGCAATTGTTGAAGGCGGTCAGCCCTGGCCTGAAACGCGTTGCCATTCTCAGCGATAGAGGCGTAACTCTAGTGTCTGTCGAACTCGAACCGACAGGCTGCGCAGGACTTGGGTTTGCGGGCACAGGTCATCCGTGTGGAGGGGCCCTCACCGGAGTACGAAAAAGCCTTTGCCGAAGTGGACCAAGAGCGAGCCGGTGCGTTGGTCGTACTGGAGGAGCCCATCAACCAACCGAACAGGAAGATGATTGTAGATCTTGCTGTCGCGCGCCGATTGCCGACGGTATTCCCGATATCGATGGCTGATGCTGGGGGTCTGTTTGCATACGGCACCCCGCTTCGCGAAGCGGTTCGGCACATGGCTCGCTACGTGGATAGGATACTCAAGGGCTCTTTGCCGGGTGAGTTGCCGATCGAGACTGCCTCGCACCACGAACTTGCTATCAATTTGGCGGCGGCCTGGCATCTGGGTGTAACAGTCCCGCCTGAATTGCTCGCGCGGGCCAACCAGACAGTCCAATAGCTATCGAGGAGAACGTCGGACGGCCGCCGATGGCCCCTAATGGAATGGTCCGGCCGTGCTCCTGCCCCTTCAGCGAGCAATGCTGGCAAGGGGCTGCATCAACAGGAGCACGCCCATGCCCAAGACAGCAAACGTACGGATCGCGGTAATCGGCATCGACTCGGCAAGAACTCGTTCCACGTGGCTGGTCAGGATCGTCGTGGCGCGATCATCCTACGCCAGAAGTGGTCGCGCATCGCATGGCAGTGACGGCCTGCAAACAGGAACTTGCGGCTTTGTTCCCGAGTATATCCCGCCGCCGAATGACAGGTACTACCGCAGCCGAGACCGCAATTTGCATGGTCAGCGTAGAAGCAAGACATGGCCAAAGCCCAAAGCAGAGTGGGCGTTAGTCGATGTCGAGCGGAAGTTCAGCGATACGATTTTCCCGTTCATCCTCAATAATGATCGCACCGGCCTCGTCAGTAGCGATCTCTCGCCCTCGCCGCTCCGCTTCTTGCACTGCCTCAAAGTTGTCGGCCAGTTCGATGCCTTCCTGATCAACTACGGTCATTTGGCCACGGCGAACATGAAAGTAGTAGCGCGGCATTTTGGTAAGTACCTCCCCGTCATCGCAGATCATTGTGAAATAGCAAGGCGCGAGGGTGGCATCACGCCCCGCCGCTGCCCGCGCCGACCCTTGATCGCGACATTTGGGGGGCGCGGTCGAGGCGGGCGAGGGGCGCATGTTGACCAGCGCGTCCCCCCGCTATTTCGCGCCCACCAAGAAGACGATTCCGGCCTGAGGCAGAGAACCGAATAGCGCTTCGCGGGCCCCGGCAACGCATCACATGGCTGTTCGCGTCGATATCCATCACGCACGGTGCGTGCCGTCGGCGTTGGATCAAGATTCGACGAGGCCACTTCGAATGGCATATAGAACCAACGCCGCTGTAGATGACAAATTGAGCTTTCTCATAGTTGCGGCTCGGCGGCTCTCGACAGTTTTGAGACCGATTTGCAGCTTATTTGCGATCTGCCTATTTGTGTGGCCTTGTGCGATGAGTCGAACCAAAGTCCCTTCCTCGTCGCTGAGGCAACTGTCGCCGCGCACGAGGGGTTCAAGGAAAGTGGCAAGCAGGATTTCCGAGACCGTGGGGGTGAAGAACGGCTTGTGTTCCGCTAGGGACTCAATCGCGTTTAAGAGTTGGCCGGCTGCATCCGATTTCAGGACATACCCGCGCGCTCCGGCCCTCAGCATCTCCTCAATAAGCTGCTCATCTTCGTGCATGGTGAAGATCAGGACTTCGGTCCCGGGCACACGAGTGCGGATCTGGCGTGTTGCCTCCACCCCATTGATTACAGGCATCATGCAGTCAAGCACCGCAACATCGGGCTTTGTGGTGGCCGCTTTGCAGATGGCGTCCTTGCCGTCGGCGGCCTCAGCCACGACTTCCCAGCCAGGCTGAGCCTCCAGAAGTCTGCGCAGACCGGAGCGCACTGCGGCGTGATCGTCAGCAATAAGGATCCGTATCATCACGAGGCTTTACTCATGAGGCTAGCAGGTGCCGACCACCACGCCAATTACAACCGCTGGAAGTGCATGCCGACCTAATACGATCAACCGGCGACGCCTGACCCCGGCCAAGAACACCGCCAAGGTCCGAGGACGCAGAGATCAAGAGCCCAAGCCGGGCTGCCAGAAAATAAGCGATGCTGATGGTGCCCGCCGCGCCAAGTGCAGTTATCCACCCACGCGTTCCGGCTGCCTGGGCTACTAGATATCGGTCAACCCTATAGGGTGCGGCTTCCGCCTTCAAAGCTCCCCCGAGAACTTGCTACTGGAGGTCTTTTCTGGGCAGGCCCTATACTAATTGCGCGCACTTCCCGGAAGTGCAGTTTGTGCCAATTTGATCAACTCGCCGGCAATTTTCGTTTGTGTTTATATTCCGCGGCGACGGACCGGCGTGTCTGTGACGGCGATTCACCAAACAGGGAACGGTAATAGACAGCAAACCGTCCTGGGTCGGAAAATCCGTACTCGAAGGCTATGTCGGCGATAGGCATCGTTGCGCGATCGCCGCGTTTGAGCGCTGTTTGGATTGCCGAAAGGCGCCTGCGCCGCAAATAGCCAACGGGGCCCATGTTTAGGCTATCAACGAAGGCCCGATGGAGGGTTCGCCTTGATACCCTCAGCGCGCTACAGAGTTCGGATATGTGAACTGGCCTCCCGTCCGCCGCATCAACATAACTCTCGACCTCGCTCACGAGGCGGGGCCCGGTGCTGAGAGACGGCACTCGGTCCTGCGGCAGAGCGTTCAGGCAGCTGATCACGAACGGTTCGATGATTGAACGACGGAGGAAATCAACGGCTTGGGGTGCGGTGGTGCCAATATTGCAGTTCAGGTGCAAGATTATGCTCGCGAGCCGTCGCCGAACCTCTTCGCCCAGAAGCGAATCGACATGTCGCACACCTCTCATATTCCAACATCCCGGATTGGCCAGACGATCCTCGCCGCTCAGCGCTGACGTAAGGTCTGACGTGGCCATAGAGATTGTCACATACCAGGCACCGCTAAGGTAAATTGCGTCAATCTCAGTCCCTGGGGGAGTTATGACCAGGTCGCCAGGCCGCACATCCTCCTGCCAATACGACACGCGGCCTGGGCTGGCCAGCATCATCCCAAGTGTGACCCTATTCGGATTGATGAGGCCACGTGCTCGAGCATCCAATGCAAACCGCCCTACACTCATTGCGAGGTTGTCGATGGCAATGTGCGCGACGAAGCCACGCTGCCTTCCTGCCTTGAGCTGCACAACGTCGACGTCCGAGCCCCTTGTGCATTCCCGCAGTTGATCGGAGCTTTCAATCCGTGCCATATCCATTGTTAGAATCTTACTATGCATTACCTACGTGGCTCTCTGCAGCTGAGGGGACGCCATTTGCAAATGCTCGTCGGCTCTTGCGCGGTGCACGGACGATCACGAACTGTGGCCGTAGAACTGCGTGGCGGCTATGTCTCGCGACCGCGTTTCGCCAACTTGACGCCCATCGGGTCACCGGGCCCGCACGAACTTCGCGGAGATGCTGGCCTAATCAAAGGCCTGTGAAGCGTCACGTGACATTTTCGTAACCAGTATACGCAGTTTGCCGCAGATGCAGAGCGCCATTCGCGCGGTGCTTTACCGTTCTCTATTGCGAAGCTCGCTTCCGA
>Ga0081455_10004658_pt1 | contig 15272 bp, 13 predicted proteins | sample TabmetS3T2R1_FD_70207 | JGI IMG/M metagenome (GOLD analysis project Ga0081455, IMG submission 70207) | Tabebuia heterophylla rhizosphere microbial communities from the University of Puerto Rico - S3T2R1 | ecosystem: Host-associated > Plants > Roots > Rhizosphere ... | reverse complement strand
AGTGGTGCCCGACTCGTCGGAGCGGAAGAAAACGGTGATGTTCTCGCCGGGCAGCTTGGCGTCCGGGTTGAGCTTGGCGATCTTGGGGTCGTTCCAGGTCTTGATCGTGCCGTTGAAGATCTCCGAGAGCACCTCGGCATTCAACACGAGCTTGTCAAGACCCTCGACGTTGTAGGCGAAGGCGATCGGGCCCACGACCGTTGGCAGGTTCCAAGCCGGGTTGTTAGCGCAGCGCTCCTTGGCCTTGTCAGCCTCGATAACGCCGTCCTTCTCCTCGGTCTTGAGTGCCGAGTCCGAGCCGGCGAAATCCACCAGGCCGTTGTAGAACGACTTGATGCCGGCACCTGAGCCAGTCGGGTTGTATTCGATCGTCGCCTTGTCACCGCATTGGGCGTTGTAGGCGGCAATGACTTCGATGATGGCGTTGTTCTGGGCGCTCGAGCCCTCGGCGGAGAGCTTGCCCGCAGGGCAGGCGAGGCCTGAAGCACCGGCGCTGCTGCCCGGTTCAGCTCCAGCAGGCTCGTTTGCGCTTGTCGGGTCAGAGCCGCACGAGGTGAGACTGAGGGTGGCCAGAGCAGCCAGCGCTGCGAGCTTGCTGGCTCGCGAGCTCACGAGGCGGTTCATGGTCATGCGAGTCCTTCACAGACGAGGGGAGTTCCCCTGGGTGAACCCGGAGGCACGATGCTCTCCGGGCGTGACTCAGACGGCGCGCGTCCGTGCGCCTTCCGATGCCGCGAACGTACGCGTGTCGGATGTCCTGATGGGCCTCGGAAGGTGAACAGCGGGTGAACGATCCACGCGGCTGTGCGCCGGCTGTGGCCGGGCTTCCTGGACGCCCAGCAGGCGGACGCCCAGTGCCTGCTGAGCGCGGCGCGCCAGCCGGCGAAAGCGTCGGCGGAGGGTCGACTTCTGTCGTGGCGGCGGCGGTGGTGCCGGCAGGCTGCCTGGCAGGCCGAGTCGGGTCAGCCGTCGCCGCTTGAAGTAACGAGAGTGGCTTTGAGAGTGAGCTCTGAGAAACGAGACTGCCACCGGGCGTCGGGCGGTCAACCGGACGGGCTGCATGGCGTATCCGACGGCTACGACCAGCGCATTCACATCCACCTGAGCCAAGTGCGTCGGCTTGTTCTCGTACCTGGCCAGCGATGAGAGGTCAGGCACCAGCGCGTCGACAACAGTGACCGGAATCCGGTTGCTGTTCTGAAATGGCGTGAGGCGTTCCAGCATCAACTCTGTGCCGAGACGCGCCACCGGTAGCCCATAGAGACTCGACGCCGTCATGAGCGCGGTGGAGAAACACCCGACTACGAGATCGACCGCCCCGCGCTCGTACCGCGCCTCAGCCAGCTCCCGATCGTCGGCGACGAGCAGCCGTACGCCCCGGGCGCGAGCGACATCATCCAGCCGCGCTAACTGACTGCGCGGAGCGCTTGGATGGGGCTTGAAGGCAATCGATGAGTAGCCTGCGTCTGCGCAGCCAGAGATCATCGCCGCGTAGCCGTCGAGCTCGTCTCGCTTCCCGACGAATCCGCCGGCAGCAAGGTGCTGACCCACGATCAACACGAACCGGTCGTTCTTATCCCCTGCGGTTCGGTCGGCGACCATGGTCTTGGCGACAGACCGGAAGCTCTCGGTCGGAATGATCCTCGCGGGCACCTGCTGCTCGCTCAAGAGCAGTGGCGCGAGACCCGGAACAAGATCAAGATGGAGCAGTCGCTCGATCCGGGTGAGGACCATCTCAGGCACTGCGGACCGGGTTGGACCGTAGCTCATCAGCCCGTCGGCGTAGACATCGATCCGGGCATCACCGAAGATGCGGCAAAGTGCCTGGGCTGGATTTACCTGGATGCTTTCGACGACCAGATGAAGATCGTCGGTGCCGAGGTCCCAGAGCTGCCGAAAGTACCGCTCCCATAAGGGGAGATCTCCCGGTCTCGGACCCCAAATCGACGGGTGCTGCGGCTCGATGCAGGCGTCGTAGTCATACACGGCGTCGAATCGGCTCATGAGACGCCGTACGCCAGCCGTGTCGCGCATTGGCGGGGTCGCTTCGGGCATGGCAGTGGTGCAGGTGATCACGAGGATCCTGCGCTCGAAGGACTCGAACGCGCCGCTGTCGTACGCCGCGCTTGCGGTGGCCAATCCGAACGCTGTGGACGCGAGCACGATCTGAGTCGTCATGCAGCCTCCGCGAGGAGGCTCTTCACGGTCGCGGCGCGGTCAGCATCCAGCTGTGCGATGGCTGCCCGCAGCGGCTCAGCGGGCAGCTGACCAAGCGAGATGACTATCGCTGAGCGCAGCCGGCGCTGCAGCGGTGGTGGGTAGCGATCACGCTGGCAAAGGTGATGACAGAGCATCGCGCAGTAGGAGCGCAAAGCCTTTGGCAGCAGCGTGGTGGCATCGCGTTCGGCGACGACCCGCTGCACAATTCGCTCAAAGGCCGGGATGAAATCGAACTGCCGCTCGTCGCTGAGTTGAGTCAGCGACATGCGACTGTCCCTTCGGTAGCGGACTCCGTGGAGCCCGACGACCGCGAATGTGCCTGCATGCAGGTGCAGCGTCCAGATCCAGGGGCGGTCCTCACACGTACGCAGATCTTCCTCGAAGCGCAGCAGCCCTGCATCGAGTAGTCGCCGATGGTAGATCCCGGCCCACGCGTACGGCGCATCCACCGAACTGCGTCGGCCAGCCGGCCCGATACCTGATCGTGCCGGGCAGACCACTCCGCGAGGCCCGTGGCTGATGCGATACAGAACCCGCTCTCGACCACGGACTTGGACATGGTCGGTTCGGACAAAGTCGCAACCAAGCCGATCAATAACTTCGAGCAACGCCGAGAAGTGGTCCGGCGCCGCGACATCGTCGCCGTCGAGAAAGCTGAGATAGCGCCCGCGAGCCGCTGCCAAGCCGGCATTGGGGGCGGCCGAGAGTCCAAGGTTTTGGTCAAGCCTCAGTAGCTGACAGCCGCGCAATCGCTCGGCACCAGCGGCGACGATGGAGGCTGTGGCGTCGGTGGAGCCGTCGTCCACCAGCACGAACTCGATCTCGGATGAGGTGTTTTGTGCCAAGCTCGCGAGGTTCTCCGCCGCGAATCGGTCGACGTTGAAGAACGGAACGATGACCGACAACTTGATCACTTTCTGGACCATAGGTTAGGTGCCGAGTCCGATTGATGATCACTAGGTGAGTGCCTGGCGAACGCTCGGTGAACTCCAGAAGACCTGGCCTTGCCAGGTTGTCGGACTGTTTGCCTGATGTTCAGATCGCAATGCACGCATGGCCACCTGGGCTGCCTACCGTCGTGATCACGAGAGAACTCGGGGGCGAGCCACCACTGGCCCCACTGAGGAGGTCTGATGGCAAACAATTCATGGTTCGCCGGCGCCCCGTCGCGGGGACTCGGCGACCAAATAGTGGGTATTGGGCACCCCGTCTACATCACGGGGGAAATCGGCATCAACCACAATGGCGATCTCGCCAACGCGATCGCCCTGATAGACCATGCGGCCGACGCTGGCTGCGATGCGGTCAAGTTTCAGAAGCGAACTCCGAAAATCTGCACGCCGCGGGACCAGTGGGCGATCGAACGCGACACGCCATGGGGGCGAATGAGCTATATCGACTACCGACACCGGGTTGAGTTCGGCGTTGAGGAATACGCAGCGATAGATGAGCACGCGAAGCGTCGCGGCATCGCCTGGTTCGCCTCTCCGTGGGACGTCGAATCGGTCGACTTCTTGGAAACGTTCGACGTGCCGGCGCACAAGGTAGCCTCGGCGTGCTTGACCGACGACGATCTGCTCCGGCGAATCCGAGCCACCGGCCGAACGATCATCCTTTCGACGGGCATGTCGACGATGCGCCAGATCCGGCATGCCGTTGAGGTGCTTGGCAGCGACAACATCGTGTTGTGTCACGCCACAAGTACCTACCCGGCGCCGATCGATGAGCTCAACCTGAAGATGATCCATACCTTGCAGGGCGAGTTCCCCAACGTGCCGATCGGCTATTCCGGGCACGAGACGGGGCTGCAGACAACGCTTGCCGCGGTGGCCATCGGCGCTGTCTTCGTCGAGCGGCACATCACGTTAGACCGCACTATGTGGGGCTCCGACCAGGCCGCCTCGATTGAGCCCCAGGGTCTTGCGCGGTTGGTGCGTGACATCAGGGTGATCAGCGAGGCCATGGGCGACGGCGTCAAGCGGATCTACGACGGCGAACAAGCGGCGATGAAGAAGTTGCGCCGAGTACCGGGCGAGCTGGCCGACCGAGCCGATCTGGCGGCGGTCTCGTGACCTTCTACGCCGGACCAGCGCGAGGCGCGCTGGCACTGGTGGAGAGCCCAGCGCAGCTGCTCAATGTCATCGAACTTGCGCAGCACGAAGATGACCTAGCTGGCGTGAAGATCGCAGTACTTGCGCCCAGTGCTGGACTCACTCGGACCCAGCTGCGGTCGATCATCGCCTTGGCGCGGGATGCCGGCCACGCCGTTTCCTGGTATGAACCGCGCCTCGGCGGCATGGCTGTCGCCCGCAGCGTACGTGCCCTGGCCGGCGAGCTGGGCGGGGTTCACCGGCTGGTGGTGGGCGACCCCTACTCGGGAGTCATTCACGTGATCGTCAGCGTGACGAAGCTCTCCGAGGTGACCATTGTCGACGACGGCACTGCCACGCTCGAATTTGCCCGTCAGTGGGCAGCGGGGGAGCAGCTGTCGCGGTGGCACCGGTTGGCCACGCCGAGCCAGCGCCGGCAGATTAGTGCACTTGCACGCGATCAAATTGCTGGGACGGTGCGGCGCCGGCTGTCCCCAGACTCGGGTTGCCGGCTCCGGCTGTTCACCTGCATGCCGGTGGAAGTGCCGCGCGTCCGGACAATCCGCAATGATTTCGCCTGGCTGCGCGCACGCCATCCGGCACCGCAGTTGAAGGCCGGCGCCGATCTGGTCGGCGCGTCGCTCGTCGAGTCAGGTGTTGTCAAAGCGGATGCTTACCTGACTGGAGTCGAGACTTTGATCACTCGATTTGAGGTGGACCGATACTTTGCACATCGCAAAGAAGCCGACTGGAAACTCGACCTGATCGAACGAATGGGGGTCAGAATCGTCCGGGCCGCATTACCGCTGGAAATCGTTGCCCGGCGTGGGCCCATCGGCCGCACCATCGTCAGCTTTCCCTCGACAGTCGTTCACACCCTTCCTACAGTGCTGGCTGAGTCAGCTGTCGACGTCGTCGTCTGCGAGATCGCGAATGAATGGTATGAGCCGAACGCAACGGTGCGCGCCGACGAATTCCTTGGTCGCGTGACCACGTCGGCGCGGCGGAATCACCACCGTCTGACGGCCGTTGCTGTCTGATGGCGCTTCAGAATCCACATATGCCATGAGCAGGGAACACATGAATTCGCGAGTGATCGCGATCATTCCGGCGCGAGGTGGCTCCAAAGGGGTGCCTGGCAAGAACCTACGTCGAATCGGCGGACGCAGCCTGGTGGCGCGAGCGGTCGATGCCTGCCGCGCGGCGCGGCGGATAGCCGAGGTGTACGTCAGCAGTGACGATGCCGAGATTGCGGCAAGCGCTGAGGCGGCCGGCGCGAAGGTGATCATGCGGCCCGCTGAGTTGTCCGACGATACGGCCTCGTCGGAGTCGGCGTTGCTGCACGCTCTCGACCAGCTGGCGATAGTGAACGAGGAACCTGAGGTGCTGGTCTTCGTACAGTGCACCAGCCCGTTCATCGCGTCTGATGATCTTGATCGAGGTATCGAGATGATCATCCATGATCATGCCGACTCGGTATTTTCCGCTGTGGCGACCTATGACTTCTTGTGGCGCGCTAGCGGAAGCTTCGGCGTAGTGACTGGACAGAACCATGACCCAGCTGTCCGGCCGCGACGTCAGGAGCGAGAACACGATTTCCGTGAAACGGGCGCCTTCTACGTCATGTCGGCGGCCGGCTTCCGGGCTGCCCGGCATCGCTTCTTTGGCCGTACTGCCGTGGTCCAGGTGCCCGAGCTGACCGCAATCGATATCGACCACCTCCATGACCTGGCCTTGGCGGGCGCGCTGGCCCAGGTGATGGAGCCACCGCAAGAGATCGACGTCGATGCGGTGATCACCGACTTCGACGGCGTTCACACAGACGATTCGGTCACGGTTGCGCAGGACGGTCACGAGTCGGTCCGCGTCAGTCGGGCCGACGGGCTCGGAATTGAGCGACTGCGATCGATCGGTATACCGCTGTTGATCGTGTCAAAGGAGATCAATCCAGTCGTCGCAGCTCGCGCGGCCAAGCTGCGAGTCGGCGTCATGCAGGGTGTGACGGACAAGCGGTCCGTGGTACGCGACTGGCTGGCTGCTCAGAACATTCCCCTGCATCGTGCTGCCTATCTCGGCAACGATGTCAATGATCTTGGCCCGATGGGTCTGGTCGGCTGGCCGGTTGCGGTTGCCGATGCCCATCCATCTGTCCGGCAGGCAGCGCGACTCGTATTGGCTCAGTCAGGTGGTCATGGCGCTGTCCGAGAGCTATGCGACCTCGTCATCGAGCATCGCCGACGCGCCGCGCAGGCCAAAGACGATATAGCGGGCGAAGCCGAGGCCACATCCGAGCGGGAATCATCAGGCGAAGGCGCCGGCGTACTCGCCTCCATAGGGAGGTTCTCGGGCTAGGGCGCCGAGGCAACTGTCCGGCTGCCCGCAGCTCGAGCAGCTTGTCGAGCAGATCCAGCCAGTTGTTGTCCTCGGTCGGATGAAAGTAGTTCGCTTCCAGCCACCGAGGATACGGCCGAAAGAGTCGGCCATTGCTGAGATCATCCAGCGTGCCAAGGCAACCCGAGTCCTCGAACACGAGGTTGATCATCTCGGCTGAGACCCCGAAGTCAGAAATGATCAAGATCGGTCGATTCATGGCCATCGCCTCCAGCGCCGCGGTCGAGGAGACCGTGACGAGGCCGCGCGACCTGCGGAGTGCGTCCTGCATTGAGCCTCCGACGAAGCCGACGGCGTCCGCCGAGATCCGGCACCGCACAATCAGGTCGTTCATGATCTCTGGATAGGACCAGGTCTCTCGGTGCGTCTGTTGTTCCTCAGACCAGGCTCGGAGCTTGACTACGCCACTTCCGGCCTCGGCCAGTGCCAGCAAGATCTTTTCGCGATCGGCTCGCTCGAGCGGCACCTTGGCCTGAGCAGCGAACACCAGGTTGGGCCCGAGCTCCACATCAGGCAAAGGCTCCGGTTCGGCGGTGGGCAAGAAGGGTAATGGTGCTAGCCCGAAGGTCAGGCCGGGAGCGCGCCAGGCACCGATTTCGGCGAATTCGGCGACCTCGCGCTTGCTATGCAACAGGAAGAGGTCACAGGCAGCGCGCGAGCTCACTGCCCGGCGGGTCGCCGGCACGCTGATCCCCGGCAGACCGGTAACCAGCAGCGGCCTGGTTGGGCCCTCGAAGACTCGCAGGGCCGTCAGCGTCGCGACAACAGGTCCGGTGCATGCCAGCAGTACCACATCAGGACGCTCGAGGCGGATCCGACGGTTGAGTCCGGCGTGCGACACGATCTCCACGCGCCGGTTGCTGGCAGCCCGAATCTGGGTCTCGGACGGCATGATTGGGTTCTGGATAAGCAACTGCCTGGACTCCCAACAGCTGGGGAGCGCATCAAGGGTTGTGGCGCTCCACTTGAGATAGGAGTCAGTGTCGGCAACAGCCAGCACGCGGACGGTCGCGGGGATTGCGGCAGCGGGCTCAGGGCGCACAGCACATTTGCTCATTCATGGTCACCAGGAACCTATGGGCAAACGGTGTCCAGATGCGCAGCCTGCAATGAACGGCAAGTGAACTCTGACTGAGATGCGAACCCGCCCGCTGGCCGAGACTCACGCAAGGTACCAACGCATCAGCCACTGCCCATGATCGGCTTGCTGAATGGTCGACGAATCGGTCCATCTAGCCGGACCAAGGCAGCCACAGGTCTCCCGCGGACGGTGATTGGAATCGCTTCGCCGGCAGCGGCTCTGCTGAGCTAGACGTGCGCTCTCGTTCGGTCACAGGTCACGCCTGAGGCCGGTGACGTTCCAGCGCGTGAACCGTGCCCTTGGCCGTCAGATGTGCGACCAGGAATTCCCCGCTTACCAAGGTGGTCGGCGCAATCTCAAGTGCGTCAAGGATGTGGGGCAGCACCGGCCGGTGCACGCAGATAACAGTTGGTTGACCATTGGCGAGTGTCGCGGCCTTGACCTTGCGTAGCAGGCTGCCGACTCCTTTGGAATCGTCCTCGCCCTCCTCCTCGGTGAGCAAGCTGTAAGTCGCGATGGGCATCTCGTGCAGATGGGCGTAGGGCAGCAAGGTGGAGGTGCACCGCGTCGCTGTGGAGCTGATTAGTTTGGTCACTCCGTACGCCGCCAGCATCGGGCTCAGCATCCTGGCCTGCCGGCGACCGCGGGAATTGAGAGGTCGGGCGGTGTCGCTCCGTGACCAGTCCTTGCGGTCCATCGCCTTGGTGTGGCGCAAGATGATCAACGGAGTGGTAGCAGGTTGTGCAAGGTATTGCTGCACCAGGAAATGATCATGGGAGTAGGTGAGCCGGCCGAGCGCTCCGCGTACCGGCAGCCAGGAGACGACGTCGACCTCCGCGTCCGGCGCCCGACGTACCGAGTCCAAGACAACGCCGCCCCAGTAGTCGACCTTCTTCAAACCAGCGTTCCCGGCTTCGTAGGTGATCGAGTCCAGCGGCACGCTGAGCCGTATGGTGACTCCGGTCTCCTCATGCACTTCCCGCACCGCGCATGCCGGCAGCGACTCGCCAACATCGAGCTTTCCCTTAGGCAGCGTCCAGTCGTCGTAACGCTTCCGATGAATGATCACTACCTCGATGCCCCGCACTGGATGCTCACGGGTCACGACCGCGCCACCTGCCAGGATCGGGCGCCTCGCAGACGGCACCGCATCCTTTCGGTTCCGGGCGGTGCTCGCCTGAGGCACTGGGACGGCTACTTCGCTGCGGCGCGGCGCCGGCCCGTGGTGTTGATCAAGTACTCCTGCATGTCCAGCAGCGGCTCACCGTTGGCGTCGGTGGTATGTGGAATCCAGGTCCCATCAGGCTCCAGCTGCCACGACGCCGTTCCGTCGTCGAACGCGATCTTGAACAGCTCCTCGATTTCACCGATGTGTGATGGATTGGTGATCGAGACAAGCACCTCCACGCGGCGGTCCAGGTTGCGGTGCATGAGATCGGCGGATCCGATGCCGACCGAGGGCGATCCGTCGTTGGCAAACCAGAAAAGCCGGCTGTGCTCGAGGAAGCGGCCGAGGATGCTACGCACTCGGATGTTCTCGCTGAGACCCGGCACACCGGGCCGGATCGTACAGATTCCGCGTACCCACAGGTCGACGGGGACGCCGGCCCGCGAAGCACGGTAGAGCGCATCGGAGGTCGCCTCGTCCACGATGGAGTTGACTTTGATCTTGATGCCTGCGGGCCGGCCGTCCTCGTGGTTGGCGATTTCGTGATTGATCCGGTCGATCAGCCCATTACGGATGCCATGCGGGGCGACGAGCAGGCGCTTGTATTGGGTCTCCTGCGCCATTCCCGACAGATGGTTGAACAACCGGCCAATGTCTTCGGTGACGATGGGGTTGGCAGTGAGCAGGCCAATGTCCTCGTAGAGCCGGGCGGTCTTGGGGTTGTAGTTGCCCGTTCCGATGTGCGCGTAGCGACGCAGGCCGTCGGGCTCGTCGCGTACCACCATCGAGAGTTTGCAGTGGGTCTTCAGCCCGAGAAGCCCGTATACCACGTGACAGCCGTGCTGCTCCAGCCGCCGGGCCCACGCGATGTTCGCCTGCTCGTCAAACCGCGCCTTGATCTCAACAAGGGCCAGTATCTGCTTGCCCGCCTCGGATGCCTCGATCAAGGCGTCGATGATGGGTGAGTCGCCGGACGTCCGGTAAAGGGTCTGCTTGATCGCCAAGACGTGCGGATCATCAGCGGCCTGCTCAATGAAGCGCTGCACGCTCGTCGCGAACGAATCGTACGGGTGGTGCAGCAGCACGTCGCGCTGCTTGATTGCAGCGAACATGTCGGCCGGCTTGGCCGTCTCAACCTCGGCCAGATGGGGATGGGTAGAGGGCAGGAAGGCGGGGTATTTGAGCTCGGCTCGATCAATATCCGCCAGTGAGAACAGGCCGGTCAGATCAAGCGGCCCAGGCAAGTGGAAGACTTCCCTCTCACTGATGTCCAGCTCGCTGATCAGCAGCTCGAGCATCCTGGGGTCCATGTCGTCCTCGACCTCGAGCCGAACCGGCGGCCGACCGACCTTGCGGCGAAGCAGCTCCTTCTCTAGGGCAAGCAGCAGGTTCTCGGCATCGTCTTCCTCGACCTCGACATCTTCGTTGCGTGTCACCCGGAAGGTGTGGTGTCCCACCACGTGCATGCCGCTGAACAGCTGATCAAGATGATGAGCGATCACGTCCTCCAGCGCGACATAGCGTCCCTCGGCGAGCGTGATGAAGCGGGCGAGCATAGTGGGCACCTTGACCCGCGCGAACTGGCGAATGCCCGTCTCCGGGTTACGAACCAGTACGGCAAGGTTGATCGACAAGCCGGAGATGTAGGGGAAGGGGTGTGAGGGATCGACAGCAAGCGGGGTGAGCACCGGGAAGATCCGCTCGGCGAACAACTCGTCCATCCGATCCTTCTCGGTAGATGTGAGCTCATCCCAGCGAAGGATCTCGATGCCTTCCTTGGCCAGAGCAGGCCGGACGTCCTCCTGGAACACCCGTGCCTGCTCGTCGACCAACTCGCGGGTGCGATTCAGAATTGCTGAGTGCACATCCCGGGGCATCATCCCGCTGACCGTCGGCACCGCGACACCTGCAGCGATGCGGCGTTTCAGACCAGCGACCCGGACCATGTAGAACTCGTCCAGGTTGGAGGAGAAGATCGCAAGAAACTTCGCGCGTTCCAGCAACGGCACCCGTTTGGCGTCCTTGGCCAGATCAAGGACCCGGTTGTTGAAGGCGAGCCAGGACAGTTCTCGGTCCAGAAAGCGATCAGGCGGGAGCCCCGGCGCTGGAACGGGAAGCAAGTCCTCCATCACGGTTGACACTTCGACTGCTTCCATATCTATCTCCTGATGTGCTCCGTTATCTCCATCTAGCGTCCGGATGGACCTGATCAAGGCTCAACCTTGCGCGTACATCACATCACGGCTGACTGTGGTGAATCCATAGGACAGATATAGTCCGATGGCGGCACGGTGGTTTGCCTCGACGTACAGCTCGACGCGCGTGCTTCCCCGCTGCTGCAACGAGCGCAACCCGGTCAACAACAGGGCCTTGCCGAGTCCACGTCCCGCTGCAGACGGCTCGATGCCGAGCACGTAGACCTCACCAAGTTGATCTTGGTGTTGCTTTGTCCAGTGGAAGCCGACCATCGTGTCATCGATGGTCGCAACGAAGAACCCGCTTGGGTCGAACCATGGCTCAGCCATCCGATCCACGAGGTCGTCGAAGTCGATGAATGCCTGCTCTGGGTGGTTCGCGAATGCGGCGGCGTTGACACGCAGCCAATCCCGCTCGTCCTGACCGAGCACGAAGGTTCGGATCCGTACGCCGGGTGGCACCATCGGCTCCGGCAACTCATCATCAAGTGCTCGTTCCATGATCAGCAGCTCACGCTGGCGGACCATGCCGACGCCAGCGGCGAGCGCCCGGGCCGCCGGGCTATCGCCCATCGCCCACACCCGCAGCGGGCTGCTGGACTCCACGATCAGCCGCCGCAGCAGCTGCGTGCCGACGCCCTTTCGCCGATGGCCAGGCGAGACGACCAGCTGACCAGCGCTCCACTCCGATCCCGATTCCAGTTGGGCATAGCCGGCCAGCTGCCCATCCTCGCTGACCAGGAGATGTTTGGTGGCCGCAGGCGTACGCCGCAGGCGTAAGAGCGCCGCCTCATTGAGAGCCCGTACATGGTCCATCGCTTCGGCGTCGGCCACCAACCGCATGACGTCGCTGATTTCTGCTTGCCTGAGCTGGTCTGCCACAGCAACGTTCAAGAGCTTGGACACCTGCTCAAGCTAGCGCTCGCGCTGCTCGGTTTGTCGGGTAGCGTTCTGCTGCCCCGCTGTGCCGTGGGCCGCTGAGTCGCCCGTTATTGCGATTCCGGGCCTGATGCTGGTCCACCCAGCCAGTCTGGCGGTGTAGTGCTTCGGTGCCTTGGAAGGGACAAGGCTTGACTGAGTCGCCTGACCGCATTCGGACCAATCACCGGAGGCTCTTATGCTGCCCTCCATGGGCGATGATCAGGACCCGTCGAGGCAGGTCGCTGCGTATGGTGCCACCGCACAGCCGGCGATTGCGGCTCGTATGGCGCCTCATCTCCGGTTGACCGAGATCGGGGCAGTGTGTGCTGTCGTCGCGGTCATCGCCGCTGCTGCCGCCCTCGTCGTATTCCCGTCGTTCGCCGGTGCTGGACCAGGACTCGTCTGGGCAGTGGGGGCGCTCGTCTCCGCGGCACTCATGCTGGCCGTATGTGTTATCCAGGTCGCCGTCTGGCGGCGTGCGATGGCGTCCTGGCTCGGTAAGCGCGTACAGGATCTGAGCGCCGAGAAGCGGCTGTCATGGATCGCGCATCTGGCCTCGTACGCCGTGACCCTGGGCGCACTCTTCACGACCATGGCAGGCAGCGCCGCAGCTGGCTGGACATCTGCATCGGCTGTGCTGCTGGCGGTCACCTTGCTTTTCGTCCTTGCCGCTCAGGTGCTCGCCGGCGTGCAATTCCTGCGTACCAGCGGTCCTCCGGGAACGCTCCCGGCACACATTCGGCGCCTCAATAGGCGGTCTCGTTACCGCAACGATTAGTTGTGGGAGCTGCGAGCACTACCGGGTGAGGCGAGTCGATTCTTCGGCGGGGGTGACGAACCGATAGCCGACGTTGCGAACGGTGCCAATCACAGACTCGTACTCGGGCCCGAGTTTGGCGCGCAGCCGTCGCACGTGCACGTCGACCGTACGCGTGCCGCCGTAGTAGTCATATCCCCAGACATCGCTGAGCAGCTGCTGACGGCTGAACACACGTCCCGGGTGTTGTGCGAGATATTTCAGCAGCTCGAACTCGGTGTAGGTGAGATCCAGTTGAACCCCGTTGAGCTTGGCGCTGTAGCCAGCCTCGTCGATCATGATGTTGCCGGACTGGATCACAGGATCGGCGTTGGCCGCGGCAGCTGGCGTCATCGCAAGCCTGAGCCGTACGTCCACCTCGGCGGGTCCGGCAGTCGCGAGCAGCAGGTCGTCGAAGCCCCAGTCGGCGGAAAGTGCCGCCAAGCCGCCCTCGTTGGCGATGACCAACAGTGGCGCCTCTTTCCCTGTTGTCTCGATGAGCCGGCACAGCGACCGAGCGCCCACCAGGTCCCGTCGGGCGTCAAGCAGAATCACGTCGGCCGTCGGCGCATCCAGCAGCGCAGTCGCTTCGGCCTGAGCGACCTTGACTTGGTGGGGGAGGAGCTCCAGCGCGGGCAGGATTTCCGAGGACGAATGCATATCGTTGGTGAGCAGCAGCAAGGTGGCCATATCGGTCTCCTCACCTCGGGGATTGCCGGTGCTAGCCTTCAGCCCACCTGGAGAAATGGCCTGAACGCATGCTTGAGACTAACGCAATGGTGTCCGTTTCCCTCCATTACTGGGCTGGGGCAAAGGCTGCAGCAGGGGTCGCGGAGGAGGAAATCGAAGCCCGGTCTGTCGCAGAAGCGCTGCAATTTGCCTGCGATGAACGATCAGATCCACGTTTCGACAAAGTGATCAAAGCAAGTTCTGTGCTCATAGACGGACTTACAGCTCACCAGGTGGATCTCGATCGGCCGCTCACCGCCCCGGTACGTGTTGAGGTTCTGCCGCCTTTCGCAGGTGGCTAGCGAGCTTCCATATTCTGAAACGCCGTCTCGCAATATGAAACACATTGTTGGGACGGACCAGATTCCGCCTCTACTCTTCTGCTCGTGACCTCGACGAACGCGTGGGCCCTGCCGCTCACCCGCCGGCGTGCTGTAGATCATTGCCGGATGCGCTCGTCTTTGTGTCAGCTTCGGCGAATGTAGAGGCGCCTCTTTGTCGTCTCGAGTCTGACCTCGTTGGCCTCGCAATCGACCACGCCTCAACCGCCCCCTCGTACGGTCGTCCGTACCTTCACCCTCGGCTGTCTAGCCACAAACACACCAGGAGAAGACACAACATGAGCAGGCAAGAAGTACTCGTCGACGGTGACTGGGTCGTCGAGCATGCCGGCGACGAGAACATCGTCCTTGTCGAGGTCGATGAGGACACCACTGCATACGACGGTGGTCACATCTCTGGCGCGATCAAGCTGGATTGGAAGAAGGATCTGCAGGATCCAGTTCGGCGTGACTTCATCAACAAAGAGCAGTTCGAGAAGCTGCTGTCCGAGCGTGGCATCAGCAACAACGACACCGTCGTGCTCTATGGCGGCAATAACAACTGGTTCGCCGCGTACGCCTACTGGTACTTCAAGCTCTACGGGCACGACAAGGTGCTGCTGCTCGACGGCGGCCGTAAGAAGTGGGAGCTGGAAGCGCGCGACCTGAGCAGCGAAACGGTCACCCGGCCGGCGACGAGCTACACGGCCACGGATCCGAACCTCGGCATTCGGGCCTTCCGCGACGAGGTCGTTGCCGCGATCGGCACCAAGAGTCTGGTCGATGTCCGCAGCCCTGATGAGTACGCCGGCCGGCTGCTCGCCCCGGCTCATCTACCGCAGGAGCAGGCACAGCGCGGCGGTCACATTCCGACCGCGGTCAATGTGCCGTGGAGCAAGGCAGCCAATGATGACGGCACTTTCAAGTCCGATAACGAGCTCAAGGAGCTCTACAGCGGCGCGGGCCTGAACTGGGACAAGGACATCATTGCCTACTGCCGAATCGGGGAACGGAGTGCACACACCTGGTTCGTCCTGCACCAGATCCTCGGGCAGCAGAACGTGAAGAATTACGACGGCTCTTGGACCGAGTACGGCTCGCTCGTGGGCGTACCGGTCGCCGTCGGTGACGATCCCGGCAGGGCATAAACCATTTCCGGCCTAACCAATTCAGGGCCTAAACCACCCATTCGATTCCCGTTTCAAAGGAGAGATCATGTGCGCAGCCACTAAGGGCGGACTCAGTCTGGCCGGCGTCGACGTGACCAAGGAGGCCGTGATTCAGGGCCGCGTGCTGCGCGGCGGGAATCCAGTCTCGGGGGCATATGTGAGGCTGCTCGACTCGAGCGGCGAGTTCACCGC
>Ga0081455_10004657_pt1 | contig 15274 bp, 16 predicted proteins | sample TabmetS3T2R1_FD_70207 | JGI IMG/M metagenome (GOLD analysis project Ga0081455, IMG submission 70207) | Tabebuia heterophylla rhizosphere microbial communities from the University of Puerto Rico - S3T2R1 | ecosystem: Host-associated > Plants > Roots > Rhizosphere ... | reverse complement strand
TTGCTCCATTCGATCGTCTTCATCTCACCCGTGAAATCCTTCAGCGGATAGGCGGCGATCTGATTGATCACCGGCTGGATCGCTTTCCGGTCTTCGGGCGTATCGTCCATGAACACACGAGGAATCGCGTTAGCGAGTTCCGTAGAACCGCGGATGATGTCCGTGATGCCGGCGGGCTTCAGGCCGCTCCACCTCGGGCCGACGAGTAGATAGAATCCGGCTTTCGAGTTGTAGGGCTTGCCAAGCTGGCCGAACTGGTCGGTGCGCGCATCGTACATGGCATAGACCCAAAAGCGGTTGCCGAAATCCGGCACCTGTATGACCACGGGCTCCTGGTCGAGCGAGAAGAAACCCAAGCCATAGACCACATCCTGGTTGGGGCACGTGACGAATGTTTCCGACGGTTCGATGTAGTCGGCCAGCATTGCGATCTGGCCGCGCGGCGCAGCGGGAAGCACGCCATTGAGGTGGCCGGGCTGTGGGGCCTGCGTGATCGCGACCCTACGGTTGATTATGTTCACGATCGGCCAGCCCCAGACGTAAGCCATCTGCGCAATCGTTCGGGCATAGTCCAGATGCATTATGATACCGGTGGCCGGCTGCGCGAGAGTTTCGAAACGTGGGGTCCGTTGCCCTTGCGCCTTGTCGACCGTGACGATCGCAGCGGAAAGTGCCGCTCCGGCGCCCATCGCGGCCAGCGATACCGCGCCCATGCCTCCCTTCACTGCTTCGCGCCGGGTAATGTCTTGATGGCTAGCCAATGTCTTTTTCATTACGCGTTCCTCTTGACACTTGATCGTTGGAGTTGGTCTCGCTTCAGCTCGTCAGCTATTGCAAGGCTCGTCCTCCGACACCAATCTTCACGACGTCATCCGGCTTCCAGGTCTGGTCGAAGAATTCGACGCCGGTGCCGTAGAGGCGCAACGCCACCAGAAAATTCCGCCCATTGACGGTCTGGATGAAGTTGGAATCCGGAGCCCCGTCGGGCTTGGACGGGCCGAACCACAAATCGATTGAACCATCGTTGTTGTTGGCAACTTTATTGAAGCCGTTGATCGACGCCATCAGTTGCGGTGCTTCCACCATTGTCCCGTCGGTGACGTTGTAGGCGGTGACCGCCCAGAACAGCGCGGCCGGCGGATGTGGCGGCAGGTGCAGCTTGTAAGTGTTCGACCCGTTGAGGAACTCGCCGTTCACATCCCTAAGCGCAACGGGATATTTCGACCCGGCTCCTATCGTCCGCATGACCATTGCAGGAGCCGACGAATAGGCAACCTGGAAGTAGGTGGCCCGCTGGTTGACATCGAGATAGCTGTCCTGGAACCAATCGGCCGTGGCACCGGCCCAGACATTTTCATACTGCCTGTCCGTGTAGTAGAGATTGCGCCTGTCCGGCCTGCCGAGCTGCCGCAACGCCAGGATCATCCTGGGCGCCGTCTCGACCGCCTTTTTCAGCAATTCCTGCTGCTTCACATCAGGATTGAACGACTGGCCCTTGACGATGCCGATCGAGGCCAGCACGCCACGGAGCTCGGGATCGATGGACGAGACTGGTTCATAGTCGACGAAGGCCTTGAGCTTGGTCCAAAACGTATTGTCGACGGGATACATCATGTTGATGCGCTTGCCGCTGCCGTTCGGAAACTGCATCGGCTTGACGTCCTTCTCCGTCGCCCACAGCGGATAGATGCGTGTCTGTTCCGCCAGCGCTACGGCGGGCTTGGGATCGGGTCCGTTCTCACCTCTCGCCATGACGGTGCGAAAGAAAAGAAACACATTGTAGGTTTTCGACTTGAAAGCGAAGTAGCCCAGCGGGATTTCGCCGTCATAATCCGGCGGCAGCAGCAGATAGAGCCCGCCGCGTGCCCGGTCCGGTCCGATCGCACCGACATCCGTGATCGTGCGCTGGAAGAAATCGGTGAACATGCCGATGACGTCGCGCGGCGCCGCGACGACCAGCGGTCCGGTCTCCTTCAGGTCAAGATAGCTCATGGAATAGATGACGTCGGCGTTGGGCGTCGGCACCCAGGTGCGCGAGTCCATCCGGTCTTTCCAGATCGGCAGCACATTGTAGCCTTTGCCGAGTGCGGCCTCCGAGCCATCGCGCATACCGATGACGTTCAGAGCAGGCAGCATGGTCATGTAGGTCTGAATGGCGCGCTGATAGAACAGTTCGTCGCGAAGGTGTTCGGCTTCCCTGGGATCAAGCAAATTTCCATTGTTTATCTGGTTGACGAGCGGTGGGGCGACTCTGTCTTGAGCAGCAGCAACGGTCGATGAAATGACTACGACGGCGAGGACCGAAATGGCGATCTTGATACCAGCTTGCAACATTGGTTCTTCCTGTCTTCTAGTAAGAGCAAACGGTGTTGGCTGCGCAGACGCGGTCCGGCTGACACGGCCGTCTGCGGGTCTGGCCGGTGGCTCAAAAATGGTGGTGGCTTACCCTAGGGGCCAATCCGCGAATTCCCTCGTAGAGGGGGCGGGTTTCCCGTATTGAGCCGTCGGCATGGTTGCTGATCAGCCGTTCGCCGACGCATTCCGGTGACTCGTCGTAATCTGCTCACATTTGCGCGGCGACCTTGTCTCCTAATGTGCAGGGTTTCGGACGCCGGCCCGCGCACGTCAGCAACACTGTTGGCCGGCGTTCGAAAGCCACCAGGGAACGAAACCGCGGGGAGGGGCAGCCCTATCAGCAGGCGCTATGGAAATTTGACTGGCGCGGCCGGCGCAGCGGTAGTGCTGCGAGGCGAGCGCCGGGGCCGTTTGCTGAGGCAAGACACCGCCGTGGGGTGGGCCGGGGCGTGATTTTCTGCGGATGATGGGTGGTTGCGTGCCAGAAGGGGTGGGCAAACCACGGAAAAAAAAGCGTGCCTGATCGTGGCCGGCGGAAGCCCGCGGCACGAAAGAAAGTGTTGTTAAAGGGATGGCGCTGAGCGTCATGAGGTATTGATCCTGGTCACCGAGATAGAACGATGATGGTGAGGACGTCGACCCGGCTCGAACGTCTCGATAACCAGCATGCGGGAGCCACAGTGCGGGCAGGGATGGTCGAGCTCCTCTGAGAGCCTGGCGTGCTCGGATGGTAACTTGGGGGATGGAGCGATTTGGGGCGCCGCGGCGATGAGCTGGCGAGCGCGGGCGAGCTTCTCAGCGCGGGTGGTACCGCCATTAGCGAGCAGGCCGTAGTGCCTGATGCGATGAAAGCCCTTTGGCAGCACGTGCATGAGGAAGCGGCGAATAAACTCGCCGCGCTCCAGCGTCATGGTCGTGTACCGCTCGGGACCCTCGATGCGGTAATCCTTGAAGGTGAAGGTAACACCTGACGCATCTGCAGAAATCAAGCGGCTATTAGAGATCGCGACGCGATGGGGGTAGCGGGACAGATAGGCCAGCACCTGCTCGGGTCCGGCGAACGGACGTTTGGCATAGACGAACCAATCCGTTGTCCACAGCGGACCGAGATAGGCCCTGAAGGTACGCGCGTCGGCAAGATGCTGGTAATCGCCGAAGAACTGCAAATGCCCAGCGGCATGCACGTCGATTAGCATGCCCAGTATCCGCCCCGGAACAGGGCGGACAGTACCTCGACGGGCACGAGATAGTCGGGTCGGGAGCTGACCCATCGTGATCCGTCGAGTGAGATTCCACCGCCCGTGACGATCATGTGCACATGGGGATGGACAATCGCCGATCAGGTATGCGCGACGAGTGGCGCCGTTACGAGGACGCAGGTCTTTCTGCCGCGTCGCAGTCTGCCGCTGCCGCCCATCTTCTCTAAAAACGGCTACAATCCCAAAAACAGAAGATCCGTTCTAACGGGTGATCAAATTCAACAGCCTGCTAGCTCTGTGGGGTTGCCGTCAATCCAATTCGAGGCTGTACCTGGACCCGTTACTAACTCCTTCAGGGAGTGCTTGTGCCTTGTTCACTGCGGTGCATATGCCTTGCAGTGTCTGTCAGCTAAATCGCTCCCATGCCGACTGGCGCGAAATACCCAGCGCCGCCCCAATCTGGGCCCAGCTGACTTCGCGCTGCCGAAGAATGTCCACGATCTGCTGGAGCTGATTGCCCTTGCCTTGAAGGGTATCCTCGATCGGTTGCAAGTGTCGCAACAAGCGCTCAGTGGGTAAGTCGTCTACTGAGCCCGTCTTTGCTGATTTCGGTTTGCGGCCGGCGATGATCTCGTTGCACAGCCCAACGCACTCGTCGCAGATGAAGACGCTGAAGGGGCCCGAGATCAACCTCTTCACTTCATGCTGCGACTTGAAGCAGAACGTGCAGTAGAGAATCTTCGTCGGCACGGTTGTGGTTTCCGCTTGCGGCATTGGCGTCTCTGCGTGGGCCAAGCTTGACATATTTACCTCCTGTCTGCACGTCAGGAATTTCCTTACTGTCAGATAAAACCTGACACCAGGGGGTTGTCAAGCGATCGCAGAAGCTGAGTGTGGATAGCCGCAGTGACCCCATACTGACCTTGCGATTGGCCCGCCGTCACTCACCTTTATGCCAAAGTCTCACGTTGAAGGGTACGAGACCATTCTTCTCGAAGAAGCGGAGGGCTCCCTCATTGAACGACCACGTGTCCAAGGCGACCATGGGTATTCCCTGCGACCGTCCGTGCGCCTTGGCTGCATCCAGAAGCAATCTGCCAACACCCTTTCGGCGCGCGTCGGGTCGGACACTGATCTCATGGATATGGATCAGCTCGTGTGCGAACTGCCGTGCCGTCTCAGGGCGCCGGACAATTTCACCCACCAGGTAGCCGATGGGTGCTCCCTCATCGAATGCCAGGAAGGCGAAGTGGTTGGGGCCGCTAAGTAAGTCCTTCGCGTCCTTCTCGGTAAACGTGTACGGTCCCGGCGGCTTGAAGCGCCAGGGATGAGCATCGGCGTGGATTTGCTGAACGTCCGCGTTCAGTGCTGAGATCGCACCCGCATCCTCAAGTGTAGTAGCGCGAATTTCTATCGGCATAGGCCATCTCAGCAGCATCGGTGCAACCACGACAATGCCACACGGAGCCCCGAGTTTCCGAACATGGCACGAGGCCGACCACCGTCGCCACCGCAGCGGTTCTGTCCGGTGCTGGGGGGTATTACGGGGCCCGCGCAGTGGGTAACGACCATGTGAAAATTTGACCCCAATGTATCGGAAATAGTGAAAGCCACGCTTCCGCTGAAATCAACGATCATCTTGCCTCGCGGCTCCGCGAGCCGCTGGCGTGGAACTGGGAAGCTCCCTTGGTATCATGAGCATTGACGGCGCCTTGGTGCGCGACCTCCTCACCTCCGGCGACGTGCCCGGGCTCGCCGTAGCAATTATCCGAGACGGTCAGCTCGATCGGTATCTGTGTCAGGGCGTTCGACTCGCCCGGGTACCGGGCCTCGTCGACCAGCATACAGTCTTCGACGCAGCCTCCCTAAGTAAGCCGGTCTTCGCCTACATCGTGCTGCAGCTCGTGGATGCCGGCCGTCTGGCGCTGGATGCGCCGCTCTGTGGCTACCTCCCCTCTCACATCTGGGACGATCCGCGAGCAGAGCGGATCACCTTACAGAACGTGCTTTGCCACTGCTGCGGACTACCCAACTGGCGTACCCCCGATTTCCCTTTACGCACGCATTTCCAGCCGGGAGATCGGTTCAGCTATTCGGGAGAGGGCTACCTCTATCTGCAGCGTGTTATCGAGGCGATCACCGGAGAAACGCTTGAGGACCTGGCTCGCCGATCGGTGTTCGAGCCGCTCCACATGAAGAACTCCGGCTTTGTCTGGCACCCACGCTGGAACCTCAATCGCGCTCATCCCCACGACGTCTTCGGCCGCCCGGCTGTAGGCTTCAAACCGGCTGAGCCTAACGCAGCCGCGACATTGCAAACCACGGCGGCCGATTTCGCGCTCTTCCTCCAGGCGGTCCTCTCGGGTGCTCGATTGAAACCAGAGACAGCCGACCTGTGGCTCCAGCCGCACGTCGAGGTCGAGCACGCCGGCCACGTTGCGTTGAAGCTGGACATCGAGATCGCCCGCACCGGCGTCGCTTGGGGGCTCGGCTGGGGCCTCGAGCCGGAGGTTGGCACTTTCTTTCACTGGGGCGACAACAACACGTTCAAGGCATTCACGATCGGTTCGACGCGGGAGCGTGCCGCCATGGTGGCGTTCGCGAACGGAGCCTCTGGTCTGTCGATCATGGCCGACTTGGTCGCCGGAATTATACCGGGGAGACGGCCATCATTGGCGTGGCTCGACTACGAGCAACACCACAGCAAGCGCCGCCGCCTCTTTAAAGCGATCCTCGAGAAAACCCTCGAGGCGCTATGGAGCGACTTGGCCAGCTCTGACCTCAAGCCCGACGACCTTCGATGGGTGGCTCAAGGATTGGACGCGCATGGTCGGAGCGACGAAGCCGCTCGTTTGCGCGTTCACGCAAAGGCGGATTGATCAGGATATCACAGGCTCACCTACCAGAGGTTCGAATCTGGCACGAAACGCCATTGTGGCTATCCATCCACGGCATGGCCGGAAACTGGAGGACTGCAAACAGGAATTTGAGATCGTAGAAGCTGATGGGGATAGCCGCCCTTGACCCTGGCTGCGTAAAAACGCCGTGTCGGTTATATGTTCCGCGCAAATTGCGGAGACAATCAATGAAGCGGTTTATCGAGGGGGTCGATCGCGAGCAATCGACGCTGTTGCCGGAAAGCCTCGATGAGTGGATCGACGAGAGCAATCCTGTTCGTGCCGTCGATGTGTTCGTCGAAGGGCTCAATCTCGCCAAGCTCGACTTTAAGGGGGCCTATTCCGGAGGCAACGCGGCGGCCCTCGTACCACCCATCGGCACTCCTGAAACTCTATATCTGCGGCTATCTCAATCGCGTGCAGTCGAGCCGACGTCTGGAACGCGAGGCCGGACGCAACTTGGAAGTGATCTGGCTGCTGCGGCGGCTCACGCCTGACGACAAGACGATTGCTGATTTCCGTAAGGACAATGGGCCGGCCATCAAAAAGGTATGCGCTCAGTTCGTCGGGCTATGCCGCCAGATGGGCTTGCTCACTGTCGCAAGCGTAGCCATCGACGGCAGCAAATTCAAAGCGGTCAACACACGCGACAAGAACTTCACGCGCGGGAAAGTCGAGCGGCGGCGTAAGCAGCTTGAGGACAGCGTTGCACGCTATCTCGCTCAGCTTGATACGGCCGACCGGCAGGAGCCGTCGGAAGCCCTTACGGCGAAGACGACACATCTGAGGGAGAAGCTCATCAAGCTGCAGGAGGAGATGGCGAAGCTGGCGACCTACGAGAAGCAGATGCTGGCCACCCCTGATCAGCAAATCTCTCTGACCGATCCCGATAGTCGCTCGATGGCGACGAGCGGGCGTGGCTCCGGTGTGGTCGGTTACAACGTGCAGGTGGCGGTCGATACAGAGCATCATCTAATCGTCACGCATGAAGTGACAAATAGCGGCTCGGATCGAGCACAACTGAGCAACATCGCGTCGCAGGCGAAGGATGTTCTCGGTGTCGACAAGCTCGAGGCCATTGCCGATCGCGGCTACTTCAGCGGCGAGCAAATCCTTGCCTGCAATCAATCTGGCATCGCCGTGACGCTTCCAAAGCCGATGACATCCGGCATTGAGGCAAAGGGCCGTTTCGGCAAGCAGGATTTCGTTTATCTCAGAGACGAGGATGTCTATCGCTGTCCGGCTGGCGAGAAGCTCAAATACTACTATACGAACGAGGAGGATGGGCTGAAGCTGCGGCGCTACTGGACGAATGCATGTCGCCACTGCGCGCTCAAGCATCGCTGCACGACCGGAGTGCAACGTCGTATCGCACGCTGGGAGCATGAGCACGTGTTGGAAGAGGTCCAGAAGCGTCTCGATGAGAACCCACGGGCCATGCGGCAAAGGCGCGAGACGGTCGAGCATCCGTTCGGCACGATGAAGGCGCGCATGGGCTCGACACACTTCCTGATGAAGCGCTTACCGAAGGTCGCAACTGAGATGGCGTTACACGTGCTCGCCTACAATCTGACGCGGGTAATGAATATCATCGGCGTCAAGCCTCTGATCGCAGCGATGGCAACCTGATAGGACCGAACCTGCGCAATTGCGCGATCTCGGAGCCCCAGCGTGCGCGTGTACGCGCCGCGCTTGCGTCACGAAATCGGAAAAATATGCCCGACACACGCCTCTCTTGGCGTATCCGCACGATCAAGTCTGGCCGACACCCCCTCCAGAGCGTTATCACGCGGCCAAGACCCGGAACGGACGCTTCCAAGGACCGGATGTTAACAGGCGTGCAAGGCTTTCATGACGGCACCGACCAGCTGTTCGGGCGTCGCTGGCTTGGGCAGCACTATGCCGGCCGGGCATGCCTTGGGGACATGGTCGTAGCCACTATGTAGCACGAACGGCACGTGCCTCCTTTTTAGCCGCTCGCAGATCGCCGTGCCATCGCCGTCGCTCAGGCCGAAGTCGAGCACCGCGACCGATAGGTCAGGATGGTCTGCCAAGTGTAAACCAAGTGACAGCGTGTGCGCGCTAAGGACCGATGCGCCCTCGCGTTGCAACTGGTCGCAAATATCGAGCGCAAGCAGCGGCTCGTCCTCGACGACAAGCACCGTGCGCCCTGCAAGCGAGGGCCTGGCCATGTCTATTCCCCAGCCAGAAATATGGAAAGCAAACCCTGGCCGAACCACCTGCTCCGCGCCGCACCTCGAAAAGCTCAGCTTTCCACAAGGGAAGTTAAGATACAAAGCACAGAACGCATATGCGAGAGTTGGTCAGAAAATGACGCTCCTAATCATGGTTCGGTCGAGTGTAGCTGCCGTTTGAGCTTTCCTCCAAACCTTCCCGATCCATGATCGTGATGCGAGAGTATCGGTGCACGATCAGTCCCCTCCTCTCCAGTTCCTGCAGCGCCGCCGTCACCCCCGAACGTCGCACCCCCAACATGACGGCCAGAAACTCATGGGTAAGCGCTAGCTCATCACCATCAATTCGGTCTTGGGCCATCAAGAGCCAGCGCGCCAACCGCTCCTCGATCTTGCTGCGACCGTTAGCCAAGGCGGTCTGGGTGGTTTGCATCAGAAAAGCATGTGCGCTCCGCAACAGTACCTGATGCAGGGTGGCGCTTTCTGCGATCGCTTCACGTAGGCACGCCGCTGAGACACGTCTTCCACGGCCGGCGATTTGCATGTAGATCTCGTGCGGAAAGCGGTCGCGATCGCCCAGCGGCACCGTGACGCCGGTCATGCCTTCCCGACCAATCATGCCGACCTCAATCGCTTGCTCCCCGTTGGCCACGATCGAGGCCACGCCACTGTCGAGGAAATAGACCTGCGTCACGCGTTTGTTGCGCCCTTGCAGCTCCATGCGTACGGGCAGCTCGACGGCCTTGAGGCAGGGCTCGAGCAGTCGCAAATCAGCGCGCGATAAGCGCGCCAGCAGCTTGTTGGATGACACATCGGTCTTTCGGCGCGGGCAACGCGCCATTGACAGGAGACAGACGCCCAATGTGCAGGGCGGACGCGGGTCCCCGAGCCGTCGATCAATCCTTAAAGGAGCGCAGCAAGCGCGATGATCGACTTTTGAAGGTCAGCCCGTATTGCGAAGACGGACCGATGCTGCGGTCTAAACCGATAGCTTAGGCGCTTTGGAGCGGCCGCGCTATGCCTAAGATTGTGCGGTTTGGACTTCGCACAACGCGAAAAACGACAGTTCTAGTCGTCATTCGGCGGCGTGTAGCTGCCGTTTGAGCTTTCCTCCAAAGCCTGGCGATCCGTAATGGTCACGCGCGATCGCCGATGCGCGATTAGTCCCTTCTTTTCCAGTTCCTGCAGCGCCGTCGTCACCCCCGAACGCCGCACCCCCAACATGACGGCCAGAAACTCATGGGTAAGCGCCAGCTCATTGCCATCAGTACGGTCGTGCGCCATCAAGAGCCAGCGCGCCAGCCGCTCCTCGATCTTGCTGCGACCGTTGGCTAGAGCCGTCTGTGTGGTTTGCGCCAGAAACGTATGTACGTAGCCCAGCAGCACCAGGTGCAGCGCCGGTCTGGCAGCGATTGCCTCGCGCAGCTTGGCCGCAGACAAGCGCCGTCCCACGCCAGCCATCTGCATGAAGGTCTCGTGCGGAATACGGTCGCCATTTCCCAACAGCACGGAGACCCCGGTCATGCCCTCCCTGCCGACCATGCCGATTTCGATCGCCTGTCGGCCGTTGGCCACTATCGAGGCGATGCCACTGTCGAGGAAGTAAACGTGCTCGACGTGTTTGTTGCGCGCTTGCAGCTGCTTGCGCACGGGGAGCTCGACAGCATCAAGGTGCGGCTCGAGCAACTGCAAATCGGCGTGCGATAAGCGCGCCAGCAGCTTGTTGGATGACATGTCATCTTTCGGCGCGGGCAACGCGCGCCAGAGACCAGAGGCAGACGACCAATTTGATGGCCGGTCGAGGTGTCCCGAGCCGTCGATCAATCCTTATAAAAGCGCAGCAAGCGCAATGATCGACAGTTGAAGGTCAGCCCGGCGTGCGAATGGCGGACTGATGCTGCGGTCTCTAAACACAATAGACGTCCTGCGGCCGTCAGGCGACCTAAAAAATGTCGATTTTCGACATTTTTTTCGGAACAGCGCAGCGTGGAGCACGTTCAGACTTTTACGCGGGCATTGGCTCAACTGCCGCACCGCGTCGTCATAGGTGCTGTTCACACTCGTACCCGGCAAAGGAGCAGGCGTGACTTCTATCGCCGCGCTAACGGTCGTGCTCGTCGTCGAGGACGAGCGCATGCTCCGGTACGCGATCGCGCACGCGCTCCGCGATGCCGGCTTCGCAGTTCTTGAAAGCGGTACGGCCGACGAAGCCGTCAGCTATGCAGCTGCGGGCAGCCGTGTTGATGTGGTCTTTACAGACATTCAACTTCCTGGCCGGTTCAATGGGTGGGATGTGGCCGAACGGTTTTGCGCAGTCAACGCGGATGTGACCGTCATCTACACATCGGGAAATTCGGTGGATCGCTCGCGCCGCGTCGCAGGCAGCTTGTTTTTCGACAAGCCCTATGACCCGTCTGCGGTGGTGCAAGCTTGCGGACAAGCGCAGCGTCGCGACGCGTAAATGGAGATAGCTACAGGCAGCGCTATTTTCAGCTGGCGATGACGGAGGGTTGTTTGCCGACCTTGCCAGTGCGAAGTCCAGACGGTCGAGGGCCCGGGTGAGCTCACCCGCTGAGCGAACGCCGATTGGCCTGCATAGTGTCTTCAATCGTTCCCAGCGCTGTTGCTGCGCGGCGAGGCTGTCTTTTATTGGCACGAAGCAGCATTGTGGCTGTAGCTCCTCGGCATGGCCGGAAGCTGAGGTACTGCGGACACGGATCGAAGGTTTCAGGAGCCTGCGGGCGAGGCGGCCTTTGACCGATGCCGTTGAAAAAGTCGATCTCTGTATCGATAATATGTTCACGGATAGAATCCAGTTCCACTCTCCGGCAGTTACAGAATCGTAGTTGCGTCCCAGGCAGTGATCGAGGAATCCTTTCCTCGCTGGTGCAGACGGCGCCACCCCCGTGACCTTTTTCAACAGTATCGACCCAACTCTTACTCAAGTGCCGCCTTAGCGAGCTACCCCAAGACCGGAAGCTGCTATCATGCTGGCGTCGTGAGGCGTTCCAGAGTGATCTTGATCTAACCATTCTGCGGGCAATTCCAAACGGCAACGAACCCCGTCTCGAGCGAGCTCGAACAAAACTGTACCGTGGAGCTCATAAGGGATAATATCGCGAATTGTGCTCGTCCCGTAGTTCGCCTTACCGGGAGCGAGTATCGGAGGACCACCGCTCTCCTGCCATTTCACCGCAAGAACTGACCGTCCCTGCCCGTTGACGCGGTGCTCCCATCGAATCGACACGCGTCCTTCTGTGATCGACAGGGCGCCATGCTTGGCGGCGTTTGTGCTCAGCTCATGTAGCACCATGGATATTGCCTGGACCGCCTCCGGTCGCAGCAGAACGCTGGGACCTCCGAACTCAATATTCTTGGCGCCAGCAAACGGGGCAAGCTCGCGTCTCACGAGCTCTTTCAACGCTACGCCCTGCCATCGACTGGCACTCAACAGCTCATGCGTTATAGCCATAGCCCGAATCCGCCCATTGAGGGCCGCTGCGAAATCTGCCATCGACTCGCTGCCATTCTGGCTGTGTGCAACAACCGCGCTAACGGTCGCCAGTGAGTTCTTGACGCGATGGTCGAGCTCGGCGACGAGTGCGCGTTGCTGTTCCTCCACCCGTTTGCGCTCAGTGATGTCAATGGTGACACCAACTACTCGTTTCGGATTTCCTGAGCCGCCATATGAAATGAAACAGCGCGTTTCGACCCATCGGAGCTCGCCGCCAGGACGAAAAATACGATACTCTACGTGATACTCGCGCCGCTGCGCGTGGAAGGCTTCGCTCCGAAGCAACTTCACGCGCACAATATCGTCGGGATGCACGCTGGCCAAGCATTCGCTGCGTGCTATCTGGGCCGTACCCTCTGGAAAGCCGTGGATGGCCGCATAACCCTCTGAAATCTGCATGATCTCTGTCTCGGTGTCATACGCGTAGCTGCCAACGAGCCCAGTCTTCGCCGCCAGCGCAAACTGTACGTTGCGCTCGGCTAGTGCTTGTTCTGCTTGTTTGCGCTCGGTGACGTCAATATTGACGCCGACCACTCTTCGCGGGAGCCCGTCCCCGTCGTACAAAGCGAAGCTACGCGCTTCTATCCACCGAACTCCACGCCCAGGATGAACAATGCGATATTCCACACTGTACTCAGGCTGCCGCTGTTGAAAGGCTTGGCTGCGACGCCGTTCCAACCAGTCAATATCCTCTGGGTGCACACCAGCTAGCCATCGGTCGCGCGCGATCCTGGTGGTCCCCTCGGGGAAGCCGTGGATAGCTGCGTACCCTTCCGAAACTTGCAATATCTCGGCGTCGCGATCATACGCGTACGTACCGACAAGGGCGGCCCTTCCTGCCAGCGCGAGCTGCAGATTGCGCTCCGCGAGTGCTTCTTCTGCCAGCTTGCGATCGGAGATGTCGCGGGTGACCCCCAGCAGTTGCATGGGTCGGTCATCCGCATTGCGTACGATAGTGCCTTCCAAAGCGACCCAACGTTCTCGACCGTCGTGTTCCCGAGCATCCGGACGTGCGAGACGGTACTCGATACTGCAGTTGCCACCGGTACGCCTCAAATCCACAAAGGCGGCGTCCAGATTAGGTAGATCATCTGGATGAACCTGAGATCGCATGCCCGCGATAGTTTGTGGCAACTCCTCCAGGGCATGCCCGTGAATGCGCCGATCCCGCGCGTCATTTTCAAAGCGGCGAGTGCTTAGATAAAGGCTCCAAGTACCAAGCTCTGCACAATCGAGAGCCAACTGAAGGCGGTTGTTGCTTTGTTTAAGCTGCGCTTCATTTCGGCGCCTCTCTGCGAATAGGGCGGTCAAAACGAGGGTGTAAACTGTCACCATCGTCACGGCCACTTGGGCACCTTTGACGCGCTCCTGGATCGGCACGGACACATCGCCGAAGCGGCCAACGCCGAAGTTGGTTGCGTAGATCACCGCCATGGAGGCGCTGAACGCACCAGCGATCGCTAATGGCGGCGGACAGCGCGCTGCTAACCACAATAATAGCGGAAGCACGACGGCGCCCGGGCTAAATGAGACCCAAGATCCGGTTGCGTGGTTCACGACAAAAAAGCTGGCAAAGGTCAAAAGGGCGAGCACTCCGGCGCCTTCTATCAATTCATCTCGTGATGGTCGCTCGCGCCACATCTGGCTAAGTCCAATGACGAGCGGTGCGACCACCACGATGCCAACCCCATCCGACAAGAACCAGGCGCGCCAAACTTCGAGAAATGGTGACGCCGTGTAAAATAAGGTCATCGTGGCGGCGCCTCCGATAGCTGACAAAGCAGTCGCAACTGCTGCAGCCGCCAGGAAGCCGAGCACCCGAGTCAAGTCGCCAAACGTAAATGCCGGACCGAGCCACCGCTCAAGCAACCAGGCCACGAGAACCGCCTCGCCAGCATTGCAAAAGCCCTTGAAAATCGAGGTCCAAAGACTTCTGTCGCTTAATAGATTTGCAGCGACGGTGGCGGCTGCTACGCCAATGAAAACTGCGGGAAGAGCTCGTCGACCAAACGTGATCAGGATCCCGGCAGCAATACCCGCTGCGGGCCAAAACACGGCAACATCTGAGGGGGCTGAGAGATGGGCGAGCCCAATCCGAGCTGCAAAAAAATAAACTATGCCGATGGTCAAGGCCCAAGCCAGCCTAGACGCCCATGCTCTCGGCCAGTCGGCCGCCAACTCAAGATAACGACTTACCCCGTGCACAGCGGCTATTGCCTTCACGGTTTTCCCCGAACCGAAGCAGTGAGGTACTGGATTGTCGTAGGCACGGACAAGATCGTCTATCAGGCGTTACCTCGCCCAACGTCAGCAATTCTACCGATACAGTTAATCGCTACCGTGGGCTGCGACGATCTAAGTCAACACTGCACCGCTTAGTACGTGTGTTACTGGCAACGCCAAGGCGAGAACTGCGGCTGCAGACATGTCTTGGATTGGGCGTCCTTCGCTTTTGACGCCTGTCGCTGATCGAATGTGCGACGCATAGTTGGTTGATGACCCCAAAAGCGTCGCGACACCGGACGCCGGGCCGGATGAGGCCGATTGACCATCACCGAGGTCGCAAGCTGGCACATAGTGAAAGTGGACCGTAGTTGCAACGAACGTTAGGTGAGCAAACTGCAGAGTCCCGGTAAGGCCTCGGGGCAGGCCGCCGACAAAAGCCCCCGAAACTTTCGAGCCGCTGCTACGCTGAAGAGGGAGGATAGCGGAGCTGGAAGCGAAGGGGTAGGGTGCTCGCCGGGCGCTCGCTGGAATCCTGGAGCGGGAAATTGCCGTGCTGGAATTGGCGTGAGGCGTCGAGCTATTCTTGCTCACCAACTGCAGCGCGCAAGCCATCGCGAAGCGGGTAGTCGTCGACTGAGAAGTATTCGCCGCCACCTCTGCGGAGGTTCCGAAACTCCATCCGGGTCAACTGCAGTTCCTTAGCGCCGGCCACCTCGACGCGGAAGGGCTCGCCGGAAGCGATCTCGCGCGGCTCTTCACCAGGTCGGCAGACGGCCCAACGCCCCGACGGCTGCATGCACAGAACGCCCTCTTTCTCGTTCATGGGACGCTCCGTTTTTCTCGAAATATATGGGTTCGCGTCATCAGGCTGCCAAGGCGCCGGTAAGG
>Ga0081455_10004656_pt1 | contig 15279 bp, 16 predicted proteins | sample TabmetS3T2R1_FD_70207 | JGI IMG/M metagenome (GOLD analysis project Ga0081455, IMG submission 70207) | Tabebuia heterophylla rhizosphere microbial communities from the University of Puerto Rico - S3T2R1 | ecosystem: Host-associated > Plants > Roots > Rhizosphere ... | reverse complement strand
CCCCCGGTGAGCAGGAACGCCAACGGAATCCCGGTCACCCCCGTCACCGCCAGCCCGGTCGGCACCACCCCCGCCAGCACCGTCAACGGCGCCGCCGCGGCCAGCACGAAACACACCAACGCCCGCCCACCCAACCGGTCCTTCGCCAAAGCACGAGCAACGAAATCCGAACGCGCAGACGAAACAGTTCGCGTCAACACAACACATCTCCAAAGACGACAGCAGACAGAGAAAGAGAGAAGAGGCTCGGGAGGTCAGTGGGGAGCGAGCACCGCGTCCCCCACGGCGGTCTCGGTGAACGCCACCAGGTGCCGCAACGGCCTGGGCAGGTGATCAACCTCGGCGGTGATCCGGTCCAGACCCCAGCCGCGGGTATCTGGATCCCACAACACGGCATCGGCCAGACCAATCGCGGCCACCAACCCCACCAACACCGCATCCCGCAACCCGATGCGCTCACCCGAGGTCAACGGCCCAGACAACCGGTGCGCGCGCCAGTACTCAACGTTGACGTCGGCAGGCACATACCGCTGCTGGGTCTGGGCCAGACCGAACCTCCGCCGCCGCTCACGACGCCACACCCCCGCCGCGGCCAACCACTCGGCCACCGAAACCGCGGCGCCCTGACCCAGATACGCCAACCACGTGGGCACCTCACGGTGCTGTGGCTGCGCCACCAACACCGACAGCGCCGAATCCACCAACCCATCCGGTAACCGGTCCAGGCTCACCACCCGCACACCGTCACGGCTGATGTCCAGGCGGCCGCACATGACCAGGTCGGCCAACAATCCGGCCGCCAACCCCAGCCCCAACACCCGACGATATACCCGGCACCGGCCAGATCGTTCATCGTGCGCCACGCAAAACAGCTCCGCCGCCAATGGCAACTGCATTTGTAGCCACGACAGATCCACCGGCCGCGAGGTCGTCATCCCCTCACCCGCCGGCCTCGGCCGCCACCGACCGGGCTCTTTGCCGGGCACCGCCCCGGGGGCGAAAGGTGACACCGGCCTCCTTCAGGAGGTTATGGGCGACACCGTAAGACAAACCACGACCACCCGGAGCAGCGCACACCGCCCTGATCCCCATCCCGCCCTCATACAATTCCTTCACATACACCCGAGCCGCGGCCCGCAACTCACCCATCAGCCGCTGCCTCCGCGGTCGAGCCGCGAGCACCGCAGCAATGTCCTGCATCAGCAAACCCCTCTCCCATAGAACCAGACCTCTCATCCTCGGCGGCCTTATGTACGCACCCCTCGCAGTCGTACGTCGCATAAACCCGAAGGTCTTTCCGTACTGAATGGAACCGGCGGCTCGTTGATCTTCAAGCTGACAGAAGTCGCCGACCTGCCATTCCGCAGCCAGCTCCTGCGCTCCCGTGCTCGAGGAATTGCCGTGCGAGGTCACCTTGGAGGAAAGCGCTCCGTCCCTCGTTTCCACGCTTCCCCTCGTAAGTCGTGAGTCGCGTCGGACGAAGCACTCTCCCGCTTGAGAGGGACAGAACCGGGACCGGGCCTTCCGGCGGAGGAACTCCTGGAGCGAGAGAGAGGTCCCCCCGTATCGCTCACCGGTCCCGGTTCTGCCGCATACGGCCGCCCTCTACAGCAGGGCGGTATTGTGTTCGGCCAGCGCCGCGCGTCCGCACGGGAAAGCTCGCCCGCAGCTGATACAGTGCCCGTTGTCATTGGTGTGCTCGTCTAGTACGACCGCCGCCAGGTGGGCGAGTCCTCGCAGGTCCGCTGCTATGACACCGACCGGTGTGCGGCGAGGATCGCTACCGGCATGTGTCTCGAGGTCGCGTTGCTCGCATGTCGTACAGCCGCTTCGTGGAACGCTGGCCCTCACGGGTAGGTCAGCGTCGACGGAGCGCGACAGACTCGACCCAGATTGCATCGGGATTCCTTGAAGAGTGAGTTCTGACTATCCTCGACGGTCTGATCACAGGATTGGGTACCATGGGCGAACTCCAAATGCCATTCATGAATTGCGATGAGCAGGCCCTTGAACGGCACATCAGGGCCCCGATTGCGACGAGTCAACGATCACGGACCGTCCGCCGCCCAGGGAAGGTGCGTTTGAGGGGAGCTTTATGGGGAGACTAACGGGGACACGAGCCCTTGAGCAGCCCATTTGCCGCCTGCCGACTCTGAAGGCCGTACCTGTTCGGCTGCCCTCAGGTTTACGCTCTGCCCCAGCGAGGGCGAGTGCACGCTCGCTTCGTTGATCCGTAGTCGTAAGGCACCCGGAAGGTGGCAGCGTGATCAGTCCGTACGTGCGTCGACTACGGTTGGCGCGCGAATTGGTCGCTTTGCGCGAAGAGAGGGGTTACTCCGCGGAGAAGCTCGCTGGCACGATCGGAGCGCCTCGCCAGCGGATCAGTGGGATCGAGAATTGTCATGTCTACCCAGAGCAGCAGGAACTCGGCCGTATTCTCGATGCGCTTGCTGTCGTCGACCCGCGTCGAACCACAATCTTGGCGGTCGCCACGGACGCGCGCCATCGGGGCTGGTGGGAGAAGATCGCTCAGAAGATCGGCCCTCGGCAGGCGCTCTACGCGGATTTGGAGGCCGGCGCCAGCCACATCTGCGAGTACCAGCTGACGCTGATACCCGGCCTATTGCAGATACCGGCGTTTACGTCGGCCCGCGCGCACGCCGACCGACCGATCTATCCCGACGGCTTCGACCCTGAAGAGGCGGTGAAGGCGCGGACCTCCCGTCAAGGCATCCTGCACCGGGACAATGCCCCAACCTACGAGGTGGTCGTCGACGAACTAGCCGTCCGCCGCTTTGCTGCAAGCTCCGAGGTTGTACGTGAGCAATTGGACCACCTCGCGTTCTTGGGCAATGAGCATCCGCATATCAAGATACGGGTGCTGCCGTTTACTGCCCGCATCGCCGATCACTTGGTGCCGCGCTCCGCATTCTCTGTGTACCGTTACCCAGACCCGGACGATCCGGCAATTGTCGCGGTGGATACGATCACCTCCGACTTGGTCCTGACGGACATCCACCAAGTCTCTCACTACCGACGCCTATATCAGCACCTGCGCGACGCCGCACTCACACCGACACAGAGCCTCGACTTCCTCGCCATGGTGGCGCAGGAGCTGCTGGAGATGGGACAGAACGATGACTGACAGGACATTGTTCACTCAGTGGCGCAAGTCAAGCCGCAGTGGCGGCGGTGACAACTGCGTTGAGGTCGCCTTTGCGGCGGACGGCAGAGTAGGGGTGCGTCACTCCAAAGACCCGAACGGGTCGATCTTGATCTTCACTTGCGGCGAGTGGGCTGCCTTCACCGGCGGGGTACGGGATGGGGAGTTCGAGGGTCGCCGATGAACGGGGGCTGCCAGCGTCCATCCGCCCACATGGTCACCATGCTTGCTCAGAGCGCTGTTAGCCATGTGAAATAGCAGCCGGAACGAAGGAGGTGCCATGACGGGCGCGGAGAACGCACGGCTACGCGCTGCGCGTCTGCGTATCCCGTCGCCGTCGGGCTCGGGTCGGCCGCTGTCGCGGCAGGAGCTGGCTGAGCTGGCCAACGCCGCGCTCGGTGAAGACCACGCGGACGAGGCCACCATGGATGCCAACTACATCGGGAAGCTCGAACGCGGCAAGCACCGCTGGCCCAGCCGGCCCCGGCGACAGGTCCTGCGCAGCATTCTGCGCGCTGACAGCGACGCCGACCTCGGCTTCTTTATCAACCGCAGCCGCCACACTTCAGATGCGCCCGGCCGCGACACACAGGTTCCCGCCCTGGACGACCAGGTCGACACCAACCGCCGCGACCTGCTGAAGGCCATCGCGGCAGTCGCCACGGGCTCAGGACTTCTCGCCGTCACCCCGGCGCTGACACGTCGACGGATCGGTGCCGGCGACATCGCGCGCATCGACGCGATCACCGCGCTTTACCGATCGCTGGACTACGAATGCGGTGGCGGTGTGCTGTGCGGCGAAGTCGGCCGGTTCGCCGAAGCGACTTCGGCCTTGTTGGCGGTGGCCGATGCCAGAAGCCGGCACAGCGACTTGGCTGCGGCCGCCGCCGCCGCGCGGCAGTTGGCCGGCTGGACGGCCTTCGACGCCGGTCGGCACGGGGATGCGGGACGGCACTGGCTGTCCGCCGAGCGAGCCGCTCTGACCTCGGGCGATCTGCGGCTAGCTGCCCGTATCCGCTATTGCCAAGCCCGCCAATTTCAGCACCTCACCCACAACCAGGACGCGCTGGACACCCTGCGCTTGGCACGCACCCAGATCGCCGACCAGGCAACGCCCGCAGTGCTGGCGATGCTCTACGGCGCCGAGGCGTCCTCGCTTGCGGCACTGGGCGACTACCGCGGCGCCGCTGATGCACTACACGAGGCCAGCGACCACTTCGAACGCATCACACCTGACCGCGAACCCGATTGGATGCGGTTCTACGACCGCGGGGAGCTACTGGCCCAGCACGGACGCGTCTACCGCGACATGGCCCGCGCTGATCCGCGCCGCTACGCGGAAACCGCCGTGGAATGGACCCAACAGGCGATCAACGCCTTCGGTCCCCTCAACATCCGCAGCACCGTCCTCAACGAAGTCGGGCTGTGCAGCGCCCTGACACTGGCCGGCGAACCCGACCGGGCAATCGAGATCGGAACCAGCGTCCTCGCCCACGGCCGCCAACTGAGCTCCCGTCGTATCCACGACCGGATCCACAACCTCGCTCCAGATATCCCGGTCGGCACCCGCCATAGCGGTCTCGCCGACTTCCGGCGCCAGATCGAGCTGACAGCCGCGTGACTGGCCGGTTCACCGAGGACGCCATGGCCAGCATCATGCGGCAGGTCGCCGACCATCTCGACGTGCCAAGCGATGACGCCATGCTGCTGCGGCTGACCAACAACGCGGTGTACGCACTTCCGCAAGCCGGCCTGGTCATCAGGATCACCCGCTCCTACGGCCTGCAAGAACGCGTGCACAAGGTCGTCACTGTGGCCAGGTGGCTGGCGGAAGTGAACGCTCCAACCATCCGGCTCGCCGCCGGTCGGCAGCCGATCGCCGTGGACGGGCTGCTGGCCACGGTGTGGATCCACATACCCGATCACCCACCAAAACCCACCGCCCGCGACCTCGGGCCTGTCCTACGTCGATTCCACCAGCTCGGCGCACCGCCGACGCCGCTCCCGTTGTGGGATCCGGTCGGCGACGCGCGAGCGCGCCTGGCCGACGCTGAAGCCCTCCCCGAGGCCGACCGCCAGTTTCTCCTCGACTGGTGCGACCACCTCGAACCTCAGATCGCGGCACTCAACGCCCAGTCAGAGGCCGGGCTCGTACATGGCGACGCGCACGCCGGCAACCTCCTGCGACGCCACGACGGACACGTGGTGCTCTGCGACTTCGACGCCACCTGCCTCGGCCCCTGGCAGGTCGACCTCGCTGCCGTGGCCGTCGGCGAACTCCGCTTCGGCCGCGCCGGCGCCCACGCCGAACTAACCGCCGCATACGGGTACGACGTCACCACCGACGCAGCATGGCAGCTGTTCAAACAGGCCCGTGAGCTGAAGATGGTCGCCGCTGCTGTTCCTCTCCTCGCCTCAACCCCGGGCGTGGCGCAGCAGTTCACTGCTCGACTGCGCTCCATTCAACACCGCGACTCATCTGCGCGCTGGATACCGTTCGCCGAGCTTCGCGGCCAGTAGCGATCGGTAGAACCAGCCACACCGACTCACACATCCGCCCACCAGACCGCACGGCGGCCCTCGTACAGCGACGCCAGGCAACCTCATGAAGCTGTCCGGTAAGACATCGGTCTCACGCGATCCCATCCTGCGCCTTGCGCGGGTGAGTGCGGAACGGGCCGGATCGGCTCTCCCGCTAAGTCTCCCCATAACTGGGCCTTCCGGCCACTCGGACTGTCCGCAATCGTACTACTGCACGAATTACGCAGACGTTGAGGCGGCCGACTGCACGCCGACCGCCTGTGGACACAGCACCCGTACGGCCGGACGTTAAAGGAGCGGCAATGACGGTCGCCGAAATTGCAGCACTCGCCGCGACCGACCGGGCGTTGCCAAACCACGTACGCAGGGAGGCGCGGTCAGTGGGCAGCGGCAGACCGCGACGCCTTGGCACGGTGACCGAGCTGGATGTCAACTGGGAAACGGGCCTCGGTAATGGCACCGATCAGAACACTGATCGAGACGACTGTGCCACCGAGGAATCTCTCGGTGGTCTGTCGGACGTGATAGCTCTCCGAGGGGACTGGCCGGACCTCGCGGTCTCTCGACCGGTCGCCAGCCGCGTCTTCGCCATCGTGCGGTACGAGCAAGGTGAAACGCTGACGATTCAGTACGTCGTGGGGATGTTCGGCGACGCCCCGAGCGCCGAACGGTACGCCGAGGATCAGGGTTACCCGTGCTACGTGGTCGCACCAGCCACGATGGTCATCGACCGCGCGGTAGTCAGCGACCCACGGTTCCGGCTCACAGACTGGCCGCGACCGGGATGTTGAAGCCCGTGCGGCGCCGGTCGCGGCGGTTGGGCCACATGGTCGACGGCGTGGCGCCCAAGGCAAGCTCGCGTGCGGTCGAGGCTGTACCCGAGATCGTGATAGCCCAACCGATAGGGATGATCATGGAATTTGCCACGGTTGCCGACACGCCAAAGGCCCGGGAGTTGCGCCGCGGGCTGGTCGACAGGCTGCTGGCCGCCGGTTCGATCACATCGCCTGAAGTCGAGGCCGCTTTCCGTACGGTGCCGCGGCACTCGTTTGCGCCCGAGGCTTCGCTGGAGACCGCGTACGCCAATGACATCGTCCGGACCAAGCAGGACGAGCACGGGATGACGATCAGCTCGGTCTCCGCGCCCTGGTTGCAGGCGGTCATGCTGGAACAGGCGCGGATCGGCCCGGGCATGCGGTGCCTGGAGATCGGTTCCGGCGGCTACAACGCCGCGTTGATGGCCGAACTGGTGGGGCCATCTGGTGAGGTCACCACGGTCGATATCGACAGCGAAGTCACCGCCCGGGCTGGCAGGTGCTTGGAGGCGACGGGGTACGGGCGGGTCCAGGTGGTGCAGGCGGACGCCGAAGGCGGCGTTCCAGAGCGTGCACCCTACGACCGGATCATCGTGACCGTCGGCGTATGGGACCTGCCACCTGCGTGGTGGGACCAACTCGCCGACGCAGGCCGGATCGTCGTGCCGTTGAGAATGCGGGGGCTCAGCCGGTCGGTTTCGTTGGGACGCGAGGGCGACCACCTGGTCAGCCTCGGACACCAGATGGCCGGCTTCGTCCCGGTACGCGGTTCCGGGGCACACGCAGAGCGCCTGATGACCCTGCACGGCGCAGATGTCGGCCTCCGCTTCGATGAGGAGGACCAGCCGACCGACGTCGAGGCGCTGCGCACGGCGCTGCGCCAGCCTCGGGTCGAGGCGTGGTCGGGCATCAGGTTCGGCGCAACGGAGCCGTTCGACGGCTTGTTCCTGTGGCTGGCCACCATCCTGGACCGGTTCGGCCTGCTGAGCCGCAGCCGCAGCGACGCCGCCCGACGCCTGGTCGACCCGGCCTCGCCGATCGCCACACCGACACTGCTCGACAACGACGGATTCGCCTACCTCACCTTCGGTCAGGTCGACCCCGACACGAAGACCTACGAGTTCGGTGCCTTCGCCCACGGACCGGACGCGGACAATCTGGCCGCTGCGCTGGTCGAGCAGATCCGCGTTTGGGACCAGCGACACCGACACGGCCCAGATGCGCGCATCACTGTCTACCCCGGACCGATACCACCCGGCGAGCAACCCGACACGCGGCTGCTCCGCAAGCGGCACACGACCGTCGCGATCTCCTGGCCGGACCGCTGAAAGGAACCCCGGTCAGGTGCCCCACCCCACCCGCCCCACCGAGCAATGGGAGGAAGTCCATGACCATGTCCATCGTCTCTATGGCCGCAGCCGACGGGGGCCTGGCCTGTGCGGAGGAGGAGGACCTGTTCGACTTGGAGATCAGCCTCGTGGAATCCGGTCCGGTGATCCCGGAGCTGCTGCGCAGCACCAGCGACAACTGCGGCAGCACCTGCGCGACAGCGTGCACGAGCTGCAAGTCCTGAACCCGAGCGGCCGGGTCCGGTGCGTCACTGCACCGGACCCAGCCCGTGGCCGAGAAGGACGCCATGGTGTACGAGGTTCTAGATGCCCCGCTGATGCGCGCCTCCCTCTTCCCCAGCACCCTCGAATTGCCTACATGGCCGGACCTGACCGACACCCTCCCGCGTGAGGTCGCAGTCGGCTGGTTGACCCGGATCTGGGCCGACGAGCGCATCGCAAACGCCATCACCGCCGCCAGTCCAACACTGGCTACTCAAGTGGACCGGATCTGCGCAGGTCGCTGCGACCAGCCGCGGCAAATGCGCCGCGCGGTGGTATCTGTCGCGCGGTACCTGCTGCGCATGACCGGCCGGAGCACCCCGTTCGGACTGTTCGCCGGTATAGCGCCCGCCCGGCTCGGGCCACACCCGGGCGTTCGGTGGGGTCATCTGCACCAGGCCGTCTTGCGGGCCGACGGGGCATGGCTCGCCGAGGTGATCACTCGGCTGGAGCAGTGCCTGCCCCTATCACGTCGGCTGACGGTGGTCCTCAACGAGCTTGCCGAGGTTCGTGACGACCGCTTGGTCGTGCCGCATCAGCGCCTCGCCCGATGCGACTCCAGCGGCCAAGCACCCAGTACGGTCGAGGTGTCAGTCCGACACACTGCCGCCGTCGCCGCGATAGTCACCTCCGCACGCACGCCCATCGTGGTTGTCGACCTGATCGCGAAGCTGAGCACCGAATTCCCGAACGCCTCAACCGCGGCGGTCGAGGCGGCGATCGTCCGGCTCGTACGGACCGGCACGCTCCTAACATGCCTGCGTCCGCCGACGACGGCGACCGATGGCCTCGGACACCTCCTAGCCCAGCTCACAGCCGTGGACGCCGAGTCCGTACCCGAGGTCGCGGCAACGGCAAAGAAGCTACGTGCGATCCACGACCAAATGGGCCAGGACCGCGCGTCGTCGGGTCAGGGCGAACGCAGTGCACTGCCCGAACAGATGAATGAGCTGAGCGCCAATCACGACCGACCGGTTGTGACAGACCTACGCCTCGACACCCAGATCACCCTGCCGAACACGCTGATCCGGCACGCTCAGGATGCTGCGTCAGCCTTGGCTCGACTGACTCCTTACCCACGTGGCCTCCCGGCGTGGAAGGGCTACCACGACGCGTTCCTGGAACGCTACGGCGTCGGCGCGCTCGTACCGCTGGCGGAGGTCGTCGACCCGAGCATCGGACTGGGCCTGCCGGCCACCTATCGAGGATCGCACCGGCGCGTCACTGCCGCACCGCTGAGCAGCAGGGATCGGGCCCTACTGCGGCTGGTCCAGCTCACCACCGCTAGCGGTGGCCAGGAGATCGTGCTCGACGACCGGATGATCGCTGACCTGGCCAGCGCCGATGAGCCGCCGGGACAAGTTCCGCCGCATGTCGAGCTGTTCTGTCAAATCCACGCCGACAGCCTCGCCGCACTGCAGCGCGACCAGTACACCCTGATGGTCAGCGGCGCCGCCCGGGCCGCCGGGGCGACCACGGGCCGGTTCCTTCATCTGCTCCGCCCCGACGACCGGGAGCGCTTCGCTCACGCCTACTCGGCCGTGGCGACGGTTCGGGAAGGCGCCCTGGCCGCCCAGTTGTCGTTCCCGCCGCTGCAGGCGGCCTCCGATCACCTCGCCAGCGCTCCGCCGACCTTGCCGTACCTGCTGCACGCAGGGGAACTGATCACTGACGATGCCGCGATCCGCTTGACGGACCTAGCCATCGGAGGCGACGCCGACGGGTTGTTCTTCGTCTCGCTACGGCGCGAGCGGCTGATCGAACCCACAGCGCTGAACGCAGTCGAGTTCCGCTACTTCAGCCATCCCCTGGCCCGTTTCCTCTGCGAGCTGCCCCGGGCCACCGCAGGGGTCTACATGCCGTTCTCCTGGGGCGCCGCCGAGGGACTGCCGTTCCTGCCCCGCCTTCGCTCCGGCCGCACCGTCCTCACCCCTGCCTGCTGGACAGTCCATGCCACCGACCTGCCGCCAGCGAGGGAACCCTGGCGACGCTGGCACCAAGCGTTCTCCGAATGGCAGCAACGATTCCGGCTTCCCAACCGCGTGTACCTGGTCCAAGGCGACAACCTCCTCGCCTTGGACCTGACTGTGAAGCTGCACCAAGCACTGCTGCGGGCGCACCTGGACCAGCACAGCCACGTCCGCCTCGACGAAGCTCCGAATCCGAACGCCTACGGATGGATCGACGGCCACCCGCACGAGATCGCCATCCCGCTGAGGTCCACCGAGCCACCGAAGAAGGGCCCGTCGAAGTCTGGCATCCGCGTCCTCGACCGCGACGAGGCGCACCTGCCCGGTGCCGCTCCCTGGCTCTACGCCAAGCTCTACGCCCCACCCGCATGCCACACCGACATCCTCAACCAAGCGCCAAGCCTCACCGGCCAGAACGACGCCGGTCCGGACCTCGCCACCGACTGGTGGTACCTGCCTTACCATGACCCCGAACCGCACCTGAGACTGCGGATTCGCCTGCCCAACGCTGCTGCGTACGCCGCTGCCGCCACTCGGATCGGCGCGTGGGCGATCCAGCTCCGCCGGCGCCGATTGCTGGGCCGCATGCAGCTGGACACCTACTTCCCAGAGACCGGCCGGTACGGGCACGGCGAGGCAATGGCCGCTGCGGAAAGCGTCTTCGCCGCCGACTCCACCGCCGCCATAGCTGAGATCACTGCCGCGACCACCGGCACGATCCCGTTGGACGCGCTCATCACCGCCAGTCTCGTCGACCTCACCCTCGCCTTCACCGGTGACGCCTACGCCGGGATGCGATGGCTGCTCACCCAACTACCGAACCAGACCGCGCCCGCTGGACGCGCCGTACGCGCCGCCGCTACGGCGCTCGCCGACCCGAGCGAGGACTGGGCAGCGCTCCGCGCGGCCGACCACGACGGCTCCCTGATCGAAGCCTTCCAGCAGCGCCGCATCGCCCTCGCCGCCTATCGGAGGAAACTCGCCCCGCAGCGCGATCCGCTGTCCGTCCTTCCCTCCCTGCTGCACCTGCACAGCATCCGCGTACACGGCATCGACCCCGATCGGGAACGCCTCTCCCGCCGACTCGCCCGCGCGACGGCACTGCGATGGTCAGCGGTCCACAACAGACCGACCAGCACCGCTGGCCCCCCGTGATGCCGCCGACACCAGCAACCCGCGCTCATCTCGGCGCGGTCGCGCACTTCATCGCCGACCGGCTGTCAACGCCGCCGGTGGCCGCCCGGCCGGAACTGGCGCGGTCACTTGCCGACGGTGCCGCCGGCATCGCGCTGCTACATATCGAACGCGCACTCGCCGGCTCCGCAGGCTGGACCACGGCTCACCGCTGGCTCACCAGCGCCACCCGTCCGAGCGTGCTCGCCAGCATTGACAGCAGCCTCTACCTCGGCGCGCCCGCCGTCGCATTCGTCGTCCACACCGCCACCACCGACCAGTCAGAGCGCTACCTGAAGGCACAGCACGCACTCGACCGCGCGGTCACCACGCTGGCTCACCGCCGCATCGGCCAAGCACTCCACCGGATCAGCCGCGCCGCGCCGCCGCGCAACGCCGAATTCGACGTCATCTCAGGGCTCACCGGCATCGGTGCCCACCTGCTCCGCCGCAACCCCGACAACGAAGCCCTGCCCCGCATCCTGGACTACCTCGTCCGGCTCACCGAACCCCTCCACCACGACGACCGCACGTTGCCCGGCTGGTGGACCCTGCACGATCCCCACGGCACGACCTCGTCAGCATTCCCCGGCGGCCACGCCAACCTCGGCCTCGCCCATGGCATCACCGGCCCACTCGCCCTGCTGGCGCTGGCCAAGCAACGCGGCGTCCTCGTCCCCGGACACACCGACGCCATCGGATACATCCTCAAATGGCTCGATGCCTGGCGCCAGCACGACAACGCCGGACTCTGGTGGCCGCAGTGGATCACCAGCGACGAACACCGCACCGGCCGGACAACCCAACCCGGCCCACGTCGCCCGTCCTGGTGCTACGGCACCCCTGGCCTGGCCCGCGCACAGCAACTCGCCGCGCTCGCCATCGGCGACAACACCCGCCGGCAACTCGCCGAACAAGCCCTCGCCAGCTGCCTCGCCGACGCCCGACAGCTCGTCCGAATCACCGACCCCAGCCTGTGCCACGGCTGGGCCGGACTGCTGATGACCGCATGGCGATCGGCCATCGACGCCACTACCCCCGAGATCGCCCACCACCTGCCCCATATCGCAGCCGAACTCGCCGGACACGCCGACACCACCGACCTCGGCGACGGCTTCCTCGAAGGCCGCGCCGGCGTCGCTCTGGCCCTCCACGCCGCCGCTCACGGCGCACCGCCCGCCTCCGGATGGGACTCATGTCTGATGATCACCTGAACTCGGCAACGACCGACCAAGCCGCTGCCAACCCGACCATAGAGCCCGCAGTCCTCGCGCTGCTCGGCGGGACGCCGCCACACCTCGCCGCCACCCAGGCCATGATCCCGGTCACCGCACTGATTCACGCCGCCGAGCGTTATCAAGCCGCCGGCCGGGCCGCCCTGAACTCAACCGACAGCAGCCCGGACTGGCACCAGATCCAGATCGAGTTCCCCGACCCCGCCACCGCCGGTCGTACCGTCGCGACACTCTTCGCGTCGACACAGCGCGACGCTACCGCGCACAACTTTTTCGCCGGCTGGTGGTACGTACGCAAAACACCGCACTGGCGCCTGCGGTTCCGGGCACACCCGCCGCACCACGAACTGCCGCGCTTCCTCACCGACACATTCGACGAACTCACCTCCCGCGACCTGATCAGCAGGTGGACCGAAGGAATCTATGAGCCGGAGACCCATGTATTCGGCGGGCCGGAAGGCATGGCCATCGCTCACCACTTCTTCCACAGCGACAGCGACCACGTACTCGACTACCTCCACCGCGCCACCCAGACGACCAACCCGCCGAAGACGCTGCTCGGGCCACGCGAAATATCCCTCCTACTCTGCACCGCCCTACTACGCGCCGCAGGCCAGGACTGGCACGAACAAGGCGATGTTTGGCATCGCGTCGCACTGATGCGGCCTCTACCTCAAGGCGCCCTATCCAGCCGGCTCCCCGATCTCGCCGAGAAGGTCGATCGGCTCCTCGGCCTCGACACCGAACAAACCCCTCAGCTCGACGACCCGCACACCCGGACCTGGCTAGCCGCCGCCCGCAACACCGGCCACGCCCTCAGCCACCTCGCCCGCACCGGCACCCTGCACCGCGGCTTACGTGACGTTCTGGCCCACCACGTGATCTTCCACTGGAACCGGCTCGGCCTCAGCCCTACCACGCAGGCCATCCTCAGCCACACCGCAGCAACCACGATCCTGAACACCGCAGCCCCCAATGTGGCCCATTCCTGACAGCCCAGCCCTCGTCCAGCGCGTGCGCGAGGCCTACTACGCCGCCTGCACCGCCCTCGACGCGGCTCCCATACCCGACACCAACGAAGTCTGGGGGTGGCAGGGCCGCACCCTCAGCAAGACGGTCACCACCGTCCAGGGGCGCGCATGGCTCCGCCTCGCCAGCACCGAGACCAGCCAGCTCATCAACACCTTCTGGAACGGCACCATCGACGCCCAACGACGACTACCGTCCACCATCCCCCGCCCGCAACTGCGCCGCTGGCATGACTGGGCCGACTCCCAGCACTCCTACCGCGGCGAGCTGTACGACTACATCACCACCAACACCATCTCCACCCACGCAGTCGCCACCACCCCGACCGACCTGCCCACCTCCTGGTGGAACGCGACCCGCAAAGTGCTGGACGAAATAGCCGCGGTCCCCACCACCCGTCTGACCGTCCAACCGGCGTTCCTCACCTGGGCCATGCCGCACTACCTCGGCACCCCAGCAGACCAACACGGAAATTCCTCGTGGACTACAGCGCATGGCGACTTCCACCTCGCCAACCTTTGCGCCCCTGACCTGACCATCCTCGACTGGGAAGGCTGGGGACTCGCCCCCTCCGGCTACGACGCAGCCACACTCCACAGCTACAGCCTCCTAACCCCCCAAACCGCCCACCAAATCAACACCGAACTCGCCCACCAACTTCACACCCCCGCCGGCCAATACGCCGAACTCGCCGTCATCACCGAACTCCTGCACGCCGCCAACCAAGGAATCAACCCCGCACTGGCACCATCACTGAGAAGCCGCGCAACCAAAATCCTGGACCGAAACCCCGCCCCGACCGGCCGATGCCACCACGCCGCCGGCGCGGTGGGAGGTCGTCTTCGACACGGGGGAGCGGTTCGAGGTCGGTGGCCTGACCCTGGTGGGACGCCGGCCCGAGCCCCGTCCCGGCGAGCCGGTCAAGCGGCTGGTCACCCTGCCGTCGGACGACATGAGCCTGTCGAAGACGCATGCGCAGTTCCAGGTGGTGCCGGACGGCGCCCTGGTCGTCATGGACCGCGGCTCCACCAACGGCTCGCTCCTCATCCGCGCGGGCGTCACCAGGCGGATGGCCGGGGGCAAGCCGGCCACCTTGCGAGACGGGGACCGGGTCCGGTTCGGGGACCGAGAGATGACGGTGTCGCTCATCCCCGTTAGGTTCGACCCGTGACCTTCGAGCACTCGCGGACCGTGACCACCTCAGCCACCGCCCACGACGTGTGGGCCCTGTGGAGCGACCCGGGGAGCTGGCACTGTTGGGATCCGTCCGTGGAGTGCGTGGCGCTCGAGGGCCACTTCGCCGAAGGCGCGGCCGGGACGATGGTGCTCACCGGTGGGATCGAGGTGCCGGTGACGCTGGTGCTGGTGGAGCCCGGCCACCGCTATCTCGACCGGCTCGAGATGGGGGACCTCCGGATCCACATCGACCACGTCGTGAAGGACTCCGACAGCGGCGCCGAGGTGACGGTCAGCACCTGGATCACCGGCCCGGGCGCGGAGGACATCGGGCCGATGGTCACCGCGGACGCGCCCAAGGCGATGGACACGCTCTGCGCGATGGCGGAGGGCCGCTAGACCGCGACGTAGTCGCCGAGCGCGGCCGCGACCGCGGCCTCGGCGTGCGTGCGCATCGAGTCGAGCAGCGGCAGCGGCGAGTCCTCGGGCCGGACCAGCAGCTCGATCTCGGTGCAGCCCAGCACCACCGCCTCGGCGCCCTGGTCCTGCAGCCCCGCAAGGATGCCG
>Ga0081455_10004655_pt1 | contig 15281 bp, 17 predicted proteins | sample TabmetS3T2R1_FD_70207 | JGI IMG/M metagenome (GOLD analysis project Ga0081455, IMG submission 70207) | Tabebuia heterophylla rhizosphere microbial communities from the University of Puerto Rico - S3T2R1 | ecosystem: Host-associated > Plants > Roots > Rhizosphere ... | reverse complement strand
CCCCGGGCGCCCCGATCTGAGCTCGACGACCGGGCGCTCAGGCCATCACGATCCGGCGGGCCGTCACGCGGTAGCCCGCCCGCTCGAACGCAGCCGCCATCGGGCGGTTGCCGGTGTCGGTGTCGGCGACGATCCGTTCGGCACCCTGACCGGCAAGGAACCTCGTGCCCTCGGCCAGCAGCCCGCCGGCGTAGCCACGTCCACGCTGCTCCGGCACGACACCGACGTAGCCGATGACGAACGACTGGTAGTTGCGCGTCGGCGTGATTACCCCCACGAGTGTGTTGTCGGCCGTGTAGGCCACTCGCCACCACTCGCGGGGCGCCGGCATCCACCCGAGGTCCTCGAGCTGCGTCCGGGCCGCGGCGACCGCCCCGTGGCGCTCGATATCCCGGCGCGCGTACGCGTCGAGGGTTCCGACGTTGACGCGCTCGAGGACGCCGATCAGTTCGGCGTCGTCGACCGCCGGAGCGAACGTCAGCCGGTCGTCCGTCGCCGGGACGCCACTCGCAGCCGCCCATTCGATCCGCAGCCGCTCCACGAACGGACGGAGGCCCGCCTGGCCAGCGGCGTCGGTCCGCTCGTCGACGGCTTGGCGGGCGTCGGGACGGTCGTGCCAGTCCGCCGGCAGGAACAGGTGGTACTCCGGGAAGCCGCCATCGTCCGTGCGGACGTGCTCGCTGGCGACCCGCAGCAGCTCCCCACCGACCTCGACCCGATCGGGCGTGCCGGCGAGATCGAACCAGTCGAGCGCGATGGGGTGTTCGTCGTCGGGCGCACCCCACCACGCCGCACGGGCCACGACATCGCCGTCCCGCTCCGCCACCCACGTCCATTGCGGGCGGTAGTGGTTCTCGGCGGCAGTCGCGAGGAAATCCCGGCCGGGGGGACCGTAAGAGGGCCCCTCGAGCGCCAGGAAGCGGTCGATGCCTGCGCCCGTCAGCGGGCGAATGGTGACGTTCGACGTGGTCAATGGCACCTCCGTGGCCCGCGGGCCCCAAATTGTCACACCCCCTCGGGATACTGGCGCCATGACGAAGCAGCTCACACTGATCAGCAGCTCCCACCCCCACCGGCCGCATGCCTGGCGCCTCGACGACGAGACCCGGAGGATCGGCCGCAAGGGCCTTGTCGATGCCCGGGCCGCCCTCACGCAGGGGCGCCGGCGGGGCCACGCTTCGGCCGGGCCGCGGCCCCCCACCCGACGGGGCGCACCGCCGAGCGCCCGAGATCGCCCCGCAGCCTGAGCCGCCGCCCAGTAGCGTGCGGCGCCGATGACCATCCTCGGCTGGATCGTCGTGGGTTTGATCGCCGGCACGCTGGCCCGATGGGTAACCGGCGCCCGCCCGGGCGGCTGCCTGGTCACGATCATCGTCGGCATCCTCGGCGGCCTCATCGGCGGCGCGCTGTTCCAGCTCGTGACCGACAACGACAGCGATGTGATGGACGACTTCGACCTCGGGTCGGTGTTCGTGGCGTTCGTGGGCGCGGTGTTGTTGCTGTTGATCCTGGAGGCGATCAGCCGCAGTCGTCGCTAACGAGCGACTGGGCGGCCCTTCGGGGCCGCGGCGGGGGTCCACTAGCGTGACGCCATGGCTGATGTCGTGATCGTCGAGGCCGTGCGGACACCCATCGGGCGTCGCAATGGCGGACTGTCCACCGTGCACCCCGCCGACCTCCTCGGCACCGTCCTGAGCGAGGTCGTCGGTCGCTCCGGCATCGACCCCGTCGAGGTCGAGCAGGTCGTGGGGGGATGCGTGAGCCAGGTCGGCGAGCAGTCGTTCAACGTCACGCGCACCGCCTGGCTGAGCGCCGGCCTGCCGCTCGGCACCGCCGCCACCACGGTCGACACCCAGTGCGGCTCCTCCCAGCAGGCGACCAACGTGGCCACGAGCCTGGTCGGGTCCGGTGTCGTCGACGTCGCCGTCGCCTGCGGGGTCGAGCTGATGTCTCGGGTGCCGATCGGATCCAACTCGTCCAAGAAGCTCGGGCTGGGCGTGCCGATCCCCAAGACCTACTTCCCGCGCTACGAGTTCACGTCCCAGTTCGAGGGCGCCGAACGCATCGCCGACAAATGGGGCATCACGCGCAGCGACACCGACGAGTTCGGGCTGCTGTCCCAGCAACGGGCCTCCCGGGCGTGGGCGGAGGGCCGTTTCGACACCCAGGTCGTCCCGTTCGACGCCCCCGATGTCGACGACGAGGGCAAGCCGACCGGCACCACCCACCACGTCGCCCGCGACGAAGGCCTGCGCGACACCAGCATCGAGGCCCTGGCCGGGCTCAAGCCGGTAGCTCGACCCGATGGTGTCCACACGGCGGGCAGCTCGTCCCAGATCAGCGACGGCGCCGCCGCGCTGCTCATCATGACCGCCGCCAAGGCCGCCGAGCTGCGGCTGCGACCCCGCGCCCGGATCGTCGACACCTGCCTCGTCGGGGTGGACCCGATCCTCATGCTCACCGGGCCAATCGACGCCACGCAGCGGCTGTTGGCCCGTACCGGGATGAGCCTCGCCGACATGGACCTGGTCGAGATCAACGAGGCCTTCGCCTCGGTGGTGCTGGCCTGGCAGCGCGAGTTGGGGGCCGACCTCGACCGCACCAACCCGAACGGGGGTGCCATCGCGCTCGGGCACCCGCTCGGTGCCACCGGCGCCTTCCTCATGACGAAGGCCGTCCACGAGCTCGAGCGCACCGACGGAACCACAGGGCTCATCACGATGTGCTGCGGCGGCGGCCTGGGGACGGGCACGATCATCGAGCGCGCCTAGCCCACACCAGCGCCGGCCCAACCCCGTTCACCCGGCCTTCCACGGGACCTCCGGATCGCGGCCCTCGGCCGCCAACCACCGACTCCGTCGACCGGGGAGTGTCCACGTGTCCACGAGTGCAACCACCCGCCCGGCCGCACCGTCACTGCTGGTGGCGGCCGTCGGCGCCGCCGCCGTGGCCGCGGCGGTGGCCCTCCCGCTGTCCCCGCGCCGGTCTGGCACCCCGGGCACCCCCGGAAGGGCGACGGTCGTGGAGGTGATCGACGGCGACACGCTGGTGATCGACCTCGCCGGCGGCGACGAGCACGTGCGGCTCATCGGCATCGACACGCCCGAGACCGTGGCCCCCGATCGGCCCGACGAGTGCTTCGGCGCCGAGGCGTCGCACCACCTCGCCGACCTGGCGCCGCCGGGCACGACGCTTCGGCTGGAGCGCGACGTCGAGGCGCGCGACCAGTACGACCGCCTGCTCGCATACGCCTACCGCGACCGCGACGGGCTGTTCCTGAACCTCGCCCAGGTGGCCGGCGGCTTCGCCGAGCCGCTCGCCTACCCGCCCAACACGGCGCACCGCGCCGTCTTCGAGCGGGCCGCCCGCGAGGCCCGCGTCGCCGGCGCGGGCCTCTGGACCGCATGCGGGAGCGCGGACGTGCCGATGGGCTGACAGCCTGAGGCTCCGGCGGGAGCGGCGATAGCCTCGGTCCGATGGCCACGCTCGCCGAACGGCTCGGCTACCGCCCCGACGACCGGGTGCTGATCATCAACTGCGACGACCTGGGCTCGTGCCACGCGGCCAACGTGGGTGTGTACGAGGCGCTGCGCGACGGCGTCGCCACCAGCGCCTCGTTGATGGTGCCGTGCCCCTGGGCCCGGGATGCTGCGGCCCGCTACCGGGGCGAGGACGTCGGCGTGCACCTCACGCTCAACGCCGAGCACGATCTCTACCGGTGGGGCCCCATCACCCACGCCCCCTCGTTGCTCGACGGCGACGGTGGCTTCCCGCGCACCCTGCGCGACGTCTGGGATCACGCCGACCTCGACGAGGCCCGGCGGGAGCTGCGCGCGCAGGTCGAGCGGGCGATCCTTTGGGGTTTCGACGTGAGCCACCTGGACAGCCACATGGGCACCCTCCAGCTCAAGGCCGAGTTCTTCGACATCTACCTCGACCTGGCCCTCGAGTTCGGCCTGCCCATCCGGCTGTCGGGCGCCTCCACCGAGCGCACGATCGGGTTCCCCTTCCGGAAGCTTGCCGAGGAGGAGGGGGCGGTCTTCCCGGACCACTTCGTCTACGTCCACGGCGGGGTCGGAAGCCGCCGCGACATCGAGCGCGCGGTGCACAACCTCCAACCGGGGGTGACCGAGGTCTACGTCCATCCGGCCGTCGACTATCCCGAGCTGCGGGCGCTGACCGGTGATTGGGCGGCGCGGGTCGACGACCACGACCTCGTGGTCACGGATCGGAGCCTGCGCACCATGCTCGAACGGGCCGGTGCCAGCCTCATCGGCTACCGGGAGCTGCGCGACCTGCAGCGGACCGGCTGACCGGAGGGCGTCGTCGTCAGGGGGTGACGGTGCGCTCGTGCAGGCGGGCGCGGGCAGCCCGGAAGTCTCGGCTGCGCGTGACGGGGAGGATCGCCAGGAGCGCGCCAATCGATCCGGCCACCTTGGCCCGTCCCTGCATGACCGCGACGCTGAGGTCGAGGTCTCCGGACGCCAGGGCCAGCGTGTCGTCGTACGTCGTGGTGATGGTCAGCTCGGCGTCTGGATCCGGCTCGCTGCCGTCGGCGATGGCGGCATCCACCAGCCGCCCGTCCTCGAACGCGAGCGTGAACACCACGTCGCCACCCGGTGCGCCCGCGACCACGCGCTGGACACGAGCACTGGCCCCCGGACGGGGCGCCACGTCGCCGAACAGCTCGCGCGCCAGCGCCAGCCATCCCGCGCCCAGAAAGGCGACCCCTCCCACGGCCTTCCCTCTGGCCCCGAGGCTCGTCTACGCCTGCCGGCCCACCCGGCTGCGGATGCCGGCGAACAGGTCGGATTCGGGCTTCTCGGTGTCGACCAGGCTGCGGGCGAGGATGTAGTCGTCGAACGGGTGGATCGCCAGCTGCTCGTCCCGCGGCAGGCCGAACCAGAACGGAGACGTCGGGTCGACCTGGGTCTCATGCGCCAGCAACGCATCGAACCGCACCTCGTTGAACCCGGCCAGGTCGATCGTCGTCGTGATGCGGTCGTCCTGAGACTCACGCTCGAACCACTCCTCGGGGAACGGCGACTCGAGCCCGAGCTCGATGAAGCGTCGGTGCATGGCCTCGATGCGCCGGCGCGCCCACACCGAGTAGTAGAGCTTCAGCGGCTGCCAGGGCTCGCCGGCGTCGGGATAGGCGTCGGGGTCTCCGGCGCGTTCGAACGCCGGCACGGAGATGTCGTGGACCCGCAGGTGGTCGGGATGGGGATAGCCGCTCTGGTCATCGGGGTAGGTGACGATCACCTGCGGCCGCGCCCGGCGGATGACTGCGACCAGCCGCCCGACCGCCTCCTCGAGGGGGGCGTTGGCGAAGGCGTCGGGATGCTTGTTCGGCTCGGTGTCGGGCATGCCCGAATCGCGGTAGCCCAGCATCACGACCTCGTCGTAGCCGATGATCTCGGTCGCCCGGGCGAGCTCTCGGAGCCGGACGGCCGGCAGGTCGGCTATCACCTCGGGCCGGTCCATCGCGGGGTTGAGGATGTCGCCGGCCTCGCCGCCGGTACACGTCACCAGCACGGTGCGCACACCCTCGGCGTGATAGCGGGCGACCGTGCCGGCCCCCTTCGACGCCTCGTCGTCCGGATGGGCGTGAACCGTGAGCAGGCAGAGCTCGGAATCGGAACGCTCGCTCATGGGCGGTCACGCTACCGTCGCCGAAACGCGCCCAAACCGACGGCACGCCGCAGCACACCTCTGCTGGAGGGGCGGGATAGATTTCCCAGGTGTAGGGGACATCAGTTCCCCGTTCCGGCTACGCCGAACACAAGAGGCAGCCAATGGACAGCCCCGAGGACTGGCGCTGGGTCTGGATCATCGCCACCGCCGTGTTCGCCATCGGCGAGCTCACGAGCCCCGGGTCGTTCTTCATGCTGCCGTTCGCCATCGGCGCACTGGTCGCCACCATCTTGGCGTTCCTCGACGTCGACATCGTCATCGAGTGGCTGGTGTTCGTGGGCGTGTCGCTGGCGGTCCTGGTGGCGCTGCGGCCGCTGGCGCACCGCCTGAACCGGTCGGTGGACGACACCGGCATCGGCTCCCGTCGCCTCCTCGGGCAGGCGGCGGTGGTGCTCCGCGACATCCCGGCGGGCGGCGACGTCGGGCTCGTGCGTGTGGATCGTGAGGAGTGGCGAGCCCAGTCGACCGATGGATCGGCAATCCCCACCGGCACCCCCGTCCGGGTCGCCGACGTGCAGGGGACCCGGGTGATCGTGGCCGCCGTCGACCAGCTCTCGACGTCGGCCCCCGACGAGTTCGAGCAATGAGGAACCGATCAAAGGAGGTGTCGCCATGACCGCCGTGACCGTGCTGCTCATCGTCCTTGCGGTCATCGTCATCGTCTACGTGGCGGCGGGGGTGCGCATCGTCCGTCCCTACCAGAAGGGACTGGTCGAGCAGCTCGGCAAGTACAAGGAGACGGTCGACCCGGGCTTCCACCTCATCGCGCCCATCTACCAGACGCTGCGGCCGGTGGACATGCGCGAGCAGGTCGTCGACGTGCCTCCCCAGGAAGTCATCACCGAGGACAACGTGGTGGTCTCGGTCGACGCCGTCATCTACTACGAGCCGACGGAGCCCCAGCGCCTGGTCTACAACGTCGCCAACTTCATGCTGGCCGTGACCAAGCTGGCCCAGACCAACCTGCGCAACCTGATCGGCGACATGCAGCTCGACGAGGCGCTGACATCGCGCGAGAAGATCAACACCGAGCTGCGGGAGATCCTCGACGACGCCACCGACAAGTGGGGCGTCCGGGTGGCCCGCGTCGAGATCCAACGGATCGAGCCGCCGGCCGACGTCATGCACGCGATGCACGAGCAGATGAAGGCCGAGCGGACGCGGCGGGCCGTGGTGACGTCCGCCGAGGGCGAACGGCAGGCGGCCATCACGCGCGCCGAGGGCGACAGGCAGGCGGTGGTGCTGCGGGCCGAGGGCGACAAACAGCAACGCATCCTGCGGGCCGAGGGCGAGGCCGAGGCCATCCAGCGGGTGGCGGAGGCCGAGAAGTTCCGCCAGGAGACCGTCGCGTTGGGCGAGGCCGGGGCCATCCGGTCCGTGTACGGCGCGATCCACGAGGGCGCCCCCGACACCCCGCTGCTCACCATCAAGTACCTCGACGCGCTCCGCGCGATGGCCGACGGGCGGGCCACCAAGATCGTGGTGCCCACCGAGCTGGCCGGCATCGCCGGTTCGCTCACCGCCGTGGCCGACCTGCTGGGCGGCAACAGCAGCAACGGCACCGGCGACAACGGCGCGGAACCGCCGCCCGTGCCCGAGGCCCGGACCGATCCCGCCGAGCGCGCCCCGCGTCCGCCGTCGGCGGATCCGCCGGTCTCACCGCCGCCCGCCTGACCCCCACCCAACGTCGAACTCGATCAGCGGACCCCAGCCAGCGGTTCGAGCCGTTCCTGCCCCGTGTCCTCGTCCTCCTCGAGGCGCCAGCCCAGGCGGGCGGCGAGCAGGGGGTGGCCCTCGTCGGGCCCGCTGGCGAGCAGCTCGTCGCCGGCGTGCAGCTGGACGTGGCCGCGGGGCGAGTAGATGTAGCGGCCGCCCCGGCGCACCGCGAGCACATGGAACCCGGGGTCCACGTCGAGCTGGAGGTCGTGGAGTGTGGCACCGTCGGCGGGCGATCCGGGGCCCACGGGGACCCGCACCACCACCTCGTCGCTCTCCCCGAGCGCGATCTTGATGATCGGATGCACCTCCTCGTGCTTCTCGATCAGCCAGACCATCTGCTGCGCCGAGTCGCCCAGGTCCTCGGCGGCCTGGGACAGGTGGAGCAGGCCGCGCAGCGGGGACGGGTCGATGTCGCCCGAGCTGGCGCGCAGCACCCAGAGCTCCAGGCGGTCCTTCATCTCGTCGAGGCGATCTTCGAGGTGGCGAACCTCGGCGGCCAGGCCCTGGTCCCGCAGCACCAGCGCCGAGTACGCCAGGCCCACGGCCGTCTCGGACACGTTCTTCATCTCCACCAGCACGTCGATGGCACGGTCGAGGTCGGTGAGCGTGCCGTCCTCCGGCGGTGTCGGCGGCTCCCACAGCGGGGCGGCGGCGAGCTCCCTGAGGCGGGTGATGCCCGCGGGCGACCCCCGCAGGAACAGCACGTCGCCGGGGAGCATGATCTCCTCGCCCTCGACGTCGGTGATCCACTCCCGGTCACGGCGGATGGCGACGATGCGCATGCCGGTCTGGACCGGCAGCTCGAGGTCGGCCAGTGGGCGGCGGGCGAGGTGTGACCCGTCGCGCACCCGCACGCGGTGGGACACCTCCTCGGCGTTGGACAGGTCGGCCACGAGCTCGCGGGGAATGCCGAGCCGGTGAGTGACGATCCGGGCGATGTCGACGGCGGCGTTGGCGATGCGCTCGATGGCCGAGATCACCTGCAACACCGATGCCATCGCGTCGGCCTCACGGGGGTTGCGGGCGGCCATGACGCACACCGAGCGCATGTCGTGCACCAGCGCGTCCATGCGCTCCTCGAGGGCGCCGACCTCTTCCGCCATGTCGGGATCGCCGAAGTAGAGAGCGGCGTATGCAAGATCGACCATGAGCTCCGAGAGGTCCTTGACCTCGGCGAGCATGGCCCGGAGATTTCGGGGTCTTTCGTCCATTGCGGGTATCGACCTCAGACGATAGGCGGATCAGGCGAGCCCCAGGAGGGCGATGGCGATGATCAGGGTGAAGGCGCCGACGAAGTCGACCGACGAGCTGACCAGCGGGATGCCGTAGGTGTCGGGGTCGACGCCGGTGCGGTAGGCGGCCACGGTGCCGTAGTAGGCGACGGTCACGACGAACAGCGCCGCCAGGGCGCCGCCGATGAGCGAGACGGCGACCATCTGGCCGAGCCCGGGGCTGGCCTCGCCCAGGGCGAGGGCGACCCAGTGCGCGCCGAACCCGTTGAAGACGTACACAGGCACGGCGAGGAGTGCGACGAGGGAGATGTCGCGCCGGGCCTCGCGGTTGGGCGCCGTCTGGGGCTCGACCAAGCCCAGGAAGAGCTTCGACGCCAGCCGACCCGACAGGATGCCGCCGAGCGCACCCGAGCTCGACAGGTGCGCCGGGACCAGCACCAGCAGCGCCGGCAAGGCCTCGAAGCGGACGAACGACTTCTCGAGGGTCACGCCGGCCAACGCGCTGATGCACCCGGCAAGCACCAGGATGGGCACGGATTCGCGGACTATGCGGCGCAGGCCCTCGGTCGACGACTGCCAGCCGACAGCGAGCAGGACGAGCGACACCGCGACCAGGACGAGACCCACCGTGGGGGTCACCACCGGGATCCCCAGCAGCAGCGTGCCCAGGAACAAAGCCGGCAGCGTCAACACGTCGCCCAGAGTCGAGACGAGCGGGGCAGCCACGTTGTCGAGATCCCAGCCGTAGCGCACCGCCCCCCCGGTCAGGGCGAGCGCGGCGCCGAGCACGACCAGTGACCCCAGCACACCGCCGGCGATGGACACGGTCGACATCGACAACAGGTCGATCGAGTCAGCGATCCCGAACCCGACGGCGATCGCCTTCGCCACCACCGCCAAGGCAAGCGAGATCGCCATGGTCAGCAGCATCGACGCCAGAACGTTCTGACCGAGGACGGTTTCGCGTCGCAACGACCACCTGAACGTTCCGGCATGGATGGAGGTCGACAGCCGGTTGCCGAAGGAGCCGAATATGTTGCCGCGCAGCCCGATGGCGGCCGGGACCAGCACCAGCAGGCCCGGGTAGCGCTCGAGGGTTCCGGTGATCGACCCCAGGAACGCCCCCGCCACGAAGCTGGTGGTCGAGTTCAGCCCGAGCGCGACGAGGCTCTGCCGGGCGCCGGCCGCGTCCGGCCCCAGGAGTGCGCGCAACCGCGCCCTAGGCGGCAAGAGCCATTGCATCGGTGCTGTGGTTTCACGAGGCAGTCAAGGGGGCTACCCAACAGGGCGCCGACAGTCTGCAACACTCGACCGATGCGGTGGGTATTGGTGACCTGTGCCGTTGCCCTTGTCCTCGCCGGGTGTGGCGACGAGGGGCAGGAACTGCGCGCACCGAGCTCCGAGCAGACCACGACGTCGGCGAGCACGACCTCCACGACCTCAGCGTCGTCCACGACCGACGTCGCCGCAGGCACCGGCGGCGGGACGGGCGAGCAGGACGCCGCCAGCGGCGGAGCCACGGCGACCACCGCCACGACGCTCCGGCTGACCAGCCCCGCGTTCGAGAACGGGGCAGCGATCCCCACCGAGTTCACGTGCGTTGGCGACGACGTGTCGCCGCCGCTGGCGTGGTCCGGGGTACCGGCGGGCACTGCGGAGCTCGCGGTCGTGGTCCGGGATCCCGACGCCGACGGCTTCATCCACTGGGTCATCGCCGGCTTGTCGCCCGATCTCGGCGGTGTGGCGCGCGCCAACCCGCCCTCGCAGGCGATCGAGGAGCTCAACGACTTCGGCCGCCAGGGATGGTCGGGCCCTTGCCCGCCGTCGGGCACGCACAACTACGACTTCCGCATCTACGCCCTGGCCCGGCCGAGCGGGCTCGCCGGCGGTGCGGACGGGGCACAGGCGGCCGATCAGCTGGAGTCCGCCACTGTGCTGGCGTCGGCTGCGCTCAGCGGGACAGCGGCGGCGCCTTAGGCGCCAGTTCCGCCGGCCACGGTCAGCGGACCGCGAACCGCGGCGTGGCCCCGGAGCCCGATGTCTCGACCGGCAACATGGCGACGGTGACGGACTCGACGATCGCCAGCCGGGGACCCTCATGGGCCCACGTCACCAGCGCATCGACGGCCGCCCGGCTGCCCTGGGCCTCGATCTCGACGCTGCCGTCCCGCAGGTTGTGCACCCAGCCCGTGACGCCCAAGCGCTCCGCCTCGTGCCGGCAGCTCTCTCGAAACCACACGCCCTGCACCCGGCCGGCGACTACCGCCCGCACCCGGACGACGGCGCCGGGAGCCGAGGCCGCGCCGCTCACTCCTCGGGCTTGGACCCGCGTGGCGGATCCCCGCCCCCACCCCGGCCGGACTGCTCCTCGGCCTCCATCTCGGCCTCCAGCTCGGCCAGGGGATCGGCCCCGTCGCGCGACTCGTCACCCGGCTGGTCGCCGGTGTCGGCATCGGTCGCGTCGGTGCGGTCGGGGTCGTCGACCGGATCGTCCGTGACCTCCTCGGACTCGGCGTCGATGGCGCCGCGCCGCCCCCGCGTCGGGGCCACCCGCTCGGCGACGCGCGCGGGCATGTCGGCCTTGCGGATCTGGTAGCTGGCCACCGCCAGGGCGACGAGTGTCGGGAAGAAGAAGTAGCCGCCGAGGAACAGCACGAGGCCCGCCATCGCCACCAGCGCAAACGTGAGGAGGCGGCTGCGGTCGGGGCGGCGGTTGGCCCAGAACGCGAATGCCGCCACCGCCACCGGCAACGCCAGGTACAGGATCACGCCCGGCCCGCTGGCCTTGAGCAGTGACTCGCTCCGGTCGGGCATCTGCTCGCCCGTGATGGCCTCGCGGGCGGCGACGGCGACCCCTTGGAAGGTGCGCGGCAGTGGCTCGCCCCGGTCGTCCACCGGTACCCGGGTGAAGAACAGCACCGAGACGGCCGACACGATGGCGAGGCCCAGCGCAACCAGGACGGCCAGGTCGCCCGGACGGCGGTTGCCCTTGGCACCCAGCAGGCCGCCGACGCCGGTCCTGCCGGCAGTCGGGCTCGCGGTCGTCCCGGAACCCGCGCCCGCGGAACCCGAGCTCGAGCCGCGTGACGAGGCGGCGGGCGTCGCGCTGGGCACGGCGTTGGTCCGACGGGCGGCGAGCGCGTCACGGGATGCCCGGTTGCGGGATGCCCGGCGCTGCTTGGAGGTCTGGCGCTTGTCCGGCACAGCCGACAACGGTACGCCGCGGAGGGCCTGGCGGGCGATCCGGCACCACTCCCCGCCGGGCGCCCCGGCCCGGCTATCGGAGGGCCCGTCAGCGTGCTGCCCGGTCCCGCCGCCGCCCGCCCCCTAAGCTGCCGCCCGGTGGGACGCATCTCGAATGCCTGGAGACTCGCCCAGGCCTCATGGCGGGTGCTGTCGCGTGATCGTGAGCTGATCGCGATCCCGATCATCGCCGGGGTCGCGGCGCTGGTGGCGTTCGGGATCATCGCCGGGCCGGGCGTGCTGCTGCTCGGTGGCACCGACGAGTCCGATGCCAGCGACTTCGCGCTGTGGTTGATCGTCGCGGTGGCGGCGATCGCCGCCAGTTGGATGGCGGCCCTCGGCCAGGCCGCGGTCGTCGCCGGCGCCGGGCAACGGATGGACGGGGGCGACCCCACCCTGGCTACAGGGTTCGACGCCGCTCGCGCCCGCGCCGGCCGCCTGTTCGGCTGGGCACTCCTGGCCACGGTGGTGGCGCTGGTCCTCGACCTGATCCAGGAGCGATTGGGCCTGGCTGGCCGCGTCCTCGGCTCGCTCGGCAACCTGGCGTTCAGCGTCCTGTCCTTCCTGGCGCTGCCGGTGATCGTGTTCGAGGACATGGGGCCGATCGACAGCTTCAAGCGCTCGTCGCAGCTGCTGCGGTCCACCTGGGGCGAGCAGATCACCTTCAGCTTCGGGATGGGCCTGCTGGGCTTCATCGCCGCGCTGCCGGGCATCGCGGTCGGCGCGGGATCGATCGCCTCCGGGGTGCTCGCCGTCCAGGTCGTGGGCGTGGCGCTCGCCGCCGCCTGGGTGATCGCGGTCGTGGCGGTGGTGTCCGCCCTCTCCGCCGTCTTCAAGACCGCGCTGTACCGCTGGGCCACCAAGCGCCCCGTCGACCCCGCATTCGACACTGCCGACCTGTCCGGCGCGTTCCGCCACCGCTGACCCGGTCAGCCCCGCATGGATGTCCGCCTGGGGACGTTCAACCTCAACAACCTGTTCGATCGGTTCAACTTCGAGGCCGACCTGGGCACGCTTCCCGCGGCTGACCGCAACGTCCACACGACGTACCAGTGGGTCTTCGTGGGTCAGGGCACAGGGCCCCTAGACCCACCGCCGCAGCTCGACGTCCCCACCTCGTCGACGCCGATCGTCCGGATCCAGAGGGGCGCCCGGGGCGAGCTGCTCCGGGGCAAGCCCGCCGCCGCCCAGCAGGCGCTGGCGGCCCGCATCGCCGCCGTGGACGCCGACGTGCTCGCACTGCAGGAGGTGGAGAACCTCGACGCGCTGCGGCGCTTCAACCGTGACCTCCTGGACCTGCCGTACACCCACGAGGTCCTCGTCGAGGGCAACGACCCGCGCTTCATCGACGTCGCGGTGCTCTCACGGCTGCCGATCCGCAACGTGACCTCACACCGCTTCGAGGTCCATCCCGACGACCCGATGACGCCGGTGTTCGGCCGCGACCTGCTCGAGCTCCAGGTGTTCAACCAGACCCGCAGCCGGACGCTGCTGACGCTGTTCGTCACCCACCTCAAGTCCAAGTTCGTCCCCTTCGAGGACCCCGATCCGGTGGCCACGGCATTGGCCAACGACCGCCTGCGCACCCGGCAGGCCGAGACCATCGCTCGCGTCGTCACCGGTCGCACGCGGCCGGACACGCGCTTTCTCGTCATGGGGGACCTCAACGACGCCCCCGCGGCCGCCACGCTGGCCCCGATGGTGTCGGGCCTGGGCCTGGTCGACGCCCTCGCCGACGTGGTCGAGAGCCGTCCGCCGCCACCGGCCACGGCGGAGAACTCGCCGACCACGGTCCGCTGGACCTTTCGTCAGTCGGTCGCCAGTGCCCCCGACACATTCGAGCTGCTCGACCAGATCTGGCTCGGTCCCGCCCTGGCGGGGAGGGTGACACACGCGGAGATCGAGCGGCGGAGGGCGTGGAACGCCAGCTCGGCCGGCGTGGGCAGCGATCACGACCCCGCCTGGATCGTGCTCGGCGGCCTGTGACGCGTTTGGATGGCGCCCAAACCTGGCCGATTCTGACCGAGCGCAGTTCCGACCCCGTGGACCGGGATCGGTATAGTCGCACGGCCGGGCGTCGACATCCGCGCAGCGCCGGCGAAGGAGCGGTTCCGTGGCACGAACCTCCACCAAGCGGACCACGTCCGCTGCGGTCGTCCGGCTGAGCACGCACCACGACGGACCCAAGCGATCGTCGTTGGCGCAGGAACGCTCCCGCGAGACCAGGCGGAAGCTCGTCAAGGCCGCCCTCGACCTGTGGAGCGAACGGGGCTTCGAGACCGGGATCGACAGCACGACCGCCGAGGAGATCGCCGCCCGGGCCGGCGTCGCCAAGGGCACGTTCTACTTCCACTTCGCACGCAAGGAGCAGGTCCTGCTGGAGATGGGCTGGTTGACCGCGAGGGCCTTGTACGAGGACGCACTCAGCGCCCTGGCCAACGGCCGCTCGCTCGACACGGTGCTCGACCAGCTGATGATGAAGCTCGCTCGGCGCATCGAGAATGGCCCGCGCGCCGCAGTCGGCCGCATGATCCAGGAGTTCCACCGCGCGCCCGAGTCCGAGGTCGTGTACGACCAGGAACACTTCGGCTTCCAGCGGGCATTCTCCGTCGTGTTCACCCACGCCCAGGACTCCGGCGAGCTGCCTGACGACATCTCGCCCAGGGACCTGGCGGCGATGCTCACGGCTCTGGTCATGGACGGGATCCGGGAATGGACCGTGGACGAACGCGTCGACCTCGGTGCGGTGCTTCGGCAGCGCACCGCCTTGTTGCTGGCCGGGGCGCGCAACACTGCCGTCACCCCGCCCCGCCGGCGCCGCCCGACCGCCGCGGCGCGTCGGGCCTGAGACGACACCGAGGAGTCCGAGGTTGTTGGACAATGACCAATAACCTGCCTGCAGGCGGTTTCCGGCGCCTCTGACGATCAGCGCCGGATCGCGGCGAGGCAGAACTCGACGAGCTGGTCCACGTCTTCGTCGCTGGGCGGCGACCGCCAGAGAAACTGCTCGAGGCGGGCGAAGGCCAGCAGCGACATGGCGATGGCATCACGCTCGGGGTCGGGACTGCCCGCGTCCCGGAGGGCGTCGACGAGCACGTGGTCCGTCGCCGGCACGCTCACCGTCTGGCGCACCTCGGCGGGCAGCCGCACGAGGTTGTGCATCGCCGCCCTCGTCTGGCGGGCCACCGCCGGGCGCTGCGCCTGGGACGCCACGCCGACGATCCAGGCGCGCACCTTGAGCTCGGGATCGTCGACCTTGGTGAGCTGGTAGCGCAGGTAGCTCTCGAGGCGATCGGCCCCCGCCTCCACGACGGCCGCGATCAGCTCGTCCTTGCTCGCGAAGTGCCGGTAGAACGCCTGGTTGGACAGGCCGGCACGCTCGACGATCTCGGC
>Ga0081455_10004654_pt1 | contig 15283 bp, 21 predicted proteins | sample TabmetS3T2R1_FD_70207 | JGI IMG/M metagenome (GOLD analysis project Ga0081455, IMG submission 70207) | Tabebuia heterophylla rhizosphere microbial communities from the University of Puerto Rico - S3T2R1 | ecosystem: Host-associated > Plants > Roots > Rhizosphere ... | reverse complement strand
CATGGAGGTCAACGACAATCCCAATCTCGAGCACGGCATCGAGGACCAGGTCGGCAAGGACGAGATCTGGGTCCGCGTGCTCAAGTGGTTCATCGAGAGATTCGAGCAGTAGCACTCACTGTGGCCCTCGGTGAGCGCCGCAGGCAGATCAGTGTCGTCCAATACGTCTCCCACTCTTACCTCGACGAAATCATTCCTGTTGGAGCCATCAGTCCTCCGCCCACGCTCCGCGTATCCATTTGAACATGTCTCTCTCGCGCGTATCGGGCCCATAACCCGACCAGGTCGTCGGCCTTCCGATCTCCAGCACCATGATGTCCTTTTGATCGGTTCTTTTTCTCAATTGATTGCGTATCTCTTCAGTGCTCATGTCACCGGACCTCGTGGTGACCAGCCAGAATCCGGGGATCCAGTGCCACCATTCCAGATTCTTTGTCCTTAGCCATTCAACGAACGCCCGAGCTTCCGCCCAGGTCATGTTTTCGACGGCGACCACGAAACGGCGCTTCATTGCTCGGTCTCGGTCTTATGTTGAACCAGTAGGCGATGATCTTCGGTTTCCGAGGCAATGACACCCGTGATGCTGTCTCCGACCAAACCGTGCTCAATTGCGATCTTATGGAGAGAATATGTTTCCGAACGAAGAGCATCTCGATCCTTGACGAGGCAGTAGCTGAACGCGACGAAATACAGCGTGATCGCTGCACTCAGCAGGCAAGCAGATACGATCAGCAGCCATTCAGGAGCCGTTGCATAGACGAGCATAACGGCTGTCGTCATGATGATGACGATCAACCAAGCCAGAGGTTTGAGGGCATCGGACCGTGACAGGGTCGCATGCATTTGCTCCCGCAACACGGATACCAACCGCAAAAGGTCAGGCGTCATCGACGTCTCTGTGCTTGCAACGGCATCCAGGACGCGTCTCCGTCCAGACGGCCCAGAACGGGATGACGTTTCTTTCGAAATCGTCATCCCGCCCCAGGTTGCCGAGAGCACGATCTTGCCAACGCTTTACACTTTTCGGGATCATGCTCCAGCAGCTCATTCGATGCCGGTCGTTTCTCGTCGGCGGCCTGGACTGGCCGACCATGGCGCAACGATTTGGCCCGACGGCCCTTGCCCGGTATCGAGCGGGACTCCATTGTCGAAAGCCGCCTGGTTGCGAAGCATGTGCGGCAGCGACACGACCTCAATGCTGTCCGGCAGCCATTCCAGCGCCCGATGCATGGCGCCAAGGAACAAGATGCCCATCTCGTCCCGTCCCAGGGTCGTGTCGATCCGGCGCGCGACGAAGCGATCCCGTTGATCCAGCAGGTCCCGGAACTGCGCGGCGCGGGCGTCTTCCGGCTGACCGGCGTCGTTCGCGCCAGGCGCGGCGTTCATGATCAGCTCGTACTCGGTGCGCAGGAGGTCGGGGTGCTCGGTGCCCTCGAGGCTTGCTCCGCGCTCCATCAGCTTCAGCAGGATGCGGTGATTGGGCACGCCCTGCATGGCGAGATCGCGCACGATCTTCTCCTCCAGCCCGCACACCGGCAGGCCGTCCTGGTAAAGGCGCGCTTTGCGATAATCGAGACGAAGGCTGTCCATCGCCGTTTCGATGGCATCCCAGAACGCCGCGATGGCCAAACGGCTCTTTTCCCAGGCGTCCTCGCCTCCGCGCTCGACATAGGCCCGGCGCACCGTGTTCCGCGCCGAGCCCATTTCAGCGGGGCCGTGAACGATCGGAATGTGAAGGAGCCGTCTCAAGGTGCGACCTTCTTCCCGGGTTTCTTGGAGCGTTCGGTGCCGACCTCGCACATGGCGGAGCTGAAATGCTCGTTGCGGATGACGAAGCCGTCGAGGTTTGCCGGACACCCGTTCGCCGCGGCGAGAAAGTCGCGAATCGCCGCAAAACTTGCCTTGCGGCAGACCAGCTCGATATCGGCACCGCTTCGCCCCTCGCTCGCGGCGCCGGCCAGTGCCGCGAGGTCGACATCGGCAGCCAGCGGCTTGCCGCGCGTGTGCACCATGAAAATCTCCAGCCGCGCCGCCGCGTCGGGCAATGACAATTCGAGCACGAAATCGAAGCGGCCCGCTCGCAACAGCGCCGGATCGACGATGTCGAGGCGGTTCGTCGCCGCCAGCACAACGACCCCTGTCAGTGCTTCGATGCCGTCCATCTCCGTGAGGAGCTGAGCGATCGCCCGGTCTGTCACCGCGGTCGCTTCGCCACCGCTGCGCCGCGGTGCGATGCTGTCGATCTCGTCGAGAAAGATGATGCAAGGCGAAGCAAGCTTCGCCTTGTGAAAGATGTCGCGCACCGCCCGCTCGGTCTCTCCGACCCATCGACTCATCAAGGCCGGACCTTTGACCGAGATGAAATTCACCCCACTCTCGGTCGCGACCGCTTTGGCCAACAAGGTCTTGCCCACGCCAGGCGCGCCGTGCAGCAGAATGCCCCGCGGCGGGGCAACGCCGGCGCGCTGAAAAAGCTCGGGATACAATGTCGGCCACTGGTTCGATTCCTTGAGGATCTGCTTCGCCGTTTCGAGGCCGCCGATATTGCTCCAGCGCACGTCCGGCACCTCGGTGAAGACTTCGCGGATCGCCGAAGGTTCGCCCACGGCAAGCGCATCCTGGAAGTCTTCCATGTAGATCGACAGGCCCTCGAGCTCGTCGTAGGGAACCCGATCGAGTTCGAAATCGATGCTGGGCAGGATCCTGCGCAGCCGCGCCATGGCCGCCTCGCGACAAAGGGCGTGCAAATCGGCGCCGACATAGCCGTGGGTTACGCGCGCCAGGCGCTCGAGGTCGACATCCTCCGCCAGCGGCATGCCGCGCGTGTGGACCTGCATGATCTCCAATCGACCCGGTTTGTCGGGGACGCCGATGGCAATCTCCCGATCGAACCGGCCGGGGCGCCGCAACGCCGGATCGAGAGCATCGGGAATGTTGGTGGCGCCGATGACGATGACCTGCCCCCGTGCTTCGAGCCCGTCCATCAGCGTAAGCAGCTGCGACACCACTCTGCGCTCGACCTGCTGCTCGCCGCTCAGCGCCGTGCGCTTGGGGGCAATGGCATCGATCTCGTCAAGGAAGATGATGCTCGGGCCGGCGCGGGCCTCCTCGAAGACTCGCCGCAGATGCGCTTCGCTCTCGCCGTAGAACTTGTGCATGATCTCCGGCCCTCGGAGACCGAAGAACTTGGCGTCGGTCTCGTTGGCGACCGCCCGGGCAATGAGCGTCTTGCCGCACCCGGGTGGGCCGTGCAGCAGGACGCCCTTCGGCGCCTCGATGCCGAGCCGCTCGAAAATTTCCGGATAGCGCAGAGGCAGCTCGAGCATCTCGCGGATAGAGCCGAGCTCGCGCTGGAGCCCGCCGATATCCTCGTAGGCGATCCTCTGCGGCAGCACCTCGATGCCGCCGCCGCGGCGGCTGATCTCGATCGTCGTCATCGGTTGGATGACCACAGGCCCCTTGGGCCAGGTTTGCAGAACGGTGAAGTCCTGGCTGCGCGTGCCCATCAGCGTCGCACGGACGCGGTCACCCTCGAGCAATACCAGTCCTTCGAGAAGACGGCCGACATAACGATCTTCGCCCCCTTTGCGCGCGTAACGCAGCGTGGTGAGCGGTGCCAGTCTGACCTTCTTGGCGGGACGGTACTCGGCGCGCTGCAATCGCAGCCGTTCGCCCAGCCCGGCCCCGGCATTATGACGGGTCAGGCCGTCGATCTGCACGATGCCTTTCCCGCGATCCTTAGGAAACGCCGGCATCGCTTTGGCAACGGTTGTTCTCTTTCCGGTCAGCCGAATGACATCGCCCGGCGCGATGCCCGTCAGCGTCATGTCGCTCGGATCGATGCGGGCAAGGCCGCGACCGACGTCCTTGGGCAGAGCTTCGGTCGCCTTTCGCATCAGATCGCCGTCGACCGCGTCATTCACTGCTTCTTGCTGCGTCATCACCGCTTCGCTGCCTCATGCCGTCCGCTCAATAGAGACTTTCGCTTTCCTGGATCGCGATATCGGCCAAGTCTCCCAGGTCGAGTCGCAAGGAGAGATCCTCGTCCTGCAGACCAAAATGATCCTTGAGTTCGTCCATGCGCTGCTCCAGCCGCAGCAATGCAAGTCCCAGGCGCTCGACCTCGTCGTCGGCCAAGTGCCCGCCTTCGACGCGACGGATGGCCTGACGCTCGATCAATTGACGCAGCGTCTCGACCAGCGCGAGAACCAGCCGCACGACGTCATCGGCTGCGGTTTCATCGTTGGTGGCGAGATTCGGCGTTGGGCGCCTCATTGATCATGCCTCCGGCGGGCGCACGGTCACGAACGAATAGGGTGCCCATGGACCCGTGCAACTGATCTCGAGCGCCGGGTGATGCGCGCGAACGTCGGCGACTGCCGCGGCAAACGCCGAGGCGTCCTCGCGCGGCACCAGGTACGATGCGACCAAGGTCGTCGATTGTGCCGTAGCGAGCCCCCAGGCGGCACTTTCGGCCGCCGGGTCGAGATGCCGCCTCAGCGCGCGTTCTGTGCCCCTGGCCGCGTCTTCGAAGGCGATCCTGTGGCGGCGGCGCTCGGCTTGCGCGCGCAGATAGCGTGTCCCGGGTGACAGCGTCCGGGCGGCGTCGTTCGTCTCCGCAGCATCGCCCGCGCGCAGGCATCCGGCATCGACACCGGTGACGCGCAGCGCGAATTCGACCCTGCCGCGCAACCGTCGAAGATCGTCGCCGAGCGCGGGAAGCATGGCCGCAAGGCGATTCCGGAGCATGTCGGCATCGGGAACCAGCGTCCCGAAACGAAGCGGCAGGACGGCGTGCCGCCGCATGAGCGCTTCCAGAACCTGCTCGTGCAGCCACACGCTCCCTGGTCCCGGCACAACGGTGCGGCGGGACAGATTGCTCGCGGCGGCGGCGCAGTCTCCGCACGGAACGGCGAACACGCTCGCAGCGTCGTGCCCGGTCAACGGGGAGTCGCCGAGACTTGGAGAATCCACGACGCCGTACACGTAAAGCATGGTCATGCACCCCGCTCGTCGAGCAGCGGCGCATCGGCCCGATGTACGGCGCGCATCGTATGCATGGTCTCGACCGACGCAACCAGCACCTTCAGCCCGACATAGATGAGGCCGACGCCGGCCAGCGAAATCGTTGCTTCGCCCCACAGCACGACGCCCTTGCTGAGCGCGCGATCGAGGAGATCGGCAATCGCGGTATTCCGCTCATGTCCGATGCGAACCTTCATGGTCAGGCGCTCCCAAGCGAGAAATGGGCGAAGCTGCAAGGCGCCCACGGCCCGTTGAGCTCGTAATCGAATCCCGACCGGGAGGAGGTGTCCTGCAAGGCGTCAATCACGGCCAGGAATCGGTTTTCCTGCTCGCGCGCCACCAAGAACGCGCTGTTGCAAACCATCTCGTCCGCGCGGCCATGGATTGCCGGCGGCTGGATGCGCAAAGCCGCAGCGGTGCGGGCGGCGGCCGAAAGGAGCCGACCGCTTTCGACGATGCGACGGATAATCGAGTCGCGGACGTCTTGCGCGACCCGATGTTCCATTTGCCGACGCACAAAGAAGGCCCGTCCTGCGGACGGCGCGTTGATCTGCGCCGGGCCGGCGCCAACGCCGTCCGTGTCCCGACTCAGGTGAGAGAGGAGAACATCCTGATCACAAAAGATCTTGACGCCCCATTCGCGCGCTCCGTCGACGCGGTCGAGCGCCTCCCACAGCGCGTCGCAATGCATTGCCAGCGCTGTTGCCACGCCGTCGTCGTCAGAAAACACCGCTCCGAAACGCAACGGCAGCACCGTGCGCTCCAGGACGACGCCGTGCAGGACGCGATGATGCTCGAGCACAAGGCTCTTGATCCGATCCGGATCGCGCCAGACATCGTCGAGCGGCGCGCTGGCCTGCGGCGGCAGGTCGCTGACCAGCGCAGCCAGCCGACCGCATGCCAGCGCCCGCACGGCCCCCCCGTGGAGCCCGTGGACCGGGACGGAAGCGGCGAGGTCGCCGCCGTCGTGTGAGCGGACGATGCCGTAGGCGTAGATGCGCGGTTCGGGGGCGGACATGCGTTCCTCAGCTCTCGGCACCGATCCGGGCACCACTTTGCGCCTCCGATGTTCGGATCGAGACGAACATGGCCGGCGCATCGATATCAGGTTCGGAGACACGCGAGTCGCCGTACCGATCTGCGTCGTGGGCGCGTGCATAGCGGACAAGAAGCCGGTAGGCGTCCGACAGGGCCGTCATCATTGCGGCGTTGCCGGCACAATTGTCTGCCGCGTCCGGATGGGCCGAGCGTGCCAAGCGGCGGTATGCGGAGCGCACGTCCGCGAGGCTCGCCGTGGGTGCGACTCCCAACATGCGGCCGGCACGCGCGATCTCGTCGCCTTCGAGCAGCTCGATCTCAAGCGTGGCGAAGCTTGCGGGCGGCATTGGGCCGATGCAACGGAAGTGCAATCGAGCGCCGTACGCGGCGTCGAGCCCCTCGAGACAATGATCGACTTCACCGAGAGCGTCGATCTTGACGAGAACGACGAGCTGCAAGATGAGGTGGTCGACCGTCACGGGACTGACGATCGCATCGATCGCCACGGCGCGAAGGGCGTTCGCTACGTGGGTCGCCACGACGGCGCGGCGCCGCTCCAGCGCAGCTTTGACCAACCGGCCAAGCTCCAGGCGCTGCTCCGTGGTCACAGCCGTTCCATTATCGGCGATCTGCGCCTTGAGCCGCGCAACATCTTCTTCGCCGGCGATATCGGCGAAGACGGCGTCGAGATCCCAGGCGACGGAAATCTCCAGTTGCGTGCAGGCGCGCAGCTTGGCGAACGTCGAATCGAACAGTGGGCATTCCCGCTCGAGCAGGTCACGTATGCCCTTCTCGTCAGGCATCCGCGTACCGAACTTCACGGGCAGGACCCACGCCGTGCCCATGAGCTGCTCGATCACCTTCTGATGGACGATGAGCAGGCGCGCCAATTCCGTGCGGCTGCGGCCTTTCAAGTCAGGCCCGGTACTGCCGCCGATGACTGCGGAATATGGCCCGGCCGCGATCGTGCGAAGACCGTCGGCGATCGCATCCATGCCGACGAGGGCGTCGCTGCCGTCCGGCTCGGACCGGACGATGGCATAGAGGTCGATTGGCTGACCCGCTTGGCGTTCGGCTGCCCTGGCGCTCATGGCAATTGCTCCTGGCCGCACGCGACCAATGTCTCCAGCCGGTCGAGGCGCTGCTGCAGCAACCGGTTCTGCTCCGCCGTGGTGCGCGCCTGCGACGACAGGGCCGGGTCGCCTTCCCACCAGTTGATGCCCATCGCGACGGCCTTATCGACGGACGCGACAAGCAGGCGCAGCCGGATGCTGAGAAGCTCCACGCCGACGAGGCAAATGGTGACGTCGCCTGCGATCACCACGCCCTTGTCGAGAATGCGCTCGAGAATGTCCGCCAGCGCAGAACCTTGTACCGAGTGTTCCATTCGCCCTTCCGATATGACGTCGTTTCCGGATTCCCCTCGACCCGGCTCAGCGGGGCAGGGTGGTCATCTGCCCCACCACGGACGCGGTCTTTTCCCGCCAGGAGGAAATGTCGCGGCACATGCGGCAATTCGGATCGTTGCCGTCATAAGCGTGGCAATCGAGCAGCACGCATGCGTGCTGGCGCAGATCATGCGCGGCCCGGCTCATCTCGCTCACGGTCGACGATCCGTTGATCGCATCCGTGAGGCGCCTGATCTCCCCGTCGTGCCGTTCGTAGAGGCCAATCGGGCAGTCGATGCCCGTGCAGGCGCGCCGCGGCATCATGTGTCGTCTCCGACCTGATCGCGGAAATATCGCCTGCCGCGGTGGTAGCTCACGACGTCGCCTTCCGTGTCGAGATCGACGTCGTAGCGGGCAAGCACGTCGGTTACCGGCGGAATGCGGTGCAGCTCGACCACCGTGACGGAGAGACGCCAGCCGCCGTCGGATCTTGTGAATGCCGACACGCTGTCGATTTCATAGCCCGTGAGGGTACGGAGCTGTTCCTTTGCGCGCACGATCAGCTCCACGGGTCGCCGCGGCGCCGATGCCTCCGCGGGCGGCGGCGCTTGCGATGCCGGTGACGCGGTTTCGCCGTGGGTGCCAGGCGTCGCCTGCGGACGCGGACGCGACGGCGGGCCGGCCTGGGGTTCAGTCACTTCGTGTCTCCCGGACATCTTTCAAGCGCCGCAGCAACATGCTCTCGCGCGCTTCGTACTCCTCGAGATCGATCTGGTTCAGGTCGAGCGCGAGCTCCAGTTCGGTGAGCTCGGCGCGAATCTTGCTCTCGTCATAGAGCTCGGCATTGAGCTGCTCCTCGATCATGCGCGCCAACCACAGCACTCCCCGGATGGGACCGAGAATGGGCGCGGTGAGGGTGCTTCCCAGGAGGCTCATGCCGTCATCCCGCCCAGTTGACGACGATGTTGACGAAATTGTACGGCGGTACCGGGCCGAAATACTTGAATATGAGCCGGTCGCTGAACTCCTCGTGCAGCCCGCGTACGGCGTCGTCGACCTGAATCCCGTTCCGCCGGTCGACCAGGAAGGCGGCGTTTGTCACCATGCGGTCGCTCACGATCTTGCTCGTTCGTGTCTTGTGGACGAGCGGTCTGATGCGACCGAGAATGATCTCCTCGTCGCGCGCGCGTTTCTGCGCCAAGGCGTTCTCCACCTCCTCGCCGAGGCGGATGCGCTCGTAGTGGGTTTCCGTCGTCGAACGCCCGGCGAGCGCATCGCGCATCCGACGAATCGTCTCGTTGTCCCGCACCACCTCCGCAATCGCGGCGCCGTCGTACCAGAATGCCTTGAGACCGAGCTCTATCCGGTCACGCATCTGCTCGAGCAGCTCAGTGAGCTCCTGGTAGCGTGCCGCGAGGAGCCGCTCCTTGATCGTGTCCGCATCCGGCGCAATCGTGCCGAAGCGCACCGGCAGCAGGTCGAACTCCTTCATGATTTCCTCGAGCACCAGCGTGTGCGCCATCATGTTCCGGCGGCTGTTCTCGTATTCGATATTGGGAGAGCTGCTCACGATCGCGCCGATACGCCGGTAATTGACAAGGTGCACGGCATCGCCGCGTTCGCCGATGCCGCGCGCGGGGAATTCCCGCGGTTCGGCGCAGGCGATGACCGCGTAGACGTATTGTCCCTCGGCCGGCTCGGGGTCTTTCATCGTTCGTCCTCGCGCGACGTTCGGCGTCGCCTCTCCACAATGTTCGAACGGCATGGCGAACCGACGCCTCCTTCTCAGATCTTGCGCGCACGGATTTGCAGCACGCCGTTGTTGTACTTCTTCTTCACGCTGCTGCCGTCGATGGCGCCCGGCAGCAGAACCTCCTTGGCGTACCGGCGTTCGCCCGACGACGAGATGGCCAAGACGGAGTCACGCTGCTCGATTGTGATCTCATCCTCGCGGGCGCCCGGCAGCTCTGCGGTGATCACGATTTCGGCACCTTCGTCGAACACATCGACCAGCGGCTCGCGCACGTCGTCGGCGACGACGCCCTCGGTGGCGGCGTGGATATTGCGGAACGGCTCGACATTGTCCGCGCCGGCGCCGCCGCGGCCGGTGCGAATGCTGAGTCCGTAAACCCCGTGCGCCTCATCATCGAGGGGCTCGACCGTCAGGTCGTCACGGCGCTGCACGTGCTTGGCTCCGGCCTCAGCCAGTCTGCCGAGCAAGTCGACGGCGTTCCCGAGCGTGCCGAACAGCCCGCCGATCTCGACTTCGATGCTGTCCTTGACGCTGCCGTCCGGCTTTGTGCTCTTCTTCGTCATCATTCTTCTCCTGATCTCGAACAGGTGGCGCCGCGCAGGTCGCGCGACAAAGGGCTGCGGCGCCGGTACAGCGGCGGCCCGCCGTATGTGAGCGGCGCTTCAAACAAGGCCGGCCGCAGGGCCGCGAGCTCCGTGTTGACCTTCGCCAATCTGCTCGCGGCCGCCTGCCGCCGGCTCTCGCAGATGACGAGCTCGCGCTCGAGGCGAGCACGTTCGCTTTCCAGCCGCGCGAAGCGGTTGCCCACCTGATGATGCCCGCGCCGCTTCGCCCTGTTGGCGGGAATCCGCGGTGCCGTAATGCGGCGCGATGGTGCGGCCGCGTCAGGCCGGCTGTCACGGGTGCTCTGCTCACGCATCCGTCGTCTCCGCCTGCATGCCGCGCGTCGCCGGCGAAGTGGCCTGATCGGACCATGCCTGGTGCTGGTTGGCGCCGGATGTCGCACGGCCCGGGCAATGATGCTCGACAAGGCTTAACAGCATCTCGTGCTGCTGCTTGCGCTTGCCGTTGGCCTTTCCGGAAAACACGGATTTCGCGCCGAGGATGTCGAGGCACACCTGCACGAATTGCGCGTCGTCGATTGCCGCCCGGAATCCTTCCTGCGCCATCATGCGACAGATCATGAGGCTGCTACGCAGCGTCGGCGCCTGGTCGTACTCGCCGGTGTTGCGGAATTCCCGCACCAGATCGATGACCGGCGTGACGGTGGCCGACGGCAAGCCGGAGCGGGCAGCGGCGATGGCGATTTCAAGCTCGCGATCGGCATGCCCCACGTCGATGGTCACGATGCGGTCGCCAAGCGCATCCTGGGCATCGTGAACGCCGGCATATTCCTGCGGATTGCTGGTGAAGATGACGCGGAAATTCGGGTGCACCTTGATGTACGCTTCGTTCTGGTTCTGCGCCGGGAGCACCAACAGTCCTTCCTCAAGCACGCTGAGAAGCACGTTGTTGGCCTCCGGCCTGGAGCGCGTGAACTCGTCATAGATGAGGGTGTAGCCCTCCCGGCATGCCGTGGTCAGCCGGTGGTCGGCCCAGCGCTGCTCGGCGGTTTCCTCGGTCTTGGTCACGTTATGGACGAAGCGGTCGACGACCTTGCGGACGTGATAGCCGCGCTGGCCGCCGACCAACGTCCCGGTCGCCATCTCTTCATCGCCGGTGATCACGACGATCGGCCGATTGAGCAGCGCCGCAGTATCCATTGCCAGGGTGGTCTTGCCGGTACCTGCAGGGCCGCGGAAATGCACAGAGAATCCCGCATTGAGATAAGCCAGCGCACGCCGGGTGATCGCTTCGACAGCCGGCGTCTGCACGAAGTCAGGACGCCGCCGCGGCGCCAGCGCGTTGGCAATGCGCGTGTCTTGCAATGCTGCGACGATCGCCATGTGGAAACTCCGCCAAGCTCGCGCATGCGCGCGCCGTGTGGCAGTTCGTTCAGCCCTGCGTCGGTTCGGCGCTCAGGGGCCGAAGTCCCCGAGCGCCGCCCCGTCACGCAGCGGCAGCACTGGCCGTCAGGCCGCCTGCCGTCAGGCCGACGGCTTCCGCGTATTTGAGGTAGGTATCGACGCCGACAACGACGACGCGAGCTTCGATGGCGAGCAATTCGATACCGACCAGCGAGACGCGCGCCCAGGCGTCGACGACGATTCCCTTGTCGAGAATCCGGTCGATCACCTCGGCGAGGCTGCTCGATGCGTTCAGCTTTTCAATTGCCATTCCCGTACTCCTTTCCTTGTGCACGACGGCACTTCTCGTCCGCGATGCAGTCCGACTCTCTCAAATCCGAGCGTGCCGTGCCACGCAGGAGAGTCCCGCTCGACCGAGCATGATTCCCGCAACCGGGATGAAGTGCGACGGCGAGAAGGGAAATCCCTCTACCTTCGAGGGAGTCGGTTCGATTTCGACCGAAGCGCGCCGCACAGATGCTTCGTCTGCGCGCGGTCGGCGTTGTGCGTGCGCAAGTGCGAGCGTATCGCAGCGTCATGCCGTGATCCGCGCCGCGCGCCAGCTTCCTGGTTCAGGAACCTTATGGGAGGGAGAGAATCGCGCTCAGCGGCGTCGAAACGGAAGAATGCAATCTCTATTTCACGTCGATGTTCCGCCCGGCCGGACAGCTCTCTTTGATGCAAGCAAGCGGACTACCGCCGGCCCCACGAAAAAGCCCGGCGCGGTGTCCCGCCCGGGCTGTTCCAAGCACACGTGTAGATGATGCACTTCTGCTAGGTGATCTCCAGATCCTCGAGGCCCAGGGGGTCTGCGAGTGGATCGTGAGGCAGTGGGACCGTCGGGATGGGTCCGCCGTCTGCGACGAGGACCGGGGCCGAATCGATCACCTTCTGCACCTGCAGCAACAGTGTCTCGGCCTCCGGACGAATCTCCGCTTCGCGACGATTGATCGGTCCCCAGTGCCGACGGATCGTGCGCAAGCCGACCGCGGCCGCTTCCACCGCAAATGCGGGGCAGGACTTGCAGAGCGCCTGAAACGCAGCGCCCTCGCCGCTTCCTGCGTTCGACGAAGCTGATCCGGAAAGGCCTTCGCGGAAGATCGACAGGAATCCGTCCGGATTGGCTGAATACGCCTCGAACAGCTTGGGCAGCTCAGGGCTTGCGCTGCGCGAATTCCAACTTTGCTGGAACAAGCCAGCTTCCGCCGTGTCCGCGGTGACGTTGCTGGCAGACCGATCGCGCCCCTCGAAACAGTTGCCGGAGGATTCTCGCATGCCCAGCCCGTAGAGCAGCGCGAACAATTGCCGCAACGTGGTCGAACGGTCGCCGGCCGCCGCACCATACCAGGCCAGCGCATCCGAGCTCGTTCCACCGAGCGGTGCCGTCATCGCAAGTGCCGCGGAATCTCCCGCCTTCAGCTTCAGATAAACCCGGGCAAACGTGACTGCGAGACCGTTGATATAGCCGATGGGAGCCCTTCCCCTGCCAGACCAAGAGTGTCGCGCGAGTGCAGAGTCGCGCGCGCGAGAGACGATCTGATCAATGGTCGACGGCGCGAGATCTGCGGGGATCGAATCGGTCGTGGCTGTCGGATCTTTCTTCGCGGGTCGTCTGGCGATCTCGGGCATTCGCAAACTCCTTGTCCTTGGGCACGACGGCACTTCTCGTCCGCGATGCAGTCCGACTCTCTCAAATCGGAGCGTGCCGGGCGACGCAGGAGAGTCCCACTCGACCGAGCATGATTCATCGCAACCGGGATGAAGTGCGACGGCGAGAAGGGAAATCCCTCTGACGTCGAGGGAGTCGGCTCGATTTCGACCGATTTGGCGCGCCACACAGATGGTTCGTCTGCGCACGGTCGGCGTTGTGCGTGCGCAAGTGCGACCGCCGGATGGCTTCGCCATCATCGTATCGCGGCGTCATGCCGTGGTCCGCGCCGCGGTTCAGGAACCTTACGGGAGGGCAGAGAATCGCGCTCAGTGGCGTCGAAACAGAACGATGCAATCTCTAATTCACGTCGATGTTCCGCCCGGCCGGACAGCTCTCTTTGATGCAGGCGAGCGGACTATGATACTGCATCGGGCAGGTCTGGACCTTCTGCAGCACCTCGAGGGCCGAAATGCAGCCCAGCTTGCGTACCACGCTCTGCCGCTGCCGCTCGATTGCTTTCACGCTCTTCGACAATTTGCGGGCAATGGCCTTGTTGGAGAGCCCCAGCCGCATCTGCTCCAGCGTGGCGCGCTCGACTTCGCTGAGCTTGGCAATCTCCGCCTGAATGGCGAGGCAGAGCTGACGCTTCAGGGTTCGTTGCGCGTCTTCAAAGCAGAAGCGTTCGAGCGCATTGAGGAACGAATTGTCGGCGAGAGGCTTTTCGAACACCGTCGATGCACCCATTTCCATCGCAGCCACTGCCGTCTGCACGTCGGCATAGGCGCTGATCAGGATGGCGGGGATCGAACTGGTCTTCCTGATGATCCTCAGGACCTCGAGGCCCGATAGCACCGGCAAGCGGTGGTCGAGAACGACACAGCCGGGGCGGTGGAAGCTCGACTGTTTCAGCAGGTCCTCGGGATTGCCCCAGCCATCGACCTGCAGACCGACGGATTCGATCAGCGCGCACAACGAATTGCGGAACTGATCATCATCGTCAATGACGTATACGCGGTAGGACATGCTCAACTCCACTCACTCACACACACACACACACACACACAAGACAAACAGATCATTCCTGCGGCAGCATTATCTCCATGCAGGTGCCGGTCCTGCGGCGGCGACAGATCACACGCCCGTGATGGAGGCGCATAATGTCGCCTACAATCGCGAGTCCCAGGCCGCTGCCGTCTGGACGCGTGGTGACAAAGGGGTCGAAGATCTTGTCGCGAATCGATTCGGGAATGCCGATACCGTTGTCCAATACTTGGATCGCCGCGTAAGCCGGTTCTCTTGTCAGGATGCGAACGATCACCAGCCGGCTGGCGGTATTTGCGTTCTCGAAGGCGGCGATGCTGTTGATGACGAGATTGTACAAGGCGCTTTCCAGCAGCTCCTTGACGCCTCGCACGCGAACAAGCCCGGTGCGGACTTCGAACCTGAGCTTGACCCGCTGGGTCTTGGCAAGCGGCTTCATGCGGGCAATGGTGTCGTGGCAGACCTCAAGCAGGCTCAGGCTTTCGTGAGACGGCGGCTTGTGCTCGGTGAGCATGCGCATATTTCTGATGACGGAGCTGGCGCGAATCGCTTCGGCCCTGATGTTTTGAACGTGCTCGCTGATGTCTTTCGGCCGGATGACCGGATCGGCGAGGCGCCGCGAAAGAATGTTGACGAGGTTGATGATGGTTCCGAGCGGGTGATTGAGCTCGTGCGCAACGTAGGCCGTCATCACGCGCACGGCCATTTCGCGTTCCCACTGGCGGCCGAGATCGCTGGCGTCGGGACTCTGGACTTCACGCAACACGCACATGGAACAAACCAACCCCGGCCGTTCGGCGTGGGAGGCTGGACTGAGCCGTCACCGCGCCGTCGCGATCGAACTGCGATGGCAACCGCTATAGGTGCATTCGCGTGAAGCTGGGGCCGGATGCTGTTTCGGCTGCGCCTCGCCTTGCTTGCGAAGCCGCTCGTACAACCGCTCGGCCGTTGGCCGCTGCCCAAGATCGGTGCCCACTCACGATCAGAGCCTTTTTCACGCGACTGCCCTGTGCAATCGTGGCACTATAACCGCCACCGCAGGTTTTGGTTCCAAGTTGTAGAAGCGGTTCGGTTGCGTGCGCTATCGTACGGACTAGCGTTATGTATCATGTATTATAGTTATCGATAGTTATTGATAGTTATTGATCATACCGCTGGCTCCCGATTGAGCGCATCCGCCCGCGCGCCATCACCCGGCTTGCCAACGGCGAGGCGCACGCGCGAGGAGTTCCGCCGCGTCGCCGACGAGCTGTTCGAGGAGACCGACCTCCTGCTGACGCAGAAATTCCTGCCGACCGAGTTCGACTGGCGCGTCGGCGTGCTCGCGGGCGAGCCGTTGTTCGTGTGCCAGTACCGCATGGCGCGCGGCGCGCCCGATCGG
>Ga0081455_10004653_pt1 | contig 15283 bp, 16 predicted proteins | sample TabmetS3T2R1_FD_70207 | JGI IMG/M metagenome (GOLD analysis project Ga0081455, IMG submission 70207) | Tabebuia heterophylla rhizosphere microbial communities from the University of Puerto Rico - S3T2R1 | ecosystem: Host-associated > Plants > Roots > Rhizosphere ... | reverse complement strand
GCGCATCGACGAGTACGATCCCTACTGGCTGGAGGAGCCGGTGGTCGCCGAGGATTTCGCCGGCTACCGGCGGATCGCGGCGGCGCTCAAGACCCGCGTGGTGGGCGGCGAGAGCCATTTCACGCGCAACGACCTGCGGCCCTTCTTCGAGGCGCCGCACAACGTGCCCATCCTGCAGCCCGACCCGATGCGCGGCGGCTACAGCGAGCTCAGGAAGATCGCGGCGGCGGCCGAGCCGTGGGGCATCACCATCGCCCCTCACCTCTTCCACGAACAGATGGTGCATCTCCTGGCCTCGATCCCCAACGCGAGCTTCCTCGAGTACATGGACTGGAACGACGATCTCTGGATCGAGCCGATCAGGCCCGGCAAGACCGGCACCATGACGCCGCCCGAGCGGCCGGGTCATGGACTGGCGTTCCGCCCCGAGGTGCTGAAGGACCACAGGATCGGCGGCAGCCGCATGGGCGGCCGGTAAGCGCGAGGATTATTTGGGAAGCGTCGCCAGCCAGGCCTTGGCCTGCTCGACCGTCCGGAACAGCTTGGCCGGCCGCCGCACCGACGAGACGTTGAGGAAGCGCTTGGCAAAGTTCTCGTTGGTGAGCGTGGTGGCGACGAAAGCGAGCGGGCCCGCCTCGGCGAACGCCCCTGAATAGGCGCTCATGCGGGCGCCGATCGCCATCACCTCGTCATCGCTCAGTCGGAGTTCCATGGTGCCGGTGTCGAACAACTTGGCATAGGGCTGCGCGTCGGCGACGACGATGGCGTCCAGGTAGTCGACGATGTCCTGCAGCGTCACCGGCCCGTCGGCACGCGCAGTGACGAGGCGGTGCTCGGCCACGATCTTCCAGGCAATCGGCACGCGCGGCTCAGGCCTTCTGCTTGGCGAGCCAAGCTTCGGCCTCGGCCACGGTCTTGCAGATCTGGGTCGGCCGGTCGGCCTGCGCGAGGTTGATGTAGCGCCGCGTATAGTCGAGCATCTCGGGTGTGGCGACCACCAGGCAAAGCGGGCCGCCTTTCATCACACCGGCATAAGCCCGCATGCGCGCGGCAAGCTCCATCATCTCGTCGTCGGTGGCATGGGTGACCATGTGCGTGCAGTCGAACAGCTTGGCGTAGGGCATTGCGTCGGCCACCACGACGGCGTCGAGATACTCCTCGACCTGCATCAACGTGACTTCCCCCTGAGCTGTGATCCTGACCATGCGTTGGGCGTGATCGATGGTCCATTTGAGCGGCATGGCCGGAAGACTATTTCGTACGCTAACGCACCGTGAAGCAGTATTTGCATTCACAAATTGCAGTGCGCTTTCACAAACAATGTTGAGTAAGAACTGGCGCGCGCGCGAAACGCTTAGCGCTGCACTGACGCGACGGGGTTGGGGTTGATACAGCTCTCCACGCTTTGCACCACCGGCCTGGCCGATGCGCCGATCATTCGACCCTGTCCCCAGCGGCCGGTCGGGGCGCGCACCAGTCCAGTGAGCGGCAAGCGGTCGGGTGAGTCGGCCGCGGCAATGACCGGTTCATTTTCCTCGTCGGTCTGCGCCGCTATCGCCCGGGCATAAAGAAGGTCCGACGCGAAGTTCACCAACAGCAGCGTGCCCAGCAGCAAGGCGAACAGCCCGACATAGCGGCTCATGCGTGCGTCCTCCGGCGTGGCGACGACCCCCCGTGCAGCGACAAACGACCGCCTGCTCGGAAAAGTTGCCCTACTCGTTTGTACTCACCCGAAGAGGACGTTTTGCCGCGGTCAACGCTTGCCGGGCGGCGGCAGCCCGGGCGGTTCCTTGGCCGGTGGCGGCGTCGGTACGGTCGCCAGCGGTTTCTGGCGGAAGCGCTCGGGCACCGGGTTGTTCTCCTTGTTCGACCCGCACACCGCCTTGAGCGCCGCCCATTCTTCGTCGCTGAAAGCTGGTTTTCCGGTCGGTGGCCGCTTGGTCGCCGCGATGCGCTCGGCGGTCGGCGGGTGCGTCGACCAGATGCCGAGCTGGGCCGCCATGTCGGTGGGATGGGCTTTCTCGAGGTCAGCGAAGAACTCAGCGATGCCGTCGGCGCGCAGGCCGAGCTTCTCGAGGAGCAACACACCGGTCGAATCGGCGTCGCGCTCGAAGTTGCGGCCGTTCTGCAGCGCCAGCAGCAGGCCGCCGCCGGCGCCCACCGTCCCCAGGTCGGAGTAGCCGCCGGTCATCAGCCGCAAAAGCTGGTTCAGTCCATACTGGCGCGCCAGCCCCTTCATCGAATGGTAGTGCACGGCGTGACCCATCTCGTGCGCCAACACGCCGGCCACCTCGTTGCCGTCATGCGCCTTGTCGATCAGGTCGGAATAGAACAGCAGCTGGCCGCCCGGCAGGGTGAAGGCATTGATCGGCCCGCCGCGGATGATCGTGACCTTGACCGGATGGCCGTAGTCGGCCGCCTTGGCCAGGCGATTGGCGAGCCCGTTGATCGCGGCGAGCCCCGCCGGGCTGGTGCAGAGCTGGTGGCCGGCTACCAGCTCTTTCATCACACTGTTACCGAGCCTTGCCTGCAGCGAATAGGGCACCATGGGCGCAGCTAGCTCGCTGCCGAAGTCGATGCCTACCCAGAACAGCCCCAGCAGAGCCGCGAAGGTCGTGCCGAAAATGGCGATCCGTCCGGTGGCCGACGGCTTGGGCGCGCCAAGCTTGGCGAGTTGCGGGACGGCGAGCGCGATCTGGCGGCGCAGCTCGGCATCCTCGACCATCAGTCGCTCATCGCCGTGGGCAAGCGGCGGCACCGCCTCGTGCTCGCTGTCGCCCAGGATCCTGACCTCGCCGATCGGCCAGCGCGCCACCACGTCGATGCCCTCGGTTCGCGAGATGACCAACTCATGCGTCGACGGCCGTACCGTGACGTCGAGCGCCTGCGCGGTCACACCGTCGTAGTAGCGTGTGCGGGCAGCCATCAGACGCCGGTCACGTCGAACATTTCGAGCAGTCCCTCACCGAAGCGCGGCGGCCGATCGGGCGGCTGGCGGATCGAGGCGCCGTCGGGACTGCCGTAGAGCCAGAGCTGGCCCGCGATCAGCCGCGCGGTGCGATGGGCGACCCACGGCCAGCCGAGCCCGAGCGTCACCATGACGATCAGGTAGTTCAGCACCAGAAAGCCCCACATCTGCCGAGTAGACATGGCGGACGCGAACAGCACCGTGCCGGCGCGGGTGCGCGAGACGAGATAGCGCCAGAGGTAGGCCTGCCACCAGCAGCGCAACGGCAGGATCATGACGCCGAACAGGACATAGAGCGCGAAGGCGAGGCCGATCAGGATCAGCACCGTGCGCGGCGTGAAATGGGTAAAGAGCTCGGTCACATCCTTCTCGACGATGCCTAGGCTCCTGCCGCCCCAGGTGGCAGCGGTCACCGCAACGGCGATGGCCACGATCCAGGCCAGGATGTTCAGGAAGTAGTAGCCGATGAAGCGGCCGTAGATGTCGCCGGAGCGCCCGGCGAATTCGAGCCGCTGGGTGCCGAGGCGGGCGTTGGCGATGCGTGGCTGGGCCAGCAGCACCGACATCAGCGGCGTGAGCAGCTGGCCGCACAGGCCGTTGGCGAGATGAAGGCCGGTCGCCTTGGCGCCATAGCCCCAGGCCGAGCCGCCGAGGTCACAGCGGATGCCGCGCCAGCGCGTACGGGTCAGGCGGTAGCGCAAGCCGGCGTAGTGACCGACGAAGGCGAGCGGCACGCCAAGGAAGAACAGCGAAAAGGTGAAGATGTCGAACAAGCCGAGGCCCGGAATCGACTTCTCGTGCAGCACGTACTCCCAGAACGCCCATATCAGGCCGCCCCAGACGCCGAGCATCAGCAGCACCAGCACGAAGCCGATCATCAATTCGAGCCCGCGGCCGCGATATTCGAGGCGGTCGCCCAAGACCGCGAAGTGGCTCCACAGATAGCGCCGCAAGCGGGTGCGGCCCCAGAAGCGCGACCAGCCCAAGGTCAGGACCATCAGCGCCAAGTGCCGGAAGTAGATGCCGTAAAGCTCGCTGAGCTTGCCGTCATAGACCGGCCGGCTGGGCGTCAGGTCGGGCGCGGACGCCGGGGCAGGCGCGGAAATATCGGTCACAGAAGGGTTTCGCGTTTTATGCTGCAATGCAACATAGAGTGGTGTACGGAGTCTACATGAGCGCGCCCGACCGCGACAAACCGGCAAAAGACCGGCCTTGGCTGATCCGGACCTATTCCGGGCATTCGACCGCGGCCAAATCGAACGAGCTCTACCGCAAGAACCTGTCGCGCGGGCAGACCGGGCTGTCGGTCGCCTTCGATCTGCCGACCCAGACCGGCTACGACAGCGACCATCCGCTGGCCAAGGGCGAGGTCGGCAAGGTCGGCGTGCCGATCAGTCACCTCGGCGACATGCGCACCCTGTTCGACGGCATCCCGCTCGATCGCATGAACACGTCGATGACGATCAACGCGCCGGCGGCGTGGCTGCTGTCGCTCTATGTCGCCGCCGCCGAGGCGCAGGGCGTCGAGCGCGCCAAGCTCCAGGGCACGACGCAGAACGACATCATCAAGGAATATCTGTCGCGCGGGACCTACATCTTTCCGCCCGAGCCGTCGCTCAGGCTGACCGCCGACACGATCGGCTTCACCTATCGCGAGGTTCCCAAGTGGAACCCGATGAACGTCTGCAGCTATCACCTGCAGGAAGCGGGCGCGACGCCGATGCAGGAGCTCGCCTTCTCGCTCGCCAACGCCATCGCCGTGCTCGACGCGGTACGCGCGCGCGGACAGGTGCCGGAAGCCGACTTCCCCCAGGTCGTCGGCCGCATCTCGTTCTTCGTCAACGCCGGCATCCGCTTCGTCACCGAGGTCTGCAAGATGCGGGCCTTCGCCGAGCTGTGGGACGATCTCACCCGGACGCGTTACGGCGTCGCCGACGCCAAGCAGCGCCTGTTCCGCTACGGCGTGCAGGTGAACTCGCTGGGGCTGACCGAGCAGCAGCCGGAGAACAACGTCTATCGCATCCTGCTGGAGATGCTGGCTGTCGTGCTGAGCAAGAACGCGCGGGCGCGCTCGGTGCAGCTGCCGGCGTGGAACGAGGCGCTCGGCCTGCCGCGGCCGTGGGACCAGCAGTGGTCGCTGCGGCTGCAGCAGATCGTGGCCTACGAGACCGACCTTCTGGAGTACGGCGACATCTTCGACGGCTCGGCCGAGATCGCCGCCAAGGTCGAGGCGCTGAAGGCCGAGGCGCTGGCCGAGATGCAGCGCATCGCCGAGATGGGCGGCGCCGTCGCTGCCATCGAGGCGGCCTACATGAAGCAGCGGCTGGTCGAATCGAACCTCAAGCGGCTGGCCGCCATCGAGGCGGGCGAGCAGACCGTGGTCGGCGTCAATGCCTTTACCGAAGCTGAGCCCTCGCCTCTTTCCACCGGCGAAGGCTCGATCCTCACCGTCGACGCATCGGTCGAGCGCGAGCAGGTCGAGCGGTTGAAGGCCTGGCGCACCGCGCGCGACGGCGCAGCGGTCGAGAAGGCGCTGGACGAGCTCGCCGCGGCCGCCAAGGAAGACCGCAACGTCATGCCGGCCTCGATCGCCTGCGCGATTGCGGGCGTCACCACCGGCGAATGGACGGAAACGCTGCGCGGCGTGTTCGGCGAATACCGCGCCCCGACCGGCGTGGCGCGCGCCGTCGGCGTCAGTGACGGCCGCCTCGAAGCGGCGCGCCGCGAGGTCGAGACCGTGTCGCGACGGCTCGGCCGGCGCATCAAGATCCTGGTCGGCAAGCCCGGCCTCGACGGCCATTCCAACGGAGCCGAGCAGATCGCTGTGCGCGCCCGAGACTGCGGCATGGAGGTCGTCTATGAAGGCATCCGGCTCACGCCCGAGCGCATCGTCAATGCTGCCCTCGAGGAGAGCGTTCATGTCGTTGGCCTCTCCATCCTGTCGGGCGGGCACGCCTCGCTGGTCGCCGACGTGCTCGACGGTTTGCGCAAGGTCGGCATCGGCGAGGTGCCGGTGGTGGTCGGCGGCATCATCCCGCCGGGCGATGCCGAGGCGCTGATCCAGGCCGGCGTGGCCCGCGTCTACACGCCCAAGGACTTCGACCTGACCCAGATCATGCGCGACATCGTGGCGGTCGTGGACCAGGCCTGGAAGAAAGCGGCCTAGCGTTCCAGCGTCGCCGTCGCGTGCAGCATCGGCTCGACCACGGCATGGCTGAACAGCCAGACCTCGGCATGAACGACATCGCGGTCGCGGCGCAACACGCGTGACAGGGCGATCACGTCGGCCTGCTGGGCCGGCCGCAGCACGGTGACGTTGAGGTGCGATAACCGCATCTCGGCGCCGGCCGCCGCGCGCAGCGCGGTCTCGGCGATCGTCAGCAAGGCCGCGGACGACCAGCCCTCGCCCTTGGCCGGCGAGAAGCGCAGGCGCACGTCCTGGTCCTGGCAGTCCTCGACGAACAGCTCGTAGCGATCGCGTTCCGGCGTGGTCTTTTCGAGCAGCGCCTGCAGTTCGTCTTCGGTCATCACCGCAATGCTATGCTATCTCCTCTCCAATGTCGTTCCTCGACCATATCGCGCGCTGCAACAACGCCGACTTGAGCCAGTTCGAGCCGTGGCTCATCGGCAAGACACGCGCGGGATTCATTCATCGCGACTTCGCGCCGCGCCTCGGTGAGCCGCTGTTCGCGCATCGAGACGGCGCGTGGCATCTCGATCCGGCACTCGACACGCCCGACAAGCGCACGGCGGCGATGCAGGTCTTCCTGCTGAAGCTGCGCGACGAGGGTCTGTTCGGCAGCACCTGGCGCGAGGAACCCTACCCGGTCGGCCAGAAATTCACCGACCCGCCGCTGATGACCATGGAGCGCGCGGCGGTGCCGTGGTTCGGCGTACGCGCCTACGGCCCGCACATGACCGGTTTCGTGAAGAAGAGCGACGGCCTGCACATCTGGGTGCCACGCCGGTCCCACAAGAAGCCGACATTCCCCGGCCAGCTCGACAACACCGTGGCCGGCGGCCAGCCGGCCGGTATCGGGATCCGCGAGAACCTGATCAAGGAGTGCCACGAGGAAGCATCGATCCCCCGCAAGCTCGCCGAGCAGGCGCGCGCGGTGAGCGTGATCGCTTACTGGAACCAGTCGGGCGCGCAACTCAAGCCTGACGTCATGAGCTGCTTCGACCTCGAGCTGCCGGGCGACTTCACGCCGCAGGCCAACGACGGCGAAGTCGAAGCCTTCGAACTGTGGCCGGTAAGGCGGGTGTTCGAGACGGTGCGTGACGGCAACCAATTCAAATACAACTGCAATCTGGTGCTGATCGATTTCTTCGTGCGACACGGCCTCTTGGGCGCCGACGATCCCGATTTCGTGGCCATCGTGGCAGGGCTGCGCCAAATGCGGCCATAGGCGGCAACTTCGGCGGCGATATCACGTTTTAGAGCGCTGAGGAGGCCGCCCTCATGCTCGCGCGCACCCTGTTGTCTTTCTGTGTCACGGTCGTGCTGCCGCTCGGCATCGCCGCTCAGGATCATTCGGCCATCGACGGACAGCGCGGCCACGGCCACGCCGAGAACCACGACTGGTACAAGGATCTGAGACAGCCGGGCACCGGCTACTCGTGCTGCAACGGCACCTTCAACGGCATCGACGGCGACTGCCGGCCGACGCGCGCGTACCAGACCGAGGACGGCGCCTGGCGCGCGCTGGTCGACGGCCGCTGGCAACCGGTGCCACCGCGCGCGGTGCTTCAGCGGCTCGCACCCGACGGCAATTCACACATCTGTGCTGGGAAGAGCGGCATGATCTACTGCTTCATCGGCGGCTCGCCCAAGAGTTAGCATCGCCTTCCACAGCTTGTTGATGTAACATTGAGGCAACGGATTCAGTCGAGCGCAATGGCGCGTCGCTTCGAATGCGTGACCGGCTCGACTGGCTTTGCGGAAAGGCGGCACCCTCATGCCCTTTCGCGCGCGTTCAGTTGTGGTGTCATTTGTGACATTGTTGGTCTGCGCTGCAGTGGGACTGCGAGTGCATGCGCAGGTCTCCGCGGACGATCGCGGGATGGGTCAACACGGCCAAGGCCACGCCGAAAATCATGATTGGTACAAGGAGCTGAAGCAGCCGGGCACCGGCTACAGCTGCTGCAACGGCACGGTGAACGGCGTCGAAGGCGACTGTCGGCCGACCCGCGCCTACATCCAGGACGACGGCACCTGGCGGGCGCTGATCGATGGCCGCTGGGTGGTGGTGCCGCCGCGCGTCGTGCTGAAGCAGCTGGCGCCCGACGGCAACAGCCACATCTGCGCCAGCCGCAGCGGCCTGATCTACTGCTTCCTCGGCGGATCCCCCAAGAGCTAGCTCGGCGGCGGGATGTTCGAGTCCTTGATCACCTGGCGCCACTTGGTGATCTCCGCCGCCACGACAGCCGCATAGGCTTCCGGCTTGCCGCCGACTGGCATGAAGCCCAGCTCGGTCATCTTCTGGCGCACCGTCTGGTCGGCCAAGGTTTCGTTGAAGGCCGCATTCAAGCGCGCAACGATCTCGGCCGGCGTGCCGGCCGGAACCGAGACGCCGAACGGGATGGTGCATTCGGTGCCGGGCAATCCCGCCTCGCCAACCGTCGGAACATCAGGCAGGAGGTCCACGCGCGCCTTGGTCGCCACCGCGAGGCCGCGCACCTTGCCGGCGCGAATCGAGGTCGCGGTCGGCACCAGCACGTCGGAGAACAAGGGTACATGGCCCGCGATCACGTCCTTCAGCGCGTCGGCGCTGCCCTTGTAGCCGACATGCTCGAGCGGCATGCCGGTGCGCGCCTTAACGAACTCGCCCCACAGATGAGTGAGACTGCCGACACCGGCCGAGGCATAGGGAATCGGCCGCTTTGGATCGGCCTTGGCGTAGGCGAGAAGCTCAGCGACCGACTTGAACGGCGCGTCGTTGGCCGCCGCCAGGAGAACCGCCAGATCGACGAAGCCCACGATCGGCACCAGATCCTTGTCGATGTCGTAGGGCACCTTCACACCGAACGCGGCATTGGCGATGAGTGCTGCGGGTGAGAGCAGCAGGGTGTAGCCATCGGGCTTGGCGCGCACCACGCTCTCGGTGCCGATGATAGTGCCGCCGCCCGCCTTGTTCTCGACCACGACGGTCTGACCAAGGAGCTGCGCCAGCTTCTCCGCCGCGATGCGGGCGCTGGTGTCGGTCGAGCCGCCGGGCGCGTAAGGCACGATGAAACGGATCGGTCGATCGGGATACGCCTGGGCGCGCGCGATGCCGGGCGCGAATGCGAGCGTCGCGCTGGAGGCAAGCAGCGCACGTCGACGCAGTCTCATGTCGGCGGTGGAATGTTTGCGTCCTTGATGACCTTGCGCCATTTCGCGGTCTCCTCGGCGAGCTTCTGGCCAAACGATTGCGGCGTGCCACCGACCAGGCTCAACCCCATGTCGCCGAGCCGCCGCGCGAATTCAGGCTCGGCCAGCGCCTGGTTGATGGCGCCATTGAGTTTGGCCACCGCTGCGGCGGGCGTGGCGGCCGGCGCCATGAAGCCGTTGAAGATGGCGCCCTCCCAGCCGGCGAGTCCGGCCTCGCCGACGGTCGGAACGTCGGGCAGCAACGCCGAGCGCTTCGAGGTCGCAACCATGAGTCCTCGCAGCTTGCCTGCCTTCACCGCCGCACCGGTCGGCACCACGAGATCGACCAGCAACGGCAGGTGGCCGCCGATCACGTCACGCACCGCCTCGGAGCTGCCCTTGTAGCCGACATGCTCGAGCTTCAGCCCGAGGCGCATGCGGATCAGCTCGGCCCACAGATGCTGCATGCTGCCGCCCGAGGCCGAGGCATAGGACACCGGTTCGCTCTTGGCCCGCGCGACGAGCTCAGCCATCGACTTGAACGGCGCCTCGGTGCTTGCCGCCACCAGGATCGGCACGTCGAAGAAATGCGCGACCGGCGTCAGGTCCTTGTAGGTGTCATAGGGCAGCGGCATGTCGAAGGCGGCGTTGACGGCGAGCGCGCCGGTCGCCAGCAGGAGCGTGTAGCCGTCCGGCTTGGCCTTGGCGACGGTATCGGTACCGATGATCGTGCCGCCGCCCGCCTTGTTGTCGACGACGATCGGCTGGCCCAGGATCTTTTCCAGCCGCTCGCCGAGCGCCCGCGCACCGGTGTCGGTGGCGCCGCCCGGCGCGTAGGGCACGACGATGCGGATCGGCCGGTCGGGATAGGCCTGCGCGAACCCGAAGCGCGGAATAGCCGCGAGCCCACCTGCCGCCAGAATGGAACGGCGCTTCATTGTCTTCCCCCGAACTTTGCCCAAGGTGCCATGGCATGCGAAGCTAAAGCAACGAGGGGGATGGGCTTGGCGAGGGACGGTCAGGGCCTGGATGTGAACGACGCCGGCGCCGCTGCGATCGAGGCGATCGATCTGCTGCGCGACGAATGGCTGGCGTTCGGCAAGCGCCTGCCCGAGGTCGTGGCGACGGCCGACAAGGAAGAGCGTTGCGCGCTGCTGCCGCTGATGTCGGCCAACCTGCTGCTCACCGTGAACTCGACCGCGGCCTTCGACATGGCCAAGCGCCAGTTCGCCCAAGCCAAGAAGCTTGCCACCGCGCCCAATGCGCGCGAGCAGGCGTGGCTTGCCGCGACCGACGCATGGTTCGCCGGCGAGCGCGACCGCGCCCAGAAGATCCACGAAGACATCGTCGCCGAATGGCCGCGCGACCTGGTCGCGGCCAAGGTCGGGCAGATCCACGCCATCGATCGCGGCGATGCCGAGGGCATCCTGCGCGTGGGCGAGCGCATCCTGCCGGCCAATCGCGACAATCACTACGTCTGGGCCATGCACGCCTTCGGCCTGGAAGAATGCAATCGCATCGACGAGGCCGACGCCCATGCCCGCAAGGCGATCGAGATGGATCGCCGCGATCCCTGGGCGCACCATGTGATCGCCCATTGCCTGGAAGCGCGCGGCCACATGGTCGAGGGCGTGGCGTTCATGCGCTCGATGTCCGACACCTGGGAGGGCTGCAACTCCTTCATGTACACCCACAATTGGTGGCACCTGGCGCTGTTCCTGATCGACCTCGACCGCGCCGACGAGGCGCTAAGACTGTTCGACGAGCGCGTGTGGGGCATCGACAAGGAGTTCTCCGAGGATCAGATCAACGCGATCTCGCTGCTTGCTCGGTTGGAGCTGCATGGCGCCGATGTCGGGGCGCGCTGGGCCGACATCGCGGCTCACGTGAAGCCGCGCCTGCACGAGCACTTCTCGCCCTTCCTCGACCTGCATTATCTCTATGGCCTGGCCCGCGCCGGCGAGCAGAGCGCCGTCACCGAGATGCTGGCGAGCCTGGAAGACCGCGCCGAGCAGGCGAAGCCTGCCGAACGCGAGGCATGGGCCGACTGCACTGTGCCCGCGGCGCACGGCCTTGCCGCCCACGCCAAGGCCGACCATGCCGAAGCCGCGCGTCTTTTGGGCCAGGCCATGCCGCATCTGACGCCGATCGGCGGCAGCATCGCCCAGCGCGCCCTGTTCGGCGCCATCCATCTCGACGCGCTGATCCGCTCGGGCTGGAACGACGCGGCCCTGAAGATCCTGCAGGCCGACGACCGCGAGCGGCCGACCGTGCCCGCCACCAAGCGTGCGCTGGCCGACCTGTTGCGCAAGCTCGGCCGGGCCGAGCAGGCGATGGCTGCCGATTACCAGGCCGAGCAACTCGCGCGGCAATACAGTGCCAGCAAAGGAGCCGCCGCGTGACCCACGACCTCAGCCAGATGACGGCCGTCCAGCTCGGCAAACTCTACCGCCGCGGCAAGGCTTCGCCGGTCGAGGCGGTGCGAGCGGTGCTGAAGCGCAGCGACACGGTCAATCCGCGGATCAACGCCTTCTGCCGGATCGACGGCAAGGAGGCGATCGCGGCCGCGCGGGCGTCGGAGAAGCGCTGGAAGAAAGGCAAGCCGCTGTCGGCGATCGACGGCGTGCCGGTCTCGATCAAGGAGCTCGTCCGGGTAAAAGGCTGGCCCGCCTCGATGGGCAGCAAGCTCACTGACAAGGCGTCGGTCGATGCCGACGCGCCGGCGGTGGCGCGGCTGCGCGAGGCCGGCGCCATCGTGTTCGCGCAGAGCACCTCCTCGGAGTTCGGCCACAAGGGCGTGACCGACACGCCGCTGAACGGCGTCACGCGCAATCCCTGGAACCTCGAGCGCACGCCCGGCGGCTCGTCGGGCGGCGCCGGTGCCGCCGTCGCGGCCGGACTCGGCCCGCTGGCCATCGGCACCGACGGCGGCGGCTCGGTGCGCATCCCGTCGAGCTTCAACGGCCTGGTCGGGTTGAAGGCGACCTACGGCCGGGTGCCCAACTGGCCGCCGACCCTGAACGGCGATCTCTCCAACACCGGCCCGATGTGCCGCACCGCCGAGGACTGCGCGCTGATGATGAATGTCATCGCCCAGCCCGATCCGCGCGATCCCACGCAGCTGCCGCAAGACGAGACCGACTACGTCAAGGCGCTGAAGCGCAAGCTCAAGAAGCCGCGCGCGGCCTTCCTGCTGCGCATGTCGGATCATCCGATCGACATCGAGGTGGCGGCGCTGGTGACCAAGGCGGTGAAGCGCCTCGACAAGATGGGCTGGAAGATCGAGGAGATCGCAGCGCCACCCTTCCCTTACGCCGATGCCGGCCGGATCTTCGTCACCCATTGGCTCTCCAACCTGCAACGCCTGCTCGACCTCTATCCCGAGCAGCGCCATGGCGAATTCGATCCCAACCTGCTGGCCGGCGCCAAGGCCGGCCGCCGCTACACCATGAACGACGTGGTCACCGCGCATGCCGGGCGGCGCGACATGGCGGTCGCCTGGAACCAGTTCTTCGAGAAGTACGACTTCCTGCTGACGCCGACCGTCGCCGTGCAGCCCTTCGAAGTGCTGAAGAACATGCCCGACGGGCCGGAGGGCAAGGCCAACGCGCTGTGGTCGCCCTATACCGCGACCTTCAACCTGACGCGCCATCCCGCCGCCTCGGTGCCGTGCGGGCTGTCGAGTGCCGGCCTGCCGGTCGGGCTGCAGATCGTGTCGGGCCATTTCAAGGACGCCGCGGTGCTCGCTGCCGCGGCGCGTTACACCGAGGAGCATCCTCTCCCCCACCCTACCCTCCCCCTTAGGGGGAGGGCTGGGGAGGGGGACCAGCCGGAGAAAGTGAAATGACCGCCGACCTCGCAATGATGCCGGCGCATCAGCTGGTCAAGCTGTTCAAGTCGCGCAAGGCCTCGCCGGTCGAGGCCGCCAAGGCAGCGCTTGCCCGCGTCGAGGCCTTCAACCCGCAGCTCAACGCCTTCCAGCATCTCGATCCCGACGGCGCGCTGCGCGCCGCCCGTGCCTCGGAGAAGCGCTGGAAGAAGGGCGGCAAGCGGCTGAGCGACCTCGACGGCGTGCCCATCACCATCAAGGACATGGTGATGACCAAGGGCCTGCCGACGCGCATGGGCAGTCTCGCCACCGATGCCGACGGCCCGTGGACGATCGACGCGCCGTCGGCGCAGCGCCTGCGCGAAGCGGGCACGGTGCTGCTCGGTAAGACGACCTCGCCGGAATATGGCTGGAAAGGCGTCACCGACTCCGCCCTGTTCGGCGCCACGCACAATCCGTGGAAGATCGGGCGCACCTCCGGCGGCTCGTCGGGCGGCGGCGTGGCGGCCGAAGCGGTCGGCATGGGCACGCTTGCTGTCGGCACCGACGGCGCGGGCTCGGTGCGCATCCCCTGCTCCTTCTCCGGCCTGTTCGGGCTGAAGCCGACCCAGGCGCGCGTGCCGCTCTATCCGCCGTCGGCGCAGGGCACCCTCTCCCATGTCGGACCGATGACCCGCACGGTGCGCGACGCCGCCATGATGATGAACGTCATGGCCCGGCCCGACGTGCGCGATCCCTACGGACGGCCCGACGACATCGAGGACTACGAGAAGGGCTTCGACAAAGGCGTGAAGCACCTCACCATCGCCTACTCGCCCAACCTGGGCTTCGTCGAGAAGGAGAAGATCGATCGCGACGTCGCGGTCGCCGTCGAAGCGGCGGCCAAGGTGTTCAAGACGCTGGGCGCCAAGGTGGTCGAGGATTCGCCCGACCTGATGGGGCTCGATCCGCGCCAGATCCTGAACGCGCACTGGCAGTCCAACGTCGCCGTGCTGGTGAAGAGCTTCAGCGAAGAGAAGCGCGCGCTGATGGATCCCGGCCTGCTCAAGGCCGCGGAAGTCGGCGCCAATCTCGGCCAGGAAGCGGTGGTCACGGCAATCCATCAGCGCCAGCAGCTCGCGGTCCTGATGAACCAGTTCATGGCCAAGTACGACCTCCTGCTGACGCCGACCATGCCGGTGACGGCGTTCCCGATCTTCCAGAACGGCGCCTGGGGCGGCGACGGCGTCGACATCGGCTGGACGCCGTTCACCCTCACCTTCAACCTGACGCGCCAGCCCGCCGCCACCATCCCCTGCGGCCTCGACCGCGAAGGCCTGCCGATCGGCCTGCAGATCGTCGGCGGCCACGCGCGCGATGCGCTGGTGCTGCGCGCCGCCGCGGCCTACGAGCGCGTGCGGCCGATCCCGGCACCACCGATGGCGCACCAGGTCTGATCCTCCGGCATGTTCGACCTGTTCTATGCCGTTGACGGGGCGATGCTCGCCCTGGCGATCGTTGCCACCGTCTGCGCCGTCGCCCTGACCAGGCAACGCATCAGGCCGAGCTGGGTCGTGCCGGCGCCGGGCGTCTTGGCCAGCCTCTCGGCGATCGCGCTGCTTTCCTATCCCGATGTGCGCGATCTCCTGCAGCTCGAAGTCTGGTCGATCGCCGCGGTCGGCATCCTGGCCGGCGCCGCGCGCGGCCAGTTCATGCGGCTCGACTCCGACCATAACTGGCGCCTGGTGCGGCTCAGGTGGGCGTATGACTGGATGTGGATTGCATTCGCGGTGCTGCTGCTGGCCATCCTGCAGTTCGCCATCGAGATCAGGCTGCGCCAGCAGAACCCGTTCGAGACCACGGTCGAGCTGCCGATGGTGCTGGCCAGCGGCTACCTGCTGGGCGCCGGCCTCCTCGCCTGGGTGCGCGCCGGGTCCATAGCCCACACCGACCTGCACGAGTAGGATCGGGCCGGGGGAGCCGCCATGCCCTTGGCGTTCTATCTGTCGGATATCGTGATGCTGCTGGCGGCGCTGGTCGCGGCCGTGAGCGCCTGGCGTCAAGGCCATGCCACGATTGTGCCGCGCTGGCGGCTCCTCCTGCCCGGCGTGCTGGCGACCATCGCCACCATCGCCCTGATATCGTTTCCGCGGCC
>Ga0081455_10004652_pt1 | contig 15284 bp, 15 predicted proteins | sample TabmetS3T2R1_FD_70207 | JGI IMG/M metagenome (GOLD analysis project Ga0081455, IMG submission 70207) | Tabebuia heterophylla rhizosphere microbial communities from the University of Puerto Rico - S3T2R1 | ecosystem: Host-associated > Plants > Roots > Rhizosphere ... | reverse complement strand
CGAGGAGCGCGTGCGCTCGGCCGGCGGGCGCCTTGAGGCGGGGCCGCGCGAGGACGGACCCGGTTTTCGCGTGCGCGCGGTCGTGCCGGTAGCTTCCGCGCGGTGATCCGCGTGCTGCTGGCCGAGGACCAGGCGATGGTGCGCGGCGCGCTTGCCGGCCTGCTCTCGCTCGAGCCCGACATCGAGGTGGTCGCGCAGGTCGCGCGCGGCGACGAGGTGCTGCTCGCCGCCCGCGAGAAGCGCCCCGACGTCGCGCTGCTCGACATCGAGATGCCCGGCATCGACGGCCTGCAGGCGGCGGCTCAGCTCACCGCCGAGATCCCCGAGAGCAAGGTGCTCATCCTCACCACGTTCGGCCGACCCGGATACCTGCGGCGCGCCATGGAGTCCGGCGCCGTGGGGTTCCTGCTCAAGGACGCGCCCGCCGAGGAGCTCGCGCGTGCGATCCGGCGCGCGGTGCGCGGCGAGCGCGTCGTCGATCCGGGACTTGCTGCAGCGGCGCTGAGCGAGGGCCCGAGCCCGCTCACCGCGCGCGAGCGCGACGTGCTCGCGGCCGCCCGCGAGCACGCCACGGTCGCCGACATCGCCGAGGCGCTGCACCTTTCGCCCGGAACGGTGCGGAACTACCTCTCAGCGGCGATTGGGAAGGTCGGCGCCCGCAACCGGGTAGAAGCGATCCGCGCGGCCGAGGACAAGGGGTGGCTGTGAGCCTCGGACCGGTGGCTATCGGCCTCGGCCCTCTACCCTTAAACACATACGGATAGCGACCGCAGAGGGAGAACCATGAGCACCCAAACCGATGCGAAGGGCGCCGGCGACGGCGTAGCCACGGACGGCAGCGGCACGCTGTCCGTCACCGACAATCGCACGGGTCGCACCTACGAGATCGCGATCGCCGACGGGACGGTCCGATCCACCGACTTTCGCCAGATCAAGGTCGACGAAGAGGACTTCGGCCTGATGACCTACGACCCGGCGTACATGAACACCGCGTCGTGTCGTTCCGCGATCACCTACCTCGACGGCGAGCGCGGCGTCCTCGAGTACTGCGGGTACCCGATCGAGCAGCTCGCCGAGCAGTCGAGCTACCTCGAGGTCGCCTACCTGCTCGTCCACGGAGACCTGCCGAACGCCAAGCAGCTCGAGGAGTGGGTCGACGAGATCACCATCCACACGTTCGTTCACGAGAACGTCAAGGACTTCATCCGCGGCTTCCGCCACGACGCACATCCGATGGGGATGCTGCTCGGCTCGGTCGGCGCGCTCTCGACGTTCTATCCCGACGCCAACGACATCAGGGACCCCGAGAACCGGCACATCCAGACGATCCGCCTGATCGCCAAGATGCCGACGCTTGCCGCCTTCGCCTACCGGCACAACATGGGCCAGCCGTACGTCTACCCCGACAACGACCTGGCCTACAGCGGCAACTTCCTGAACATGATGTACAAGATGACCGAGCTCAAGTACGAGCCCGATCCGCGGCTCGAGCGCGCGCTCGACGTCCTGTTCATCCTCCACGCCGACCACGAGCAGAACGCTTCGACGAGTGCGGTCCGCTCGGTCGGCTCGACACAGGTCGACCCTTACTCGGCGATCGCCGCCGGCGTCGCGGCGCTCTACGGCCCGCTGCACGGCGGTGCCAACGAGGCGGTCCTGCGCATGCTGCGCCGCATCGAGTCGCCTGACAACACTCGCGACTTCGTCGCCGGCGTGAAGGAGGGCAAGGAGCGCCTGATGGGCTTCGGCCACCGGGTCTACAAGAACTACGACCCGCGGGCGAAGATCATCAAGAAGGCGTGCGAGGACGTCTTCGAGGTCACGGGCAAGAACCCGCTGCTCGACATCGCCACCGAGCTCGAGAAGATCGCGCTCGAGGACGAGTACTTCATCTCGCGCAAGCTCTACCCGAACGTCGACTTCTACTCGGGCCTCATCTACGAGGCGATGGGCCTGCCCGTCGCGATGTTCCCGGTGATGTTCGCGATCGGGCGCACGAGCGGCTGGATCGCCCAGTGGCTCGAGATGGTGCAGGACCCCGAGCAGAAGATCGCCAGGCCGCGACAGATCTACACGGGCGCGCGCGGGCGCGACTACGTGCCGCTCGAGCGGCGCTGACCGCGGCGCCGCGCGCGACGCGGCGTTGCGTGACGAAACTCACTCATGCCATCGGCCGTCGGACATACGGTCGATGGCGTGGCACTTCGCCTGCTGAATGAAAACAACGTTGTCATCCGGCCCATCAGGCCGGTTGACAAGCGCCTGCTCGAGCGCGGCATGCGCCAGATGTCGCCCGAGAGCGCGCGGCTGCGGTTCCTCACGCCAAAGGACCATCTGACCCTCGCGGAGCTCCGCTACCTGACCGAGATCGACTACGTCGACCACTACGCGGTGGTCGCGATCGCAGCCGACGACGCGGACGAGCTGCTCGGCGTCGGGCGCTGGGTGCGCGACCCGGCCCGCCCACACGCGGCCGAGCTGGCCATCACCGTCTGCGACTCCCGCCAGGGCCAGGGCATCGGCACCGCGCTCGGCGAGGCGCTGGTCGATGCGGCCCGCGCCCGCGGCGTGAACGAGTTCACCGCGTCGATCCTGCCGGAGAACGTGCCGGCCCAGCGCCTCTTCGCCCACCTGTCGGGTCAGATCAGCGGCCACGTGGACCACGGGGTCTACGAGGTCGTCGCCAAGCTGGCGGGCTGACCCCTTACGCTGCCGGGGTGTCCTACAGGCTGACGGTGCGCCGCCGCGGCGGCACCGAGCGCGAGCGCTTTCGCTCGTTGCACGACGCCCTGACCGCGTTGGAGGAGCGGCTCGACGGCCTCACGCCGAGCGCGCGCCGCGGCCGGGAGCGGGCGCTCGCGCGCGAGCTCGAGCCCGTCGAGCAGGTCGCGCTGCGCGGCGAGGTCGCCGGGCCGGGCGTCCACGGCGGTGTCGATGTCCGCGGCGACGGCTCCGCCGAGGCGTTCACCGGGCGCTGGCGGCGCCGTGTCGTCGAACGCGATCCTGGCGAGACCCCGTACGACGCCCTGCGTCGCGCGCTTCGCGCCTGACCGCTACGGGAGCACGAGCGCGGAACCGTTGGCGCGCAGCCAGCGCTGCGGCCCACGGTACCCGGGGCGGTGGCGAGCGAGCAACGACCAGAAGCGCCGCGAATGGTCCATCACCACGAGGTGGCACGCCTCGTGCCAGATGACGTAGTCCAGGACGTCCTCGGGGCCGAGCAGCAGCCGCCAGTTGAAGCTCATCGCGCCGGTCGTCGAGCACGAGCCCCAGCGGGTCCGCTGTCCCCGGATCGTCAGCTCCGTGTAGGTGCGCCCGACCGCGTCCACCGCCTCGTCGAGGCGCGGCGCGATCTCCTCCCGCGCGGCGCGGCGGTACCAGCGCTCGATCGCCGGGCGGGCGTCCTCGTCGGGCACGAGCAGCGCGTCGCCGCGGCGATGCGCGCGTTGGCGGCCGGGTTCGGGGGTGAGGGCGAGCCGGGCGCCGAGGTAGGGGACGTGTCCGGCGGGCACCGCGAGGCGCTCGCGCGCGGCGTGGACCTCGGCGATCCGCCGCTCGATCCACGGCCGCAACTCGGCCACCGCGACCGCCGCCTCCCGCTCGCGGGCGCGCGCGGGCAGCGTGACCTGCACGCCCGCGTCGGCGTCGACGGCGACCCGGACGCGGCGGGCACGGGGTGAGCGGCGGATGGTGTAGTCGAGCTCCACGGCCGGGCCAGGCTAGCGGCCCGTCGCGACGTCTCAGACGTCTTGGCCGCGCCAGGCGAAGGCGAACGCGATCGGCTGGTCGCGCATCGCCTCCCACTTGGGCTTGAGCGCGAGCCATTCGTCGTCGACCACCCGCTCGCGCATCTCGACGAGCGTCCACCCCGCCGCCAGGCCGGCGCTGACGTGCTCGCTGAGCAGGTGGACGTGCGTCTCGATCGCCACCGGCTCGCCCGAGGCGCTGTCGTAGTGGGTCGGCATCCCCGAGGCCATGATGAAGTGAGGGTGGAACCCCACGAGGACGTAGAGCCCGTCGGGCCGCGCGATCCGGCGCGCCTCCACGTAGAGCGGGCGCAGGTCGGCGAGGTGCTCGTCGACGAGGCAGGTGACCACGAGGTCGTAGGCGCTCGAGTCCAGGCCCGTGGCGGAGACGTCCGCCTGGACCAACTGCCGATAGACCTCGCGGGCGCGGGCGACGCCGAGCATCTCGGGCGTGAGATCGACGCCGTCGATCGTCGCGATGCCGCGCTCGCGCAGCCACGCGCCGGTCCTGCCGGTGCCGCAGCCGAGGTCGGCCGCCTCGTGGACGCCCTCCCACGGAACCTCGCCGAGCGCCTCGAGCAGATGGATGTCCATCGCGTCCTCGACCGTCTGCTCGTAGGTCGCAACCCACTCGGCGTAGCCGCTGCGGACGTCGACGGTGCGGTAGCCGCGGCTATCGAAGCCCTCGAACCTGGTCATGGACCGAGATAATCACCGCGTGGCGCGCTCCGTGGTGCGGCTGCCCCCCGAGGTCCGCTCGCCGTTTCAGGTGTACGTCAATGGCGTGCTCCAGCAACTGGGCGAGGACTACAGCGTGCACGAAGGCGCGCTGGTCTTCGAGCGCGAGCTGCGCAAGGACCGCATCTCGGGCTGGCGCTGGTTCCTCGGCGCGTGGGGCGTCGGGACCTACCGGCAGGACGACAGCGTCGACGTGCGCTACGAGCGCTCGGACGGCTCGCCCGCGGTCGCCGAGAAGCTCGACATCGAGGTCCGATAGAGAGGGCCCGGCGCGGCCTCCGTGCGCGCCGGGCCCGCTCAGCTCATCCGCGCCAGAAGCTGGTCTGCATCCTGGCGCCGGGCCAGTTGAGCCCGATGTGGACGTGGCTGGTGTGGGGATCGACGCCGTCGTAGGGCTGCATGCCCTGCTTGGCGTGGTCCGCCGTCCAGATGTGGCGGTTCCAGATGATCTCCTGGACGCCCATGCGGCGCGCGAGCGCGTTCGCGTTGCCCGCGCGGTCGGACGCCAGCAGGGTCCGGACGATCTTGTCGCCGAGCGCCTTGCCTGCGCGGGTGCCGGCGTTCTCGTGGTAGTCGACCGCGCGGCCCTCGGCGTGGAGGCTGAAGCTCTTCGTGCTCCCGCGGACCTTGCGGCAGTTGTAGATGCCGTCGCTCGAGCCCTGGTAGTTCTTCTTCAGCCAGGCCAGCAGCGCCTTGGCGCCCGCCGACGGGCCCGTCGTGCAGCCGTGGGCGTAGTCGTAGCGGTAGGCGTCGACCGGGCCGCTGCTGCCGCCGCCGACGGGCGGCAGGCCGCCGCCGACCGGGCCGGACGGCTCCTGGCCGCCGCTGCCGCAGGCGCGCAGCCCGGCATCGGCCTCGTCGTTGTTGCCCCCACTGAAGAAGACCTCCGGCGTCCAGCCCCAGACGCCGTCGTCGGACTTCGTGCGCGCCCACCAGTTGTTGCGCCAGCCGCGCGGGTGGACGTACTCGGCACCGCCGAACTGCTGCTGGCAGACGAAGTACTGGCCGGACGTGCCGTGCAGCCAGCCCGCCGGACCGGGCACCGGCGCGCCGGCCGCGTGACCGACCGGCTGCGCGTAGACCGGGACCCAGCCGTTGGACAGCGGGGCGGTCAACGGGCACTGCTGGACCGGCTCGGGTGACCACGACTGGCGGACCTGGGCGCCGCACGGCGAGCCGTCGGCGGCGCTTGCCGCGCCCGCCGTGAGCGCCAGGACCGCCGCGGCGGCGAGCGCTCCGAGCACGAGCTTCCTTGTCATGAGACCTCCTGTTTGCTGGACGGACGCGGGAGGGTGCGGCCCGACCGGCCGGAGGCGCAATCGATCAAACGAACGCTGAAGCGAGAGTGGTGCTGCCCGTACGGTGCCTTTAACCCGCGACCTTCACTCTCCAGATAGAGGCGCGTTGCTGCGGGCGGGCGACAGCGGGGTGCAGAGAACGGTGCGGGTGCGCGTGAGCATGCTCGCGAACGTCGCCGCGCACCTGCTGGATCCGCGCGACCGCTGGCACCGGCATATGCGCTCGCGTCTGCGCGGCGTCGACGTCGCCGCGCTCAGGGTGCTCGCGGCCCGCCGCTCGGAGCTGCCCGGGCTCGTCGTCTCCGCGTCACCGACGATCGAGGCCGAGCTCGCTGCGCTCCCCGACCCGCACGTGCGCGCGGCGTTCGCGACCGTGTGGCGGCGTGCCTACTCCCCGCTCGCACCAGCCATGACCGAGCTGCTCGAGCGCGAGCGGCTGGCCATGGGTGCCAGCTTGGCGAGAGAGGGTCCCGCCGGTGCGTTCGCACGGGCACACGCAGGGCCGGCGGACCACGACGGTCCGGTCGTCCTCGTGCCGCTGCTCGCCCGCCCCGGCACGCTCCACGTCGATCCTCACCATGCTCATGGCACGCTGATCGCCTACGCCGCGCCCGGCGCCGAGCAGGTGTGGGAGCTCGCAGCCCCGCACGACGGCCTCGCCGCGCTGCTCGGCGGGACGCGCGCGCGCGTCGCCGTCTGCGTGCACGCGCCGCGCACGACCGGCGAGGTCGCGCGGCTCGTCGGCGTCTCCCCCAGCCTCGCGTCGCAACACCTCAGCGCGCTGCGCGACCGCGGCCTGGTCGACCGCTACCGACGCGGCCGCCACGCCTTCCACCAGCTCACACCGCTGGGCCGCCGCGTCTGCGACGCGATGCGCTCGTGACCTCCGGCCCCGCCGTCCGCATCCAGGCCAGCCCGCTCGCCAGCGTCACGGCGGCGGCGACCGGCCTCGTCGGCTGGCCGACGTCCTGGCCGCCGCGCTGGCGCGCCCACGTCGAGCGCGCCGCGGACGGCCTCGACCTCGCACCACTGCACGCCGCGCTGCCGCGCGACCGCCCGCTCGCGGTCACGCTGCTCGGCACCGGCGACGGCGTGCAGCACGAGCTCGCGGCCGTTCGCGGTCCGGAGCGCGCCGCCCTCGCGCGCCTGTGGGAGCGCGCGGTCGCCCCGCTGTGGCCCGCGGTCGAGCCGCTCCTCGAACGCGAGCTGCTGCGCCTCGGCGCGCGCCTGGTCACCGACGGGCCTGCAGCCGTGTCGCCCGTCCCCTTCGACGGGCGCAGCGTGCGCATCGCGCCCGTGCTCTGCGCGCCCGACCAGCAGCTCTTCGCCGAGAGCGAGACCGAGGTCCTCGTCGCGCCGGCGCTCACCGACGCCGCGCACCTGTGGGCCGGCGCCGGCCCCGGGCCGGGCGACGCGCTCGCGCGGCTGCTCGGGCGCACGCGCGCCCGCGTGCTCCTTGCGACGGTCGCGCCCGGGACGACGCTCGACGTCGCCGAGCAGCTCGGGATCTCACCTGCGCTCGCGTCGCATCACCTCATCGAGCTGCGCCGGCAGGGCCTCGTCGACGGCGCGCGGTTCGGGCGGCGCGTCTTCTACCGGCTCACCGCGCGCGGCCGGCGCCTGCGCGACGCCTGCGCCGTCACGCCCTGACCGTCGGGCGCCGCGGCTCGCCGAGGCCCGTGTGCTCCGGGTCCCAGGGCCGCCAGAGCTTCAGCGAGCTGAGGATCGCGCGCGTCGCCGGCGAACGGTTGAGCGTGTAGAAGTGGATGCCGGGAGCACCGCGCGCGAGGAGGTCGGCGCACTGCATCGTCGCGTAGGCGACGCCGAACTCCGCCACCGCCTCTTTGCTCGCGCGGCGCTCCTCGATCTCGCCGAGCACGTGGTCGGGGATGCTCGCGCCGCACATCGACGTGATGCGCGTGAGCTGCTGCGGGCTCGTGATCGGAAGGATGCCGGGGATGATCGGCACGTCGATGCCGATCGCCCGCGCCCGGTCGACGAAGTCGAAGTAGAGGGCGTTGTCGAAGAAGAGCTGGGTGATGAGGAACCCGACGCCCGCGTCGACCTTCTCCTTGAGGAAGCGCAGGTCGTCTTCCGCCGACGTCGCGTGGATGTGGGTCTCCGGGAAGCACGCCGCGCCGATGTTGAACGAGTAGTTGCTGCTGATGAGGTCGACGAGCTGGCGCGAGTACTCGAGGCCGCCCTCGGTCTTCGTCCACTCCTCCTGCCCGGCCGGCGGGTCGCCGCGCAGTGCAAGAACGTTCTCGAAGCCGAGCGACGCCATGTCGTCGAGCGTCGTGCGCAGCTCGTCCACGGTCGCGCCGACGCAGGTGAAGTGCGCCATCGCCTCGAGGCCGAGCTCGTCGCGGATGCGCGAGACGATCTCGAGGGTCTTCGACCGCGTCGAGCCGCCGGCGCCGTAGGTGACGCTGACGAAGTCGGGCGCCAGCGGGCGCAGCGCGGCGAGGGCGAGATAGAGGTTGGCCTCTCCCTCGGGCGTCTTGGGCGGGAAGAACTCGAAGGAGAACGTCGGGCGCTCGCCGGAGGCGAGGATCTCGTCGATCCGCATCGCGCGCCAACCTTACCACGGTTGTGTCAAGGTTGGGAAAGCTCTATACGAGGCCCGACTTCACCGCCATTACGGCCGCCTGGATCCGGTTCTCGATCGCGAGCTTCTCGAGGATCGAGGCGACGTGGTTCTTGACCGTCCTGGGCGAGATGTACAGCTCCTGCGCGATGGCCGAGTTCTCCTTGCCATGGGCGATGAGGGTCAGGACTTCGACCTCACGGCACGTCAGCGACGTGTGCACCTCGGGCTGTCCGTACGCCCGCGTGCCGTCGCTCTCGCGCAGCCGCGCCACGAGGCGACCCGCGATCTGCGGCGAGATCATCGAGTCCCCCGCGACCGCGGCGACGACCCCGGCCACGATGTCGTCTGACCGCGCGTCCTTCAGCAGATAGCCGGACGCGCCGGCGAGGAGAGCATCGAGGACCTCGTCCTCCTCGGCCGCGATCGTGAGCACAACAATCCGTGCCTCGGCGCCCTCGGCGACGAGGTGACGGATCGCCTCGACCCCGGACATGATCGGCATCGAGAGGTCCATGACGATGACGTCGGGTTCCAGCTCGAACGCCAGTTGCAGCGCAGCTCGACCGTGGGATCCCTCGCCGACGACCTCGATGCCGTGGAACTCCAGCAGGCGGCGCAGCCCGCGGCGAAAGAGCGCGTGGTCGTCCACGAGCACGACCCGCGGACGGGAGGCCTCGACGTATGACGGATCGATTGGCTCCTGTGTCTCTGACACCTTGTCAGTTATCGGACAAATGGTTCATCGACTAGAGGCTTTTCCGCGCCAACTGTTCGGGCTAGAGTCGGGCAGTGAGCCTCAGGGTCCTGCTCGCCGACGAGCATGAGCCCACGCTCGTCGGGATGCGCCACGCGCTGGAGCACGCGGGGATGGAAATCGTCGCGGAGGTGGCGAACGGCCCGGATGCGGTCGTCGCGGCAATGGGCTCACACCCCGACGTCGCCGTCCTCGACGTCGAGATGCCTGGCGGGGCCATCGAAGCCGCGTCACAGATTGCGCGAGAGCTCCCGGACACGGCCGTCGTCATGTTCGGGGGTGCGCCGCAGGATGAGGAGCTCTTCGCGGCCCTCCGCGCGGGAGCGCGGGGGTTCTTGCTGAAGGACACGAATCCCGACCGCCTCCCGTATGCCCTCGCCGGCGTCGTGAAGGGCGAGGCAGCGCTTCCCCGCACCCTGATGGCACGCGTCATCGAGGAGTTCCGGCTCGGAGAGCGCTCCCGGGTCCCGATCATTGGCCCAAGCGGTGAGACCGCCTCCCAGCGCGAGTGGGAGGTGCTGGCGCTCATGGCGGACGAGCTGAGCACGCGCGAGATCGCCGAACGCGTAGGGATCAGCGAGGTGACGGTGCGCCGCCACGTGTCCGCGATCGTCCGAAAGCTCGGCGTCGCGGATCGGGCGGCGGCCGTCGAGGCCTTTAGGGCCGCCTTGGCGGGAGGCTCGTCCGGGCCACCTTCGGCCCCTTGATCCGTTCGATGCGACGGATCAACCGGGTCCACTGCTTCGGCCCGAGACCTGCGCTGACCGCACCGCCCGCGGTACTGGCGCCCGAGAGCGGCCGCCAACCGATGTGGATGTGATCCGCGTGATCGGCCATGGCAAGCGTGTTGTCCGTCCCGGGGAACTGCATCAGCGTGATGATCTGATGCGGCTTCATCGCACCCTGAAGCGTGAGGAGCCGTCGCACGACGGTGTCCGTGATCGAGCCCGGGCCCTGGTGGCCGGCGATCGGGATGCCGTTGATCGCGGCGATGTCCACCGCGCTGCCCGTCGAGTGCTCTGAGACGTTGCCCGAGGTGGTCATGATCGAGTGCCCGCATCGCAGCGACGAGACCGTGGGCGCGAAGCCCGATGCGGCGAGGAACTCCAGCGTGGCGAGCACGCGGCGGTCGATCGCACCCGCACGGATGTCCTCGCGGCCGCAGCCGTAGATCTGCACGCGCGGGTCGTCGAGCACGCGGCTGGCGAGCGCCGCCTTGCCCATGAGCAGGCTGTTGCGCGCGTGGACGCTCTTGGCGTTCACGCGATCCATGCCGACGAACTGGAGCAGCCTCCATCCGTCGAGGATCGGCTTCGGGTCGACGCGGGGTACGCCGTGCCCGGCCGGGCGGATCTCGAACAGCGACTGGCCGCCCGCGCGGCCCAGTGTCGTGCCCGCCGCTACATGCGCGTGTGGGCGCAGCCGCTTGTGGCGACCCTTGCCGACGCTCGTGAGACGCCCGTAGGTGTACGTGTTGCCGACGGCGTCCCGCAGCTGGACGAAGCGGCCGAGGCGACGACTGTGCCCGACGCGGGTGATCGTGCCGTCCTTGACGGCGACAACCGCCGCGCCGCGCGCGGCGATGCGGACGCCCTGTGGATCCGCAGCGGCCGTTTGGGCCTGAGCGCCGCCGCCGCGCACCGGGAAGCGGCCCTGCGCCAGCCCGCTGAGCGCATCGACGACGTCGCCCGGGAGGCTGCCGATCACTTGCGCGCGCGCGAGAACATCGTCCGCGTACCACCCGGCGTGGTTGTACGCGAGGACGGCGGAACGGAGGTCGGTCTGGGCGCCCGCGGCGCGCAGATAGCGCGCGGCGGCGAAGATCGCGTCGATGGGGTTGTTGGGGTCCTTGATGCCGTCGCGATTCGCATCCACGCCGTAGCGGTCCCACGTCGAGGGCATGAACTGCATCCAGCCGACGGCACCGGCCGAGCTCACGTTCAGGTTGCGCCCGTAGTCGGTCTCGATCTCGTTGATCGCGGCCAGGAGGTTCCAGCTCACGCCGTACTTGCTGCCGGCGGCCTGGTAGATCGGCAGCAGGAAGAGCGGGACCCGGAAGCTGTCGACCGAAGCGCCCGGCACGGCTATGGGCACCTGGCTGAGCGTCATGAACGGCGACGAGGCCGCGACGTTCGGGACGGAGGGCGCACCTGGCGTTGTGGGCGCGGTCGCAGCCGGCTCGCGCGCGACCTGTGGCCCGCCCGGCTTGAGCGGACCCCGCTTCGGCGGTTGCCCGTTCGCGTGACGCGTGCGCCGGTGCGGGCGACCGCCCGTTCCAGCCGTGTCCTCATGGCGCGGCGCCTTCGCTCCCTTGGCCGTCGCCGGCTTGGGGCCGGGCCGGAAGGGAGGAATCGCCTTCGGTGCGGCGGGCGCCGGGGGCGCGGGTGCCGCGGCATCCTGCTGCGCGGGCGCGGCATCCTGGGCCGGGGCGGGCTCCGAAGCCTCCGGGGCTTGTGCGGCAGGCTCCGGGGCGGCGGGCGCCGGCGCCTCTGGGCCAGGATCGGTCGCCGGGGGCGGCTCCGCGGGCGCGCCGGGGTCAGGCTCTGCGCCCGAGTCCGGCGGCTGCGGGTCCTGGTCTCCGTCGCTGGGAGCGGACGTCGGGGTCTGGGCGTCGGGTCCCTCCGGCGCAGCGGCGTCGGCCGCCGTCGGAGCGGCGCTCTCGGTCGTCACTTGCTCCGCCGACTGCGCGCCCGTCGCCGCACCGAACAGGGCGGTCGTGAGGCCGCCGACGGCCAGACCGACGACAAGCACCTGCCGCGGCGATCTGCCGCGTTGGCGGGCGCGCCGTGACCCGGCGCGGTTCTTCGGCCGCCCGTGGCGGGCCTTCGTCTTCCGTGACTGCATGGATCCTCCCGATTGCATGGGAGGGCGGCATCCGGCCGCCCTCCCAAGCCTGTTGGTCCGTCAGCGCACCCGCAGGGTCGTCGCGGTGGGCAGGTACCCACGCTTTTCGGCGCGGAACGTGACCTTGCCCTTCTTCAGGCCCTTCACGCGAAGGACGACCGAACCCTTCTTCGATGTCCGCTTCGCCTTACCGGAGCCCGCTCCGCCGATTCGTACTAGCGCGTCCTTGATGGGATGGCGCTTGGCGTCGGCGACAGTGATACGCACGCGCCGGGTGTGGCGAACGCGCACCGAGCCGCGCGCTTTGACGCGCATGCGGGCGCCCTGCCGAAGCGCGCTGGAAGCCCAGGCGCCGGCGTTGAACCCCTCGTCGACGGCAGCCACCCGCCAGTACAGCGGCTGCCCGTCAGTCCACGCCCCGTTGGACATCCGCGGCGCGTAGTTCGTGTTCTCCGTAGTTGTGCTCTCGATGATTCTCGAGAACGAGTCAGTGGTCGAGATCTGCACCTTGTACTGGCGCGCCATCCCTGGCGGATCCCAGGACAGCAGTGATCGGTTGCCGATCTTGGTGGTCTTCAAGCCCGCAGGCGTGTCGATACGGCGCGCGAACGGGGCGAGCGGCGTGTAACCGCTCGACACGGTCCGCGTTACGCCCTTGAAGTTCGCCCGCACCTGCCAACGCCACACGCCTGTGCCGTAAAAGACGACAGGCGTAAAGGCGGTAGAGCGCATGTTGAAATCACGCTTTGTCCCATCGGCCTGCTCGACATGCATGTCGTAGGACACCGCCCCTGCGACGGGTGACCAGGAGAACAGAGGTATTCCCTGACCTGCGCCGGGATTGTCCGGCGACAGGGATGGGACCGGCAGGCGCCTCTGGAATGTGCCAACCGGTGACCAGGTGAGGCCGATCGCTCCGCCGGGCGCATTTGCAGACTCGACGTCCGCGCGCACCCGCCAGTAGAGAACGGTGTCGGCGGGGTAGGTGTTGGTGCTCGTATAGCCCGTCGAGTCGGTGACGACGTCATCGATCGGGCTCCGGAAGCTGGGGTCGTTGTCGACCTGCAGCCGGTAGTTGCGTACGCCTTCCGGGCGGCCGGCGTCATCCCTCGGGATGGTCCACCGGAACGCTGGCTGACCCCAGACGTCGGCGCCGTCGTCCGGCCCCAGGAGCTGTGGCGGAACAGAGCGCTTTTCGAACGTCTGCGGATCGTTCTGTCCCGGCAGGCGTGACCAGCCCTCGCCGTTCGCCTCGCGCGTCGGCACGACCGCCCAGTAGTAACTCGTCGTCTCGTCGGAGTAACTAACGGGGAGAGTCGCCAGCCTTGGAGCGTACGCGGGCACATTCGTGAGCGCGATGTCCACCACGCTGGTGAGATCGGAGTCGCGCGCGACCACCACGTAGTACGCACACGCACCGGCCACCGGCTCCCACGTCAACAGCGGCGTCCGCCGGACGTCCGCCGGCGCGTGGTACTTCGCTGCCGACATCGCGGGAGCGCTGGTGCAGGTCGCCTGATCCGGCGCGTGGTAGGTGAAGGCCGCATGACCGTCACCGCCCACCTGGGCCCAGTCTCCGCGCACGTCGCGGGAGTTTGCGTCGCGGTTCGCGCGTGCACGTACCTGGACGCAATAGCTGTTGCCGTCGACGAGGGTACGACCATCGGTCGACACCCTCGGTGCGTTCTTGCCGGCGGGATTGACGCCGTTCCAGTTGGCCGCAAGCGGCGTCCACGATGTGGCGGCCGTTATTGAGTTCCAGTGCTGGCGCACGTCGCTCGTTCCCCAGTTGCAGCCACCTAGGTCGTCGTCCCAGGGCACCACGTTGATCTCGTAGCTGGAGGCACCGGGTACCGGGTCCCAGGAGATCACCGGGCTGTCGGTCGTCGGCAGCCCGAGCGCGCCGCTGGGCGGAGGTGAGGCATCCGCATGGTTGTCGCGGACGTGGAGGTTGGCTATCGACGGCACCACAGCATCGAAGTCCTTGCGGAAGCGTTGCCCGGCGTTCCACTCGCCGGCGTTGCCGTCCGCGTCGACCGCCCGTACGCGCCAGTAGTACGTGTTGTTCGGGAGCACTCGCTTCGGCGAGAGCGACGTGCCGAGGACCGCGTCGTCGCAGCAGACGCGCGAGCCCGGAGCGAAATCCTCCGACGGATTGACCTCGACCTGGTAGCCGGACGCCCCGGGTACCGCGTCCCAGGAGAACTGCGGGTCGTACAACCGCGGAAACGCAACATCAGGCAGCCGCGGGTCGTTTCGGAGGTCCGCCACACGCGTACTTGTCGCGGTGGGCCAAGACCATCCGAAGGAACCGAGAGCTGAGCGCGGGCCCAGGTGCATGCCGGCGTCCAGCGGCGTCACAGCCCAGTAGTACGTGCCGCTTGGGAGCGTGCTCGGGAACGCGAACGTCGCGCCGGATGTCTCGACAAACGGTTTGCGATCGCCCAGTACCGAGTGGGCGAGCCCCGGATCGGTGGCGATGGTGAGCCGGTACTTGTAGGCGTAGCGCACAGGCGACCAGCGCAGCACGAGCGGGTCCGTCGGGTGCGTCATCATCGCGCCCTGGCCCGGCGATTGCAGGCCCGGCGCGGAGGTCCACGACTTCACGACCGCGCGCGGGGCCGTCCAAGGCGACGGCACGCCGTCCTTGGCGATCGCGCGCACGCGCCACCAGTACGTCCCGTTCGGGACCGTCTTCTTGACCGTTGCGCGCGTGTTGCGCGTGGTGAACTGGTCCTCCCCACGCCCGAGCACCGGCGAGTTCATCCCGGCGTCGGCCGCGAGCTGGAACTCGTAGCGGTCGGCGCCTGCGACGGCGCCCCAGGAGAACGTGGGCAGCGCGTCGACGCTCAGCCCGTTGGCGGGCGCGACAGGGGTCGGCACGGCGGGCGCCGCTGCGAACGCCTGCGCGCCGAACACGAGCGCGAGGAACGACACGAGGACGAACGCGCGCAACTGACTGGAGAAAGACATAGTTTTTCCTAGGATTCGGGAGTTGACGGTTGGCATGGTGCCGGGGCGGCCTCCGGTCTCGTTTGACCCGTTTGGGTGGGTTGATCGGTGGGCGGGACGGGTTCTCTGATCCCTCGCGCGAGGGGCTTGCCGGCGTCGCAGCACTAGGCTTGCGCGGTGGCCGAGGACCGCAGGCTCGCAATCATCGGCGCCCCCCTCGACCTCGGCCAGGACCGCCGGGGGGTCGACATGGGGCCCTCGGCGATCCGCTACGCAGGCCTCGACCAGCGCCTCACCGACCTCGAACACGCCAACCAAGACTCGCGCGACCTGCTCGCTCGCGGTGTTGAACGCACGTTGCG
>Ga0081455_10004651_pt1 | contig 15288 bp, 15 predicted proteins | sample TabmetS3T2R1_FD_70207 | JGI IMG/M metagenome (GOLD analysis project Ga0081455, IMG submission 70207) | Tabebuia heterophylla rhizosphere microbial communities from the University of Puerto Rico - S3T2R1 | ecosystem: Host-associated > Plants > Roots > Rhizosphere ... | reverse complement strand
AAAAGCCGATGCCGCGCAGCTTGTCGTGGCGGGCGGATTCACGTCTGCGCTTGTCGAAGCCGTCGTAGTCGGCAATCTCCAGCGCTTTCTTGAGCGAGGCGTGATAGTCGCCGGCGTCATAGTTCATGATCACCGGCGTCTGGTGCGGGAATGTCTTGATGAAGTTCTTTTTGCGCAGATCGGCCGGATCGATAGCCATCTCGCGCGCACCGACCTCGATCAGCCGCTCCACCACAAAAGTCGCCTCCGGTCGGCCGGCCCCGCGATAGGCGTCGACTGGCACGGTATTGGTGTAGACCGCATCCACCTCGCAATAGATCGCCGGGATTTCATACTGGCCCGAGAGCAGCGTGCCATAGAGATAGGTCGGCACCGACGAGGAGAATGTCGACATATAGGCGCCGAGATTAGCGATGGTCTTCACCCGGAGAGCGGTGATCTTGCCCTCGGCGTCGAACGCCATCTCCGCATGCGTGACATGGTCGCGACCATGGGCGTCGGTGAGAAACGCCTCGGAGCGCTCCGCCACCCACTTCACCGGCCGGCCGATCTTGCGCGCCGCCCACAGGCAGACGATCTCTTCCGGATAAATGAAAATCTTGGAGCCGAAGCCGCCGCCGACGTCAGGCGCGATCACGCGAAGCTTGTGCTCTGGCGCAAGCCCGACGAAGGCTGACATCACCAGACGCGCCACGTGCGGATTCTGCGTCGTGTTCCACAGCGTCAGACCGTCCGAGCCGGCATCGTATTCACCGATCGCCGCGCGCGGCTCGATCGCGTTGGGCACCAGACGATTGTTGACGAGATCGAGCCTCGTGACGTGTTTTGCGTCCTTGAACGCGGCCTCGCCGGCCTTGGCGTCGCCGAGATGCCATTGGTAGATGGTGTTGCGCGGGGCGACTTCGTGGATTTGCGGCGCGCTGTCGCTTTGCGCCTTGGCTGGATCGGAAACCGGCGGCAAGACTTCGTAGTCGACTTTGACTTTCTCCGCGGCGTCTTTGGCCTGGGCAAGGGTCTCGGCAACGACGACGGCAACGGGGTCGCCGACGTAGTTTGCCTTGCCGTGGGCGATTGCCGGGTGCGGCGCCATCTTCATCGGCGAACCGTCTTTGGACGTGATCATCCAGCCGCAGATGAGGTTGCCGACCTTGTCGGCGGCAAGCTCGGCGCCGTTGAGCACCGCGAGCACGCCCGGCATTGCCGCGGCAGCCTTGGTCTCGATGCTGTTGATCCTGGCGTGGGCGTGCGGCGAGCGCAGGAAATAGGCGTGACATTGGCCGGGACGGTTGACGTCGTCGGTGTAGTGGCCCTTGCCCGTGATGAAGCGTTGATCCTCTTTGCGCCGGACCGCCGCGCCGATTCCGGTTGCGCTCATGGCGATCTCCTCCCTGACGCTCCGCTATCTAGGCTTGCTGTTGCACGTGCCCTTTCATGGCCTTGGCCCCTGCAGCGATGGCCTTGACGATGTTGTGGTAGCCGGTGCAGCGGCAGAGGTTGCCTTCAAGCTCGTGGCGAATGGTGGGATCGTCGAGCTCGTGGCCCTTACGGTTCACCATGTCGACCGCCGTCATGATCATGCCTGGAGTGCAATAGCCGCATTGCAGCCCGTGATGTTCGCGGAAAGCCTCCTGCATCGGGTGGAGCGGCCCGTTCGGATCGGCGAGACCCTCGATGGTAGTGACATTGGCGCCTTCAACTTGCCAAACGAAGACCGTGCAGGCTTTGACCGCCTTGCCATCGACGTGCACCACGCAGGCGCCGCATTGTGACGTGTCGCAACCCACATGGGTGCCGGTCAGCCGCAGGTTCTCGCGCAGGAATTGCACCAGAAGGGTGCGCGGATCGACGTCACCGGTGACGGCTTTGCCGTTCACCGTCAGTGCGACGGCGGTCATGGCTGTCCTCCTCGAAGTCGTGTTTCGGCACCGGGGAAACCGGCGGCGGATCAAAATCGCGTCGATTTTGCCTCCGGGCGCGAATTGTAACAAGTCAACTCTGAACCTGCAGCGCACCGCCGGTCAAGGGCGTGTCCCGGCCGCGGCGCCACACGAAGCGGTGCGCTGCAGACCCGGATCGCAAGAGGTTTTGGCAGATCAGCGGCGCCATAGCGTCGGAAGACGCGCGTGGACGCGCTTATGGCTTCACTTCATTGCGCGCTGCCCCGCGTCCGGGAGACATACGTTCGTCATCTCGATTGTGACACCGCCGCGGCGAACTTGACGAAGAAGTCGTCCGCAGTCTTCTTAGCTGCGCTGTTGATGAGACGCTGGCCGAGCTGGGCGAGCTTGCCGCCGATCTGCGCCTCCACGTCATAGGTGAGCAGCGTCCCGCCATCCTGGTCGCTGAGCGACACCTTGGCACCGCCTTTGGCAAAGCCAGCCACGCCACCGTCCCCCTCTCCGGAAATACGATAGCCGTTCGGCGGATCGAGATCGGACAGACGGACCTTGCCCTTCCAGCGCGCCTTGACCGGCCCGACTTTGACCGTGGCGACGGCTTGGAATTCGCTGTCGGAAACTTTCTCGAACTGCTCGCTCCCCGGGATGCAGCTCTTGAGCACCTCAGGATCGTTGAGCTTGGCCCACACCACCTCGCGGCTCGCGGGGAGCTGGACTTGCCCGCTCATGGTCATCGCCATCGGCCTTCTCCGTCGTTCGCGACGATTCGGTATAGAGCCTCGGCGGCTGAAGGGGAATGCGCTTTGCTCATGATGGCGCGGCTTTGCGGTTGGCGCGCCCCTTGCCGGCCGATAAAGGTGTGGCGCTGCGAACCTTCGCCGGGAGAGGCATCATGCCCATCGTCAACGCGGATGGCTGCGCGATCTACGTCGAAGTGGAGGGGTCCGAACGGGCGCCCGTGCTCATGCTGTCGAATTCGCTCGGCACGACGCTGCATATGTGGGATCTGCAGGTTGCGCCGTTCACGCAGCATTTTCGACTGGTTCGCTATGACCGGCGCGGCCACGGCCGCTCGGGCGTCCCGAAGGGACCCTATACGATGGAACGCCTGGGCCGCGACGTGCTCGCGGTGCTCAATGCGCTCGGTGTCGAGCGGATTAGCTGGTGCGGCCTTTCCATGGGCGGCATGGTCGGACAGTGGCTCGGCGCGAACGCACCCGAGCGCGTCGAGCGGCTCGTGCTCACCAATACGTGCAGCTATTTTCCGGATAAGACCGCTTGGAACGATCGACTCAAGCTGGTCCGCGAGAAAGGCGTCGCGGCATTCGCGCCGGCGAACATGGAGCGCTGGTTCACCAAGGGATTCCGCGAACGTTCGCCGGACAAGGTCGCCTGGATGCAGGAGATGTTCGCCGCAACTCCGCTCGAAGGCTATCTCGCTTGCGGCGCGGCGGTGCGCGACATGGACCATCGCGACCTCTTGCCCAAGATCAAAGCGCCGACGCTGGTCATCGCCGGCAAGCACGATCCGGCAACCCCGCCCGCGGCGAACGAGTACATCAAGAACCACGTGCCCGGTGCCCGCTACGCGGTACTCGACGCGGCCCACATTTCCAACGTCGAGCAGGCGGACGCGTATACGAACGCGGCGCTGGAGTTTTTGCGGGGGCGCTAGCGCAATGCCTCGTAAGGCAGTCGCTGGCTGATGTCCGCTTCAGCCTCGATTACGACCAATGTGTCGCACTTCCCCCAAAGCGACGGTCAGCTCAATCCGTTCGGTCATTACCTAGGCTGAAGCGCCGCGCAGACGCGCCGGGTCAAGCGGCGGCAAGCGTCCAGGCGCGAATGGCGTCAGGTCGAGGCGACGCGCCGCACCGTCGAGGATGAGTTCGCTCATCACTTCACCGGTCCCGGGCGCGTTGAGCATGCCCCACACACTATGGCCGGTCGCGACGTAGGCACCGTCGATACCCGGCAAGGCGCCGATGAGCGGCAAGCCGTCCTCGGTGACCGGCCGGAAACACGCTTGCCGCGATTTGATCGGCGCGGCGGCGAGTGCCGGTGAGATGTTCCGACACAGCGCTTCGAGGCGCGCATGCGCACCCTCGTCAGGCGCGACGTCGGCAGGATCGATGGGCAGCGGCCCTAGAGTCGAGATCGCACAGACCCACGTTGTGCCATCGGCGCGCGGAAATAACTCGGGGGTCAGGATTTCGCCGCTCGCCTCGCGGTACTCGAGGAATAGAGCTTCGGCGGGAATGGTGCTGCCGGTTTCAAATAGCAAGCTATGGCCCTTGTAGCCAAAAACCGCCGGCAGCGGCAGCCAGCGCGCGGCCAGGATCGACCACGGTCCCATGGCAATGACGACCGCGTCACCTTCGACGACCTCGCCGCTCGCGAGTTCCACGCCGCACACCGCTCCGCTCGCGCTATGCGCCAAGTCGATAACCGTACCGCGCCGCAGCACCGCCCCATGCGCCTGCGCGGCGTGCATCAGACCTGTCGTAAACGCGCGGGGCTCGACGAGCGCCGTCGTCCGCTGTGAGCCGAGCCGGCTCGTAATGGCCACGCCTTTGGCCAGCCATGGCCGCCCGCCCGCGCCATGCACGGCATCGCCCTCGACGGCGTAGCCGCCCTAGGTCGTCAGACGCCGATAACCCCAAGCATCGCCGAGATCGGCGGAAAGTTCGGCATGGAGCTGGAAGCTCCGCCGCGCCAATGGATCGAGCGCGCTGCCGCGGCACCAGTCGAGCGCCAGGAAACCGCCCGACTTGCCGGAGGCCGCACCAGCGACGGCGTGACACTCTATGACGGTCGGCTGCGCGCCGCGTCGGCTTGTGAAGTAGGCGATCGCGGCGCCAATTGCGCCAGCACCGCAGATCACGATGCGCATGCCCGAGCTCACAGCAGCCACTGTGTCAGGCCTGACCTCACAGTTCCAGCACAGCGCTTATCGAGCGGCGCAGCCGGGTGATCGTTGCCTACCCGCCTCGCGCGGCGCGGAATTCGTGCGGCGTGGTTCCAGTCTGCTTGCGGAAAAAGCGGGCGAAATGCGAGGGGTCGGAGAAGGCGAGATCGTACGCAATCTCATGGATCGGCTGGTTGGTGAACACCAGTTGGCGTTTGGCCTCCGTGAGCACGCGTTGGCGGATCAGGTGCCCGGCGGTGACGCCGGTCGCGCGCTTGACGTGGTCGTTGAGGCGATCGACCGTCATCGCGAGCTTGTCGGCATAGAAGGCGAGTTGCCGCTGTTTGTGAAAGTGTTCCTCCACGAGCTGGCGCAGCGCGTCGACGGTTGCGCCGGTCGGTTCCAACGCGATCGTCTCGGTTCCCCCGCGCGCGCGGCCGGCCGCGAGCCGCGCCACCTCGACCGCGATCAGCGCGAGCAGTCCGCGCATAGCGATGCGGAATCCCGCGCGGGCGAGAAACCGCTCCTCATGCAGTTCCACGGCAAATTTCGACAGCCGGCCGAGGTCCGTCTCGCCGAGCGGGACCACCGGTTCGGCCGCGAGCCCCTTGAGGCGCGCGAGCGCTTCGCCCTGGCGATCGCCCATCGCCTCGGCGACGTCCTCTGTGAAGGTCATCACCCAGCCGTCAGTGACCGTCGGATGAAAGCGAAAGCCATGCGCCACGGTTGCCGGCACGAGAATCGCGCAAGGCGCATCGAAGGCGATGGTGGCGGCTTCGAAGGTCATCTCGCCGCCGCCTCGCTCGATCAGGAGAATCTGGAACAGGTTACGGTGGCGGTGGGCGCGGATGGTCCAGTCGTGGATCGAGGAGCGCGAGGCAATCGTCTCGATATGGATGAAGTCGAAGGCCTGATCGTCAGGCGGGTCGCCGTAGAGATGGAACAGCGGGAGCGCGGCGGTGGCCATGCAAAATCATAAGCTAGACGGCGCGAACAGAAAACGTGTCCGACGGGTTAAGAGACCGCCGTGCACATCAATCAACATCCGGTTGCTCGGCCGTCGAATCGCAGTCGGTATCATAACTGCTTGTAGGCACGGTCGTGGTACACGAGCGCAGGGCCGTCCGGCCCGGCGCGCACCGTCTCGACCGCGCCGAAGAACACGTTGTGGCTGGCGACCGATCGCACGTCGACGATGCGGCAGTCGAACGCGATCACGGCCGAGGCCAGAACCGGGCTGCCGGTCGACAGCGTCAGCCAGTCTCCGGTCGCAAACCGATCGCCGCCCCCAAGCCCGGTGCGGCCGGCGAATATGTCGGCGATCTCGGCGCCGTCGTGCCCGAGCGTGTTGACGCAAAATACGCCGTTTTCCACCACGAGCGAATTGGTCTGGCTGCGGCGGTTGAGGCACACCAGCAGCATCGGCGGCGCGTCCGACACCGAGCAGACCGCGGTCGCGGTGGTCCCGGCTTTGCCGCCGGGGCCGGCGGTGGTGATGACGTGCACGGCGGCGCCGAGCCGGCTCATCGCCTCGCGAAACACTGCAGGCTCGACCGTGCGCACGGGCTCGGGGCCTAGCGCGGTGAAGGCGCCATCCATTGCGTCATCGGGGCGTTGGTCGATCCAGCTCATCAGACCTACTCCGCGGCACGCTTGACGCCGGCGACTGCCGGATAAGAGACGTCATCCGGATCGAGCCAGGCGGGATCGCGCCAGCCGTTCTCGTCGTAGTCGGCAAGACACTGCTCCGCCAGCGCGATCATGCCATCCAGCGTGCCACTGGTGCGCGCGTTCCACATCGCCTGGATGCGGATGTCCTCGTGGTTGCCGGCGTAATTCATCTCGTAAAGCTCGTGGCGGCCGCCGAACTCGGTACCGATTGCGTCCCACAACAGCTTCATCGTCTTGATGCGGTCCTTGTAATCGATGCCGTGCGAGCCGCGGACGTATCTCGCGAGATATTTGTCGATCTCCGGATTTTTGAAGTCCCTGGCCGAGGATGGAAGATAGATGAGCGCCGAGGCGATGATCTTCTCGACGATCTCCTTGACCCGCCCGTAGGCCTCACCCGCAAAGACGCGGTAGCTCGAACCGGAGTGCAGGTTGGGCAACACCGCGCCGTCGACCCAGGGTGTTGGATTTGCCGACATTGCGTCGGTCAGCGCCCAGAATAGATTGCGCCAGGCAATCACCTCGCCCAGCATCGCCTGATTGCCGCGGAATCCGTCGGCGCCGGTCGTGCGCAACGCCTTGGCGATGATACCGACCAAGAAATCGAGCTTGACCGCAAGCCGCGTGCAGCCCTGGAACTGGTAGCCGGCGAGGAAGCCCGACTGCGGGAAAAACGTCTTGAGCTTTTCGATATCCCGGTGCAGGAGCACGTCCTCCCACGGGATGAACGCGTTGTCGAAGACGAAAATGGCGTCGTTCTCGTCGAAGCGCGAGGACAACGGATAGTCGAAAGGCGTGCCCATCACGCTCGCCATCATCTCGTAGGAGGCGCGACAGATGAGCTTCACGCCGGGCGCGTTCATCGGCGCAATGAACATCACCGCGAGATCGGTGTCGTGGGTGGGCACGGCCGCATTCTGGCCGAGGAAGTTGTAATGGGTGAGCGCAGAGGAGGTCGCCACCACTTTGGCGCCGGATACATAGATGCCGGCGTCCGTCTCCTTCTGAATGGAGATGAACACGTCTTTGACGTGGTCCGGCGCCTTGGCGCGGTCCACCGGCGGATTGACGATGGCGTGGTTCATGAACAGCACGTATTCCTGCGCGCGTCGATACCACGCCCGCGCGTTGGCCGAGAACCGTCCGTAGAAGCGATGATTGGCCCCGAGCGTATTCATCAGCGAGGCCTTGTAGTCGGGCGAGCGCCCCATCCAGCCGTAGGACATGCGCGCCCATTGAGCGATGGCATCGCGCTGCGCGATGAGTTCCTCGCGCGAGCGTGCAGCGCGGAAGAATTTGTGGGTGTAACCGCCCGAACCGGTGTCGGTGGACCAGGTGAGAACATCCTTGGTCTTGGGGTCGTGCAGGGCATCGTAGAGTCGCGCGATCGAGCGCGCAGCGTTGCGGAACGCCGGATGCGTGGTCACGTCCTCGACGCGCTCGCCATAGATGTAGACGTCACGGCCGTCGCGCAGGCTGGCAAGATACTCCGCGCCTGTGAACGGCCGCTCTTTGGCGGCAATGACGTCCTCGGATTTCATCCTGCTAAGTTCCTTTGCGTCTCAGATAATGCGTCCGCCGCTGGCGACACACCGATCGATCGCGCCCATGGCAAATTTGTTCGGCAATACGCGCCGCCCCGGCCGATTGTACTGCAGGCCGGGTCGCCCGTAAGCCCGGAACACCGCACGGCGGCACTTTGCGTATAATTCATCCCGCGATTGCGCCGCGGCCCGTTCGATGAACGAACCGCCGAGCGGTGGCGCCAAGGAATGGAACAAAAATAGCGTCAGGCCCAAGGCAGGTACTAGTACTCGCATCGCGACTCGTCCCCGCCATCGCGCCCGACCATATCACGCCGGAGCTTGGCGCGTGACCCTGTTTGTCGCCCCCCGCTTTTATGTTCCCCACAGGCCCCCTTCGAGCACGGGCGGGCCGCCGTTGCTGGTCGTGCGGGCCCCTGGTAGAGCTTCGCTGGTTGCCGGATCGTGAGGGACGCCCAGAGTGGGGCGCGCGGGCATGGAAGTCTTCGTCCAGCAGCTCATCAACGGCATCACGCTCGGTTCCATCTACGGCCTCATCGCCATCGGCTATACGATGGTATTTGGCATCATCGGCATGGTGAACTTTGCCCATGGCGACGTGTTCATGGTGTCCGCCTTCATCGCTCTCATTGCGCTGCTGATTTTGACGACCTGGCTCGGCATCGGCTCGTTCGTCTTCGCGCTGTTCATCGTGCTCATCGTCGCCATGCTGTTTACCTCCCTCGTCAACTGGGCCATCGAGCGCGTCGCCTATCGCCCGCTGCGTGGCTCCTTCCGCCTCGCGCCGCTGATCTCGGCGATCGGCATGTCGATCTTTCTGTCGAATTTCGTCCAGGTCGCTCAGGGTCCGCGCGTCAAATCCATTCCGCCCTTCTTCAACGAGGTGATCGTGCTGACGTCGGCCAGCAGCGGCTATGAAGTCGCGGTCTCCTACAAGCAGATCGTGGTCTGGGTGGTGACGGCGGCCCTGCTCGCCGTGTTCTGGTTCGTGGTGAGCAAGACCGCGCTCGGGCGCGCGCAACGCGCCTGCGAGCAGGATCAGAAAATGGCGGCGCTGCTCGGCATCAACGTCGACCGCACCATCTCGATCACCTTCATCATCGCTGCGGCGCTCGCCGCGGTCGCCGGCACCATGTATCTGATGTATTACGGCGTGGTCAGCTTCGCCGACGGCTTCGTGCCGGGCGTGAAGGCCTTCACCGCGGCGGTGCTGGGAGGCATCGGCTCGCTGCCGGGCGCGGTCATCGGCGGCTTGCTGATCGGCCTCATCGAGACCATGTGGTCGGCCTATTTCTCCATCGACTACAAGGACGTGGCCGCGTTTTCCGTCCTCGCCATCACCATGATCTTCCTGCCGCAGGGCATCCTCGGCCGACCGGATGTGGAGAAGGTCTGAGATGACGCACGAGGCGTCAGCGCCCGCCTCCCGCGTCGATATCGTTCGCGCGCTGCGTGAAACCGCGATCACCGCGCTGGTCGCATTCGGCCTGTTGCTGCCGCTGATCGGCTTCAACACCGTCCAGAACATTCACAACGAGCTCGTGCTCGAGACGCGTTGGCCGCTGCTGGCGGCCATGGTCGCAATCATCGCCGCCGGACGTTTTCTGCATGCGATTATCCTTGCCCCCTGGCTCGCCCGCCAGGCCGTGCGCAAGCGCCGCGGGGAGGGCGAGCGCGCGGGCACACGCGGGCGCATCATGCGCTTCGTCGTTCCGTTCACGCTGGGCTTCGCCGTCCTCTATCCGGTCATCGCGCTGTCGCTCGCGGGCACGCAGGGCGCGGTGAAATGGATCGATAATTTCGGGGTGCAAATTCTCATCTACGTGATGCTCGGCTGGGGGCTCAACATCGTGGTCGGGCTCGCCGGCCTGCTCGATCTCGGCTATGTCGCGTTCTACGCCGTCGGCGCCTATTCCTATGCCCTGCTCGCCAGTAGCTTCGGTCTGTCGTTCTGGATCCTGCTTCCGATCGCGGGCTGCCTGGCCGCGTTCTGGGGCATCCTGCTCGGTTTTCCGGTGCTGCGATTGCGCGGCGACTATCTCGCGATCGTCACGCTTGCCTTCGGCGAAATCATCCGGCTCGTCCTGATCAACTGGGTGCCGGTGACCAACGGCTATGCCGGCATCAGCAGCATCCCGCGACCGACCTTTTTCGGCATTCCGTTCAACGCCTCCGACGAGGGCTTTGCCGCCCGCTTCGGACTAGAGTTCAGCCCGGTCTACCGCACCGTCTTTCTTTATTACTTGATCCTCGGGCTCGCCTTGCTCACCGCCGCCATGACCGTGCGCCTGCGGCAGTTGCCGATCGGGCGGGCATGGGAGGCCTTGCGCGAAGACGAGATCGCTTGCCGTTCGCTGGGCATCAACACCACCAACACCAAGCTCACCGCCTTTGCCATGGGCGCGATGTTCGCAGGCTTTGCCGGATCGTTTTTTGCGGCCCGGCAGGGATTCATTTCGCCGGAGAGCTTCACCTTCATGGAATCGGCGGTAATCGTCGCCATCGTCGTGCTCGGCGGCATGGGCAGCTTGATCGGCGTGGCGATCGCCGCCGTGATCATGATCGGCGGCACCGAGATCATGCGCGAGCTCGACTTTCTCAAGCTCGTGTTCGGCAGCGATTTCGATCCGACCCAATACCGCATGCTGCTGTTCGGGTTCGCGATGGTGCTGATCATGGTCTGGCGGCCGCGCGGGCTGATCGCAACCCGTGAACCATCGACGTTCCTCAACGCCCCTCGCCTCTCGCTCCTCCGCTCGCGGAAAACGGAGGACGCGCAGCCCTCGCTCGCGCGGGAGCGCCACGGATGAGCCTCGCAAGCCACGACGCGGCGATGATGGGCGCAAGCGCGAATGCGAGCGCGTCCGCGAGCTTCGCGCCTATCCTGCACGTCGAGCATCTCAGCATGCGCTTCGGCGGCTTGGTGGCGATCAACGACCTCTCCTTCGCCGCGCAAAGAGGCGATATCACTGCGCTGATCGGACCCAACGGCGCCGGCAAGACCACCGTGTTCAACTGCATTACCGGCTTCTACAAACCGAGCGGGGGGCGCATCGCGTTGCAATTCGGCGATCCCGGCGTGTGGGACGAGCTCGATGCGCTGACCGAGCGGGGCACGCGCAGCGCCAGCCGCGGCGACGGCGTTCTGTTTCTGCTCGAGCGCATGCCCGACTACCTGGTTACGCAGCGGGCCCGTGTCGCCCGCACGTTCCAGAATATCCGCTTGTTCCAGGGCATGACGGTCTTGGAAAATCTGCTTGTCGCCCAGCACAATCCGCTGATGTGGGCGTCCGGATATACCGTGCTCGGCGCACTCGGCCTGCGCGTCTATGCGCGGGCGGAGCGCGCCGCAATGGACAAGGCGCGCTATTGGCTGGATAGGATCGCGCTCACCGAGCGTGCCGACGACCTGGCCGGCGAATTGCCCTATGGGGCGCAGCGACGACTCGAGATTGCCCGCGCGATGTGCACGGACCCGGTGTTGCTCTGTCTCGACGAACCTGCCGCCGGCCTCAATCCGAGCGAAAGCGCCGAGCTCGGCCGCTATCTGCATGCCATCCGTGACGAGCACGCCACCTCGATTCTCCTCATCGAGCACGACATGACGGTGGTGATGGAGATATCCGACCACATCATCGTGCTCGACCATGGGCAAAAGATCGCGGACGGAACGTCGGACGACATTCGCAACGACCCTAAGGTCGTCGCCGCCTATCTCGGCGTCGAGGAGGAGGAGGTCGCGGAAGGCGATGTGCAGTGACGGGCATCGCGCAGGCGGCATGAAAACGCTGCTCGCATGTGGGCTGCTGCTGCTGGTCGCAGCGGCAGGCGCAGGCGCGACTGCCGAGCCCTATCCCACACGCCCGGTCACCTTCGTCGTGCCGTTTGCGCCCGGCGGCGGCACGGAATTCCTGGCGCGGATGTTGGGACAACGGCTCGAGCACCGGCTCGGCAAGCCGTTCGTGATCGAGAACCGGCCGGGCGGTGGCGGAGTGATCGGGGCGCTTTCCGTCGCTCGCGCGGCACCCGACGGCTACACCATTCTCATGGCACCCTCTCCGGTCATGGCGATCAACGTCGCCTTGCACAAGAAGCTTCCGTACGACCCGGCCGTCGACTTCGTGCCGCTCGCGCTTGTTGTGGCGACCCCCTACGTGCTCGTGGTGACGCCGTCGCTGCCGGCACAATCGGTGGCGGATCTGGTCGCGCTGGCCAAGGCCAAGCCCGGCCAGCTTGCCTTCGCTTCCGCCGGGCTGGGCACGCCGCATCATCTCTTTGCCCACCTGTTCAAGAGTTCAACCGGCATCGAGATGACGCACGTCCCCTACCGAGGATCGGTGCCCTCGTTGACCGACGTGGCCGCCGGACACGTTCAACTCATGTTTTGCGATATCCCGCTGGCGCTCAGTCTGATCAAGGAGGGCAAAGTGCGTGCGCTTGGCGTCTCCACCAAGGAGCGGGTGGCGGCGCTGCCCCATCTTTCGCCCATTGCCGAGCAGGGCGTGACCGGCTTTGACGCGGCGTCGTGGCAGATGGTGGTGGCGCCGGCGGCCACGCCCAAGGACATCGTCGAGCGCCTGCATACCGAGATCAAGGAATACATGCGGCAGGCGGCGATCAGGGAATATGCCGCCAACATGGGCGTGCTCCCCATCGACACGCCCTCGATCGCGAGCCTGCAGGTCTTCGTGCGGGCGGAGATCGCTCGTTGGGGCAAAGTCGTGGAACAGGCGGGGATCGCAGGCTCGCAATGACGCGCTCGGCGCACCGCTGTCCAGTCGCCCGCCGCGCGCGCGGTCCATGTGCGCGAGGGCGCAGATGACCTCGCCGCTGCTCAGCGTACGCGGGGTCAAGTCGTATTACGGCCACATCGCCGCGCTCAGGGGCGTCGACGTCGATGTGGGCGAGGGCGAGATCGTGGCGCTCATCGGCGCGAACGGCGCCGGCAAATCGACGCTGATGATGACGATTTTCGGCAATCCCCGCGCTCGCGAAGGCCACATCATCTTTGCCGGCCGCGACATCACGCAGCTGCCCACGCACGAGATCGCGCGGCTGAAGATCGCGCAGGCGCCGGAAGGCCGCCGCATCTTCCTGCGCATGAGCGTGCTGGAGAACCTGCAGATGGGCGCTGCCGTCGCCGACGCCGCGCATTTTCAAGCCGACGTGGAACGCGTCTTCGCGTTGTTTCCGCGCCTGAAAGAGCGCATCGACCAGCGCGGCGGTACGCTCTCGGGCGGCGAGCAGCAGATGCTGGCGATCGGGCGCGCCCTGATGGGGCATCCGCGCCTTCTGCTCCTCGACGAACCTTCGCTGGGCTTGGCGCCGCTTATCGCGCGCCAGATCTTCGATGCCATCAAGAAACTAAATAGCGAGGAAAAGCTCAGCGTCTTTCTGGTGGAGCAGAACGCCTTCCATGCGTTGAGGCTCGCGCATCGCGGCTATGTCATGGTCAACGGACGCATCGCGCTCACCGGCACCGGACGCGAGCTTCTGGCGCGTCCGGAGGTGAAGGCGGCCTATCTCGAGGGCGGCAGGCACTAGGTCATGCACGTCTCGATTCCCGAACTTCTGTCCGACGAGCACTCGCTCGGCATCTTTTTCCTGGTGAGCGTCTTGATGGGGGGCGGCGCCGCCTGGCTGGCCGGGCGCGCGATCGCGGCGACCTGGCGGCCGTGGTGGCACCTTGCGCTCTACATGCTGCCGCTGAGCCTTGCCGTGCGTTTCCTCCACTTCGCGTTGTTCGAGGGCAAGTTCTTGTCGCTGCACTATTATCTGGTCGATTACACGGTCTGCCTCGCCTTCGGCTTGCTCGGCTTCCACCTCACGCGCGTAACGCAGATGGTCACCCGCTACAATTGGATCAACGAGCGCGCGGGGTTATTTCGCTGGCGCCGCCGCGACGATACGCCAGCCGCGGATAAGCCAAAATCCGGATGACATTTCCTTCGTTTGCGGGTTGAATCTCGCCATGAACGCGCGCGGGAGGAAGGCGCGCCCAACTGTCATTCAGAGGTGAACACGATGAAACAATGGCTCACGCTTTGCCTTGCGTTCGGCCTTGGCCTGGCTTTCGCGGACGGCGCTTCAGCGCAAGTCAAATTGGGGGTTGCCGGACCGCTCACCGGCGGCAGCGCCGCCTTCGGCGCGCAGCTCAAGAACGGGGTCGAACAGGCGGTCGAAGACATCAACGCCGCCGGCGGAATTCTCGGACAGAAGATCCAGGTCTTCGTCGGCGACGATCGCGCCGATCCGAAGGAAGGCGTTTCGGTCGCCAACAAGTTCGTCGGCGACGGCGTGAAATTCGTCGTCGGCCACTTCAATTCCGGCGTCACCATTCCCGCCTCCGAGGTCTACCAGGAGAACGGGATCCTCGAGATCACGCCCGCCGCCACCAACCCGCGGGTCACCGAGCGCAATATGTGGAACATCTTCCGCACCTGCGGGCGCGACGATCAGCAGGGCGCGGTCGCGGGCGATTACATCCTCAAGAATTTCAAAGGCAAGAAGATCGCCATCGTGCACGACAAGACGACCTACGGCCAGGGTCTCGCCGACGTGACCAAGGCGACCATCAACAAGGGCGGATTGAAGGAAGTGCTCTACGAGGGCGTCAACAAGGATGACAAGGACTTCTCCGCGCTTGTGTCCAAGATCAAGGCATCCAATGCCGACCTCATCTATTGGGGCGGGCTGCACGACACCGGCGGCTTGATCCTGCGGCAGGTGCGCGCGCAGGGCGTCAAGGCGCCGTTGATGGGCGGCGACGGCATCACCGATGACGAGTTCGCTGCGATCGCCGGCCCCGGCGCCGAGGGCACGCTGATGACCTATGGTCCCGATCCGCGCAAGCGGCCGGAGGCTAAGGACGTGGTGGCGAAATTCCGCGCCAAGAATTTCGAGCCGCAGGCCTATACGCTTTACAGCTATGCCGCCGTGCAGATCATCAAGCAGGCGGCCGAGGCGGCGAAATCGCTCGACCCGAAAAAGGTGGCTGAACAGATCAAATCCGGCATGAAGTTCAATACCGTGATCGGCGAACTGTCCTACGACAAGAAGGGCGACGTAACGCGTCTCGATTACACCGTCTACGTCTGGAAGAAGGATCCCGCCGGCAAGATCACCTACACCGAGATCGAGTGACGGTACCGATCTCCTTGCAAGCCCGCCTCGCACCGAGGCGGGCTTTTTGTTTAGCAGCGGTTGCACGCCATCGCCGGGTACTCAGTGCATCCCCTCCCCCGCTTGCGGGGGAGGGTTAGGGAGG
>Ga0081455_10004650_pt1 | contig 15288 bp, 13 predicted proteins | sample TabmetS3T2R1_FD_70207 | JGI IMG/M metagenome (GOLD analysis project Ga0081455, IMG submission 70207) | Tabebuia heterophylla rhizosphere microbial communities from the University of Puerto Rico - S3T2R1 | ecosystem: Host-associated > Plants > Roots > Rhizosphere ... | reverse complement strand
AATACCGGAAGAAGCGCGAGCACCAAGAAAATTCCCGCCGGCAGCGTTCCCGCCGGCAGACCGCCGCGCGGGCGAGGCAGGGATTCCGCGAGGGAAGCCGGCATCTCAGCGGCCCTTTGCCGGGAACAGCCCCGTCGGCCGGATATAAAGCACCACCGCCATCAACAGGTAGATCAGCATCGAAGCGATGGCCGGCCCCACCGTGCGCGCGGGCGATGGCCCCATGACGAGGCGCAGGATGTCGACCGAGAACGAGCGTCCGAGCGTATCGACGAGGCCGATGAGCAGAGCGGCCACAAAGGCGCCGCGGATCGAGCCGATGCCGCCGATGACAATGACGACGAAGGCGAGAATGAGAACGGTGTCGCCCATTCCGGGCTCTACTGAGAGGATCGGCGCGATCATGATGCCCGCAAAGCCCGCGAGCATGGCGCCAAAGCCGAACACGATCATGAACAGGCGGCGGATATTGACGCCGAGCGCGGAGACCATCGCGGCGTTGGTCGCCCCGGCACGCACCAGCATGCCGATCCGGGTATGGGCCACGAGCCCGTAGAGCAATGCGGCGACGACGAGCCCCGAGGCAATCACCACGAGCCGCCACACCGGATAGAGCAGGCCCTCGGCGAGCTTGACCGAACCGGAGAAGAGCTCCGGTATCGGCAGGCTGAGCGGCGCCGCGCCCCAGACGAGCTTCACCCCCTGATTGAGGAAAAGGATGATGCCGAAGGTGGCGATGACGTGATCGAGATGATCCCGGTCGTAAAGATGGCGAAATACCGCGAATTCCAGCAGAAGTCCGAACCCGAGCGTGGCGGCAAGCGCCAGCACGAGCGCGGCGAGAAAGCCGCCGGTGAGCGCGTAGAAGGCGACCGCGAGATAGGCGCCAAGCATGTACTGCACGCCGTGCGCCAGGTTGATGAAATCCATCACCCCGAACACTAGCGTCAGGCCCGCTGCGATCAGAAACAAGAGCACGCCGAGCTGCAGTCCGTTGAGGATCTGAACGACGAGAAGGCTGATCGACATGAGTGAATCGCCAACGGCCGCAATCTCAGTGTGCTCCCCTCTCCCATTTGGAAAATGGGCTGGGGGCTCGAAGCCTATCGAAAGACCATCACTCTCTCACCACACGCCTCGCACTCCGGCAGCGGGGAGCAGATCGAGTGCGCGGCTTGGACTCTTCCCCCAAGTCGCCGGAGCTCACTTCATCGCACAATCCTTCGCGTGCGTATCGGCGTAGTTTTCGAAAACCTTCTTGACGATTTGGGTCTCGAATTTGCCGTCGGCGCGCTTGGCGACCTTCACCAGATAGAAATCCTGGACCGGATAGTGGTTGGTGTTGAACTTGAAGTTGCCGCGCAGCGATTTGAAGTCCGCCTTCATCATGGCCGCGCGCAGCGCCTCCCGGTCGGTGAAATTGCCTTTGACCTGACGCACCGCGCTGTCGATCAAGAGCGCGGCATCGTAGGATTGGAACGCGTAGGTCGCGGGCACTGCGCCGAACTCTTTCTCATAGGCGGCGACAAAGGCCTTGTTCTGCGGATTGTCGAGGTCAGGCGCCCAGTTGGCGCCGCCGAAAAAGCCGAGCGCGGCATCCTGTTGGGCCGGTAGTGTCGATTCGTCGACCGTGAAGGCTGAAAGGAACGTGGTGCTTGCGGCCAGTCCCGCCTGCCGGAATTGCTTGACGAAGTTCACCCCCATGCCGCCGGGCAGGAACACGTAGATCGCGTCGGGCTTAGCCGCCGCGATCTTGGCGAGCTCGGCCGAGAAGTCGAGCTGGTTCAGCGGCACGTAGACCTCGTCGACGATCTCCCCCTTGAAGAAGGCCTTGAATCCGGCGAGCGCATCCTTGCCCGCCTGGTAGTTGGGCGCCATCAGGAAGACCTTCTTGATTCCGCTATCCTGCGCATGCTTGCCCGATACCGCGAACACCTGATCGTTCTGGTATGAGGTGACGAAGAAATTGGGATTGCATTCTTTGCCGGCGAAGTTCGAGGTGCCGGCATTGGGGCTGATCAGGATTGCGCCCCCTTCGGTTACGGGCTTCATGATCGCCGCCAGCACGTTGGAAAAGATCGGACCGACGACGAACTCGACCTTGTCGCGCTCGACCAGCGCTTTGACCTTGGTCACCGCGAGGTCGGGTTTGAGCTCGTCGTCGGCGACGATCACCTCGACCTCGCGACCGCCGAGCTTTCCGTCGAGCATTTTGACCGCGAGATTGAATCCATTGCGCAGCTGTTGACCGAGCACCGCCGGCGGCCCTGACAAGGTGGCGATGATGCCGATCTTGAGCTTTTCCTGCGCCTGCGCTCCCGTGACTGCCGCCAGGCTCATCGCTGCGGCGGCGAGCAGCACCAGTCGCTTCATGACCACCTCCTATGACTGTCTTCCGACGGCTGAGATCACCGCTGGCAGTCTAGGTTCGAAGCCTGCCTTCTGTGAAGGCTGCATTCTGACCGCACAGCAAAACTTCGCCAGTAACCCGCGAAGTGCAATGTAGCCGCATGAGCCATAAGCACGTTAACGCGCGTCCATCGCCCGTCGATCCGGACTACGAAGCGCGCTTCATTCGTGGTTGAATGAAACCGAGGCAACAAGGGAGTTCGTGCGCCATGCAACCGCTGACCGCAGGCATCACCAAGGCCAATACGGGCATCGACGGCATCGTCTGGCAGATCCTCGGCCAGACCTACGTACCGAAGCAGGTCTCCGAGCACTCGTTCGCCTGGCACGCGACGTTTCCACCCGGCACCTTCGTGCCGCCGCACATCCATCCGACCCAGGAGGAGTTCATCTACATGTTCGAGGGTCGCTTCGACCTCTTGATCGACGGCAAGGATTTTGTGGCGGGCCCTGGCGACCTGATCCGGCTGCCGATGGGGATCGCCCACGGTATCTTCAACAAGTCGGAGCAGCCGGTGAAGTGTTTCTTCTGGGTGACGCCCACGCGCGCGCTCTATGACCTGTTCTGGGCGATCCACAGCATGAAGGAGCAAAAGCCCGACGAAGTCGTCGCGCTTGCGGCCAAGCACGAGGTCGTGTTCCTGCCGCCGCCCTAGTAGTGCTTGGGTGTAGGGTGGGCAAAGGCGCATTACTCTGTTTCGACGCGTGGGCAAAATCGCGCGTGCGCCGTGCCCACGCGGCGAACAGATCGGTGGCCGATTTGCCCACCCTACGGCTACGCCGCCTTGTTGACCTGTTCGCGTGCGAAGCCGGCGGTGGAGGCATAGCCGCGCACGATGGCCTGGCGCTCTTCGAACGACAGCACGTCGTCGATGCGGGCGAACCCCTCGGGCGCGCGCTCTTCGACCGCGTCGATCACGCTTTCCGGGCCGCCTTTGCGGTTCATGCGCACGATCTGCGCCGTCATCGGCAGCCGTTCCTGCTCGTACAGCCAGAGCGCATGCAGCACGTGCTCGGCGCTGCGCAGGCGATCGGCGAGGCAGCGGGCATCGAGGATCGCTTGCGAGGCGCCGTTGGAGCCGACCGGATACATGGGATGGGCGGCATCGCCGAGCAGCGTGACGCGTCCGTGCGACCAGCGTGGCAGCGGGTCGCGGTCGCACATCGGGTATTCCCAAAATTCGGGAGTCGCTTCGATCAGCGCCTGCGCGCTTACATAAGGGATGCGGAAGCGCTGAACGTGTGGCATCAACTCCTCGAAACGGCCCTTACGCGACCAGTCTTCCTTGCTCGGCGGCGGGGTCGAGCCGTCGCCGATGCGCGCCACCACCGCCCAATTCGTGAGGCGCCGATCGGGCCGCGTCCCATCGGCGATCGGGTAAACGACGAGCTTTGCCGCCATGCCGCCGGCGATCACCATCGAGCGGCCGGTGAGGAATGCCGGCCACTCGACGGCGCCGCGCCAAAGCATGGCTCCATTCCAGCGCGTGGAGCCCTCGTTGGGATAGAGCGCCTCACGCACCACCGAATGAATGCCGTCGGCGCCGATAAGCACGTCGCCGCGTGCGGTCGCTCGATGCGAGCCGTTGCGGTCGAAAAAAAAGGCGCTCACGCCGGCTTCGTCCTGGCTCAAGTGGCCGAGCCGATGGCCGGTGTGAATGCGCGACTCGCCGAGCCGCGCCCGAACGGCCTGGTAGATGACGGCTTGCAGCCGACCGCGATGGATCGAAAATTGCGGCACCTCATAGCCGGCGTCGGTGCCGCGCAGCTCGCGCCAGATCTCCTGCCCGAAGCGGTTGGTGTAGAACAGCTCGTAGGTTCGGATCCCGATCGCGTCGAGGCGATCGAGCAGCCCCAGCTCTGCCAATTCCTTGATGGCATGGGGCAACGTGTTGATGCCGACACCGAGTTCGCGAATGACATCCGACTGCTCGTAAACCTCGCAGTCGATGCCTCGGGCATGCAGCATGAGCGCGGTGGTCAGACCGCCGATTCCGCCGCCGACAACAATGACCTTCATCGCGCAACTCACAAACCAACGCGCAGCGAATAATGGGTCGTAAGCTTCATTGGGCGCAACGATTTTCGCGCATTGTCGTTGACGGCGGCGCAGCCGGGCCCGAAGGACTGCTTATCTGTCTGATGCTGCTCGGCAAATCGGCGCAAACGCGGATGCATGAGGCCGCGGAAAAGGGGGATCCGGGCATCGTTGACGCTGATCCAGGCTACGAACCCCTGGGGGGTCCGCGCTTTCGCGCGGATAGGCGGAATTAAATAGACCCCGGCTCAATCGTGCGCACTGAAGCAGCCGTGCCGCGCTCCCGACATCAGCCGCGCGAATTGCGCCTGACTGATGTGAATGAGCGTCGTGTGATCGCCGCCTTCCAGGTAGACCTCGGGCTGCTCTTGTATGCTGTCGTCGACGATCACATCGAGGTCGTAGCATTCGCCGACGGCAGGAACCGCGCCGAGCGCACAGTCCGGGAACAGCCGCCCGATCTCCGTTTCGTCGGCGAAGGCGACATCATCTCCGATTTGCTGCCGCAGGTCCGGCAGGCGGATGTGGTGCGATGCCGGCAGCACCGCCAGCATGTAGCCGCCGTCGCGGCGCAGCACGATCGCCTTGGCGAGGCAATCGCCGGAGACGTGGCAGGCTTGCGCGGTGCGCGTCGACGACATCGTGGGGTCGTGCGTGATCACCTCATAGGTGACGTTCTGATCGAGATGCTTTTGCAGTGTTGGAGCGAGAGCCATGGCTACCCTCCATCGATGGGCATGCGATGGGCGAGCGCGCGCATGTGAGGGGCCAGCTGCAGGCCGACGATCACGGTGCGCGGCCGCGCGGTGTGAAGGAAGATTAGGCTCGATTTCGATGCGGCTCAATGGCTCAAAGCGTCCGGCCGAGCGTCACCGCGGTCATGCCGCAGTGCGGGGCGCGCGCTTGCCGCTCCCGGATTTCGCGCCGCTACCCCAAAGCTTCTTGGTCGCGAGTCGTGCGCCATCGACCAGCGCGTCGAGCTTCGCCCACATGATCTGCGGATGCACGCGTGCGAAATACGTCACCTGGGCGAAACCGCAGTCCGTGCTCGCAATCACATTCTCCCGCCCGACCAGCCGCGCGAGACGGACGATGCGTTCGGCCACCAGTTCCGGGTGCTCCACGATATTGGTCGCGTGGCTGATCACGCCGGGAATGAGCACCGCGTCCTCGGGCAGCTTGAGACGCTCCCACAACCGCCATTCGTGCTCGTGCCGCGGATTGGCAAGCTCGATGGAATAGCCGCCGGCACGCACCTGCAAGACGAGGTCGGCGATGTCCTTGAAGGGAACATCGGAGGTGTGCGGTCCCGGCCAGCTGCCCCAGCAGACGTGATATCGGATCTTCTCGCGCGGAAGCCCTTTGATGGCGTGGTTGATGATCTCGACCTGGCGGGCGAGCCAGGCGCGGTACTCCTCGAGCGTCTTGGGCGGCACCATCCGATCGTAGCTCACGGCGGCGCGCGCATCGTCGAGCTGCACCAGCAAGCCGGCGTCGATGATCATCTTGTATTCGGTGTGCATGGCGTCGGCGATCGCCTGCTGGAGATCGTCGTCGCTCTTGTAATATTCGTTCTTGCGATCGGGAATGACGCTTGTCGGCGCTGCCACCGGAAGAAACGCCTCCACCACGTCAACGCCGCGCAGCGCGTCCTTGAAGTTGTCGATGTCCTGCTGAAGCTCCGCCGCGCCGGTGTAGGTGATCGGCGCCATCACGACCGAGTCCATTACGGTTTCGACCTTGTCGCGCGCGTCGAGCTCGGCGTAGAACTCCGCAAAACGCGTGCGATCGACGCCGCGGGTGAACGGGTTTCCGCCGGCAAACGGCCGGCGTTCGAAGCCGCCGAGGCGAAACAGCGCGTATTGCGCCCAGCTGATCGCCTTGCCGAACTCGCCGTCGCTGATGACGTCGATCCCGACATCGGCCTGTTTGCGGACGACCTGGGCGACGGATTCCTTCAGACATTCCACGTAAGCAGCCTGGTCGAAGGGTTCGCCGGCCTCCTTGGCGGCGAGAAACTCGCGCAGCGCCGGCGGCCGGATGAGGCTGCCAACGTGAGTGGTGAGGATCCGATCGGTGCTGCGTTTCATGGCTGTCCTCCCCAACATTAGCTGCCGAGCGCGAGGGTAGCGCTCGAGCGCCGAAAACGACAGCGCGGGCCGCGAAGGCCCGCGCTGTCGCTGTTCGTGCCGGCGCCAGCCGGCGCAGCGCCAATCAGAAGCTCGGTCGGCGTGGTGGTCGCGGCGCGCCGGCCGCGCCGGGAGCCGGCCTCGGCTTCATCGGCAACAGACCCTCGCGCTGCATGCGCTTGCGGGCGAGCTTGCGCGCGCGGCGGATCGCTTCCGCCTTCTCCCGCGCCTTCCGTTCAGAGGGTTTTTCGTAGTGGCCGCGAAGCTTCATTTCGCGGAAAATCCCCTCGCGCTGCATCTTCTTCTTCAGCGCCTTGAGGGCCTGATCGACATTGTTGTCGCGGACGAGAACCTGCACGCGTCGTTCCTTTTCCTTCCAAATATCTTCAATGTACCGGAGCCCGCCGATGCGCCACCGAAGCGCGACCGCGCGGGCTCCCCATGGGTCGGGCGTGTAGCAGAATCAGCGTGAAGAGTCCATCGCCGCGCTTCTTCCACTCGTCCCCGCGAAAGCACGGGCGGGAATGAGCGAACGATTGCGGCGTCGTCTGCGCATCTGCCTGCGACATTTATGTCACGTCTTAACGTCCTCGGGCGTCTCGGGCACCGACTCGGCTTGGCGCTGACGCCAAGCATCGAGCCGCTTGGCCAGTTCGGCATCACTGAGCGCAAGCACGCTCGCGGCGAGGAGCGCGGCGTTGATTGCACCCGCGCGCCCGATGGCAAGCGTCCCGACCGGGATGCCGGGCGGCATCTGCACGATGGAATAGAGCGAGTCGACGCCCGATAGCGCCTTCGATTCGATCGGCACCCCGAAGACCGGAAGTGGCGTCAGCGCCGCCGTCACGCCGGGCAGGTGCGCGGCGCCGCCCGCGCCCGCGATGATGATTTTGAAGCCCTGGGCCTTGGCCGCCTTGGTGAAAGCATTGTGTCGGTCCGGCGTGCGGTGGGCAGAAATGATTTTTGCTTCGTAACCGATGCCCAGCGCATCCAGAGTGTCGGCCGCGTGCTTCATGGTCGGCCAGTCCGACTGGCTTCCCATGATGATCGCAACCGGCTTTCCCGCCATCGACCCCTCGACTCAGCCCGAAAGGAAAGCCGGCGATTATAGGGAGGGCCGTCGGGGTGGCAAGGCGGCCGCACGTATGTGGGAAACCGAGGTTGCGGATATTCCGCGGCAAAATGAGCCAGTTGGGCATGGCTCCCCTGCGCGGGCAGGCCGCCACATGGGCAGCCTCAGTTTCGCCAATGATCCAAGCGATTGTGCGGTGCAAATCGGGGTCGGGGGACTTCCTATTATGTGCCGGGCCAACGCCCAGCTCCAATGCGATCGTCGCGTGGCCGCGACGCACGTCGGCTGGCTGCGCGCAGGCCGCAACGGCGCATTCGCCAATCCCCCTCGAAAGACGAGCGCGGCTCACGCCGCCAAGGAGAGCTCACGATGAACGCGAGCCGTCTCACCGCCATTGGTTTGGTGGTGGCTGCCGGGCTCTGGATCGCGTCCGGCCACTTCCTTCCCCATGGTGCCGCGGAAACCGCCGTGCGGGCCGGCGAGGGCGAGGCGAAGAAGCTATTTCGCGTGGCGGTGGCGACGACCAGCGTTGTGCCGCACAGCCGCAAGCTGACCATCCCAGGGCGGACAGAGGCCGACAAACGGGTCACCGTCTTCGCGCGCACGGGCGGCGTCCTCACCGAACTCAAGGTGAAACGCGGCATGTCGGTCAACAAGGGCGAAATCATCGCCATCCTGTCGGACGAGGCGCGCGAGGCGCAGGTCGCTCAGGCGCAGGCCGTGGTGACGCAGAAGCGCACCGAGCTCGAGGCCAAGCGCCCGCTGATGATGAGCGGCACCCTGCCGCGGCTGCAGCTCGTCGACCTCGAGGCGCAGCTCAAGGCGGCCGAAGCCTCGCTTGCCGCCGCCGAGGCCGAGCACGAGCGCGGGACCGTCCGCGCGCCGTGGTCGGGCGTCGTCCATGACGTTGCAGTCGAGGTTGGCCAAGCCGCGTTCTCCTTTGCCGGCCGCGAGATCGCCTCCATGGTCGCGCTCGATCCGATGCTGGCAGTGGTGGAAGTCGCCGAGCGGCAGCTTGCCGGCATCAAAGTCGGTGCCGTCGCCGAGGTGCGGCTGGTCACCGGCGAGCGCACGAGCGGCAAGGTCCGCTTCGTTGCCAAAACCGCGAGCCCGACGACGCGCACCTATCGGGTCGAGATCGAGGTGCCCAACGCCGACGGCAACATTCCGGACGGCATTACGGCGGAAGTGATCCTGCCGCTGGCGCCCGTTGTGGCGACGCGGGTCCCACGCTCCGCGATTACCTTTTCCTCCGCCGGCAATCTCGGCCTGCGGGTTGTCGACGCCAATGACACCGTGGAGTTCGTTCCTGTCGGCGTGATCGAGGACGAGCAGAGCTCCATGTGGGTCATCGGCCTTCCCGACCGCAGCCGCGTGATCGTGCAAGGACAGGATTTCGTGCGCGAAGGCCAAATCGTCGACGCAGTTGGGATCCCCGAGCTGACAGCCGTCGCGAAGTAGCGATCTGATGTCCAAATTCATCGACTACGCCATCAGTCACGCGCGACTCACCGTCGCCACGCTCATTTTCCTGCTGACCGCGGGCCTGTTGGCCTATGTCACCATCCCGAAGGAGGCAGAGCCGGACGTCCGGATTCCCATCATTTACGTGCAGCTCTCCCAGCGCGGGATCAGCCCGGAGGATTCGGAGCGGCTGTTGCTGCGGCCGGTCGAGACTCAGCTCAAATCGGTCGGCAACGTGAAGGAGATGCGCTCGACCGCCTTCGAGGGCGGCGGCTTCGTTCTGCTGGAGTTCGAGGCGGGCTTCGATTCCAAGGCGGCGCTCGCCGACGTGCGCGCCAAGGTCGATCAGGCCAAACGCGACCTGCCGCGCGACGCCGACGAGCCGCAGGTGCTGGAGGTCAATCTCTCGCTCTATCCGGTGCTGGTAGTGGGGCTCTCCGGCGACGTGCCGGAGCGCACGCTGCTGCGCATCGCCCGCGGCGCCAAGAATGCGATCGAGCAGGCACCCGGCGTGCTCTCGGCCGAGCTGCGCGGCGCCCGCGACGAAGCGGTCGAGATCATCCTCAATCCGATGCTGTTGTCGAGCTACGGGCTCTCGCTCGATCAACTCGGCTCGATCACGCAATCCTTCAATACGCTCATCGCCGCCGGCGCGCTGGAAGGCCAGACCGGCCGCTTCGCGGTGAAGGTGCCCTCGCTGTTCGAGAAGCCGCAGGACATCCTCAACATTCCCATCGTCGCCTCGCCGAAGGCCGCGGTGCGGCTGCTCGACATCGCGCAGGTCAAGCCCACCTTCAAGGATGCGACCTCCGTCACGCGGGTGAACGGGCGTCCCGCCATGACCATTGAGGTGTCGAAGCGCACCGGCGCCAACCTGATCGAGACGGTCGACGCGGTGAAAGCGACGGTAGCGGCGCTGCAAAAGACCTGGCCTGATGCCGTGCACGTCACCTTCACGCAGGACAAGTCGAAAGTCATCCGGCAGATGCTGGGCGACCTGCAGAACTCGGTCGCAACCGGCGTGTTGCTGGTCGCGGTCGTGATCCTGTTCGCGCTCGGCTTTCGCGCCTCGCTGTTCATCGGCATTGCGATACCCGCCTCGTTCCTGGCCGGGGTGCTCGGGCTGCAGCTCGCGGGATTGACCGTCAACATCGTCGTGCTGTTCTCGCTCATCCTCGCCGTCGGCATGCTGGTCGACGACGCGATCATCGTGTCGGAATTCGCCGAGCGGCGCATGGCCGAAGGCATGCCGCCGCGGGAAGCCTATTCGCTTGCCGCCAAGCGCATGTCCGGGCCGGTGATCGCCGCCACGGCGACCCGCATTGCCGCCTTCTCGCCGCTCCTGTTCTGGCCGGGCGTGGTCGGCCAATTCATGAAATATCTGCCGATCACGCTGATTGCGACGCTTTCGGCCTCGCTGGCGGTTGCGCTGTTCTTCACGCCCACGCTCGGCGCTCTGCTTGGCAGAGCCTCCCCGGTGGCGCACGGCGATCGGGCCGGCGATCGCGGGCCCTATATGCGCACGGTGCGGCTCGCGCTGCGCCATCCAGGCACGACGCTCGCGTTGGCCGCATTGCTTCTTTTCGCGGTGCACGTTGCCTACGGCAAATTCGGCCGCGGTGTCGAATTCTTCCCCAAGGTCGAGCCCGACTACGGGCAGGTCGTCGTGCACGCCCGGGGCAACCTCTCGCTCGATGAAAAAAATCGTCTGATCGGAGAGGTCGAGAAACGCGTGCTTGCCTTCGATGGCCTCAAGACCGTCTACACCCGCATCGGCGAGCAGCCGCGGGGTATGAGCGAGCTCACCGAGGACACGATCGGCGTCATCCAGTTCGAGTTCGCGGACTGGCGCAGCCGCGCGCCCGCGCACGAAATCATGGACGCGATCCGCGCCAAGACTGCCGATATCGCCGGCATTCTCATCGAGGTGACGGCGCCGCGCGCAGGCCCGCCGACGGGCAAGCCGATCCAGGTGCAGCTTGGGGCATTGGACCCGGCAGCGTTGCCGGCGGCTGCGGCCAAGGTTGCCGCCATCCTCGCCGCGCGCAACGACATCCGCGATCTCGATGACGGCCGGCCGCTCCCCGGCATCGACTGGAAGATCGAGGTCGACAAGTCGGAAGCGGCGAAATACGGCGCCGGCATCAATACCGTTGGCAGCGCCGTTCAACTCGTCACCAACGGTCTCAAGGCGACTGAATACCGGCCCGTCGACAGCGACAAGTCGGTGGACATTTTGGTGCGCTTTCCATCGGACCGCCGCAGCCTCGACCAGATCGACGATTTGCGGGTGCAGACACAGGCCGGACACGTGCCGGTCGGCAACTTCGTGCAACGCGTGCCGGCGCCACGGGTCGGCTACATCAACCGCGTCAATAGCAACCGGGTGATGACGGTGTCCGCCAACGTCGCCGAAGGCGTGCAGACCGCCAAGATCCAGCAGGAAATCGCGGTCGAGCTTGCCAAGACGGATCTGGGTTCCGGCGTCACCTTCAAGCTCAAGGGCGAGGACGAGGAGCGCGCCAAGGCTGGGGCGTTCCTGCTCAAGGCGTTCGGCGCTGCGATCTTTCTCATCTTCGCCATCCTGCTCGCGCAATTCAACAAGCTGACTTCGGTCGGCTTGGTCCTCACCGCCGTCGTGCTCTCGACCTTCGGCGTCCTGGTTGGGCTGCTCGTGATGGGCCAGCCGTTCGGCGTGGTCATGACCGGCATCGGCGTCATCGCCAATGCGGGCGTGATCGTGAACAACAACATCGTGCTGATCGATACCTATGATCGATTGCGGAGCGAAGGCGTCGCCGCCTATGACGCCATCATCGAAACCTGCCGCGAGCGCGCCCGCCCGGTCGTGCTCACCGCCGTGACCGCGATCCTGGGAGTGCTGCCGATCGCGTTCGGCATGAACATCGAGTTCCTCTCGCGCGAGATCACACTTGGCGCGCCGGCGACGCAGTGGTGGATCAATCTCTCGACCGCGATCGTGTTCGGGCTCGGCTTTGCCACTGTACTCACGCTGATCGTCACACCAGCGGCGCTGATGGCGATCGCCAATGTGCGCGAGCGGCGGTTGCGCTGGTCGGCAGCGGTGCGCTCGTGGCGGGCGGCGCTGCGGACGTGGCGGCTGCCGGAGTTTGGGCGGACCTAGCAGCCCGGAGTGCCTGTTTTCCTGAAAGAACAGGGAGATACAGGCACCGGCCACAACCTGCCGTCCGCGGTTTTCTCGTAAGCGAGCGGCGTTGATTTGCTCGCTCGGACCGGCCGGCAAATAACATGGCGCGCCGGATGGCTCACGCGTTCGAGTTGCAATTTTCATTGTTAATAACAATCCGAAACAATGAGCTGGATTCGGCCACACGTAGTGGTTGGTTCTTGCGCTAGGTCCGTCCCGCGCACGCACGTAGCTGCTCCGAACCGCGCGTCCTCTCGCGCCTTCATGTTGACGAGGCGCGCATGCCGAGTTGCGGCTCGTCGCCGAACCGTTTCATTATTCATCTCACGATTTCAAACAGCCCATCTCGTCCCCGCGGCGCGTTTTTGCGTCCGGGCTTTGCCTCTTTGCTTCGCTCACCCCCCGTTGAGGGGTGGGCGGAGCGCCGAGAGACGTTCGGGTGTTTGCGAGACACCCGTTGGACACGCCATGACGCGGCGTGTCAGGCGCCTAGCGAGGCGCCTTGCGTCCCATGACGCGGGACGCTCGCCTCTCGGCGCTCCACCGTGGCGGTTTTGGGCACCGGGTCCGCGCTTTTCAGTCACCGGCACCTGCCTCCGCTGGCGCTTCGGCGGGCATCCGGATCCGTCTCAGCGAGCTCCTCGCAGCCAGGTCATAGTGCCTGACGGGCGGGGTCCCGGACCTCCCGGGGCCAGCGGTTACAAGCCGCCGCCGCGGGACGCCACCCCTCGCTCCGCCTTCAGGATGTCTCCGGAGACGCCCCTCAAAGAGCGAGGTCCTGTACCTTAAATGCGATACGTAGTCAAGTGCAAAATGTAGTTATAGAGTTGCGGGGCTGAAAGCACGCAAGCATGATACGGACCCCTCTTAGCCCCGTCAGGTTGTTTTGACCGCGCAGACCGCCAACGCGTTTGGAAGAACGTGAGAGTCGCTGGATCTGTTCGTTCGGTACGGCCCGGCGGACGAACGGAGCGCGGAGTTCGATACGTTTTCCTGTCTCAATTGCAAGACTGTCATTACTCTTTCCTCCCCGCCGAAGAGCCCAAGCCAAAGCAGTGAGCGCGGTTTGGGGCTCAACTCAATGCGGATGCGCCAGGTCGACTACTTTGCGAGCGTGGTGATGGAGGCCGCGATGTTTGCGCATCCCGGCACGTCAGATAGATGACGTTACGGTTGTCCAATCCGTCGGTCGCGCGATTCAAACGCCGATCCGGAAGCGCGTCATGACCACGATGATCGCAACCTGCATCATGCCCTGCAGCGCGACGGCATAGAAATATCGTTGCATCCAAATACTGATCATGTGCAAGTCGGGCTCGACCTTCTGCAATTCGAGACAGACGAACACATTCACCGGCGTCAAGAAACCGAGGCCCTGGATGGTCATCAACGTAACCAGCACCAGTGCCGCGGCCACCCAACCATAGGCCGGCCATGCCAGCGCGTTGTAGCCGAGATCGACTGCGAGGAACCAGCCCGTTGTGCCCGAAATGATGGAAACCGTCGGCATCAGAAAGAGGGTCCGCGGTGTGAGCCGCCGCACAATTTCCCGGCGGACCGAAAGGTCCACTCGCCGCAGGATCGGACCAAGCACGAATCCCATGAAGAGATCGACGCCGGTCCACAACAGGCTGGAAAACACATGGATGAAATTCAACAGCCAAAGATTGCCTGCGACGATGGCCGCGATCATCCCGGCGATGGCCGTCAGCGCCCACCAGAGATAACGCCAGGTGATGAGGCTTTGGGATGTTTCGATCGCCGCGACCGCCATCCGATGCCTATGCCTTCTGCGACAGCAGCCACGCGTTCGACAGCGCGTGCCGCAGAAAAATTTGGCCCGGATTCTCGGCGCGCGACATTTGGCCGATCAACGTGAGCCACTCCTCATCGCTCGCGCCGTTGACGAAGCGACCGATCGAGTGCGTGGCAAACTCGCCGGCGGACAGGTTGTGTTCGGCCGCGAGCGTGGCGATGCGAACCATCAGCGCGAGATCACCCATCGCGACAAGCGTCTCGCTGACAACGGCCTCATCTTCGAAACGAGCAATGATGTCTCCAAGCAACACGATGTCGCTCCAATCAATCGAACCGGACAACTTCTTCGGCGGTGGCAAGATTGATGCCTTCGATGCGCGCGCGCGCGGCGAGCCGGGCAACATATTGCGCCGACGCCAGCCGTTGCGTGCTCTCCTCCAGGTATTCGGCGATACGCTCCGCCACCAGTTCGAACGGCAGTTGGCGGCCCTCGTGCTTACGGTCCAACCGAACGATATGGAAACCGTAGCGCGTCGCGACCGGCTGCGGGCTGATCGCACCGGGCGCAAGCGCGAACAGGGCCTGCTCGAATTCCGGCGTGGTCTGGCCGATTGTGATCTGGCCAAGGTTGCCGCCTTGCGAAGCCGATGGGCACGCCGAGTACGCCTGCGCCAATTCGGCGAATTGCTGGGGATGCTCATGCAAGACGGCGAGCGTGGCGTGCGCGGCGTCGCTCGCCTGCGCGTAACGCGGCGCATCGGCGCTGCTCGCAGCGAACAGGATGTGAGCCGCTTCGTAGATGGCGGATGAGCGGAAACGCTGTCGGTTTTGCTCGTAATAGCGCCGGCATGTCGCGGTGTCGGCCGCGGGCGTGCGCACCGCTTGCGCCAGAAGCGCGCGCACCGCGGCTTCTTCGGTAGTTTCCCGGCGGCCGTCCGCATCGATGATGGGCTCTCCCTCGACCGCCAGCCGCCGCGCTTCTTGCAGGAGCAGTTCGCGCACCACCAGGGCTTGCGCCGCTGCCTGCCATGATGCCGCCGGCGTGCGCGAGGGATGATGTTGGACTTCGCGCGCGATCGCATCGCGGGGAATGGCGATGCCGTTGACCCGCACTCCGGTGCCCTTGGGCAGTAGTCGATGCACAGAGCAACTCATCGCCGTCACTCCGCGGGCACGGCGCTCGGCCGGCGAGCAGCCGGCCGAGGTCGTGCGCACGACCTGATAGCCACCGCGTCCGAGGTACCACACC
>Ga0081455_10004649_pt1 | contig 15289 bp, 14 predicted proteins | sample TabmetS3T2R1_FD_70207 | JGI IMG/M metagenome (GOLD analysis project Ga0081455, IMG submission 70207) | Tabebuia heterophylla rhizosphere microbial communities from the University of Puerto Rico - S3T2R1 | ecosystem: Host-associated > Plants > Roots > Rhizosphere ... | reverse complement strand
GGCGGTTGCCGTCGCGGCGAAGCGTGTCGTCGACAAAGCCAAGATCATCGCCGCGGCGATGATGGAGGTCTCGCCTGACGACATTGAAGTCGAAAAAGGCACCTACTCGGTCAAGGGCGACCCAACCATGTCGAAGACGATCCAGGAGGTCGCGCTTGCGGCGCACGGCCCGCTGGAGTTGCCTGAGGGCGTCGAGGGGCATCTCGACGCGGCCTGCGTGTACGACCCGCCCAACCTGACCTATCCGTACGGGGCGTACATCTGCGTCGTTGACGTGGATCCGAATACCGGAGCCGTGAAGGTACGACGATTCATCGCAGTTGACGACTGCGGCACCCGAATCAACCCGATGATCGTGGAAGGGCAGATTCACGGCGGTCTCGCCGATGGTGTCGGCATGGCGCTGATGGAAGTTATTGCGTTCGACGAAAGCGGCAACTGCCTCGGTGGGTCGTTCATGGATTACCAGCTGCCCACCTCGATGGAGTGTCCCAGCTGGGAGCTCGGAGAGACCGTGACCCCGTCGCCGCACCATCCGATCGGCGCCAAGGGCGTCGGAGAGTCAGCCACCGTCGGCTCGCCGGCTGCAGTGGTCAACGCAGTGATGGACGCACTGAAGCCCTACGGGGTACGGCATGCCGACATGCCACTGACACCGGCTCAGGTGTGGCGCACCATCCAGGGCCGGCCGTTCCGCACCGATCTGGCTATCACCGATTGAGTCACGGGTGATGGTGTGAGGCAGTGCTGGTGTAGGAGGGGCTGATGTGAGGAGGGGCGATGCCGGCGCGTCTAGAGCTCGCGGGTCGGGCTGAGGCGCTCGCGGCCGCCGGCACACCGTTTGTCTGGGCGACTGTCGTCCGAGCAGAACGGCCGACCAGTGCGAAGCCCGGCGACTCGGCGCTCGTACTCGCAGACGGGCAAGTTGACGGGTTCGTTGGCGGCGACTGCGCGGAGTCAACCGTCCGGGTTCAGGCGCTGGAGGTGCTCGGAACCGGTACGCCGCGACTGGTACGCATCACGCCGTCGCCTGAGGATGTCGGCGTCGCCGACGATGATGGCGTCGTGACGGTACACAACCCTTGCCTGTCCGGCGGCAGCCTCGAGATCTTCCTCGAGCCGTCCGTTCCGCTGCCGGTTGTGGCCGTGTTCGGTCACGCCCCGATTGCTACGGCTCTGCTGCGCGCGCATCGGCTGTTCGGGCAGCAAGTTCTTCGACTGGAAAAGCCTGGAGATCCTCTTCCGCCGGGCACTCGTGCTCTGGTGGTCGCCTCGCACGGCAATGACGAGGAACCGGTCCTCGAGGCGGCATTACGAGCGGAGGTGCCTTATGTCGCGTTGGTGGCCAGCAGGCGACGCGGTCCGGCGGTCCTTGCCTCGCTGGAGGTGGACGATCGGTTGCGATCGCAGGTACGCACTCCGGCAGGAATCGATATCGGCGCGCGAACACCCCCGGAAGTTGCCCTCTCGATTCTCGCCGAGATCGTTGCAGTGCTGCGTGAACCTGGCTCTGCTAGCCACGATGTCCCCGGTCCTGCGCACGAGATGACTGAACTGGTGCGTGATCCGGTGTGCGGCATGATGGTTGCTCCCGTGGCCGCGTCGCCGCACGTCGAGACGCCCAACGGGGTGGTCTACTTCTGCGGCACTGGCTGTCGAAACGCCTATCTCGACAACCCCTTGGCGTACGCCCAGTGATCGGCAGTAACGCGAGCGTCGCGCAACTTCTGCCGGATCTGGAGTCGCTTCGACTTGCGCTCGACGGTGTCGACTATCTCGCTGACGACGGCACCGTCATGGCGCTGTTCTGTGCATCCCGACTGGGCCAACCAGTTCTCATCGAGGGCGAGCCAGGGGTCGGCAAGACCGAGGCCGCCAAGGCACTTGCCGCCGCACTCCAGACTCCGCTCGTACGGCTGCAGTGCTATGAGGGAATCGACGTCGCCGAGGCGCTTTACGAGTGGAATTACCCTCGGCAATTGCTCGCGATCCGCATTGCCGAGGCGCGTGGCGTCGAGTTGGCTGAAGATGCGCTGTTCAGCGACGGATTCTTGATCGCGCGTCCGCTGCTCCTCGCGCTACGCCATCCCGGGCCGCGGCCGGCGGTGCTCCTCATCGACGAGGTTGATCGCGCCGACGACGACTTCGAGGCGTTCCTCCTGGAGCTACTCGGCGAGGGAGCTGTCACCATCCCCGAGCTCGGCACGGTGCGCGCTACGCATCGACCGATTGTGGTGCTGACATCGAACCGGACTCGAGAACTGCACGACGCGCTCAAACGCCGTTGCCTTTTCCACTGGATCGAGTACCCATCGGCGGCGCGGGCGGCCGAGATCGTGCGGCGGCGAGTGCCGGGCAGCTCGCGAGCGCTCGCCGAACAGGCTGCCCAGGTGGTCGAACGGCTCCGTGGGCTGGACCTGCAGAAACGGCCAGGCATCGCCGAGACAATCGACTGGGTCGCCGCGCTGGAGCTGCTGGGCGTGCGAACCGTGGATACGCCCACCTTGGACCGGACACTCGGCTCGGTGCTGAAGTATGTCGAGGACCAGCAGCTCGCCCGAGCTGCCGGGTTGGCTGCCGACCATGCGCCCTGAAGGCTCAGCGCACATCCGTGCCGATACTGCGACATTGCTCGCCCGATTCAGTGAGCGGCTACGAGAGGAGGGCGTCGCGGTTGCACCCGACCAGACGATGCGGTTCGCGACACTGGTAGCACTCGACGTGCCACGGACCCTGGAGGAGCTGTACTGGTGCGCGAGAGTGAGCTTGCTGCGATCCACCGCCGATATCGCGGCATTCGACGCCGTCTTCGCGCTCGTGTTCCGCGGGATGGTCGATGCTGCTGAGTCACGAGGCGATCCCACACATGCCAACGACCTTCGGCTACCGCCGCGCCACGACGACTCTCGTCTCGACCAGGAGCTGAGATCGGCTGCCGCGCCCAGTTTCGCAGAGATGGAAAGCACAACTGGCGAGGAGACCAGCCGTCTGATACCGACACTTGCAAGCTCGGAGGAGAGGCTGACAAAGATCAGCTTCGCACAGTTGACAGCGGACGAACTCAGTGCGCTGGCCCCACTGCTCCGGATGCTCTGCGTCAATCCACCACTGCGGTTGTCCCGTCGGCGGCGCAGGCATCGTCGTGGTGACCGACTCGATCTGCGCGCTTCGTTGCGGCACAGTACGCGCTCGGGCGGCGATCCTGCCGTTGCGATCCGGCGTACCCGCACCTGGACACCGCGCCGCATGGTCGCGCTGCTCGACATCTCCGGGTCGATGCAGCCTTACGCCCGCGCCTACCTGCACCTGCTTTGGGGCATGGCAACCCAGACGCACGCGGAGGTGTTCGTGTTCAGTACGCGGCTCACTCGGCTGACTCGCGCGCTGCAGAACACCAACCCCGACGTGGCGCTCGAGCGCGCCGCGGCACTGATGCCGGACTGGTCGGGTGGTACACGCATTGGCTGGGCACTTGGTGAGTTCATGGATCGGCATGGCCGACGCGGCATGGCTCGGGGCGCGGTCGTGCTGATCGTTTCTGATGGTTGGGAACGCGACGACCCAAGCGTGCTCGCCCGGCAGATGGTTCAGCTGCGCCGGCATGCGCATCGGATCGTATGGGCGAATCCGAGGGCGGCGGCGCCAGGCTTTGCTCCGCTTGCCGGTGGTATGGCGGCGGCACTTCCGTACGTCGACTCGTTTGTGAGCGGCCACTCGGTCGAAGCGATCACTGAGGTCGTCCGCGCGCTGGGTATGACTCCTGGTCGTGGTGCTGCGGCGGCCTGATCTTCGGCATTCTGTGCCCGATCACGCGGCTGACAGGCATCGCTTCTCGAAGAGTCATCGAAGGATTTTGCGAGACAGTGGCGGCGGCCCGCCGCAACCGCTACCTTCACCCCGTGCACATCGCTGTCACCGGCTCTATAGCCATGGATCACTTGATGAAGTTCTCGGGCCAGTTTGCGGAGTCACTGCTCACTGAGCAGCTTGATCGGGTATCGCTGTCGTTCCTGGTCGAGGACCTACAGATCCGGCGCGGCGGAATCGCGCCCAATATCTGCTTCGGGCTCGCTGCGCTTGGCTTGGACCCACTGCTGGTCGGGTCGGTCGGAGAGGACTTCGGTGACTATCGCGCATGGCTGGACCGGCACGGTGTGCAGACCTGGCCCGTACGGGTCTCTGAGACCCAGCACACCGCTCGGTTCATCTGTACTACCGACGCGGTCAATGCCCAGATCGGGTCCTTCTACACCGGCGCAATGGCGGAGGCGCGTCAAATCGAGCTGCAACCCATTGCCGAGCGGGCGGGCGGCCTCGATCTGGTCGTGATCTCGCCAAACGATCCGGAGGCAATGCAGCGGCATACGGAGGAATGCCGCAGCCGGGGGTTCAACTTTGTCGCTGATCCTTCGCAGCAGATGGCGTGGCTCGACGGCCCGCAGATCAAGCGGTTGATCGATGGAGCGACGTACCTGTTCTCCAACGACTACGAGGATGGGCTCATTACCCAGAAGACCGGCTGGTCTCACCAGGAGGTCCTGGAGCGGGTCAATGTCCGGGTGATCACCCGTGGCGTCAAGGGGTCCAGCATCGAGATTGCGGGTGAGCCTCGTCTCGATATACCTGTTGCGCGGGAGGTCGCGCGAGTTGACCCGACGGGAGTTGGCGACGCGTACCGTGCGGGATTCCTTGCTGGGCTCGCCTGGAAGGTGTCGTTGGAACGCTGCGCACAGCTCGGTTCTCTGCTGGCGAGCTACGCGATCGAGGTGGTCGGGACCCAGGAGTATCGCTTTGGCGAGACCTTTCTGACTCGCTTCGCGGATGCATACGGCACTGATGCTGCTGCCGAAATCGCCGCCTACGCGGGCAATCTCCGCTTGTGAGTTCCGGACCCACCTCCCAGGCGTGATTCGAGGAGCGCGCCCGTTCCCGTTCCCCCGGATGAGGCAATTCACCCAACGCAGGTGAGGCAAGCTTTGGCCGCAGGGAGGATCATCGGCGCATGAGGGAGCCCGACCAGGCAACCTCGTCGAAGCCCGCTGTGCCTGTTGCCGTGGATGCGGCGCTTGGTGTGGCCGTGTTGACGACGAGAGCGGCTATATCGGTGATGCGTGGGTTCGCTCGGCTAGCCGCGCCTGTAGGCCGAGTGGTCATGCATCCTCCGATCCTGAACGAACGCTTGCATCCGGTCCGCGTCGTCGAGGCCCTAGCCAACCGGGGCCACGAAGCACGGAGATCCAGCGGTGATCTCGACCGGATCATTGCCGCCGTCGTCCCGCCCGTGGTGAATGAGGTGCTCGATAGCCTCGACCTCACAGAGCTTGTCCTGGAGCGCGTTGACATCGACGCGCTGGTCTCCACTGTCGACGTCGAGGCGATCATCGACCGCGTCGACATCGCTGCCATCGTGGAGAAGATCGACATCGATGCGATCGCCAAGAGCATCGATCTGGATGCGATCGTGGACAAGATCGACGTTGATGCGATCGTGCGCCGCGTTGACGTCGACGCCATCGTGGCCCAGGTGGACATCGATGCGATCGCCAGGCGCATCGACGTCGACTCGATCGCCGACAAGATCGACATTGATGCGATCGTGCGCCGCGTCGACGTCGACGCCATCGTGGCCCAAGTGGACATCGATGCGATCGCCAGGCGCATCGACGTGGATGCGATAGTCGACAAGCTCGACATCGACGCCATCGTCGACCGGGTCGACATCGACGCGATCGTACGGCGCATAGACCTCGTGAGCCTGGCCGAGGAGATCGTCAACGGCATCGACCTGCCGGAGATCATCCGCGAATCGACCGGCTCGATGGCTTCTGAGGTGGTCCGCGACGTACGGATGCAGAGCATTGACGCCGATGTGGCGATCGCTCGCATCGTCGACCGTATTCTCCGACGACGCCGCGCGCGGCGCACGGAGATCTTGGGCAAGTCTGACTCCATCGGCCGAGCCGATCTTCCCGAGCCAACTGACCCAGCTCAGATGGAGACACTGCTATCCCCGCCCCAGGAGCGACCCAAGCAGGAGCTGCGGCCATGAGCACGCATGTGGACCCGATACCTCACGAGGCCAGGCCTTATCAGGGTCGTCGCGCAGGCCTCATAACTCGCACCGTCGCAGCGGCCATCGACCTCGGCCTCGTCATTATCGCGATGGGTGTCGGTTATCTCGGTATCTGCGCATTTCTCTTCCTGCTCAACCCCCGTAACTTCACATTTCCCACACCTTCGCTTTCGTTGGTGAGTGCCATCGGTTACGCGGCGTTCGTCCTCTATCTCGCCGTGAACTGGATGGGTACCGGCCGCACGTACGGCAACCACATCATGGGATTGCGAGTTGTCAGAGGTGACGGCGGACGGGTACATCCGCTTGCCGCCTTCGCTCGCGCGGTCCTTTATGCCATTCTTCCGATCGGGCTGTTCTGGGTGCTGGTCAGCGGTCAGAACCGCTCGTTGCAGGATCTCCTGGTACGCACATCTGTGATCTACGACTGGGACATGCGTCCGCTGCCGCCATCGTCCGGTCGGACACAGACCTAAGCCCGTCTATATTTGGCCCGCAGCCCCCGCACCTGGCGGCAATGTGATGCCCGTAGCACCGCTGCTGCCTCCGGTACCCGGCGGTCGTCCAATGTGCTGCCGCCGCCGCTGCCGAGACGCCGGTAAGCGCGGAGGATTATTGCAACCAAGGTGCTGCGGCCGTCTGCCGCACGTTGATCACGTCTTTGAGTTCTTGTTCACTAAGTGGACCCCGCGACTCGGCCTCCAGACACTCTGCGAGCTCCGCGCGGTTCTTGACCCCAAGTACGACCGTTGCTACGCCCGGAACGCTAAGCGCATAGCGATGGGCCAAAGAGGCCGCCGACTCGCCAAGATCGGCGGCCAGCCGGCGGAAGCCCGCCGCACGGTTGAAGTCGGCGCCCGCTGGGTTGCCAGTGTCAACCGCCCGATCAAGCTGATCGGTCAGAGCGCCGGCGGCCACCGCGCGGATCCCGACAACAGGCACAGAGGCTGCGCGGGCAATCTGGACCAGCTCGTCGTTCGCCGGTTCGCCGGTCGACCCGAAGATCCACATGTCGCCGGTCAGGTCCAGCGCATTGACCACGATCTGAACCGCGTTGGGACGAGGCTCGATCTGCAGCGCGTCGGCCACCGCTGAGGGATAGCCCACCCCGGTAATGCCCCAGGCGCGAATCAGGCCCTCGTCCCGGAGACGCATGAACGTAGGGACGACTTCGTCGTGATAGCGCTGCCAGCCCAGCGTTCGCGGCGCCGTAAGTGAGTCATCCGCAGGCCGCAGCTGGGAATGCAGGACAAAGAGATCGATGTGGCTACGTCCCAACCGGGCGATGCTTGCGTCCAGGCTCTTCGTCATCCTGTCGGCGAGGTCACCGGCCTCGTCATCAGGAAGCTCGACCTTTGTGGTGATCATCAGGTGTGAATCCGACCGGCCACGCAAGGCGTCCCCGGCGACGAGCTCCGCCTCGTGTTCCGTGCCGTAGGTAGGAGCGAGGTCGAGCATGGTGATGCCGGCGTCGATCGCCATGCGTACGGTTTCAACCGCCTCGGTGTGCTGTGTGGTGCCCCAGACACCGCCGATTCCGCCTCCGCCAAGGGTGAGTGCGCTGACCGAGCCGAGTCGTCCGAAGTTCCTGGTATCCATGGGTCTCCTTCGGCTAGGGACGTGCCACCCCTTGGGTCGCGAGATTACCCAGCAGGCGAAGGCGCGCGATTTCGTCCATGATCTCCTGAGCGCACCATCCCGCCCGCCGCTGGCCTCCGAGGCGTACGCGCTCTGGCTGGACGACGTGCTGGGTGAACTTGACGTCCCGCAGACGTCCATTGTGGGTGTCTCGCTCGGCGGGTGGCTTGCCCTCGACTACGCGATCCGCCGCCCAGGCAGGGTTGACCGGCTGGCCCTGTTGTGCCCCAGCGGCATCGGCCGGCAGAAGTGGGGCGTGCTGGTGGCGGCGCTGCTGCTCATGCCGTTCGGCCGGTGGGGACTGCGCACCACGATGCGGTCGGTCGCGGGCGGAGCACTACCGGCGGACACGCCGCACGCGCAAGAGCTCGCGGACTACCTGATGCTCATCCTCACGCACTTCCGACCCCGCCGTGAGCGGCTACCGATATTCGACGATGATGCGCTGGGCCGCTTGGATATGCCAGTGCTGGCGATCGTCGGCGGCCGGGACCGGATGCTCGACTCGTTCGGCACTCGCCGGCGCCTGGAACGGGCAGTGCCGCATGCGACTGTCCGTCTGCTGCCTGACGCTGGCCATATCCTGATTGGGCAGTCCAGGGTGATCCTCGACTTCCTCCGGGTGCGCTGACCTGCGTAGATCATGCGGGCACAGGCTGGGGGTACAAGGCCAGGACGACATCGGCTACGTCGCGCACCGACTCGTCCACTCGATAGACGTCGCAGATCGTGCGGGCCAGTCGGGTCGCCATGAAGTGCTCCATCGAAGCTGCGGAATCCCAGACGTACACCCCACCGTGCTCGCCACTTCGGAAACGCAGGTAGTACTTCTGCAACAGCCCGGGGACGGCGAGGTACTCGGAGGCGCGCACCTGGAAGAGCTCGGCAATTCGCTCGTCAGAAAGTGACGACCGGAACCGGACGATGTGGATGATCATGGTCCCTCCTTGGATTGGTCTTGCCAACAGGCTGACCCGTCACCCTGGAGCGGCGCTGGAGGTCCCCTGGAGCCCGGGCGTTCGTACACTGCGGATGTGGAGTACGGGCTGCTCGGCCCGTTTCGAGTGCTCGACGACAAAGGCGCCGAGGTGCAACCCTCTGCACTCAAGGTGCGCACACTCCTCGCGCTGCTGCTGCTGAACCGTGGTCAACCGGTCAGTCTCGACAAGATCGCCGACACGCTCTGGGGTGAAGAACCACCCCGATCGGCTTCGAACCTGGTGCACGGTTACGTGCGTGATCTTCGCCGGAAGCTCGGGATCCAAGGAATCTCGACGATCACGGGAGGTTACCGACTCGACGCGCCGAGGGGATGCGTAGACGCGTTTCGGTTCCAAGACCTGGTCCAGGCACGCCGGTATGCCGAAGCCCTGGCACTCTGGCGCGGGGTGGCCCTGCAGGAGTGGGCCGAGCAGCCGTGGGCGCAGGCCATCGCCACGCGGCTCGAGGAAGAGCGTCTCGCCGCGCTGGAATCCCGCCTGACCCAAGACATCGATGCTGGCCTTGCCTCTCTGGTGATCGGCGAGCTCGGCGCGCTCGTCGAGGAACACCCGTTCCGTGAACGATTTCGGGTGTTGCTGATCAAGGCGCTCTACGCCACGGGCCGGCAGGCGGAGGCACTCGACGCGTATGCGCAGGCTCGTCGCTTCCTCGTGGACGAGGTCGGGGTGGAGCCAGGAGCTGAGCTGCGCGCGGTTGAGGCCGCCGTTTTGGCTCAGGACTCCACGCTCGTACCTGCACCGCCCCGTCCTGCGGCAGCTCCGTTGCTGCCGGTGACCCCGCTAGTTGGGCGCGAGCGCGACCTTGCGACGCTGCGCGATGCGCTCAGATCCGCTCGGCTCGTGACGCTGGCCGGGCCCGGCGGCGTTGGCAAGACGAGGCTCGCTATCGAGCTCCTTGCAACATCATCTTCACGCGAAGAGTCGGTGTGGTTCATAGAGTTCACCAATGTGTCCATCGACTCGGCGGTCGCCCCGAGTGTGGCTCGAGCACTCCAGCTGGCCGAATCGCCTGGGCAGGAGATCGATCTCATCTGCGACTATCTGTCCGGACGACCTGGCTTGCTCGTCCTCGACACCTGCGAGCACGTGGTCGAGGGAGTAGCGGAACTCGTCGCAGTCCTTCTAGCGCGCTGTGCCGGTCTCAAGGTCCTGACGACAACACGTGAGCCGCTGCGGACGGCTGGCGAGCAGGTCGTCCACCTGAGCGGGCTCGACGATAGCGCTGCCAGCTCGGTGTTTGTTGCCCGCGCCCGTGCCGTAAGCGCCGTAGCTGCGCTCGACGATGATCAGGTGCGGGGCATCGTCAGCAAGTTGGATGGGCTTCCGTTGGCGCTCGAGTTGGCCGCTGCCAGAATCGCGTCGATGTCGCTGGAGCAGGTCGCAACGGGTCTCGGACGGCCGCTCGACCTGCTGAAGGGTGATCTCCGTTCACGTGACCCGAGACATCGCACGATGGGTGCCGTCATCGGCTCGAGCTACGACCTGCTCGATGCGAGCGACCGGGAGGCGCTTGCCGCGCTGTCCGTGTTCGTGGGGGCGTTCGACCGCGCTGCAGCGTCTGCCGTGGTCGGCGATGGTGGTTCCGAGGCAGTCGAACACCTATTGGCGCGCTCCCTGCTGGTCCGAGACTCAGACCTGGCTGGACAGGCCAGGTATCGCTTTCTCGATTTGGTACGGCACTTCGCCCAGGAGCAGGCGACACCGGCTATGCGTGATCGGGCGAGCCGACGCCACCTCGACTACCACGTCACTCATGCGTCCCGGATCGACAGCCGGATCCGAACGGCCGAGGCGACGACATGGGCGGCGGTTGCCCGCGGATCCGCAGAGAACTTGCGAGCGGCCGCGGCGTATGCCGTCGCCCAGCGCTCGGCCGGCGCAGGTCGGCTCGTCGCCGATCTTTACTGGCCTTGGTTTCTCGACGGGTTCCTTGCCGAGCTCGGATCGTGGGCAACAGCTGCCCTCGGCTTCGAAAGTGACCCGCGCATACGTGCTCGTCTACTGCGCGTGTTGGCGTCCACGGCGCTCGCCCAAGGTGACACCGCAGCAGCCGTTGACGCCGCACGCCGTCAACTCGAGACTGCGCAGCGGCTTGCGGATGGAGAACTTGTCGCACTCGCCTACAACCTCCTCGGGATGGCCGCATGGGCACGAGGCGACTATGCAGCTGCCGGAGTACAGCACCGGGCCGCTCTCGACCACGCACGCAGGTGCGGGCAATCCTGGACCCTGGCCCTCGTCACCGCGATTGCGGGACGGTCGGCCCACGGGGCGGGTGACCACGAGGCGGGCGCGGCCCTGCTCCGGGACGCTGAAACCTTGGCCGAAACGGTCGGCGAACCAATGGTGTTGGGGAGCGCATTGGACTACCGCGCGCATGCTGAGCTCGCCGCGGGCCGCTCTGGGGAGGCCGCTGCACTTTCGACTCGGGCCCTCGCGGCGTACCGGAGCATCGGCTACCAGGAAGGGCTTGCTTCGGCCGGCATCCTGGCGGCCAACCTCGCCGTGATGGTGGGCGATCACCAACGGGCCGACGCGCTGCTCCACCAGGCGATCGACGTGACCCGGCGGCTACGCCATCGCGGCGGCACGGCGTCCGCCCTCGAGGCATTGGCCGTGCTCAGCTACGACAGAGGCGACCGTGAGAGCGCCACCGCAAACCTCGAAGAAGCACGCACTCTCAGACGACGGACAGGCACTGCGGCTTCAGCAGTTCTGCGGGACCGGCTGAGCCGAGTCGCCGAGTCATTGACGCGCTCGATACCGGAGGATCACAACGGCTGAGCGGCAGGAATCTCAACGCGAGGGATCTTCCTCCCTTGACCTGACCAAAGGGTCAACGGTCTCCGCGCACCTCGCCGTCTGGAGCCCCGAGTCGCCTGGGCGAAGCCGACGTGTGCAGAGCCACGATCGGCTGTTGCAGAGCAGCCCTGGGCGCTGGCAGGCCCCTTGAGACTGGCGAAGCGCGACCTACACTCGCATTTTGGTTTCTATCGGTCTCCGCCCTGTGTCTGCGGACGTGACGTCATCGAGGTGACGCAAGGTCTTGCAGCCACTACGAGCGAGGGTTTGCTTAGGCCCTCAGAGTCTGGAGGCTGACCTCCGCGCGCCACAGTCAGAGGTCAAAGACGGGCCATGACCGGTTACCCGTGGCTTGTGCTGATCAGCATCGCTGTCGCCCTACTCTTCACCTGGTTGCTACTGATCGACGCGGTCCTCAGAGGACGCTCCAAGGGCAAGATGGCTCAGTTGGCCGCAGCGTACCGTCGGTTCTCGCCGAGTGGTGCCCTGCCCGACCGCAACCGAAGGGTGCGGCTCTATCTCCTGGTCTTAGCGGTGCTTGTCATCCTCAACCTGGTCGCGTTGTGGCTCTTGTTGTCCCGAGGACCGGGTAATTCAGCCGGGGAGTCAACCTCCATTCAGCGGGCGGAGCCCGGCGGGCTATCGTCGAGCGCCAGTCCGTCACAAACTTCCGCCCCTCAAGGCGGTTCGGCGGAGGGGAAGGACATTCAGTTGGAGGATTCGGCCGACTCGGCCGTGCCCTTCCAACCCGTTCGAATCCGAGGTACGTATCGCGGTGGAGCAGATACTCTCCTGCGGGTGCAGCGCTGGGAGGGAGGCAAGTGGCTGGACTTTCCGATACCCACGAAGACCGACCAGTCGGGAGAGTTCACCACCTACGTCGAGCTTGGGCAGCCGGGTCGTCACCGGCTTCGCGTGGTGGAGCCCGGTTCCGGCGTCACGTCCAAACCATTTGAGCTTGTGATCAAGAATTGAGAGGTCCGCGTATCAGCCCCCACGCCCCGAAGATCATGGGCTGACTCTATGCGAGTTCCAGATACCTGACCGGAATACCGTCGTACAGGTCAACAGCCATGGGGAGGTGCCGAGCCAGTATCGACTTGGGTTTGCTCGAGCGCGGTCAGCGGTCATATCACCGAATGGTAATATGAGCGACATGAGCGCCTACGCCGCCCTGGCCGAGCCTCACCGCAGACAGATTCTCGACTTGCTGCGTGGTGGCGAGCGGCCTGCCGGAGAACTGGTGAGAAGCCTTGAGCTCAGCCAGCCCGGCGTGTCCAAGCACCTCAAGGTGTTGCGCGAGGCCGGGCTCGTCATGGTGCGCGCGGATGGCAAGCAGCGTCTGTACACGCTGCGCCCAGAACCCCTCGCCGAGGTCGACCAGTGGCTGGAGCCCTATCGCGCGTTCTGGTCGCAGCGCCTCGACGCCCTGCAACGACACCTGGAGGAGAACCCATGACCGACGGAACACTGGAGTCGATCGACGGTCGCCCAGCGCTGCGCTTCGAGCGCACACTCGCCTACTCGGTTGAGCGCGTGTGGCGGGCGATCAGCGAGCCAGCAGAGCTTGAGCGCTGGTTCCCCGCTGCCGCCGACTGGACACCGGCGACGGGTGAAACCTTCGAAGCCTACGGCGCGACCGGCGAGGTGACTGAGGTCGATGCGCCCCATCGCCTCGCCTGGACCTTCGGCAGCGAGCAGTACAGCTTCGAGCTGGCCCCTCAGGAGGGCGGCTGCCGGCTGATCTTCATCCACGTCTTCGAGGACCGCGCGCTTGCAGCGCAGACCGCAGCCGGCTGGGAGACCTACCTTTCGCGGCTTGAGCCTCATCTCGCCGGCGGGCACCTCTCCGAAGAGCAGGCACACGAGCCGTGGGAGGAAATTCACGAACGCTACGCCGAGCGCTTCGGGGTCGACCCGACGCCGGGTCGGCGTTTCCTGGCTGCCCAACGTGCTGAGCAATGATGATCCGGTGGCCCGACTCGTGACGCTGACACACTGACGCGTGGCAAGCGGACCTCCGGGTGTCGCTCTCTTTTTAGGTGAGCCGACTGGTCGGGCGGTGGAGATGTTCAGCGGCTGGCTGAGTCCCCAGAGTCGGCGGGTTAAATGGGCAATTGACGCGTGGCCATCTCGTCTGATCGCCAAGCAGCCTGAATTGCCGTTCCATAAGGGACCCGCTTCCGGGACGTCGTAGGGAGGAGCTTGACGGTGCCGCCTTGAAGGCGTGCCGCTTGCGAAGGGTCGGCTGCGAGGCAAATAGCCGAGGTTGGAGCCCAACAAGGCCAAGCACCCTCTCGTGCTGCACGACTCCGGTAGCTACATACCCGTTAAGGTCGCCTGGCTCGTCCATGCCGGGATCGGCTAACGAAAGGGGACAGGATGAAGGCACTTCGAAAGCCAGGACGCATCGCCGGGCTGTGGTTCATTGGCACATTTGTCTTCTCAATCCCGCAGCGCTCCTCTACGAACCCGTACTGAATGCTGCTGACTACATCCTCGGCGAGGGTCTTGACGCACGCATCTCGTTGGGCGCGTTGTTGGAGGTCCATCTAGCGATCGCCAACATCGCTACTGCGGTCGTCTTCTTTCCAGTCCTCAAGCGGGTAAACGAAGCCGTAGCGCTTGGCTATGTCGCGTCGCGCACGATCGAGTCGGCGATCATCGTCACTGGCCTTATCAGCTTGATGTCGGTAGTCACGCTGCGGAATAACTTCACTGGTAGGAGCGGTGACACCGCTTCGATCGGCATAGCCGGGCAGACATTGGTCGCTTTCCACGATTGGACGTTCCTCCTCGGTCCACAGTTCTGTGCGGGCTTTGGGAACGGAATCCTCCTCGGCTACCTGATGTACACATCGCGACTCGTGCCACGCAAGATGGCCCTGTTGGGGCTGATTGACGGACCGCTGGCGTTCGTCGGCGGAGGGTTCGTGCTCTTCGGGGCGTTCGACCAGCCGAGTGGGCCGCTGATTGCCTTGACTGCAATTGAGTTTGCATGGGAGGCCTCTTTGGCGATCTACCTCACCATCAAGGGATATAGGCCATCACCGCTTCTTGCTGAGACGAGCGCAGCCTAGTCAATGAGTGCCTGCTCAAGCCCAGTGAGGGTGATGCACAAGATGTGTCCCAACCTCACAAATTTTTTGCGCACGAGTCGCATTCTGACGATGAATCTTGCTCAGCGGCTCCCTGTGAGGGTGAATTGCCTCACTTAGCGCTTGCTGAGTTTCTTACCGGAGCCTATCTTCAGACTTCAGACCAGCGCTCTTACTGGTACTACTCACGAGGTGACGTCATGACTGCCATCAGCGAATCCGATCGATCAGCAGGGGTGGCTGCGCCGCCGACCCCAACCCCGCCGACCAACCACCGTCGCCTGCTGTCCTGGGTGGCGGAAGTCGCTGAACTCACCGAGCCGGAAAATATCTATTGGTGTGACGGCTCCGAGGCGGAGTGGGCGCAGCTCACCGACACCCTCGTAGAAACCGGCACGTTGATCCGGCTCAACCCGGACGCTAAGCCCAACTCCTTCCTAGCCCGGAGCGACCCCGACGATGTCGCCCGGGTCGAGGACCGCACCTTCATCTGCTCGGCCGATCCTGACGACGCCGGACCTACCAACAACTGGGTAGCACCGACCGAGATGAAGCAGGTGATGACCGATCTGTATCGCGGCTGCATGCGCGGCCGGATCATGTACGTAGTGCCGTTCTGTATGGGTCCGCTTGACGCAGAGCAGCAAAGCTTCGGAGTGGAGATCACCGACTCCCCG
>Ga0081455_10004648_pt1 | contig 15290 bp, 12 predicted proteins | sample TabmetS3T2R1_FD_70207 | JGI IMG/M metagenome (GOLD analysis project Ga0081455, IMG submission 70207) | Tabebuia heterophylla rhizosphere microbial communities from the University of Puerto Rico - S3T2R1 | ecosystem: Host-associated > Plants > Roots > Rhizosphere ... | reverse complement strand
TATCGTCAGTGGGAGGAAGGGTGAAACGATGAGGTTGGAGCTTGTGTCGATCGAAACCGGCACCTATCCCATCGATGGAGTCTTCTATCGGCCGGAAGCCGGTGCCGGCAAAGGCGCCATTCTCATCATGCACGGGAATTGCGGAAACTTCTACACCGGCGTGCCGCGCCATGTTGCCCCCCTCCTGGTGCAACTGGGCTATGCCGTGCTCGCCTTTAACCGCCGCGGCCACGACATTGTGGCAAGCACGGCACGGGAGCGCATGGGCGGCGCCTACCAGCGCATCCACGAGATGATCGAGGACAACCAACATGCGGAACGCTGGCTCGCGACGCGCGAATTTGAACGCCCGATCGTCATCGGTCATTCCAACGGCGGCATGCTGGCGGTGAAGCACTGTGCCGGCAGCACGAGCGTGCGCGCCCTGGTGCTGCTGTCCGCCCACATGGGCGGGAAGAATCTGTTCCGCACGATCAGCGAAGCCGGTTTGATGGCCGGCGAGCGGTTCGACGAGTTCAGTGCGCGCGCCCGCGAGCTGGTGGCGGCGGGAGCGGGGAGCGAGCTGATGCAGGTCCCGGGGTGGTGGTGGATCATCAGCGCTCAGACGTTCGTCGATTATCTCGACGTCTGCCCCGACATTCTGGAGCTGGCGCCGCAAGTGCGCTGCCCGGTGCTCTTCCTGCGCGGCGATCGCGAGGCGAAGCATGTCTATCCCGGAGAGGCCTTTGTCGAGCGCGCCGGCGGCCCGGCGGAATTCAAGCTCGTGCCCGACTGTGATCATTTCTACGGCGGGCGCGAGCAAACGGCGGTCGAGCTGATCGCCGACTGGTTCGCCCGTTCCGGCATCGAGCCATAGATGCTGGCAGCTTGGCGAACGCCTCGCCGCACACACGTGTTGCAGCCGTCGAGCCTTGAAGCCTTTCATGCGCAGTGGCGCGGCGCGTACCGGCCGATCAACGCCTCGAGCGCGGTCTTGCGAGAGGCGCGTGCGTGCCAGAGCTGGCCGAGTTCACCAGGTCGACGATGCGCGCCGGGCTGATCGGCGTCTCGACGATCCGGATGCCGAACGTATCGAGGGCGTGCTCGATCGCACTGATGATCGCGGCCGCCGCCGGGATCACGCCGCATTCCCCGACCCCTTTGACGCCCAGCGGGTTGAGCGGGGAGGGCGAGACGTGGCTGATCAGCTCGATCCGTGGCAGCTCGGTCGCGGTCACTACCAGGTATTCGGCGAAGTTGGTCGTGAGCGGCTGCGCGCTCGCGTCGTAGCTCATGCGCTCGAACAACGCGTTGCCGATGCCATGCACGACGCCGCCGATGATCTGGCCCTCGACGATCATCGGGTTGATCTGCCGGCCGCAGTCGCTCACCACCACATAGCGCAGGATCCGCACGACGCCCGTGGCGGGATCGACCTCGACCTCCACCGCGTGCGCGGCGTTGCTGTAGGCGAGGCCGGTCGGCATGAAGTGGGCGGTCTCCTCCAGGCCGGGCTGTCCTGGCTTCAGCCCTTTGGGCAGCGCGTAGCCGGGCATGCCGGCCGCCTCGCGCGCAATGTCGCCGAGCTTGATCGATACGTTGCCGCCCCTGACGCGCACCAATCCGCCGTCGAGCTCGAGATCCTCGACCGGTCTTTCGAGAAGATCGGCTGCGACCCTGAGTGTCGTCTCGCGCACGCCCTTCGCGGCCATGTGCACGGAGTTGCCGGCGTTGACAGCCTGCCGGCTGGCGAACCCGCCGTGACCCATCGGCACGTGGGCGGTATCTCCGGCGATCACCTGAATGTCCGCGGGCGCGACATTGAACTGGTCGGCGGCGATCTGGGCCAGCATGGTGGCGGTGCCTTGTCCCATCGCGGCGGCACCGGTCGCCACCGTGATTCGGCCCGACCGGCCGATGCGCACGATCCCGGTCTCGAACGGTCCGCGCCCCGTGCCCTTGGTTCCGTTGGCGATGCCGATGCCGATATGGCGTCCCTCCGCGAGCGCGGCGGCCTTGCGGGCGGCAAAGCCGTCGTATTCGATCGCCTCGAGTGCCATCGCCTGGCACTTGGGGAAATCTCCGCTGTCGTACTTCACCGGCGTGCCGGCGCGCGTCTTCATCGGGGTGGCGTAGGGCATCGCCGCCGCGGGGATCAGATTGCGCCGCCGGATCTCGGCCCGGTCGAGACCGATGCGGGCGGCGGCGAGATCGAGCAGCCGCTCGATGGCGAACGTGCCCTGCGGATGGCCGGCGCCTCGGACCGGCATGGTCGGGACCTTGTTGGTCTCGACCGCGACAACCCTGAGCGAATAGCTCGGCACCTTGTAGGGGCCGGGCAGGGAGGTCGCCGAGTTGTAGGAGACGTTGATGCCCTGCGGCGTGTAGGCACCCTGGTCGTTGAGCAGCGTGCCGCGCACGCCGAGGATCGCACCCTGGCTGTCGAGCGCGATCTCGAGCTCCCATTGCTGGTCGCGCTCCTGGATCGAGCTCAGAAAGTGCTCGCGGCGGTCCTCGACCCATTTGACCGGGCGGCCCAGCAGGCGGGCTGCCAGCGGCACCACCACTTCCTCGGGATAGATCAGGTATTTGGCGCCGAAGCCGCCCCCCACATCGGGCGTGATGATCCGCAGCTCCTCGTCGTCCACCCCGAGCAGCTGCACCAGCGACATGCGGATCTCATGCGGGCTTTGCGTCGAGGTCCACACCGTGGTCCGCCGCTCGCGCGGATCGTGGCTGGCAAGCACGCCGCGGCCTTCCATCGGATGGGCGCAGCCTCGGTGCTGGAACAGCGACAGCGATACCCGGTGTGCGGCGTCCAAGAACGCTCGCTCGCAGTCGCCGTAGGCGATCGTGTATTCGGCCAGGATGTTGCCCGCCACCCGCCGGTGCACCGGCGGCGCGTCGGGCGCAATCGCGGCGGCCATGTCCGCCACCGCCGGCAGCGGCTCGAATTCGATCTCGACGCGTTGCGCCGCATCCTCGGCGACCGGGCGGCTGTTCGCGATCACCACCGCGATCGGATCGCCGACATAGCAGACCTCGTCGCGTACCAGCACGAACGGGGTGATGTTCTCCCGCAGGCTACGGCTGGCGAGCCCGGCGATCTCTCGCACCGACTGGCCCAGCGGCGTCCGCTCGGAGCTCAGGTGAGGCATGAAATCGTCGAGCGTGAAAACCGCATGCACGCCCGGCGTCGCGCGTGCCGCATTGGTGTCGATTCGGTTGATGGCCGCGTGGGCGTGCGGTGAGCGCACGAACACGGCCGACAGCGTGCCGGGCAGGGCGATATCGTCGACGAAGCGGCCTTTGCCGGTCAGCAGCGCCGGGTCCTCGACCCGGGCCATTCTGGCGCCGAAGCTGATCCTAGACGGGCTCACCTTGGTGCCGCGGCGGCGTCCGCGAGGTTGCCGTCCCACGTCTCCAGCTTGGCTGCGGCGCGCCCGGCGGTCCAGCCGCCGACGAAGCATTCGGCCAGGTTGCCACCCGAGATGTACAGATGGCCGAATACGCTGCCGAGCTCGCCGGCCGCGAACAGCCGCCCGATCGGCTGGCCGAAAGCGTTCATGACCCGCTGCTCGGCATCGTGCACCGGACCACCCTGCGTGTTCGAGCACACCGGCCACACCTCGGCGAAATAGAACGGCGGAGTTGCGATCCTCACCATCGAGGTCGTCGGGCGGCCATGCACGCTGTCACGTCCGCTGTCGCAGGCCTCGTTCCAATCGGCGATCGTGCGCGCCAAAATACTTTCCTCGACCCCCATCTGAGCCGCGAGCCCGGCAACGGAGTCGGCTTTGCGCAGGATGCGGGCCTCGAGGTCGCGCAGCGTCTTCTCGCTCCATTCGAACTTGAAGCGCCGGTCGTTGAAGGTCGGCGAGACCATCGGGTAGCCGGCGCGGCCCGCCTCGTCCATCACCAGATAGGACGGGATCCGCAGATAGCTCATGGCGCGCGGATCATAAGTCGCCATCGGCCGCCACGACGTGTCCTGGGTATAGGGCGGATACTCGTTCATATACCTGCGGCCGGCGCGGTCGACGATGATCCATGGCACCGTGACGTCGGCTCGTGCCGCTTCCCCCGGAATCCAATCGGGTAGCCGCTTCGGGCGGATGCCGAACGGGTAGCTCGGATCGGGGTGCTTGAAGCCGTACACACCGTGATAGTGCCACATGTGCCAGAGCGCGGCGCCGACGTCCTGGGCCATGACGATGCCGTCTCCGGTATTGCCCATGTAGGCGGCGTTGAGCACCGGCTTCTCCTGCCAGTGCTGGCGCTGCATCTCGGGGTTGGCCTCGAAGCCGCCGCAGGCGAGCACGACCGCGCGCCGCGCACGAATGCGGATCGCCTTGCCGTCGTGATCGGCCGTCAACCCGCGGATCTCGCCGGCCTCGTTCGTGATCAGCCGCAGCGCCGGCGTCGAGAGCTGGACGCGGATGCGGCGCTGGCGGATGTTGTCCTCGATCACGCGAAACAGCCGTACCCCGGCCGCGCGGTGGATCGGCACATAGCTCGACACGAACGGGTAGGTCGCGGCCGCGTCGAACCCGGGGATGTCCTTGATGCTGACGTAGCCGAATGTCTTCGTTCCAGGGAACGGGTAGTTGCCGTCCGCCTGCCGCCGATCGACGATGGCGCCGCTCGCCTTGGCGATCTTGTCGAAATAGGCGGGCATCTGCTGCATGCCGACCGCCAGCGCGCGCAGCACGCTGTCCGGCGTCGTGCCGTCGTTCGTCGCCTTGAGATGCTTGAATCCTTCTTCTGCATCATCGACGATCCGCACGTTGCCGCCCGACGTGATGGAGATGCCGCCCGGGTCCGGCATCTTCTCCAGGATCAGCACGCTGGCGCCCGCATCGTGCGCCTCGATCGCAGCGACCGCCCCGGCGTAGCCGTAGCCGACGACGACGACATCCGCGGAGTCGTCCCACCTGTCGGGCATGGTGCGGGGAGGCACGCGCTTCGCGGGCATGGTCGGCATCCTCGGGATCGCGCTTTCGGCTAGCGCCGTTTGGGCAAGGTCTCGCTGACGCTTTCCGCCTCATTCTTGCGCACGCGTACGAACACGCGTCCGTCGACAACCTGCACCGGGAAGGTCTGCAAGGGAACGATGGCGGGAACCCCCACCGCTGCGCCGGAGCGTACGTCGAAGCGGCCCTGGTGGAACGGGCATTCCACGATGCAGTCGACCACCACGCCATCCGACAGATAGGCGTGCTCGTGGGTGCACACGTCCTGCGTCGCGTAGAACTGCCCTTTGGCCTTGTAGACCGCCACGGCGAGCCGGCCGACCCAGATCTGCTCGACGTCTTCGTCCTCGAAGTCGGCGGCGTTGCCGGCCGGATGCCAGTCCGGACCAGGAGGCGATGCGTTCATGGCTGCGGCCACCGGAACAATGTGCGCATTCGCACTCCTTCCGCCGTTCTATTAGTCCAGGTGGCAGATCCAGCTGGTATCGACGCTCTCGTTCCGGCGTTTGCGCTCCTCGATAATATGCTGAGCTTCCGCGGGTGATACGATGCAGGTGCGGCGTACCTCCTGGTCGACGGCGAGCAGGCTGTCGCCCATCGGCTTGAGCTGGCTTCCGAGCAGGCGGTTCACCTCGGGCAAGGCGAAGAACGGCGCCTGCGGCAGCACATGGTGCTCGGAATGGTAGGGCATGTTCCAGCACAGCAGACGCATCGGCAGGCTGGCCCTGGTGGAGCGCGTGTTGGTGCGCACGTCGGTCCCTTCCTCGCAGCCCTTGTGCTCTGCGATGCGCCAGGCGCGCTGCAACGGCTCGCCCATCATGCGCGGGATCAGCCAGTAGACCAGCGGCGCAAAGCTCCCGAAGTAGATCGCGGCGCCGGCGACGACGCCATAGACGCCGAGCATGATGCGCGCCTCGTTGTAGATCCTGGGCAGGTCGTTCTTCGGCACGTACCAGGAATCCTGCGGCCGCATGCGCCCCAGGGCGTGCTTGGTGATGACAACCGGGAATGTCGTCCAGAACCGCCAGCCGAGCAGTTGCTCGAAATAGTGCTGCCAGGTGGTCGGGCTGGGCAGCACCATCGCCGGGTCCTTGCCCTGGATCTGGGTGTAGGTGTGGTGCACCGCGTGGCGATAGCGGTACCACGTCGGCTGGCTGATATAGACGAGGCTCACCAGCCAATAGGCCGCCTCGTTGAGCCAGCGCGTGCGGAACGCCGTGCCGTGGCTGCATTCGTGCATGGGAGCGAACAGGCAGGCGAGCACGACGCCGTGCAGCCACATCGCCGGCAGCATGAAGAGCGTGCCGTAGGTGAGGTAGACCGCGTAGCCGCCGACGCCGATGGCGGCGAAGTGGCCGCCAAGGTGCATGAGACCGATCCGGTCGTTGCGCCGCGTCAGTGCTTTGCGAGTCTTCTTGTCGATCAGTTGGAACGGATCGAACGCCATATCCCAGCGCAGCATGGCCAGCCTCCATCCCCAGAGGGCGGATCACATCATCCCGGCGTTCGAACCTTGACAATCAGGGATCGGGGGCTATCAATCAAATCATATTTTATCCACTCTAATATAGAGCTAAGCTATGACACCGGCCCAAGCGCGCGCCTTCCATGCGGTCGCGGTGGAGGGCAGCTTCACGGCGGCAGCCAAGTCGTTGCACTTGAGCCAGCCGACCCTGACCCACCAGGTGAAGCTGATCGAGACCCGCTACAAGGTCGAGTTGTTCCACCGCACCAGCCGCGGCGCGCGTCTGACCGAGACCGGCGCCGGACTGCTGGCGATCGTCCGAAGGATGTTCGCCGGCTACGACGAGGCCGTGGCGTTCCTCGACGAGGCGCGAGGCATGCGGCAAGGGCATCTGCGGGTCGGCTCGTACGAGCCCTATGATCTCAGCCGCGTGCTCGCACGCTTCATCGAGCGCTATCCCGGCATCCAGATCTCGGCCCGGTTCGCCAACTCGCCGGAGCTGTCGAGCCGGCTGCTGCAATACGATATCGACGTGGCCGTGCTTGCCAGCACCGAGCGGCGCGAGGAGTTCGTGGCCATGCCGTTCCGGCGGCCGCGGCTGGTCGCAATCGCGCCGCGCAACGCGAACTGGGCCAAGCGCGACAGCGTGCGGCCGGCTGACCTCGCCGGCGAGACGCTGATCGTCCGCGAGGCCGGCTCGACGGCGCGCCAGGCTTTCGAAAAGCTGTTGCTCGACTCCGGCATCTCGAAGCCGAAATGTTTCGAGTTCAACAGCCGCGAGGGCGTCCTCAGCGCAGTTGCCGCCGGAATGGGCATTTCCGCGATCTTCGACGAGGGGCTGCTACCGGAGGACAGAATCGTCCGGTTGCCGATCAGGGGCTGCAACATTCGCTCGAACATCGAGGTGGCCTGCTTGAAAGAGCGACGTAACAGCGCACCCATCCGAGCGTTCCTCGGCATCGCAAAGGAGCTGGTTGCCTAGCGAACAGCCACCGCACGGGACGCCGCGGTGTCCCGATTGGCCGGCAACGGTGCCATTCGCACGCAAGCGGTGCGCAGCGATCGAGATGGCGTCGCCGGACAGAAAGCATCGCAAATTTGGATTTGCGCAATCATGGAAAAGCTGCTGGATTGACTCGCGTCACTGCACATCACGCAACTCAGCGCGGGATGCAGCCAGCTATGCATCTTAGGCGAGCATCGTCTCTGGCCCCGTCAGTCGCTCGACACCGCAGAGGGAAAAGCTCGACGGCAGTTACCTCGAACGCGGAGCCGCGGGGAGCGAGTCACTGGTTCGCGCCGGCCGAGTACAGGCCGCTGCCATGAGGGTCCGCTGGGAGCTGGTGCTGCTGCCCGCGCTGGTCATTTCGCTGGTGCTGCTGCTTGCTTCCCAATTCGTGTTCCTCAAGGGCAGTCTCCAGCGCGACCTCGGCATGGGCGTCATGGCGCCTGGCCTGACGCTCGACAATTTCCGGGAGATCTTCACCGACCCTTACTTTCTCTCCTCGTTGTGGCTGTCGATCTCCGTCTCGACCATCGCCATGGTCATCACGTTGCTGATCGCTTTTCCGGCGGCTTACGCGATCGCCCGCATGGACGGGCGCTGGTCGATCGTCCTGCTCGCAGCGGTGGTCGTGTCCTCGTTCCTGACCATCGTGGTCAAGATCCTGGGCCTATTGCTGATCTTCTCGAGCAGCGGACCACTCAATCGGACGCTGTTCTGGCTTGGCGCCATCAGCGAGCCGGTGACCATTGTCGGCAACATCCCGGGCGTGATCCTCGGCCTCATCTACTATACGCTCGGCTTCGCCATCCTGCTGTTCTACAGCATCGTGGTGACAGTCCCGCGCTCGCTCGAAGAAGCAGCGGAGGTGCATGGCGCTTCGCGCGCCGGCGTGTTTCGGCAGGTCGTGATGCCGCTCTGCCTTCCCGGCATCGCCGCCGGCGCGCTGATGATCTTCAACGTCAACATGGGAGGCTTCTCGTCGACCGCGCTGATCGGCGCCGGCAAGATTCTGACCCTGCCGATCGTGATCCAGCGCACGGTCATCCTGGAGAACAACTACGGGCTTGGCGCCGCGCTTGCCGTGCTGCTGCTCGGGGTCGTGCTCGTCATCAATGCGTTTGCTGTGTGGCTGCTGCTGAGAGCGCGCCGAGGCATGATCGTCTGAGAATGGCCATGCTGCACTATCGCACACGACGCCGCTTGTTCTCCACCCTGGTTTTGATCGTGGCGTACGTGACGCTGCTCAGCCCCATCGCGTTTGTGATGATAGCCTCGTTCGACTACGGCCAGCGCGCCTACGTGGTGTTTCCGCCGGACCGGTTCACGCTCGACTCCTATTGGCGCATCCCGATGCGCTACTGGGACTCTTTGTGGATCAGCGTTCGCGTCGCGCTTCTGTGCATGCTGATCAGCTGCGCGATCGGCATTCCCGCCGCGATCGGCATTGTCCGCTCGAATCTGCCTGGCAAGGCGGCGCTGCTTGCAGTTTTTCGGGCTCCGATGCAAATCCCGGCAGTGGTCTCGGGGGTGGCCTTCCTGCATCTCTATTACCTGATCGGGCCGCTGCTCGGCCTGCAATTCGTCGGCAGCTTTGTCGGGATGGTGATAGCGCACGTGTTCGCGGCAACGCCCTACGTCGTCGGTACGCTCGTCAGCGTTCTGCAGCGCTTCAACTATGAACTCGAGGAGGCGGCGCTGGTGCTGGGCGCCAGCCGCTGGGGCACGTTCCGCCAGGTGACGCTGCCGATGCTGAAACCCGGCATTTTCGCGGGTGCCCTCTATGCCTTCATGATCTCGTTCGCCGAGGTGCCGATCTCCGTGTTCCTGGCGGGCAGCCGGATGGTGACGTTTCCGGTCGAAGTCTTCAATTCCATGCTGTTCGATTTCGAACCCTCCATACTCGCCATTTCCTCGATCGTCACCATTCTGTCGCTGACGCTCGTGTGGCTCTCGCAATGGGCCGTCGGCCTCGACAAATTCGTCCAGGTCGGAGGAGCCGACTGACCAATCGCAATGTGGCATCGACCAACAGGGGAGTAGAAATTCCATGTCAACGCTCAGGCAATTCGCAGCCACCATGGGCCTCGTCTGCATGGTCGGCATTGCGGCCAGCGCCGGATCGGCATCAGCCGGCCAGTTCGACGGCGTGACCGTGAGATTCGGTACCTTCGGCGGCAAGTGGCGCGACATCGTCGACAGCTATGTCACCAAGCCGTTCGAGAAGGAGGGCGGCAAGATCGAGTACGTGCTCGGCCAGCCGGCCAACAACATGGCCAAGTTGATTGCTGCCCGCGGACAGGAGCCGCCATTCGACCTGCTCGAGACGATGGACAACTTCCTGCCGCAGCTCAGCGCCGGCAACTTCACCGAGAAACTCGACCTGACGCAATTGCCCAACCTCAGTCAGCTCGACAAGTCGATGTACGACAGCGGCAAGGTGATGATCTGGATCACCGAGGAAGGCATCATCTACAATCGCAAGAAGTTCGCCGAGGCCGGCATACCTGCACCCAAACGCTACCTCGACCTTGCCGATCCGCGCCTCAAGAACAAGGTGTCGCTGCCCGACATCAGCGCCGGTGGCGCCATCCCGGCGATCGTCGGCATGTCATACGAGGGCGGCGGCAGCGAGGCCGACATCGGCCCGGGGCTGGAGATCGTCAAGAAGATCGCGCCGGCCAACTTCTGGTCATCGTCATCCAACCTGCAAACGCTGCTCGTCAACGGCGATGTCTGGGCAGCGGCCGCCCAGGCCGGCAATGTGCAGCGCCTCAAAGACAAGGTCGATCTCGGCATTGTGTTTCCGCCCGTGGCGCATGGGAAGGGCGGCGTGCTCAAGCAGGGCTATCTGGTGAAGATCAAAGGCGCCAAGAATGCCCAGGCGATCGATTGGATCATCAACCAGTTCTTGACGAAGCCCATGCAGGTCGCGGTACTGACCGAAGGCGGACAGGTGCCGGTGCACAAGGGCGCGCTCGCCGAACTGCAGGCCAATCCCGAATACTCCTTCCTGCGTCTGTCGGCGGAGGACTTCGCCAAGATGTACAGCGTCGATTTCAGCAAGGTGAACGAGGCGGCCTATGTCCAGCGATGGAACCGGACTATCGGCCGGTGAGGCGCCTTCGCCGACGAAGCAACCGCCGAAGGTCGTTCTGGAAGGGGTCGAGCAGCGATACGGCGACGTGCTGGCGCTCGCCGCTCTCGACCTTACGGTGGAGGACGGCGAGTTCCTGACGCTGCTGGGTCCCTCCGGCTGCGGCAAGACGACGACGCTGCGGATTATCGCAGGGTTCGTCGATCCGACCGCCGGTCGCGTGCTGATCAACGGCCGTGATGTCGGGCGCCTGCCTCCGAACAAGCGCGAAGTGGGCATGGTGTTCCAGAGCTACGCCCTCTTGCCGCACCTGACGGTCAGCGACAACATCGCGTTCGGCATGAAGCAGCGCGGCGCATCGAAGGCCGCGCGGGCGGCGCGCGTGACCGAGCTGCTCGATCTCGTCCAATTGCCCGGCTACGAGAAACGCTATCCGGGCGAGCTGTCCGGCGGCCAGCGCCAACGCGTCGCCATCGCGCGCGCCGTCGCCCACCCGCCCGCAATTCTGCTGATGGACGAGCCGCTCGGCGCGCTCGACCTCAAGCTGCGGGAAGCGATGCAGCAGGAGCTTCGCGCGATCCAGAAGAAGCTCGGCATTACCACGCTCTATGTCACGCACGACCAGACCGAGGCGATGGTCATGTCGGATCGGATCGTGGTGATGCGGAACGGGCGCGTCGAGCAAATCGGCACCCCCAGCGATATCTACCGGCGACCCGCGAGCCGGTTCGTCGCTTCGTTTGTGGGCCGCATCAATTTCCTGCCCGTGCTCAACGACAACGGCCCGCGCTGCCGCGCCAGCGGCAAGTCGCTCAAGTTGCCGCGTCCGGAGCGGCCGTTGCCTGCGGCGCTGACACTCGCCATTCGCCCGGAGTGGCTGCGCGTCCTGGCGGCGGGCGAGGCGGCGGACGGACACAACGTGCTCGACGCGCGCATCGTCGAAAGCGTGTTCATCGGCAGCCATGTCAGCCTGAAAGCCGACGTCGGCGGCGGCACTATTCTGACGGTCCATGGCGACCCGGACGGCGCCCTGCCGAGCGCCGGCGAGGCCGCGCGCATCTCATGGTCGCGAGACCAGGCGATCATTCTGACCGATGATTGATTGACCGGTCCTGTCGGCCCGGCTCGGCCGTCAGCTCGAGCGTGGAAGCATGGAACAGCTCCTCGGGCGCGACCCGGCGAGCCGTCAGGCCGTCCTCGTGGGCGTAGCGCGTCATCGTCGCCAGCTCGCTCTGGCAACGCCGGAATCCGTACGGCCAAAAGTCTGCGCCCAGCACCGCCCTGGCGTCATCGAGCACCGCGGCCGGCCAAGGCAGGGCGACACGGAACGCGTTGACCATGCCGAGCTCGGTGATGGCCTGGTCGCGGGCCGCGTGGAAGGCGCGGAAAAGGTTCGCCGGCAGCTCGGGATATTGCTCCGCCAGCCGGCGGCGGACGGCGATCGTGTGCATGATAGGAAAGAAGCCTGTGCGCTTGAAATACTGCGCTTCGATGGCGCGGTAGTCGGGAAAGAGCCGCGCGACCTTTCCGTCCGGAGCGCCAAAACACATCGGCACACGCGTAGACATCACTGCATCGATCTCGCCGGTTCGCAACAACTCGTCGAGCGTCCGTTGCGGGCCGATCGACGTGACACGAATGCCCGGCGGCAAGGTGATGGGAATGCGCTCGCCGGGCAGCGGCTCGTTGACGCCGCCGGTCAGCCACTCGACGTCCCGCACGCCGATGCCATGCTCGTCGCGCAGCATGCCGCGGAGCCACAGGATCGCGGTCTGCTGGTATTCGGGAATCCCGATGCGTTTGCCCTTGAGGTCCGCAGGCGCGTTGATACCGCGGTCGGTGCGGACGAAGATGCCCGAGTGGCGGAACGCGCGCGAGGGGAACACCGGAATCGCCACGTAGGCGGTCTCGCCACGGGCCGTGACCGTGATGTGGCTCGACATCGACATCTCGGTGATGTCGAACGCCTCCTCCCTGAGCGCCCGCCGGAAGATCTCTTCCGGCTCGCCCGGCAGCGCCGTAATGCGCATCCCGGGGATCGCGATGCTGCCGTCGAGGATCGGCCGGGAGCGGTCGGTCGGCACGCATGCCATAGTCACATCAAGCACCGACATTGAAGGCTCCGAGGGAAAGGCGCGCAACCGGACGACGTCCGACTCCGAAGTCTGCAAATGCTCGCGGCACGACTGTGCGGACTTCGGGGAGACTAGTCGTCGGCTGTGAAGGGCGCGAGGAGGATCACGGCGAATTGGCGGCGATGTAGCGCCGGCAGGCTTCGGTCAACGTGGCCTCAGGCGTCCCACCAATGCGCTCGGCATCGGTTCCATTCATCTGCCACCACTGCATGATGACGATCAGGGGGTTGATGTGGGCGAAGTCATCGCCGCGTCGGCTCGCGGCCAGGCTAATTGCACGGCTCACCACCTCGCCCTGCTCGGGCGACAGGTCGAACTCGACCTCCCCCATGAAATCGTCGTCCATCTCCATCTTGCTTATCCTGTGCGCGCAATTCAGCTCGTACCGCAGTTGGAACAAGCGGTGTCGCAATCCCATGAGGACTGCCAAAGACCAGGATATATCAAAGCGGCCTCCTCAATGAAGCGCTAAGACGCAAAGACGGGCGAGCTGATGGAAGGGATCGTCGCATTTCTTCCGATGGCTGCTGCCTGTTGCGCTGTTCATTAAGAAAATCTGGATATCGGGCGAGAATGACGGCCGCCGAGACCGGTCGAAATCTAGCTGGTCGGAGCATTCTGTGGCAGCCAAGCCGTGATAATATTGGACCGGAAGTCGTTGAACGGGTTGCACATGGACCTGAATCAACTTGAATATTTTTTGCGGGTGGTCGAGTCAGGGAGCATCAATCGCGCGGCGAAGGAGCTTGGCCTGTCGCAGCCCGCTCTCAGCCGATCCCTGTCGCAACTCGAGCATGATCTCGGTCAGCAGCTCGTGGTTCGATGTCGAACCGGTATCACGATCACGGAAGCGGGCTCGATTTTGGCCTCACGCGGGTTGGCGCTCCTGCGCGAAGCCGGTGCCATCCGTGAAGAGCTCGCCAATGATCCCGCAGGACGCGTCGTGGTGGGCATGCCGGCCGCATTGCGCCACCTCGTCACGCTGCCTGCGCTGCAGGTGATGCGCAGCACGTCGCCTGGGACGGCCGTCCGCGTACATGAAGGATTCAACGTTTTTCTCCGCGACATGCTCAATCATGGCTTGCTGGATCTGGCGGTCATCGCGATGGAGCAGGCTTCAGAAGCCTCGATCGCTCCCGAGATGCTGGTTCGCGAGCCACTCGTGCTGGTGAGAAGCGCCAAGCTGTCGACCCCGCGTGACCCCGCGCGGATCGAGGACGTCGTGGAATTTCCCCTCGCTCTTCCCGGTCGTCCCAATGCGGTGCGCGGCATCGTGGATCGCGCGATCCGCGAGGGCCGCCTCGCTGCGAAGATTCCACTCGAGCCCGAGAACCCTGGGCTTTGTCTGGAATTCGTACGATGCGGGCTCGTGGGGCAGACGGTGACGCTAAGATCAGTGCTCGTGGAAAGGGACACCCACGGCATGCATGTCGCTCCCATCGACGGGCGGGAGCTTCACTGGGCTTTTGTGGTGCATCGCCAGCGACATCTCATGGCGCCGGTCCGTCGGCTGGCGGGCATCATCAAAAGCACAATCGCCGACGCTGTCCGCGGCGGGCCTTGGGCGGGAGCATCCATCGTCGGATGACGCTGGGGCAAGAAGCAGTCAACTCAACGCTTCCATCCGGGCGACGGCAGGAATGAAGCTCGCCCCGCTGTTGTCGGTGATCAGAAGGTCGTACTGGAACCGCCCGCCGGCGGTGAGGCGCCACTGCCCGCCAACCAACGGTGTCTTCGCCACGTTCTTGACGGGCCCGGCGCCCCAGGCGACGGTCCCGACGATCGTATCGAGCTTGGTTGCCAGGAGTGACGCGAGATTGGCCTCCGGGCTTGTCGAATCGGCGCTGCGGTTCAAGATGTCCGAGGCGACCTCGAAAAGCGCATGAATGTAGCCGAGCGGTTGCGACCATTGCCGGCCGGTCGCTTCGGTATAAGCGGCGGCCAGCTGCGCCGCGGTCTCGCCGGACAGCGACGACTTGAAGGGATGATGCGGAGACCACCAGATCTCGGTCGACAATTTGTCTCCCGCCGTTCCGAGAGCCTCCACGGATGCGGGAAACAGCAGCGCCTTGCCCACCGTCGCAATCTTTGGCTTGAGGCCCTGCTGGCGCGCTTGCGTCCAGAACGTCGTGAAATCCGGCGGGATCATGTTGCCGGTGATGATGTCGGCTCCAGCGCTCTTGAAGGCGCTGATATGGGCGGAGAAGTTGTCCGTCAGCGTCTGGAACCGACCGGGATCGAAGAACTTGAATCCGTTCTTGCGCAGCTCGGGCGGCAGGGCTTCACCCCAGGCGTTGGCGTCGGCGTCGTTGGCGAACACGCCGCCAACGATACGGTTCGTCTCGAGTTGCCGCCACATGCCGATGAAGGCGGCAATGGCATCCTCGAGACCCCAGAAGAAGTGATAGGTCCATTTGAACGGCTTGTCGGGCTTGCCGCCTCGCACGAAGAACCAGGGTTGCCACGGCGAGACCGTCGAAACGCAAGGGACCTCGTTGAGCTCGCATTGGTCCGATACCGGATTGTCGGTCTCGGGAGCGGCGCCCACCAGGACCAGGGAGACCTTGTCGCGGAGAATGAGGTCCGCCGCTACGTCTGAAGCGCGAGCAGAGCTCGACTGGCTGTCCTTCACTATTAT
>Ga0081455_10004647_pt1 | contig 15292 bp, 12 predicted proteins | sample TabmetS3T2R1_FD_70207 | JGI IMG/M metagenome (GOLD analysis project Ga0081455, IMG submission 70207) | Tabebuia heterophylla rhizosphere microbial communities from the University of Puerto Rico - S3T2R1 | ecosystem: Host-associated > Plants > Roots > Rhizosphere ... | reverse complement strand
GACCACCATCTTCCCCTCGATGAGGTCGAGGCCGGACTCGGTCGCGACGGGTTGCAGTGCAACCAGGAGCGCGGACCGTGCCGCCTTGGGATCGGGCGCCTGCCGGTAGTGCACGGCCACAGACGAGCCCTTGTCCTCGACCCACGCCTCGGGCACGATGCCCGCCGCCTCCCCGGTTCGCGGCGCGACGGCGGTCAGCAGCTCGGGCGCGTCGTCCTCGAACCCGTACAGACCGACGTACTCGACGTGTGGCACGTCGATCAGGCTCGCCACATCCTCCGAGCCACGTCCGGTCACGATCGCGACGACGCGATAGCGCCCGGCGAGGTCGGCGAGCGTCTCGCGGGCGCCATCCACGGGGCGGGCGTGCTCGGGTCGAGGGACGATGTCGGCGAGCGTCCCATCGAAGTCGAGGACGATGCCCGCGGCGCCCGCCCGCTCGTGCAGGGCGACGAGATCAGGCGGCTTGCGCGGCGTAATCGCTGCCCAGGAAGATCGCGAGCTGGACGTCCTGGTTGATGTCTGCTGTTCCGGGTTCGAGGCGCTTGATGTCGACGTCGAGGGGCGCGAAGAAGTCCTGGGCCAAGAACTCCGCCTCGATCCTGTTGTCCGCCCCGCGGTAATAGATCGTCGTGACGGCGTAGGGCGCCGGTGCGTCGGCCGGCGGCTGCGCCTCGATGTACCCATAGTCGTCCTCGAGGGCCAGCATCGTGTCCCCGGCCAGGCCGGTCACGCCCGCGCCGTTGAACACGGCGACCCGAACGCCCTCGACCTGCGGGCTCGGCTCGGGCTTGTTGTTCCCCGTGGCGCCGGTCGGGGCCGTCGGCTGCGGCGTCTGAGTGGCGGTCGGCCCGGCGCCGGTCAGCCCCGGTACCTCGCCGCCGTCGCCCCCCCCGCCGCCCGAAGAGGCTGGCGCCTGGAACGCCTGGTCGATGACGACGACGCCCCCGACGACGAGGGCGAGGATGATCGCGAACCGAATCGTGCTTGCGGCCAAGGAGAAGTAGAAGCTCCTGTGGGTCGGTGGCTCGTGCGCGCCCATCCTACCCCGGGCTACGAGGGAAGCCCAAGCCGCCGTGCCAGGCGCATGCGCCTGCGCGACTCCCGGAGCCGGCGCAGCCGTCGCACCAGCATCGGGTCGTAGCGGAGCGCCTCGGGTAGGTCGATCGCCCTCATGAGGAGCTGCTGATACCTGGTGGCCGAGATGCCGAAACGCTCACGGATCCGGCGCTGCTTGGTTCCGCACTCCTGCCACCACGAGCGTTCGAAGTCAAGGATCGCTCGGGTGCGATCATCCAGCTGGAACGGCAGATCGTGCGGCTGAGCACCCACGGCCCGAGCGTAGCGGGCCCTCCCGACGCTTCAAGCACCCGGATGCCGCCCAGGGTCAGCCGGAGAGGGCCCGAGCCTGCCGAACGGCCACCGTCAGGGCTGCCAGGTCGCTCGCCTCCTCGTGCGCGAGCCCGCGCATGAACCGCCTGAGCCGGGTCAGGACCTCCGAATGCGAGGCAACGTAGGCCGCGAGCGCCTCGTCCACGGGCGCGTCGCCTCCCTGGGTCAGCACGCGCTCGGCGACCTGCCGCCGGAGCAGGCGCAGGTCCTCCTCGAGCGCCTGCACGGCCCAGCGGTGCCATCGCGTGGTGGCCGAGACCTCGGCCACCTTGGCCTCCAGCCAGTCGACGTACATCACGTCGCCGACCAGGAAGAAGGCCTTCGTGACGTCCGCGATCGAGCGCCCCGTGGCCTCCGAGGCGGTCAGTACGTTGGGGCCGTGCACCAGGAACGGCTCGATCACATGTCGTCGGGCGACACCCTCGGGGACGCCGCGGTCCAACAGCGCCCAGGCGGCGCGCTCGCGCTCCTGGCGCCACGACTCGGGCGCGGCCTCCGCCACCCCGTCGGCGAAGGTTCTGAACGGCTCCACGTGTGCCTCGATCGCGCGGCCGAGCTGCCCCGGCACGTGCTGGAGGTACCAGCGGGCTGCGACCTCCACCAGCCGGTCGACCCCGGCCATGAGCTCGTCCATCAGGGCGGGTTCGGCCGAGCCGACCAGGGACTCGATCGCCTCCCAGCGTTCGACGGCGCCGGTGACATCGCGCGCGATCCTGTACGCGCGGGTGACGTCGGGGGCGTCGGCACCGGTCTCGGTGACCAGCCGGGAGACGAACGTGATGCCCTGTGAGTTCACGACGTCGTTGGCCACCAGCATCGCGATCAGCTCGCGACGCAGGGGGTGCTCGTTGAGCAGGGCACCGAAGCGCTCGATCACCTGAGGCGGGAAGTAGCCGCGCAGATCGCGTTCGAGGAAGGCCGAGTCCGGCAACGACGAGTTGAGGAGCGCGTTGGTCAGACTCTGCTTGGAGTACGCGAGGAGCACGGCGAGCTCGGGGCGCGTCATCCCCCTGCCCGCGCGGCGGCGCTCGGTCATCTCCTCGCCGCCCGGCAGGGCCTCGAGGTCGCGGTCGAGGTCCACCTCCACTTCGAGGCTCGACATCAGGTCCTCATAGGCCTCCATGTGCTCAGCGCTGGTCGTGGCCTCCTGCGACAGGATCTGCGCCTGCAGGAAGTTGTCGTACAGCACGTGCTGGACCACGTCGCCCTCGACCTCCGCCAGCAGCGCGTTGCGCTCGTCCGTCGAGAGCCCACCGCGCGAGATCGCGAGGCCCAACAGGATCTTCAGGTTGACCTCGTGGTCCGATGTGTCGACGCCCGCGGAGTTGTCGATGAAGTCGGTGTTGATCCGCCCGCCTTGCGATGCGAACTCGATCCGGCCGCGTTGGGTGAACCCGAGGTTGCCGCCTTCGGCCACGACGCGGCACCGAAGGTCCCGCCCGTCCACCCGCAGCTCGTCGTTCACGCGGTCGTCCGCGTCCGCATGCGGCTCGGACGAGGCCTTCACGTACGTGCCGATGCCGCCGTTGTAGAGCAGGTCAACCGGCGCGCGTAGGATCGCCGAGATCAGCCGGCTCGGGGGGAGCTCCCCGGCGTCGATCCCCAGCGCGAGCCGTGCCTGCGGCGAGATCGGGATCGACTTATCGGTACGGGGCCACACGCCTCCGCCCTCGGAGATCCTCGAGCGGTCGTAGTCGTCCCAGCTGGATCCGGGGAGCTCGAAGAGGCGCTTGCGCTCGGCGAACCCGAGGGCCGGGTGCGGCGCAGGGTCGACGAACACGTGACGGTGATCGAACGCCGCCACCAGGCAGATCTGGCTCGAGTGCAGCATCCCGTTGCCGAACACGTCGCCGGACATGTCGCCGATGCCCACGACCGTGATCGGCTCGTTCATGACGTCCGTGCCGATCTCGCGGAAGTGTCGCTTGACCGACTCCCACGCCCCGCGCGCGGTGATACCGATCTTCTTGTGGTCATAGCCCGTCGAACCCCCCGACGCGAACGCGTCCCCGAGCCAGAACGCGAACTCGGCCGAGATCGCGTTGGCGGTGTCGGAGAACGTGGCGGTGCCCTTGTCCGCCGCGACCACGAGGTAGGGATCGTCCTCGTCCTCCACCACGACGTGGGGTGGGTGGACGATCTCGCCGTCCAGGAGGTTGTCGGTGATCTCGAGCATGCTGCGGATGAACGCCACGTACTGGCGCGTCGCCTCCCGCTTGAGCGCGTCCGGCTCCAGGTCCGTGTGCTTGAGGACGAACCCGCCCTTGGCGCCGGTCGGCACGATCACGGCGTTCTTGACGATCTGGGCCTTCAGCAGCCCGAGGACCTCGGTTCGATAGTCCTGGCGCCGGTCGGACCAGCGAATCCCGCCGCGCGCGACCCTGCCCGCACGCAGGTGTACGGCCTCCATGTCGGGGGAGTACACGAACACCTCGAACAGCGGCGTGGGCTTGGGCATCTCGGGGACCTCGGCCGAGCGGATCTTGAAGGCCGTCGAGGCGCGCGAGGGCAGATACGCGTTGGTCCGCACGGTGGCGTCGATCACGCCGAGGGCGTTCCGCAGGATGCGGTCGTGCTCGAGGGATCGGATCGCGTCGAGGTCGGCCCGGATCGCCGCACGCAGCGACTCGATCGCCTCCACGTCGTGGGGCCTCGACGGGTCGAACCGCATCTCGAACAGCGAGACCAGCTTGGTCGCGACGTGCGGGTGCGCGGCGAACGCGTCGTTCTTGTACTCCACCGGGAAGCTCGCGTTCACCCGATGGTGGAACTTCCGGTACGCGCGCAGGATCTCCACCTGCCGCCAGTCGATCCCGGCGGTGACCACGAGCCGGTTCAGCGAGTCAGACTCGCACTCGCCGCGCCATACGGCCCCGATGCACTCGGCGATCCGAGCGCCGGCCTCGTCCACGTCCAGCGGCACGTGGTTGGGGCCCAGGACGCCGAAGTCATGAAGGAACCGCTCCTCGTCGTCCTCCTCGCCCTGCAGCGTCGTGGGCCACTCGTCCACCACGCGCAGGCCGAGCGACTCCAGCGTCGGAACGAAGTCCGACAGCTCGACCTTGCCGCCCTCTTTGTAGAGGCGGACGTGCGTGAGGGTCTCGCCCTCCTCGGCCCCGTTGTCGAGCGCGATCAGGATCGGCTGGTCACCGGAGACGAGCTCCTCGAAGCGCGCGACGTCGGCGGCCGCGACGCCGGCGTCGGTCGCGGCCTTGTAGTAATCGGGAAACCGGTCGGCCCACCGTTCGAACAGCCGGCGACCCTCGTCCTCGCCGTGATCGGCCAAGAGGCGTTCGAGCAGCCGGTCCTCCCAGCTGCGGGCGATCTCGACGACCTCGCGCTCAAGCTCGTCGAACGACACGTCTGGCACCTGCCCGTGGCCCACATGCACCGTGAAGTGCAGCTGGGCGAGACCCCCCTCGGTCATGGAGAGGTGGTAGTCGATCGTGGTGCCCTGGAAGCGATCCAGGAACAGGTCCTGAAGCCGGTGGCGCTTGTCGGCATCGAACAGATCGCGCGGGATCGCCACCAGCAGCGAGACGCTGCGCCCGTACAGGTCGCGCCGGACGAACAGCCGGATCTGCTTGGACTCCTGCAGGTGCAGCAGGCCCATGACCTGTTCGCGGAGTTCCTCGGTGGAGGCCGCGAACAACTCGTCCTTCGGGAAGCTCTCGAAGATCGACACGACCGCCTTGTAGTCGTGCGAGCCCTCGAACAGGTCCTCGGCGTCGAGGATCAAATGGAGCTTCCGGTGGAGCAGCGGCGTCTTGCTCGCGGGCTCCGAGTACGCCTTGGAGGTGAACAGCCCAACCATCCGGGCCTCGCCGACGATCCGCCCCTCCGGCGAGACGCGGCGGATCCCGATGTAGTCCATGCGCGCGCGCCGGTGAACGGTCGAGGTCCGGTTGGTCTTGGAGTAGATCAACAGGTCGCCGCCCTCGATGCGGGCGCGCAGGTTCGGCTCGATCGTGTCGAGCAGCACGGGCTTCTCGTAGGCCGACCAGTCGACCTTCGACAGGATGCCGAGGCCCGACCCCGGCGCGGCCACGAGCGCCCGGCCCTCGGGCAGGTCGACCAGGTCGTACTCGCGATAGCCCAGGAAGACGAAGTTCAGGTCCAGCAGCCACTCGAGGAAGGCCACGGTCTCGGCCACCTCTTCGGGCGGATACAGCGCGGATCCGGCGCGGACGATCTCGATCATGCCACGGGCGGCGTCGCGCATCCCGTCGAAGTCGCGCACCGCGAGGTGCACGTCGCCCAGGATCCCGCGGATGGCCTCCTCGAGCTCGGGGCGCTCCTGCTCGGTCAGGTCCTGCTCGAGCTCGAAGTGCATCAGCGACTCGCGGGCGGCCGCCTGCTTGACATGCACGATGCGTTCGATGCGGCCCCCGGCGGTGCGGTGGATCCCGATCACCGGGTGGATCACGCGCCGAACGGTCAGGCCCCACGACTGGAGTTCCTCGTTCACCGAGTCGTAGAGGAACGGCGAGTCGGGCGTGCTGACCTCGATCACCGTGGCGGCGGTCTCGTACCCGTCGCGGGTAACGCTCGGTTCGAACACCCGCACGGCGAACTCGTTCGGGCCGCGCGTGTCGGCGAGCTCGAACGCCCCGAGGATCACGCCGAGCAGCTCCTCGGGGGTTCGCTCCTCGAGGTCCTGCGGCGTCATCCGCCGCGTGAACGCCGCGGCAAAGGCGCGGACGGCCTCCGTCCGGTCCGCAGGCACCTTGGCGTCGATGAGCTCGGGCACCCGGGGGGGCAGACCGCCTGTGGTCACCTCGTCCGTGGTGCTCACACCGGACATGGTACCCGTGCCCGAAGGGCCTCCCGACCAGGCACGACGCGTTCCCGACCGCCGGATCGACCCGCGACTACAGAACGAGATCGGAGCGGCCGATGCATGAGAGGATGTGCGGGCCCCGCCGGCCCCTAAGGGATGGTCGAGACCACCAACCGCAGGAGCGGCACCGTCGAAGAGCACGAGCTGCGCTCCGTCGCGCAGCTGCGGATGCTGCACGCGCTCGCCTCCCGGCTGAACGCTCTCGACGACATCGACGCGATCGGCGAGGCCATCACCACAGAGCTCAAGACGCTGATCGACTACCACGCCTGCCGGATCTATCTGCTGCTCGAGGACGGCGAGACGCTGTGGCCGTCCACCTTCAAGGGTGACGGCGAGTACGAGTCCGAGACGCGGGAGGAGCTGGTTTCCAGGATCGGCGAGGGGATCACGGGGCGCGCGGCCGTCATCGGCCAGACGTACTACGCGCCCGACGCGCTGCACGACCCGTACGGCTACCAGATCGAGGGCACCGACGAGATCGAGGAGTCGCTGCTCGCGGTGCCGTTAAAGGTCGGCGAGCGCGTGACCGGCGTGATCGTGCTCTCACACCTGGGGATCGACCAGTTCGACGAGGAGGACCAGCGCGTCCTGGAGGTGCTCGCCTCGCACGCCTCGGTCGCATACGAGAACGCGAGCCTCCTGCAGAAGGAGCGCGACGCCGCACGAACCGCTTCGGCACTGCTCGGCCTGTCCCAGGCGCTCTCGGGGGCGGGCGACGTCTCGAGCGTGCTCGCCCGCGTCGTGGCGGCGGTGCCCTCCCTGATCGGGGCATCGGTCGTCGCGGCCTACCGTCGGGACCAGGCGAGCGGGAGCTTCACCCTGATTGACCAGCGCGGCGCGGCGGACGAGGGCGCCGCCGCGGCGTTGCCGATCCACGCGGAGATGGCCGGCCGGCTCATCGCGTCGTTCGAGGAGCCCTTCGTCCTCTCGGACGAGCCGCTCGCGGGGATGCCCGACGAGTACCGGCTCGTCGACCTCCCCACCGAGGTCCTCGTCGCGCCCATGCGCTGGGAGCCGGACGAGCTCGGCGCGATCGTCTGCGTGGCAGCCAGCCCCGAAGCCTCGTTCACCGATCGCGATCGGGAGCTTGCGCGAGGCATCGCACAGATCTCGTCGCTGGCGCTCGGGAGCGCCCGACGGGTGAGCGAGCTGGAGCGGTTCCATGAGCTCGCCGAGACCTTGGACGCGATCTTCTGGGAGGCAAACCCGGAGACGCTCGCGTTCACGTTCCTGTCCCGTCGCGCGGCACAGGTTCTGGGGGGGAACACCGACCAGAGCGACGCCCTTCCCGAACGCTGGGGCGATCACATCGTCCGGGAGGACCGCGCACGCATGTCCGCAGCCCTCCGGGCCGCCGTCGACAGCCCCGGAGACGTCCTCGGCCTCGAGTATCGGACGGCGGGGCTCGACGGCGATGACCTGTGGGTTCGCGACATCGTGCACGTCGCCCCGGACGCGCGCGGACGCCAGGTCGTCCGCGGACTCATCGTGGACGTGACCGAACGCGTGCGCGCCGAGCAAGCCCTGCGGCGAAGCGAGCAGAAGTACTCGGAGGCGTTCCATCGCGAGCGCGAGGCGACGCAGCGTCTGCGGGCGCTCGACGAGATGAAGAACACGTTCCTTCAGGCCGTCTCCCACGACATGCGCACGCCGCTCACCTCGATCCTGGGTTCGGCCGTCACGCTTGTACAGGCGGGCCTGGACCTGCCGCGCGAAGACGCGGTCGACCTCCTCCAGCGTATCGCCTCGAACGCCCGCAAGCTCGAGCGACTGCTCTCGGACCTGCTGGACCTCGACCGGCTGCAGCGGGGCATCATCACGCCCCAGCGGCGCCGAACCGACGTCGGGGCGCTCGTGCGGCAGGCGGTCCAGGAGTTCGAGCAGCTCGGAGGCCGGGAGGTTTTGTTCGACTCGCCGCCGCTGCCGGCCGACGTCGACCCGCCGAAGGTCGAGCGGATCGTCGAGAACCTGCTCTCGAACGCCTCGCGCCACACCCCCTCGGGCCGACGGATCTGGGCCAGGGTCGGGCGGACCGACGATGGCATCCTGCTGACCGTCGAGGACGAGGGAGACGGCGTCCCCGACGACCTCAAGGATGCGATCTTCGAGCCGTTCCGCCAGGGGCCGGGACCCGCGACCACCTCACCGGGCGTCGGCGTGGGGCTGTCGCTGGTCGCCCGCTTCGCGGAGCTGCACGGCGGCCGCGCGTGGGTCGAGGACCGGCCCGGCGGTGGCGCCTCGTTCAGGGTCCTGCTCGCCGAGTCCTGACGGAACGTCAGCCTGGGCAGTCCGCCTGCCCGCTGTTCGGTTCGACCATGCAGGCGCTCGTGTCGACCGCCTCGAACGCGGAGGCAGGCACCCTCTTCAGCTGATCGAGCAGCGCGTTGCGCCAGTGCCGGTCCCGGGTGCCCTGGAAGTACCAGTTCGAACCGTTGTCGGCCAGCATCAGTCCGTACCGCTGCATCGCCAGCAGGATCGTCCGCGCCCTGGCCGAGAACCCCGACAGATCGAAGCCGGCCTTCAGCCGGAACCGCGCTCCCATCGGCGGGCAGTCGGGGTCGGCGACACCGGCCTCGTGGCGGGCCGGCCAGACGTAGTCGTCGGTCGTGCAGTCGACCGTGAAACGGATCGCGTGCTCGATGCTGCCCCGCTTCACCTCGTCCCAGCGCACGAGACCCGCGAGGATCGGGAGCCCGGCCGCGTCGGCCGACGTCCAGCCCGCCGGCCGTAGGTCGTTCGAATCCAGGTCGAAGATCGCGCCGCTGCCGGCGTGCGGGTCGCCGCCGTTCCATCGCGCCGCGAACAGCTCATAGAGCCTGCAACTTCCCCGCTTCAGGATCAGCGCGTGCCGGTCGGAGCCGCCCTCGACGGGCGTTCGCGCGTCGAAGGGATAGCGCCGGCGGTCGCTCTCGCTCGCATACGCGAACGCCACACGGACACCGCGGCGTTGGCGCCCCACGACGTCGAACGGGAGGCCGTACTTCGGTGGTCCGAAGTCCGGATGCAGGTCGGTCGAGTCCGCGCCGGCGGAATCCAGCCACGTGTCGCTCAGCTCGTGGACCGGGAGCCCGTCGATGCGGGTGTTCCAGATGTTCGACGCCGGGAAGACCTCGCAGTCCGACCCCGGCACCGGAGCCGCGACCGCCGAGACCGGCGCGGCCACGACCGCCGAGAGCAGGATGCCGATCGCCGCGATCCGCACGGGGACCATCCTCGACGCATCGGCACGACGAAGCGAACACCTTGATGCATTCGGCCGGGGGCTGCTGCTAGGCGACCTCGAGCGCCCCTCGCATCCCCATGTCCTGGTGGTACTTGCAGAAGAACACCAGCATGCCCGAATCCGGGAAGGTGACCGTGACGTCGGCGTTCCCACCGTCCTCGACGTCTTGGTCGATCCCCTGGTCCGTCAGGCTGAAGTTGTGCTCGGTGCTTCCCTCGTTCTCCAGGTGCAGCTTGAGGGTCTCGCCCGCGGTTCCGGTCAGGACCGTGGGCTCGAAGTAGAAGTCGTCGAGCTCGAAGTCGAGCTCGCTCTCTCCCGAGACGTCCTGGCTACCGTGATCGTTCGCCTTCTCGCCGTCCACGGTGATCGTCCCGCCCTCTTCTTCGTCGCCTCCACCGCACGAGGCGGCCACGAGCATCAGGGCGATCAGGAGCGTGAGGCTGAGCGCGGAACCGGTCTTGAGACGGGGCATGGACACCACCCTCCTCCTGGCCGAGGTCGCAGAGGGATTCCCTCTCGGTTAGCGTTCGGAGCCGGCGCGGCGAGGGTTCGAAACGGTTTCGGCGCAGGCTCGATGTGAAGCCGGCGGCAAGAATGAAGAACCTCGCGGGCGAGGCCCGTCTCCTTCGCTTCCAACAGGTCCATACACGGGAATGGCCCGCGAACCTGACGCGAGCCGGCGGTCGGATTCGAACCGACGACCTGCTGTTTACAAGACAGCTGCTCTACCCCTGAGCTACGCCGGCGTCCGAGCGAGCCTAACAGCGGGCGCTGCGGCTCAGGCGAACAGGTCCTTCCTGGTCACGAGCGTCCAGATGACGAACGCATCCAACGCGAGGCCGATGACGCCGCCGCCGGCACCCTGCACGAGAAAAACGATCGTCAGCGCCGCGTCGATCCCGACCACCGCGAGCGCCACGATGCGCGCCTGTTCGCGCAGGTTCAGGATGCCGGTGCCGGCCCAGATCTCCACGACGCCCACCAGGATCGCGATGATGCCCCACACAACGAGCGCGCCCGTACCCCCGAACCCCGCGAGGAAGCTGCCACCCGTCAGGGCGATGATGCCGCCCAGGATCGAGAGGCCCCCGCGGATGAACAGCAGGATGGCCACCGTCGTGACGACGCTCGGGCGCGCCGTCGAACTCGGTTGCTGATCCATGATCGCCCCCCTGGTCGGCCCGAGGCCGGCCTCGCCGAACCCTAGGGCGCACGCATCGTCTGGACAAGCATCGAGGGCCCGCACTCACGACGCCGGTTGCGCAGGCCCCGATCCGACGGCGCGCCCCGACAGCACGAACGCATAGAGCGCGGCGGCGAGCGACGCCGAGGCGTTCAGCGAGCCGACGCGGCCCCGCATCGGCAAACGCACGAGGACGTCGCACGCCTCGCGGGTGAGCCGCGCCAGCCCCTCCCCCTCGGACCCGAGAGCGATCGCCACCTTCCCCGTCGGCGGCGCCTCCTCGAACACCGTCCGCTCGGCGCGTTCGTCCAAGCCGACCACCTCGAAGCCAGACTCCTGCAGGCGGGTGAGCGCTCGGGCGATGTTCGCCACACGCGCGTGCGGCAGGTGAAGGAGGGCGCCCGCGGACGCCCGGATCGCGGCGTCCGTGACGTCGGCCGAACGGCGCATCCGGGTCACGAGCATCGCCACCCCGGCGGCCTCGGCCGAGCGCGCCGCGGCGCCGAGGTTCTGTGGGTCGGTGATGCCATCCAGGACCACGACCACGGCCTGCTCGCCGAACGGCCAGGACGCGAGCTCCCGCTCGCCGATCGGGCGCGGGATCCGAACCGTGGCGACCACGCCGCGATGGTTGGCGGCCAACCGGTCGAGCTCGTCGCGCCCCGTTTCTCGAACCGGGACCGCCTCCTCCTGCGCGGCCGAGAGCACCTCGCGGAGGCCCTCGGTCGAGCGGGCTCCCCGCGCGACGACCACGCGGCTCGCGAGCCCGGCCCGCACCGCCTCGAGCACCGCCCGCCTGCCCGAGACGATCGTTTCGGACGCGTCGGCGCCGGGGCCGCGACGGCGTTCGGTCACGTCGTCGTGAGCACGGCGATCGCGATGCACCCGACGCCCTCGTCGGTCAGCCCCAACCCCTCGGGCCGCGTCGCCTTGACCGAGACCCGTTCGGCCCCGATCCCGAGTGCCTCTCCCAGACCTCGCCGCATCCGGTCTCGGATCGGGCCGATCGCGGGGCGGTCGGCGATCACCGTCAGGTCCGCCGACACGGGTTCTCTCCCGGCGTCGCGAACGAGGTCCGCCACCCGGCCGAGCAGGTCCAGGCCGCCGATCCCCGCGAACGCCGGGTCCGTGTCGGGGAAGTGCTCGCCCACGTCGCCGAGCGCCGCCGCCCCCAGCACCGCGTCGGCGAGCGCGTGACATACGACATCACCGTCGGAGTGGCCGGCGAGCCCATCGTGGCCGTCCACGAGGATCCCTCCCAGCAGCATCGGCCGCCCGGGCGCGAACCCGTGCACGTCGAACCCCAGCCCCACCATCGGGTGCGTCACGACGGCGAGCCGGACGGCGAGGCGAGCGCCTCTGCGAGCCGAACGTCCTCGGGGGTCGTGACCTTCAGGTTCGCGTGCTCCCCGTCGATCGCCCGGACGCGGAACCCGGCGCGCTCGAGCAGCAGCGCGTCGTCCGTCGCCTCGAACCCTTCGCGCGCGGCTCGCTCGTGAGCGGCACGAAGCGCCGAACCAAGGAAGGCCTGCGGGGTCTGCGCAACGGCCAGGGCCTCCCGCGGCTCGGTGCGCTCGACCTCGCCGTCCCGGACCCGCTTGACGGTGTCGACCATCGCAAGCACCGGGACCACTCCGTCCCATCCGTCGAGCGCGTCCAGCACCCGCTCGAACAGGGAGGCGGTCGCAAGTGGGCGCGCGGCATCGTGGCACACGACGCGCGTCGAGTCCGAGGACACGGCGCTCAGCGCGGCCGTCACCGACGCCTGCCTGGTGGCACCGCCCGACACGATGGTCTCGACGCCGAGCGGCCGGACGAGCGATCGGACGGGGTCCTCCCATCCGGCGGGGGCCACGACGACCGCGCTCGCCACGGAGGGACACGCGAGGGCTCGCTCCACAGCGCGGGCCACCATCGTCGTGCCGTCGAACGCCATCAGCGCCTTCGGAACCTCGGCCTGCATCCGCTCGCCCAGACCCGCGGCCAGAACGATCGCGACGGCGCCGTCCACGACCGGGAGGTTACCGGAGGCTCGCGCACTGGACTTGATCGGGGCGTGCCCGCTCCGTGCCTGGAACGGTGGTTCGGGCCGTGCTGGCGGCTAGGCCTCGGCCATCACCCGGGCGCCGTGGGACTCGTCCAGGACCTTGTCGATCATGGCCTCGGCCTTCTCCTCGCCACCGCCGGTGGCGTATGTGAGCTCGGAGACAAGGATCTGCCGCGCCTTCGTGATCATGCGCTTCTCGCCCGCGGACAGGCCGCGCTCGCGCTCGCGGATCGACAGGTTCCGCACGACCTCGGCCACCTGGTAGATGTCGCCGGAGCGCAGCTTCTCGATGTTGTTCTTGAAGCGGCGGCTCCAGTTGGCGGCCATCTGGGACTCGTCCTCACGCAGGACCTTGAGGACCTTCTTCACCTCGTTCTTGCCGACCACCGAGCGCAGCCCCACCTCTTCGGTGCTGTCGATGGGGACCATGAGCGTCAGGTCACCGTAGGAGACCCGGAGCTTGAAGTAACGGCGCTTCTCCCCGAGGAACTCGCGTGTGCACAGTTCCTCGATCACTGCTGCGCCGTGTTCCGGATGCACAACCGTGTCGCCTTTTCGGAACACAGGACCCCCTAGGTGTCGGTGGATCGGGCTCGGCGAATGACCAAGGGTAGCACGCGGGCCCCTCCCCCAGCAAATCAAAACCCCAGGTCAGAGGCCATATTGGGGTCACCGAGCGGTCCGTTCGGCCGATGGATGCGGGCCCGCGAGCCCTAGGTCGGATGGACGGACGGCCCGGATCTCGTGCCTGCGGGACCGGAAGAGCGCCAAGAACGCGCCGTGGCCGACTGCGATGTCGGCGCGCGGGTATAGCCTCGCCGTTCGGACCGGCCGGCGACCCCGCCGGAGCCCAGCCCGGCCCTCTCGGCGGACGGAAGGAGCATGCGATGCAGGTCGTTCGGGCGGACGGGATCGGCACGCTGAGGCCCCTGGACGTCGCCGATTCGACGGCCGAGCTCGATCGACCCCAGACGGACGCCGATCGCTACCCGCTCGTCGTCGCCGAGTGGCACGACGCGTGGTTCGACTTCGAGCAGTCCGCGCTCGAGACCCTCCGCCAGGCCTACCTGGTGCGGACCGTCGGCTTCCTCGTCGGCGAGGGACCGAGGTTCGTCTCCCTCGCGCAGGAGATCCTGCCCGACGGAGAGGGGTTCCGGGCCGTCACCCACATCCCGCTCGCGATCGTCGAGCGCCTCGTTCGCCTGGACGCCTGGGAAGGCTCGCAGGAGGGCTGAGGAGCGGCTGGCCCCGGCCGCCGGCACCCGCTACACTGCCGGAGCCCGCACGTCCGATCGCCCAGATCGGACCCGACCGGAAGGAGGGATGCCAGATGGCCGAGACCGCCAGTGTCGTGACGCCGCATCCCTCGGGGACCGGTTCCTAGGCAGCGCCGCAGGTCGGCGACACGCCCGAGCCGCCCGAAGGGGCGGTTTCTTCGCGTTCTGGGGCCGCGCACCCGCGCGCCCCACCGCCGATCGAAAGGAACCGTGTTGGACACCGAGAACCTGACCGACGTCGAGGAGCCGACGGCGATCGACCATTTCCTCGCCGAGGGGCTCATCACCGACGTCCTGCGCATCGTGAAGACCGGCAAGGAGGCGTCGGTGCATCTCTGCCGCGCCAACCGTTCGACCACGGGCGAGGACCTGCTCGCTCTGAAGGCGTATCACCCGCTCGACCGGCGCGACTTCCGGGACGAGTCGATCTACCGTGACGGTGAGTGGATCAAGGAGCGCCGTATCCGGGCGGCGCTCGAGAAGCACACGCGGTTCGGCCGCGTGGTCCAGGGCGGCATCTGGGTCGGCCGCGAGTGGGAGATGCTCCGAACGCTCTCCGACGCCGGCCTCTCCGTGCCGAAGCCGGTGGCGTCCACCGAGGACGCGATCCTCATGACCTATCTCGGCGACGAGGACACGTCGGCGCCGCAGCTCCGCTCGTTCCGGCCGGACGCCGACGAGGCGCGAGACCTGTTCGAGCAGGTGCTGCGGGCGATCGAACACATGCTCTATCGCAACGTGATCCACGGTGACCTGTCGCCGTACAACGTCCTCGTGTGGGACGGGCGCGCGATCGTGATCGACTTCCCGCAGGCGGTCGACGCGCGCAAGAACCGCCACAGCCCGGCGTTGCTCGAACGCGACGTGCGGCGGATCTGCGACCACTTCGCGAGGTACGACATCGACGCCGATGCGGAACGGATCGCGGCCGACCTGTGGACCGCGTGGGAGTACGCGGATCTCGTCCCCGAGGAGCTCAGGACGGCGATCGAGCTGTGACGGATCTGTGTCGAACCGCGATCAGCCTCTTGAAATCAGTGGACGAGCTGGCGTAGTGTTCCAGGTTCACTCGACGCTGGAGGGAGGGCAGCGATGGATGTGACGTTTACCATCCGACTCATGGTCTCGCGCCTTCCGGCGTCGTTCACGGCCTAGCCGGATCTTCCCCGGCACGCCCTCGGCTCGAGGCATCCTGACGGTGGTCGAGACATGACCATCACCGATCCCGAGTCATCCGGAGGACGGGACGCACGTGGTACCAACCGTAGGGCACATCGGTAACCGGATCGAAGCATCCGCGACGCAGAGAAGGGTCTGTTCAGCGATG